>Ga0172376_10003608_pt1 | contig 18205 bp, 17 predicted proteins | sample Lak35m_FD_121114 | JGI IMG/M metagenome (GOLD analysis project Ga0172376, IMG submission 121114) | Freshwater microbial communities from Kabuno Bay, South-Kivu, Congo - kab_092012_35m | ecosystem: Environmental > Aquatic > Freshwater > Lake | place: Democratic Republic of the Congo: South-Kivu... | reverse complement strand
CGTAAGTCAGCCATCTGCGGGCGTTTATCGTTCCTGCTCTCCACCCCGCGGCTGAGCTGGGAGACCGCGACCACGGGAATGTTCAGCTCCTTGGCCAGCGACTTCATGGAGCGTGAGATCTCGGAGACCTCCTGCACCCGGTTCTCGGAGTTCTGCCGGGTGTTCGATCCGTGCATCAGCTGCAGGTAGTCGACGATGATCATCCCGATGCCGCGCTCTTTTTTCAGCCGCCGCGCCTTCGCCCTCAGCTCCATCGCCGACAGCGTTCCGGAATCGTCGGTGTAGATCGGCGCCTCGGAGAGCTTCCCGACCGCGGCGACCAGCCGGTTCACCTCCTCCTGCGCAAGGTGCCCCGTGCGAAGCCGCTGGAAGTTGACGCGCGCCTCGGAGCAGATCATCCGCATCGCCAGCTCCTGGCGGCTCATCTCGAGGGAGAAGATCGCCACGGGAAGCTTCTGCCGAATTGCGGCGTTCACCGCCACGTTGAGGACGAGCGAGGTCTTTCCCATCCCGGGGCGGGCCGCCACGACGATCATGTTGGACCGCTGGAACCCCGCGGTGACCTGGTCCAGGTCCCGGAAACCGGACGCGACGCCGGTGATCCGCTCCTTCCGCTCGTACGCCTCCTCGATCTCCTTCATCGCTTCGCGGGCCATCTCGCCCATCACGAAATAGGAGGGCTTGATCTTCTCCTCGGCGATGGAGAAGATCGCCTGCTCGGTCTTGTCGAGGAAAAGGTCGATGTCGGAGACTCCCTGGAAGGCGGCGGCCGTGATCTCCTGCGCCGCGGAGATCGTCTTGCGCAGGATCGACTTCTCCTTCACGATGCGCGCGTAGTGCACGACGTTGTCGGAGATGGGAACGGAGGTGACGATCTCGGAGAGGTAGGCGAGCCCGCCGACCTGCTGTTCGGCATTCCGGTCCTTAAGGGACGCGGACAAGGTGAGCTGGTCGATGGGCCGCCCGCGGTCGTAGAGGTCGACCATCGCCTCGTAGAGGATCCGGTGGGCCCCCTGGTAGAAATCGGCCGGGCGCAGGACCTCCATCACGCCGTTGATCAGGTCGTTGTTGAGCAGGACCGACGCGAGGACGGCCTGTTCCGCGTGGAGATCGTGGGGAGGGACCCGAAGGGAGGCGTCGGTACCGCCCGGAGTCGTGCCGCGGTTCTCGTCCATCGACGCCCCCCTTCCGGAGTGGTTTCCTTGTGCGGCCAAGTGCGGCGTTTCATAAATACGGCAACGCATCCAAACCGCTATCCCGAACGGCGCTGCGACTTCGGGATGCACCCTCCAGCCGCGCCGCCTCGGAGGGCAGGGCTTCGTTCGTGGCTCGCCGTGCGGTGAACCTGCACGGCTGCGCTTTACCTCACTCCGCCCTCCCTCCTGCGGCGGCTCCGCCGGGACCTATCGTTATGTGCGCCTTCCGTGCTGTCTCCCCGATATGTTGCCGTATTTATGGTGGGGGTACTACGCTTCGGGCACCACGCTGACGGAGATCTCGGGGAGGACGTCGGCCGCCACCCGGATCTTCACCTTGTAGTCGCCCACCTGTTTGATCGGGTCGGCGAGCTGGATCGCCTTCCGGTCGACGGTCACGCCGGCCTTTTCGAGCGCATCCGCGATGTCCCGCGACGTGATCGCGCCGAACAACTTCCCCTCCTCCCCCGCCTTCGCGGGGAGGGTGAGGGCGATGGCGGACAGCGTCGCCGCCGTCGCCTCGGCGGTCTTCCGGGTCTTCTTCGCCCGCGTCTCGATCGCGCGCCGGTCGTGATCGAGCGCCTTCATGTTCCGGACGTTCGCCAGTACCGCCAGCTGCCGCGGAATCAGGTAGTTCCGCCCGTACCCGTCCTTGACCTTGACGACCTCGCCGGCTTTTCCCAACTTCTCCACGTCCTCGCGCAGGATGATTTTCATCGGGCGCTCCTACCGGACCTGCGTGGCGGTGAAGGCGATCAGCGCGAGGATCCGCGCCTTCTTGATCTCCACCGTCAGCTTCCGCTGGTGCTTGGCGCAGTTCCCCGTGATGCGGCGGGGGACGATCTTCCCGCGCTCGGAGACGAACTGCTTGATCATGTACGCGTTCTTGTAGTCGATCGCGAGCTCTTTTTCCGCGCAGAAGCGGCAGAACTTCTTGCGGATGTACCGCTTCTTTCCTCCACCTCCTCCGCCCGGGCCGCGATGGTCGTCGCGCCGGGGACCGGACGATGAAGGGCGGGGCTTGTACGGGGTGCTCATCGGGTGTTACCTCCTTGGAATCCGGATCGTATTTTTTTCAGAACGGGATGTCGTCGTCTTGCGATTCGGGCGCCGGGGCCGACGGCGCTCCCTTTTCGCCCGCCGCGCCGCGCGGGCCGCCGAGAAACTGGACGTTGTCCGCCACGACTTCGATCTTGCTCCGCTTCACACCGTCGGTTTCCCAGCTGCGCTGCCGCAGCCGCCCCTCGACCAGGACGGGCCGCCCCTTGGAAAGATACTCGGCGCAATTCTCGCCCGTCTTCCCGAACACCGAGATGTCGAAGAAGGAGACCTCTTCCTTGACCTCGTTGTTCGACTTGTAGCGGCGGTTCACCGCGATGCTGAAGCTGGTCACGGCCACCCCGGAAGGGAGAAAGCGCGTCTCGGGATCCCGCGTGAGGTTGCCGGCCAGGATGACACGGTTGAACGTGACCATCGGAACCCTCCCTTGTCCCGCCCGTCAGGCTTCCGCGGGGGGCGCGGGCGCCTGGGGCGTTTCGGGCGCGGGCGTTCCGGAGTCCGCGGGCGCGTCGGCCGCCGGGGGCGCCGCCGCCTCGACTTTCGGCTTGAGCTCCGCGGTGTGCAGGGTCGTCAGGTGGCGGAGAACGCCTTCGAAGATCTTGATGTTGCGCTCCACCTCTTCGACGACGCCGCGGTCCCCGGTGTAGAGAAGGAAGGTGTAGAAGGCGTTGGATCTCTTCTTGATCGGATAGGCGAGTTTGCGGTTTCCCCAGTCGTCGGTCTTCAGCACTTCGCCCTTGAAGCTGGCGACGATCCCGGAGATCTTCGCGAGAAACTCTTTTCTCGCGTCCTCCGGGAGTTCGGGGTCGAACAGGATGCCGGTTTCATACCTCTTCGTTGTCATCTTGCGATCTTGCCTCCTTTCGGCTGATCGAGCCCCCGGACGATGCGCCGGGAGCAAGGAGTATGTTTCCCCCCGGGGATTCCGGCGGGGTCTTGCTATCCTCGCGCTTCCTCGCGTTCCAGCGCGTCATGGTCTTGTTGAAACCGAGCCGGGCGATGTCGGCGAACGCCTCGGCGGCGGCGGCGACCGCCGCGTCGAACGCCCCTCGGAGCTCCGGAACCGGGGGGGTCAAGACGTAGTCCGCAGGGTCGACTCCCGCGGGGGGGCGCCCGATCCCCACACGGATCCGGAAGAAATCGGCGGTCCCGAGACGCTCCTTCAGGGAGCGAAGCCCGTTGTGGCCACCGGTCCCCCCGCCGCGCTTGAGCCGCACCGCGCCGGCTGGAAGATCGAGATCGTCGTGGAGAACCAGAAGATCCTCGGGGCCATCGGCGTGCTTCCTGTAGAGCGGAGCCACCGCGTCTCCGGACAGGTTCATGAACGTCATCGGCTTGGCGAGGACGACCTGCCGCCCACCGATCTCGCAGCTTCCCAGCGACGCCTCGCCGGTCTGACGCCACCGGACACCCAACGTTTCGGCGATCCGGTCGATCGCCAGAAACCCCGCGTTGTGAAGCGTGGCGCCGTACCGGCGCCCCGGATTCCCCAGTCCGACGATAAGTCGCGTGGGGGTCTACTCCTTCTTCTTCGCTTCCTTTTCGGGCTTCTTGCCTTCCTTTTCCGGCTTCTCTTCCTTCGCCCCGGGCTCCGCCACGCTGGCGCCCTCGGCCCCTTCCGCCGCCACTTCCTCGACGGCCACCGGCGTCGCCTCGGCCTTCGGCGTGTGGACCGCCGCCAGGGTTATCCGGAGATCCTTCTCCATGGGGACGACGCCTTCGGGAAACTGAACGTCCGACAGGTGGAGCGAATCGCCGAGCCCGAGAGGGGTGACATCGATCTCGAGAAATTCGGGAACATGGTCGGGCGTGCACTCGACTTCGATGCTGCGGGTGACGATCTCCAGGACTCCACCCATCTCGATGCCGACCGCCTTTCCCTTGACCCGGAGCGGAACCTCGACGCGGAACTTCCTCCCGAGCGCCACCTCGTAGAAATCGACGTGGGTGACCTGGCCGGTCAGGGGATGGGTCTGGGTCTCTTTCAGGACCGCATACGACTCCTTTCCCCCGGCCTCGTCCAGCACCGTCATCTTGACGACCACCGTCCCGCGGCGGGCCGTATCGAGAAACTTTTCGAGGGGCCGTCGCTGAAACTCGATCGACCGGGTCTCGAGCCCCTTCCCATAGATCACGCCGGGGATCTTCCCCTCGGCGCGACGTTTCCGGTTGATCTCTTTCCCCGTGCACTGGCGGCGGTCCGCCGTCAACTCCATCATCGCCATCTTCTCTCTCCTCTTATACGAACAGCGAGCTGACCGAATCCTGGAAATGGATCCTCTTGATGGCCTCGCCCAGAAGGGGCGCGACCGTGAGGACGTGAAGCTTCTTGCACGCCGCCTTCGGACCCAGGGGAATCGTGTTGGTCACCACGAGCTCCTCGATCTCCGATTTTTCGAGCCGCTCGATGGCCGGACCCGACAGAACCGCGTGGGTGGCGCAGGCGTAGATGTGCTTCGCTCCCTTGCGGCGCAGGGCGTCGGCGGACTGGACGAGCGTGCCGGCCGTATCCACCATGTCGTCGAGAAGGACCGCCGTCTTCCCCTCGACCTCCCCGATGATGTTCATCGCCTCGGCGACGTTGGGCGCCAGACGGCGCTTGTCGATGATGGCGAGGGAGGCGGAAAGGCGCTTGGCGAAGGCCCGCGCACGCTCGACGCCCCCGGCGTCCGGGGAAACCATCACGATGTCGTTCCCACACTTCTCCTTGATGTATTCGAGCAGCACCGGCGCCGAGTAGAGGTGGTCCACCGGAATGTTGAAGAATCCCTGGATCTGCCCCGCGTGAAGATCCATCGTCAACAGCCGGGAGACGCCCGCCGCGGTCAGGAGGTCGGCCACGAGCTTCGCCGTGATGGGAGCCCGGGGGAGAACCTTCCGGTCCTGCCGCGCGTACCCGTAATACGGGAGCACCGCCGTAACCCTCTTCGCCGAGGCGCGCTTCAATCCGTCCATCAGGATCAGCAACTCCATCAGGTAATCGTTCACCGGGGGACACGTGGGCTGGATCACGAAGACGTCCACGCCGCGGACGTTGTCCCGGATCTCGACGTTCACCTCGCCGTCGCTGAACCGCTTGATGACCGCGGACCCGAGCGGGATGCAGAGGTACGCGCAGATCTCCTTCGCCAGATCCGGGTTCGCGTTCCCGGAGAAAACCTTCAGTCGCGTCACGCAACTCCCCTGTATCCGGAGGAAATTTCGCCGAAAGAATAGGATGCTATACCGAAGGGGGGCGGATTGGCAAGACCTATTCGATAGACCTGCCGACAGACCGATTCGACCGCATCCCCCGGGCCCGGCCCCCGGCATGGCTGGGAGGGAAGGGGTCGAACCTTCATCTGGGGCTTCAAAGGCCCCGGTCCTGCCGTTAGACGACCTCCCAGTCCGGCGTCCCCCGCGATCTTAGCGGGCGGCCGCAACCCCGTCAAGGACCGTGCCGGTTCCCCGCTCGTACGCTCCGATCACGGCCTCCTCGATCATCTGTCGGGTCTCGTTGTTCAGGGGGTGCGCGGTGTCCCGGTACGTGCCGTCCTTCGTCTTCTTGCTCGGCATGGCGACGAACAGGCCGGCGCTTCCCTGGATGATCTTGAGGTCGCGGACGACGAAGCAGTCGTCGAAGATGATCGTGGCGTACCCTTTCAGTTTCTCGTTGCCCGACACGGGAAAGACCTTCACCTCGGTGATCCGCATCCTGTTCTCCTCCCCTTCCCATGCAAGATGTTAAAGGCTTCTCGCGACGAAGAGCCGCCGTCCTTTTCCCCCGTCATCGCCCGCCGACAATTTCCGACACGCCCCCCGCGCCGCGTCGTCCGACGTGAAGAGACCGAACACCGCCGATCCGCTTCCGGACAACCCCGCCGCCGCCGCTCCCGCGGACACCAGCTCCCGCCGGATTCCCGCAATCTCCGGATGCGCGGGGCCCCACACCGCCTCGAAGTCGTTCCGCACGACGGCGGCTACGTCCGAAAAGGTCCGGAACGACGGAACGGTGCCACTGGGAGGGGGATCGCCCGGTTCGCGCTCAAGCCGCGCGTATCCCTCCCGCGTCGATAGCCCGAAGGCGGGGCGCACGATGACCGCGTGAAACGGGACGTTCCACGGGAGGGGTGTAAGCCGCTCGCCGATCCCTTCGACGAGCGCCGCTCCGCCCGGCAGGAAGAACGGTACGTCGGCACCGATCCGGACCGCCATCCCCCGCAACGTTTCCCGGGAAGGATGCTTTCCGGTCAGGGTGATCAACCCTTTCAGCGTCGCCGCCGCGTCGGAACTTCCTCCTCCCAGCCCCGACTCCGCGGGAATCGTCTTCCGGATCCGGATCCTTACACCAGCGGGAGTCCCCGCCCAGGCGAGGAAGAGGGCGGCGGCCTTGTGGCAACTGTTCGTAGCACCGGCAGGGACCTCCGGCGCGTCGCACTTCACGGAGATCCCGGCGGGAGCTTCTTCGACGGTCACATCGTCATACAGGGAGACCGGCACCATGACGGAACGGATGTGATGGTACCCGTCGGGGCGTTTCCCGAACACCTGCAGGGAGAGATTCAACTTGGCCGGAGCGAGGAAGGAAACGGCGGAAGACATCGAAGAGTACCTTTTCAAACGTTGTTTTCAAATGAAGGTATCCGCATCAGAACCCGTTGTCAATAGGACGTTCGGATTCGGACACCGGGAGGTCCGGCGAAGTCGCTGGCGGGAATCTCGATGGAGAACTACGAGGCGGAACGGGTGAAGGTGAACCCACCTTTCGGGTCGACGTCGACCGTCACCCGATTCCCTTCGGGGAACTCCCCCTCGAGGATGCGCGTCGCCAGGGGGTCCTCGATCCGCTTCTGGAGGGCGCGTCGCAGGGGCCTGGCCCCGTAAGCCGGGTCGTAGCCGATCTCCGCGATCCGGGCCTTCGCCGCCGGAGTCAGGGCGATCGAGATCTTCCTCTCCGCGAGCCGTCCGTTTATCTCCCGCACCATGATGTCCACGATCCGGGAGAGCTCCTCCTTCCCGAGGGAGTGGAACAGGACGATCTCGTCGAGCCGGTTCAGGAACTCGGGCCGGAAGGTGCGGCGCAGCTCCTCCATCACGCGGTCGCGGATCACCTCGTCCCCCTTCCCCGCGAGCTCTTGGATCCATTGGGAGCCCACGTTGGAGGTGAGGATGACCACGGCGTTGCGGAAATCGACGGTCCGTCCCTGCCCGTCGGTCAACCGGCCGTCCTCGAGAACCTGGAGCAGGACGTTGAAGACGTCGGGGTGCGCCTTCTCCACCTCGTCGAACAGGAGCACCGCGTACGGCTTCCGGCGGATCGCCTCGGTGAGGGCTCCCCCCTCCTCGTACCCCACGTACCCCGGCGGCGCGCCGATCATCCGGGCAACCGAATGTTTCTCCATGTACTCGGACATGTCGAGGCGTACCATGGCGGCCTCGTCGTCGAACAGGAACTGCGCGAGGGCCCGCGCGAGCTCCGTCTTTCCGACGCCGGTCGGCCCGAGGAAGAGAAACGACCCGATGGGGCGGCGCGGATCCTTCAGCCCGGACCGGGCGCGCCGCACAGCGCTGGCCACGAGCCCGACCGCCTCTTCCTGGCCCACCACCCTCGCGGAAAGGCGCTCCTCCATCTTGAGGAGCTTGCTCACCTCCCCCTCGACAAGCCGGGTGACGGGGATTCCCGTCCACCGGGAGACGATCTGCGCCACGTCTTCCTCGTCCACCTCCTCCTTGAGAAGGCGGTCCCTTGAGACCTCCGACGCCTGCGACGCCTCTTCGACCTGCTTTCGGAGGGCAGGAAGAACCCCGTACTTCAGTTGCGACGCCTTCTCGAGGTTCCCCTCCCTCTCCGCCCGCTGCATCTCCTGGAGGGTCTGCTCGATCCGCTCCTTGACCGCCCGATTCCCGGTGATCTCCCGCTTCTCCGCCTCCCACCGGCCGCGCAGCGCGGCGATCTTCGCGGATAGCTCCGACAGCTCCGATTCGATCCCCGCGAGCCGCTCCCGCGACGCCGGGTCGGTCTCCTTCCGCAGCGCCTGCCGCTCGATCTCAAGCTGGGTCCTTCGACGCTCCACCTCGTCGATCTCCGTGGGGACGGAGTCGATCTCGATCTTCAGGCGGGACGCCGCCTCGTCCACCAGGTCGATCGCCTTGTCGGGGAGGAACCGGTCGGAAATGTACCGGTGGGACAAGGTGGCGGCGGCAATCAGCGCGGCGTCCTTGATCCGCACGCCGTGGTGCACCTCGTAGCGGCCTTTGAGGCCCCGGAGAATGGCGATCGTGTCCTCGACGGACGGCTCGCCGACCGGGACCGGCTGGAACCGCCGCTCCAACGCCGCGTCCTTCTCCACGTACTTCCGGTATTCGTCGAGGGTGGTCGCCCCGACGCACCGAAGCTCACCGCGCGCGAGGGCCGGCTTCAGCATGTTGGAGGCGTCCATCGCCCCCTCCGCCTTCCCCGCCCCCACGAGGGTGTGCAATTCGTCGATGAAGAGGATCACCTTCCCTTCGGCGGCGGCGATCTCCTTCAGGACCGCCTTCAACCGGTCCTCGAACTCCCCCCGGTATTTCGCGCCGGCGATGAGGGCCCCGAGATCGAGGGCGAGTACCCGCTTCTCCTTCAGCCCCTCCGGGACGTCCCCCGTCGTCACCCGCTGGGCGAGCCCCTCCACGATCGCGGTCTTCCCCACGCCAGGTTCGCCGATGAGGACGGGGTTGTTCTTGGTGCGGCGCGAAAGGACCTGGATCACGCGACGGATCTCGTCGTCCCGGCCGATCACCGGATCGAGCTTCTCGCGACGTGCCGCGTCGGTCAGGTCGCGGCAATATTTCTCGAGGGCCTGGTACTTCGCCTCGGGGTTCTCGTCGGTGATCCGCTGGGTCCCGCGGATGGCGGTCAGCGCGGAGAGGAGCGCCTCGCGGGTCAACCCGAGCCTCCGCAGGAGATCGGCCACGTTCCCCGGTTCGGACGCGAAGGCGAGAAGGAAGTGTTCCGCGGAAAGGAATTCGTCTTTGAACGCGTCCGCTTCGGAGAGGGCGCGGAGGAACAGCGGTTCAAGCCGGGGCGACAGCCCGCGGGTCACCGCGCCGGACACCTTCGGAAGCGATGCAAGCGACCCCTCGACCTCGGAGAGGAGGCGCTGCGGGGAAACCCCGGTGCGGGCGAGCAATTCCCCCGTGACACCGCCTTCCTGACGCAGGAACGCGCAGAGGAGATGCGCCCCCTCCACCTCGGCATGACCGAGCGAAGAGGCCAGACGCACGGCGTCCTGCAACGCTTCCTGGGACTTCACGGTCAACTTGTCGAGGGAGATCATCGTCGCCTCCGCGAACGGTCTACCTTTTTTTGATCGTCAGGAGGATGGGGGCATCGCCCCGCTCCACGAGAAACATGGCCGTCTTTCCGGCCTTGGCCTTCGCGGCCAGCTTCGTGAATTCCGCCCTGTTGGAGACCGGGCGGCGGTTGACCTGACGGACGATGTCCCCCTCCTCGAAGCCGGCTTCCTCGGCCGGACTCCCGTCCGCCACCCCGGTCACCACCACGCCCTTCGTGTTCTCGATTCCGAACCGCTGCGCGATCGCGGGGGTGATGTCCTGGACCGTCAGCCCGAAGTCCTTCGACAGGTCGTGCCCGCCACCAGCGGGCTTTCCGGGCTCCCCCTCCATCTCGGCGATCGTCACCGCGACGGTCACCTCCTTCCCTTCCCTGAGCAATCGAACGTTCACGGACTTCCCCGGCTTCGTCGAGGCGACAGCCTGTGGCAGGTCGTGCTCGTCCTTGATCTCTTTCCCGTTGAACGCCACGATCACGTCTCCGGAACGGACCCCCGCCTTTCCCGCGGGACCGCCCGAAGTCACTTCGGACACGAGCGCGCCGCGCCGGCCGGGAATTCCGAGGTTCTCGGCCGCCTCGGGGGTGAGTCGCTGGACATAGACCCCCAGCCACCCGCGCGTCACCTTTCCCTTCTCCTTCAACTGGTCGAGGACCGACTTCGCGAGCTGGATCGGTATCGCAAACCCGATCCCCTGCCCGCCCTGGATGATCGCCGTGTTGATCCCGACGACCTCGCCCTTCAGGTTGAAGAGGGGCCCTCCCGAATTTCCGAAATTGATCGATGCGTCGGTCTGGATATAGTCGTCGTACGGCCCGGATCCGATGATCCGCCCCTTGGCGCTGACGATCCCCGCCGTCACGGTGTGGCCGAGCCCGAACGGGTTGCCGATCGCAACGACCCACTCGCCCACGTCGAGCTTGTCGGAATCGCCCAGCGCCACGTAGCTGAGCTTCCTCTTCGCGTCGATCTTGATCAGGGCGATGTCGATCTTCGGGTCGGCCCCGACGACCTTCGCCTTGAACTCCTCCTTGTCGAGGAGCGTGACCGTCACTTCGTCCGCCTTCTCGACCACATGATTGTTCGTGAGGATGAATCCGTCCGACGAAACGATGAACCCGGAGCCGAGCGATTTGCGCTTCTGCTCCTTCGGCAACCGCCCGAGGAATTTGTTGAAGAACTCGTCGAACGGATCCTGTTGGCCGAACGGATTGCGCATCTGGGGGTGGTTGAGCTTCACCACCTGGGTGGTGGAGATGTTGACGACCGCCGGGGAGACTTCCTTGAAGAGTTGCGGGATATCCACAGGGAGCATCCGCATCCCGGCCGACGCCGGGATCACCGCCGGTTTCTCCTTGTCGCCCCACAGAGCCCGGGCGATCGGCGAGAAGTTGAATCCCGCCGACAGAACGATCCCGGCGGCCACCGCCGCGAGGACGAGGACGATAACCTTGCTTTTTCGGATCACCGTGGATTTCCTCCCTTTCCGCTCCCCGGGGGGGGCGCGTTGATCATCGCCATATATCCCATCCGGAGGTGGTAGAGCCCCTCGCGAAGGACCTCTTCCTCTTCCTTCGTCAGGTTCCCCTTCGTCTTCTCCTGCAGGATTCCAAGGAGATCGATCGCGTCCTTCGCCGCCGGCAGGTCGACCGGGGAACGTTTCCCATCGCGCCCCTGGAGCATGCCGAGACCGGCCATCGCCCCCATCTGGAGAGACTGCACGAGATCGAGGAAGTGGGGGACCCCCAGCGAGGACGGGGACCGTCCATCCTTCGCCTCCGCACCCCGCAACTCCTCCTGCGGAGGTTTCGGCGGGGCTTCGCCCTGCGAAGGCGGCCCCTGGCCCGCCGTAGCCGCCAATGGAGGTTTCTCCACGGGAGGCGGCGAAGGCGGCTCCACCCCTCTCCGGTCGATCACCTTGAACCCCTTGTCCTCTTTTTCTTCCGGCATCAGACGGGCACCTTCTGCGTGATGAGGACCGGCTCCCCGTCGACCTCCTCGATCAGGAAGTGATCCGACTCTTTCCACTTCAGCGTGACGGGCACCTTGACCTTTTCGTCGATCGCGCGCTTGAGGAACCGCGCCCCGTACTTGACGGAGAACCCCGTGCGCGCCAGGACGGTGACGGCCGCGTCGGAAACGACCAGCGTCTTCCCGTGCGCCGCCATCCTCTTCCGGATCGTGTCGATGTACAGCTCGGCGATCCGCCGGACCTCGTCGATGGAGAGGGGAGTGAAGACGACGACGTCGTCGAGGCGGTTGATGAACTCCGGAGAGAACCGGTTCTCGGCCGCCTTCAGCACCGCCTTGCGGACCGGCTCGAAATCGGCCGACCCCGGCCCGAACCCCATCGGCCGGGAGAGCTTCGACAACTCCTCCGCCCCGAGGTTGCTCGTCATGATGACGATCGTGTCAGAGAAGTAGACCTTCTTCCCGCGTCCGTCGGTCAGCCACCCCTCGTCGAACGCCTGGAGGAAGAGGTTGTGAACGTAGGTGTCGGCCTTTTCGACCTCGTCGAGCAGAACCACGGAGTACGGGTTGTCCTTCACCTGGTTCGTCAGGATCCCCCCCCGTTCGGAACCGACGATCCCGCGCGGCATCCCGATCAGCTTGTCGACCGCGAGCGCTCCGTCGCGGTATTCGGACATGTCGACGCGGATCATCTGACGCGCGTCGCCGAAGAGGTACTCCGCCAGCGCCCTGGCCATCTCGGTCTTTCCGACACCCGTGGGGCCGAGGAAGAGCAAGACACCGTCCGGCCGGTAGATGTTCGCCTTGAGCGGCCCCTTGTTCATCCTCAGCGACCTGGCCACCGAGGCGATCGCCTCCTTCTGTCCGACCAGCCGGCGGGAGATCCGCTCCTCGATGTCCCGGAACCGCTCCCCAACGTCCCGAAGGAGGATGTCCGGCGGGTTCTTCGTCTCGGTCGCGATCACGTCGAGCACGTCTTTCCCCGTGACGGTCTTTTCCGCGTCGCCCCGGATCTCGACGCGCACGCACGCGGTGTCGAGCCAGTTGATCACCTTGTCCGGCAGGCGCAGGGAACGGGCGTACCGGTCGGACATCGAGAGGGCGAAATCGATCGCTTCCTCCTGGATCTCCACACCGTAGTTCGCCTCGAGCCGTGGCTTGAGGCCCAGAAGGATCTCGCGCGTCTCGTCGAGGGTCGGCTCCCCGATCTTCACCACCCGGAACCGCCGTGAGAGCGCCTCGTCCTCCTGGAGAATCTCCTTGTACTCCGTGACCGTCGTGGCGCCGATCATCTGGACCTCGCCCCGGGCCAGGGCCGACTTGAAGATGTTCGCCGCGTCCGAGGGGACGCCCATGGCGGAGCCTGCGCCGACCAGGGTGTGCGCCTCGTCGACGAAGAGGATGAGGTTCTTCCGCTCCTTGGCCTCGGCGATCACCTTCTCGATCCGGTCCTCGAACATCCCCCGGAAGACGGTTCCCGCGACGACCGTGTTCATCTGGAGGTTGACGACGTGGTGCCCCCGGAGACGCTCCGGCACCCTGTGCGGCTCGTACTCGAGGCGCATCGCGAGCCCCTCGACCACGGCGGTCTTCCCGACCCCGGGATCCCCGAGGATCATCACCGAGTTGGACCGGTCCTTGTGGCAGAGGTATTCGAGGATCCGGTCGATCTCCGCGTCGCGCCCGATGATCGGGGGGATCTTCCCTTCCCGGGCGAGGAGGTTCAGGTTGACGGCGAAGGTCTTGAGGTTCGCCGGAAGCTCGTACCGCTTGCGGAACTCCTCGACTTTCTCCTCGCGGGTCCGAAGCTGCGCGGCGAACCGGGAGAGCGCCACGGCGGGATCGACGCCGTAATTCTTGAGGATCCTCGCCGGAATCGAGTGAACCTCGTGGAAGATGCCGAGGAACAGGTCGGAGGCGTCGATCTGGGTACGGCGATTCCGTTGGGCCGTCTCCCACGCGACGCGGAAGACCTGCTTGGTCGCCGGCGGAACCTTCAGCCCGACCCCCAGGTATTGCCGGGAGATGTTCAGGTGCTCGGCGAGGGAAAAGAGGACGGCCTCGACGTTCAGCCCGATCGCCGCCATCAGCTCCTGGAACATCGTCTTCTCCTGATCGGCGAAGGCGATGAACAGGTGCTCGAGGCCGAGATAGTAGTGATGCCGCCGTTGCGACTCCTCGATCGAGGCGTTCAGAATCCGGTGCCCGGACTCGGAGAGCTTCTCCCGGTAGAACGAGATCTCCATCATCTGAGAATTCGCCCCCGCATCGCCATCAGGCGCTCGACCCGTTTCTCCACCGGCGGGTGGGTGCTGAACAGGCTCATGAGGCCACCGCCGGTCAGCGGGCTCATGATGAACATGTGGGCCGTCGCGGGAGACGCCTGCATCGGCACCTGACGGGACCAACCCGAGATCTTTTCAAGGGCACTCGCCAGCGCCTCGGGCTTCCCGCAGAAGCGGGCCCCGGTCTCGTCGGCCAGGTATTCGCGGGAGCGGGAGACAGCCATCTGGATCATCATGGCGCCGAGGGGCGCGAGGATCGACAACACGAGGAGTTGCAGCATCCCGCCTCCCCCCTCGCGGTCGTCCCGCCCGCCGCCGAAGATCGCGGCGAAGCGCGCCATGTTGGCCAGCATCATGATCGCCCCGGCGAGGGTGGCCGCCACCGTCCCGATCAGGATGTCCCGGTTCCGGACGTGGGCCATCTCGTGGGCCAGCACGCCCTCCAGCTCGTCCGGCGAGAGGATCCGCAGGATCCCCTCGGTCGCCGCCACCGCCGCGTGGGCCGGGTCGCGTCCCGTCGCGAAGGCGTTGGGAGACTCCTCGGGGATGACGTACACCTTCGGCATCGGCACGCCGGCCGCGAGGGCGATCCGGCGGACCATCCCGTGGAGCTGCGGCGATTCGGCTTCCGTCACCTCCCGCGCGCTGTACATCCGCAGGACGATCTTGTCGGAGAACCAGTACGACCCGACGTTCATGACGATCGCCAGCCCAAAGGCGAAGATCATCCCGGATTGCCCCCCGATCGCGTTTCCCACGAGCACGAACAGGACCGTGAGGACCGCCAGCAGGAGCGTCGTTTTCAGCGTGTTCCCCATGTTTCCTCCATCCCTCCCTTGGGTTTCCGTCCAGACCTCACCGCATATTGATTCCATTATAGACGTTTCAGTTCCAATGCCCCCGGGGATCCTTCTCCTCGAAACCGGCGATGCGGTCCACCAGCCGGAGGAACTCCTCCGGCCGCTCCGGGGGCACGACCACCTGGAGGACAACGTACTGGTCCCCCCGCTCCGCCGTGCCGGGGGTCGGGACGCCCCTCCCCTTGAGGCGAAGCTTCCTCCCGCTCGAGGAGCCCGGGGGGATCGTCACCGTGACCGGCCCGTCGATCGTCGGCACCTCGATCCTGGCCCCCTTGACCGCCTCCGAGAAGCGGATCGGGGCCTCCAGGAGGATGTCGTTCCCCTCGCGGCGGAAGTACGGATGCTCCAGCATGCGCAACTCGACCTGCAGGTCCCCGCTCTCCCCCGGAGCCGCGCGCTCCTCTCCCTTCGATGGGACGCGGATCGTCGCGCCGTCCCTCGCCCCCGCGGGAATCCGGATCTTGACGCGCTCCTCGGATTCGGTGACCCCGCGTCCGTAGCAGGCCGGACACCCCCGACGCCCAACGCGTCCGGTCCCACCGCACTGCCCGCACACGCGAGGTCGGGGGTACCGGATCTCGCGGACCGCCCCCCGGACCATCTCGAGAAAGTCGACGGACAGCTCGACCCGGATGTCGCTTCCCCGGCCGGGATGGGAGAACCGCGCTCCCCCGCCGCGAAGCACGTCGCCGAAGAGGTCCCCGAGGTCGAACGATTCCGCCCCGAACCCTCCGGGGGCGTGCCCCGCGCCGCCGAACGGCCCGGCGCCGTGGAAGCCGGCGGCGAAGCCTCCATGGCGAATCGCGTCGTACTCCTCCCGCTTCTTCCGGTCGCTCAGGACCTCGTGGGCCTCGTTGGCGTCCTTGAAACGGGACTCCGCCGCTTTGTCGCCGGGGTTCACGTCCGGGTGGTGCTTCTTCGCCAACCGCCGGAACGCCTTCCGAATCTCCTCCGCCGAGGCGCCTTCCGTGACCCCCAGGATCTTGTAATAGTCCTTCTTCGGGTCCATCAGCCTCTCCCGACAGCGATGCCGGGTTCCCCCGGGGGAACCCCCGACGGAACCCGGCCTCCGCGCGGCGTCACTTCACGGCGACGGAGATCTGCTTCGGCTTCGCCTGCTCCCGCTTCCCGAGACGTACCTCGAGGATGCCGTCCTTCATCTCGGCGCGTACCTTTTCGGCATCCACGGAGCCCGGCAGCGAGAAGGACCGGTGGAAGGCGCCGTACGTCCGCTCCACCCGGTGGTAGTTCTCCTCCTTGACCTCCCGCTCGAACTTCCGCTCCCCGTGTAGCGTCAGCACGCCGTTCTCGACCTCGACGTGAACCTGGTCCTTCGCAAGTCCAGGGACCTCGGCCTTGACGATGATCTCGTCTCCGGTCTCGAAGATGTCCACGGCGGGAGACCACGTCCCGACCCCCGGCTGCTCGCCGCGATACAGCGGCGACCCGAAGGTCTCCTCGAACACCCGATTCATCCGGTTCTGCAGCGACGACAACTCCTTCATCGGGTCCCAAAACCGCACGATCGCCATGGTCCTCCTCCTCTCCCCCGCCGCCGGTTGGCCTCCGCGACGGGTCGCGTTGGTATGTACCCCGCCTACTTCTTCGCGGGATCCTCGTACTCCGCATCGACGACGTCGCCCTCGGGAGCCTTCTTCTCCCCGGGAGCGGTTCCCCCCCCGGCCGCCCCTTCGCCCGCCGCGGCGGACGCCTGCTTGTACATATGCTCCGCAAGGGCGTGGGACTCGTGAATCAACTTCTCGGCCGCGGCCTTGAGCACGGCCTCGTCCTCCGACTTCAAGGCCTCCCTGGCCTCCGCGAGCGCGGTCTCCACCTTCGCCGCGGTTTCCGCGGGGACCTTGTCCTTGTGCTCCGAAAGCGTCTTCTCCGTGTTGTACACGAGCGAATCGAGGTGGTTGCGCGCCTCGATCGCCGCCTTCCGTTTCCGGTCCTCCTCCGAGTGCGCCTCGGCCTGCTTCACCATGTCGTCGATATCCTTCTTGTCGAGCCCGGTCGACGCGGTGATCGTGATCTTCTGCTCCTTCTGCGTCCCCTTGTCCTTCGCGTTCACGTGCAGGATCCCGTTCGCGTCGATGTCGAAGGTCACCTCGACCTGCGGCACGCCGCGCGGCGCCGGCGGGATCCCGTCGAGGTGGAACCGCCCGAGCGTCCGGTTGTCCCCGGCCATCTCGCGCTCCCCCTGGAGGACGTGGATCTCAACGCTCGGCTGGCTGTCCGACGCCGTGGTGAAGACCTCGCTCTTGCGCACCGGGATCGTCGTGTTCCGCTCGATCAGCTTCGTCATCACGCCGCCCAGCGTCTCGATCCCCAGCGACAGCGGGGTCACGTCGAGGAGGAGAAGGTCCTTCACCGTCCCGCCCAGAACCCCCGCCTGCACCGCCGCACCGGCCGCGACGACCTCGTCGGGGTTGACGCCCTGGTGCGGATCCTTGCCGAAGAACGTCTTCACCATCTCGACGACCTTCGGGATCCGGGTCGATCCGCCCACGAGAACGACCTCGTCGATCTTGCCGACGGCTACGCCCGCGTCGCGCACCGCCATCTCGCACGGTTTCAGCGTCCGGTCGAGGATGTCCTGGACCATCTGCTCGAACTTCGCCCGGGAGAGCTTCATCTGCAGGTGCTTCGGCCCCGTCGCGTCCGCGGTGATGAACGGAAGGCTGATCTCGGTCTCCATCGTGGAGGAGAGCTCGATCTTCGCCTTCTCCGCCCCCTCCTTCAGCCGCTGGAGAACGGTCCGGTCCTTCGACAGATCGATCCCCTGGTCCTTCTTGAACTCGGCGATGATCCATTCGATCAGCCGCTGGTCGATGTTGTCGCCGCCCAAGTGGGTGTCCCCGTTCGTCGATTTCACCTCGACCACGTTGTCCCCTACTTCGAGGATGGAAATATCGAAGGTGCCTCCGCCGAAATCGAAGACGGCGATCAACTCGTTCTTCTTCCGGTCGAGACCGTACGCCAGCGCGGCGGCCGTGGGCTCGTTGATGATCCGGAGCACCTCGAGGCCGGCGATCGTCCCGGCGTCCTTGGTCGCCTGCCGCTGGGAGTCGTTGAAATAAGCGGGAACGGTGATGACCGCCTGCTTCACCTCCTCGCCAAGGTACGTCTCGGCCGCTTTTTTCAGCTTGCCGAGGATCATCGCGGAGACCTGCTGCGGGGTGTACTCCTTCCCCCCCGCGGAGACGCGCGCCTCCTGGCTCTGTCCCTTGACGATCTTGTACGGGACAAGGCGGACCTCCTCGCCCACCTCGTCGTACCGGCGCCCCATGAACCGCTTGATGGAGAAGACCGTGTTCTCAGGATTCAGCACCGCCTGGCGCTTCGCCACCTGGCCGACCAGAATCTGGCCGTCCTTGCCGAACCCGACCACCGACGGCGTGAGTCGGCCCCCCTCCTCGTTGATGAGCACCTTCGGCTCGCTCCCCTCCATCACCGCCACGACGGAGTTCGTCGTCCCAAGGTCGATCCCGATGATCTTCGCCATCTTCGCTGCTCCTTCCCCG
>Ga0172376_10003607_pt1 | contig 18205 bp, 13 predicted proteins | sample Lak35m_FD_121114 | JGI IMG/M metagenome (GOLD analysis project Ga0172376, IMG submission 121114) | Freshwater microbial communities from Kabuno Bay, South-Kivu, Congo - kab_092012_35m | ecosystem: Environmental > Aquatic > Freshwater > Lake | place: Democratic Republic of the Congo: South-Kivu... | reverse complement strand
CGCCCCTGGTCCATCGCCACCAGCCGATCGGCGACCGATGACACGAATGGTATGTCGTGTTCGACCACCAGGAGAGCGGCCCCCATCTCGTCGCGCAGTCGACGAATCACCGGGGCCAACGCCTCGACCTCGCGCTGGGCCAGACCGGAGGTCGGCTCGTCGAGGAGGATCACGGTCGGACGATGGGCCACCAGACAGGCCAGATCGACGATTCGTCGGGTACCGGTGGAGAGCTCGCGAACGAACTTGCGCTGGTGATCGCCCAGTCCGAGCAATTCGACGAGTTCGTCGACACGACGGGCCACCGAGGCCTCGGACTCGAAGACCGGTGGCAACCACATGGCGGCGGCGAGCGCGCTGCGACTACCGACCCACCGCTCGAGGGACACCGCCAGCGTCTCGCGCACCGTCAACTCGGGGAAGAGTCGTGCATCCTGGAACGAACGACCGAGGCCGGTCGCCGCACGAGCGTTCGGCGAAGCCGAGGTGACGTCGACACCGGCGATCTCCACCCGTCCACCCGCGGTCGGGGTGTACCCGGACACCACGTCGAAGAGGGTCGTCTTGCCGGCGCCGTTGGGTCCGATCACTCCGACGATCTCGCGTTCGCGCACCTCCAGCGAGACGCTGTCGACGGCCCGCACCCCTCCGAACGACGCGACGACCCGATCGGTACGGAGCACCACTGCCGAACCCACCGTCGAGATCGATTCGCCCGTCGAGCCGGAGCCGGACGTCGAGCCGGAGCCGGACGTCGAGCCGGAGCCGGACGTCGAGCCGGAGTCGGACGTCGACCCGGTTTGCTCGGCCGAAGCACCCGACAGGAAGACCGAACGCAGGATGTCGGGACGGTTCAGCAGTTCCGCGGTGGGACCCGAGAACCGAATCTCGCCGCGCTCGAGGAAGTAGGCGCGCCGAGCGACGGTGAGCGCCACGTTGACGCTCTGCTCGACCAACACGACCGTCACGCCGTCGGCGGCCAGACGTTCGACGACCGGCAGCATCTGACCCACGATCACCGGAGCCAAACCGAGCGAGAGTTCGTCGATCAGCAGAACGCGGGGACGCATGACGAAACTCATCGCGAGCGCCAGCATCTGCTGCTGACCACCCGAGAGGTTCACGGCGGCTTCGTCGAGCCGATCGGCCAGGACGGGGAACATCTCCAGCACCTCGCGTCGCGCCCGCTCGACACCCTCGGCGTCCCGGCGGTTGGTCCAACCGGCGAGGTCCAGGTTCTCCCGCACGGTGAGCGATCCGAACACGCCGGCACCACCCGGCATCTGCACGATCCCGGCCGCGGCGATCTCGTGGGGTGGCACGTGCGTGACGTCGCGACCGTCGAAGATGATCGCTCCTCGATCGGCCTCGACCACGCCGCCGATCGACTTGAGGAGCGTGCTCTTGCCGGCACCGTTGGTGCCGAGCAGGGCGACGATCTCGCCCTCGTCGAGTTCGAGGTCGATGCCCTTCAGCACCGGACGGCCGTCGTAACCGGCGTGCACTCCGCGCACCAGCAGCAACTTCGCGTTGCCGTTGCGACGGTCGTACAGAACCTCCGACCGCGCGGCGGCCGACTGCCACACCTGGGCGATGTCGTCCATGATCACCTTGCCGATGGTGCGCTGGATGAGGCCACCGATGATGAACAACGGAATCATCACCAGCATCCCGACGCGAATCGACACCCGATCGGAGATCCAGCCGATCAGCGGCAGCACGAACAGACCCGGAATCACCCACAACGACGCGACCGAGAAACCGGTGGCCCGGGCTCGGGGCGGAATCGCCAGGGAGAGCCCCGAGAACACGGCCGGCCCGAGCATCGCCAACGAGGCCGAGATCAAACAGTTCACCGCCACCGCGACGACGATGTTGGGGGCGAGCGCGAAACCGGCGGCCAACACCGCGGCCGCCAGCGAGACATTGGCCCCCAACTTGGTGAGCCCGGCCACGTTGCCTGCGTAGCGCTTGGTGATCCAACGCGCGCCCACCACCAGACCCACCAACTGGAACGGTTCGGCGATGGCGGCGGCGATGCCGCGGGCCCGTTCGTCGAGGCCGAACTCGCGCTCGTAGAGCAACGACGCCAGCGACACGAAACCCACGAGACCGGTGGCGAGGAAGGGCAGGCTCCACCAGATGCGCTTCAACGACTCCACCTTGTGCACCGTTCGCCAACTCTCGGCGAACGACGGTGGGGCCTCCTCGGTGTCGGCCACGTCGGACGAAACTCCCACGGCCATTCGCTCCCAACGACCCCGAATGGGTTCGCGCAGTCGCAGGGCGACGATCGCCAGCACGATGGTGGGGATCGTGAACACGATGAACGGCGTGCGCCAACTGAAGTAGAAGGCGAGGAAGCCGGCGAGCAACGGACCGAGGAACGAACCCACCGCGTTGGCCGCCCGGTGCACGGAGTACACCTTGGGCCGCGCTTCGATCGGGTAGTAGTCGGCGAGCAACGAGTTGTGGGTCGGGTCGATGACGGCCTTGCCGATCGACGAGCCACTCCGGGCGATGCACAACACCACCAGTCCGGTGGCCATTCCGGTGAGACCCGAGAACACCGCCCACAGGATCGCTCCTCCCACGGCCAACGGAACCCGACGGGTGCGATCGGCCAACTGGGCGATCGGCACCTGCAGCGCCAGTGCCGCCACTCCGACCAGACCCACCAAACCGAGCATCGTCGAAAGGTCGAGACCGAAGTGATCGCGGATCTCCGGCAACAAGATGCCGAAGGCGGCTCGATCGAATTCGTCGACGGCGTTCAGACCGAACAAGACGATCAACGGGAACGCCGCCTCTCCGCCCACGACCTGTTGCAGCCAGAGCGACGGGTGCCGCACGCCCCAGAAGAATCGCCGCCACAACGGTTTCGACTCGCTCACGACGCATCACCTCCTCCGGCCGTATTCCGACGCGTGGCGATCCGACGCACCAGATCGTCACGGATCCGAACGATCAGCGCCCCGAGTCCGCCCGGAACGACGAGCAGAACCACCAGAACTCCAGCGGCCGACGAGAGGAATCGCCACTCTTCGGCGGTGACGAACCACTCGGTTCCCCGGAGGTAGGCCGCTCCCATCACCGCGCCGAACATCGATCCGAGTCCTCCGACCACCGATGCGGTGAAGACCTCGAGACTCTCGCCCACACCGAAACTCGTGAGATCGAAACTGCGATTGAGGTGCGTGTACAACCCTCCGGCCACACCGGCGATCGCTCCCGAGATCGTGAACGCCGTGAGTTTGGTGCGCACGGCCGACACCGAAACGCTCTGCGCGGCTCGTTCGTTGTCGCGCAGCGCGAGAATCGCGCGACCGGTGCGGCTGCGACGGATACCGCGTAGAGCCAGCATCACGAGGCCCAGCACCACCAATACGTAGGCGTAGTAGCGAGTCGCGGTCTCGACGTCGATCCGCCCGAAGAGCGGTGGTCGCTTCACCCGCTTGGCACCCGGCACCCACGCGAAGAAGCGATCGTTGAGCAACCACGACGTGACCGCCATGGCGAACACCAGGGTGGTCACCGCCAAGTAGAGACCCCGCAGTCGCAACGCCGGAAGCCCCACCACGAACGCTGCCACGCCTCCGGCCATCGCGGCGGCGAGCAACGACAACGACAGATCGACGTTCCAGGCGGAGGTGGCCTTGGCGCTCACCGCTCCACCGATCGCCACGAAACCCACCTGCCCGAGCGAGATCTGACCGGCCCAGCCGGTCAGGACCACCAACGACAGCCCGATCACCGCGTAGATGCCGATCGCCGTCACCTTCACCACCTGATCGGACCGCAGCACGACGGGCATCGCCACCACACCCGCCAACAGAATCGCCCACGTCCCCCACCGCAACGCGCGCACCCCGGCCAGGCGCGCCACGACCGGTTCGACGTCGCGCACCTCGTCGGCCAAGCGCCACGACGCGGTCGTGTCCTGATCCAGTCGGGACGACGATCGTCGCTGCATCAGGAGAGCCACCATCACGGCGGCACCGACGAAGGGGGCCACCAGGAGAGGACTCTCGGCGTTCCACGCCACGCCGTACTCGAGGATCCCGAGCGCCACGGCCGCCACGGCGATGGTGGTGAGGTTGCGCAGACGCCCGATGACCAGTGCCGCCAGAGCCTGCACCAGGGCGCTGACGCTGAGCGCGTTGCCCAAGGGAACACCCAGAATGCCGGCGCGCAGGAACAACGCCAGGAACGACAATGCGGCGGCGATCGCCCACACCGCGGTCGACAACCAACCCACCGGAATTCCGAGCATCAACGCGCGCTCGCCGCGCTCGGCGGCGGCCCGCACCGCGGTGCCCACGCGGGTTCGCGCGAGGAACAGTCCGACGCCGAGCATCGCCAACGGCGCCACGATCAGGGCCACGAAGTCGCCGGCATTCAGAATGAACGAACCGATGGTGAGCTTCCAGTCGAGCGGAGGAGGAATCCGCTGCGAAGCCGCTGATTCGTCCCAAAGGCGCGGCAGAAGAATCGCAAGGACCGCGAGCAACTGCGTGATGCCGATGGTGGCCACCGTCAGCACCAGACGCGGCGAGCGGGAGAAGCGACGCACGATCGCGAGCTCGACCACCGCTCCCAACACGATCGACGACACCAATCCGACGAAAAGACCGAACAAGTACGGCAATCCGGAGAAGACGATCAAGCCCACCGACAGCGCCGCGGGTACGAACCCGAGATCGGCCTGGGCGAAGTTGAGCACCCGATTCGCTCGGTACACGAGGGCCATGCCGATGGCGAGCAACGCGGTCAGGAGGCCGATCACGACGCCGCGAACCCACGCCCCGGCCGGAACCCCGAAGAACGCCAACTGCACGAGCACCAATGCGATGGCCGGAGTGAGCGGGGCGACGGCTCGCCGCACCGGACCGAGCCCGTCTCGCCGAACGAATCGCGACACGGCGTTCATGCGAGCGACATGGACTCCATGAACACGATCGACCGCACGGCCCCCATCGATGCCCCCTCCGCTCGACTCCATTTGTCTACCACACCGGAATCGGCGACGAACCCCCTGCTAACCTGCCCATTGTGGGAACTGTCAGACGCCATGTCTTCATCGCGGCGTCGGCCGAGCGGGTGTGGGAACTGGTCGGATCTCCCGAGCGCCTCCACGAGTGGTTTCCCGTCGTCGCATCCGACGTCGAGGGCTCGACCCGCTGGGTCGCGCTCGCCAGCGGATTGCGCTTCGAAGAGGAGATCGTGACCCTCGATCACGACCTGCGTCGTTTCCAGTACCGGATCATCAACAACCCGATCATCAAATCCCATCTCGGCACGGTCGACGTGATTCCCGACGGACCGCGACGATGCGTCGTGGTCTACTCCACCGACCTCGATCCCGAGGCGATGGCGCTGATGATCGGTGGCGCGGCCGGTGACGGACTCGAACGACTGCGTCGCACCTTCGAGGGAGACCACTGATGGGCCGCAAGATCCTCTTCGTCACCACCGACCAGCAGCGCTACGACTCGCTCGGATGCAACGGCGGACGGGTGGCTCGCACCCCGGTGATCGATCGGCTCGCGAGCGAGGGCGTCAACTACCGGCGTGCCCATCCGCAGAGCGTGGTGTGCATGCCCTCCCGATCGACCATGATCACCGGCCAACACGTGTCCACCCACGGCGTCTGGATGAACGGGGTTCCCCTCCCCGACGACGCACCGAGCATCGCCGACGATCTCCGGCGCGCCGGATACCGCACCGCACTCATCGGAAAGGCGCACTTCGAACCCTTTCTCGATCCGTTCCTCCGTTTCACCGAGAACCAACTCGCGATCTCCGGCGAACACCAACGGATGGTGGAGGGCCGCCTGCATCGCGGATTCGAACACATGGAATCGGCGTCCCACGGCGGAATGGGCAACTTCCACTACGCCCGCTGGCTCACCGAGAACCATCCCGAGGCCGTGGCCATGTACTACCGCGTCCTCGACATGTCGTTGCAGGTGAACGCCGCCGGAGGTGGCGACACCGGCGCACCCCAGGTTCTGTACAACGAGATTCCCCGCGAGTGGTACCACACCGAGTGGGTGGCCGAGCGAACGATGAGTTGGCTCGACTCGTTGCCGGCCGACGCCGACTGGTTCTGCTGGATGAGTTTCCCCGATCCGCACCATCCGTGGGATCCGCCCGCCGGCGAACGTCACCGCGTGAACTGGCGCGACCTCGACCTCCCGGCCGGTTATCCAACCGACGTCGCACGGCGCGAGGCCGTCCTCGACGCCAAACCCCGACATTGGCGACTCTGGTACGACGGCGACTTCGTCTCGAATTTCGAGGCCCCCGCCAGTTGGGTTCCCCGAACCCTCACCGATGATCAGGTGCGCGAGATCGAGGCTCTCGTCCACATCGAGAACGAGTTGATCGACGAGGCTCTCGGCCGCGTTCTCGCCCGCGTCGCCGAACGCGGATGGGCCGACGATCTCGACGTCGTCTTCACCACCGACCACGGCGAACTGCAGGGCGACTTCGGTCTGCTCTTCAAGGGCCCGTACCACGTCGATTCGCTCATGCGATTGCCACTGATCTGGCGACCGGCACCGTCGGCCGGCGTCGCCCCGACCGAGGTGACGGCACCCGTCGGTCTGGTGTCGTTGGCATCGACCTTCGCTCACATCGCCGGAGTGGCGCAACCCGATTACGTCGAGGCTCCCCGCCTGCCCGAGACACCGGCCGAGGCCGTCGAACTCGGACACGAGCGGGTGCTCACCGAGTGGGACAGTGTCCTCTTCGGCAAGATCCTGCGATTGCGAACCATCTGCCGCGACGGTTGGGTGGCCACGGCTTGTCTGCCCGGAACCGTCCACGACGGCACCGAGGGCGAGTTGTACGACCTCGCGAACGATCCGCTGCAGCAGACCAATCTCTGGAACGACCCGGCCCACGCCGCGCGTCGTTCCGATCTGCTGGCCGACCTGTGGGACCATCTGCCCCGCACCGTCGAGCCGCGACGCGAGTGTGACGCACCGGTCTGAACCACCGGCCGGTCCGAATCGTTCAGTCCGAACCGTCGAGCGACACGATCGGTCCGTAGAGAGTCGGTCGTCGGTCGCGGAACACTCCCCAACCGCGACGCAATCGCTCCACCTCGTCGAGATCGAAGTCGGCCGCGATCACCTGCTCGGATGATCGGTCGGCTTCCACCACGATCTCGCCGGTCGGACCGGCCACGAACGAGGTTCCGTAGAACTTCAGATCGTGCCGCCGTCCGGACTCGCGACCCACCCGATTCGCCGCCACCACCGGCACCAGATTCGCGCCCGCGTGTCCCTGCATCACCCGCTGCCAGTGACGACTCGAATCCCAGGTCGGATCGAGCGGCTCGCTGCCGATGGCGGTCGGGTACAGGATCACCTCGGCGCCACGCAGGGCCAGCACGCGCGCGCACTCCGGAAACCACTGATCCCAACAGATACCGATCCCGATGCGCCCCACCGCCGTGTTCCAGACGCGAAAGCCGGTGTCGCCCGGATTGAAGTAGTACTTCTCGGAGTATCCGGGACCATCGGGTACGTGGCTCTTGCGGTAGACGCCGAGCACGCTTCCGTCGGCATCGATCACCGCCACCGAGTTGAACGCCGCGTTGCCCGCCCGCTCGAAGAAGCTGATCGGCAGCACCACACCCAACTCGCGGGCCAACTCGGCGAAGTGGGCGACGGTGGGATGGCCCTCGAGCGGACGCGCCCGCTCGAACTCGTTCGCCGATTGCTCCTCGCAGAAGTAGCGGCCCTCGAACAACTCGGGCAACTGAACCAGGTTCGCACCCTCGGAAACCGCCCGACGGACCAGTCGCTCGGCGGTGGCCACGTTGTCGGCCACGACGTCGGTCATCGCCATCTGCACGGCGGCGACGCGGATTCGACGCATCAGGACGTCTGCACGGCTCCGACGAGTCGCGCCGCGAACTCCTCGGTGTGAGCGGCCAACTTCGAACGATGCAGCGCCATCCCGCCAATGACGTCGGCTCCTAGTCCGGTGACGGCGGCATCCATCGCGCCGAGCGTACGACCCGGATTCAGGGCGAAGGTGCAGAAGGTCACCGCTCGTTTACCGAGCAACGACGGAAGGGCGCGGATGGATCCGATACCCCACGGCGCCTGGCCGATCACGAATGCACCGTGCACCCACGTGCCGACCAACACCAGATCGGCGGACTGGATCGACGAATGATCGGGTCGGCGCATCGCCGACAGCCCGGTGATCGACCAGCCCTCCTGCTGCAGATTGGTAGCGACCATTTCGGCCGCCCGCCAGGTGTTGCCGGTGAGACTTTCGATCAGAAGTGCGGCTTTCACACCCTTCATTCTGCTTCCTCCCCCCGAACCAACCAAACATCTGGTGCGGGATCTTCACCTTCAGGGTAAAGAATCCTCACCAGAACAACGGTTGGTCACAGTTTGTGGAGGGGTGCCCACATGAGCAGCAGGTGTTTGGTTCCCTTGTCGCGGAAGTTGACGACCGCCTCGGCCTTGTCGCCCTCGCCCGAGAGACCGATGATCACACCCTCGCCGAACATGTCGTGCTCGACCGAGTCGCCCACCCGCAACCCCAGACGATCGGCTCCCGAGGGGGTCGGACCCGACGCCCGGCCGGCCGAGATCGCCGCGTCGACGATGCGATCGCGTCGGGCACGCTCGTCGTCGTCGTGATCGTCGATGTCGAACGACGACACCGCGCGACGGGATGTCGAGAGCTCGTCGCGGGTGGTGCGCCGACCCGATCGAACACCTTCGCTCTCGAGCAGGTGCGGCGGAATGTCGTCGATGAATCGGGAGGCCGGGTTGTACTGCGTGGTGCCGAACTGCTGCCGCGACCAGGCGTGGCAGATGTAGAGCTTCTCGCGGGCCCTCGTGATGGCGACGTAGGCGAGCCGACGTTCCTCCTCGAGTTCGTCGTCGTCGCTCAACGAGCGCTGGTGCGGGAAGAGTCCCTCCTCGGCTCCGACGATCATGACCACGGGGAACTCGAGTCCCTTGGCCGAGTGGATGGTCATGAGAACGATCTGATCGTCGTCGTCGAGATCGTCGGTGTCGGCGACCAGAGCGACCTGCTCGAGGAACTCGTCGACCCGCGCGAACTCGCGCGCCGAGCCCACCAATTCGGCGAGGTTGTCGAGTCGACCCTCGGCCTCGATGGACGACTCGGCCTCGAGTTCCTTCAGGTAACCCGAGCGATCGAGGATTTCCTGAATGACCTCGCCCGGCGAACGCTCGAGGTCGGCCGACACGGCGTCGATCAGTTCGACGAACCGATCGATTCCCTTGCGGGCCGGTCCGCTGACTCCGGCCGCGGCCGCGCGTCGCAGAGCCTCGTAGAACGACACGCCCTCGGCGGCGGCGAAGGCGTCGAGACGTTCGATGCTGGTGTCGCCGATACCGCGCTTGGGGACGTTGAGCACCCGCTTGACGTTCACTTCGTCGAGTGGGTTGGCCACCGCCCGGAGGTACGCGATGGCATCCTTGATCTCGCGACGCTCGTAGAAGCGCAGACCACCGACCACCTTGTAGGGCAGACCCTCCTTCATGAGGGCTTCTTCCACTGCTCGGCTCTGCGGGTTGGTGCGATAGAAGACCGCCATGTCGCGCCACGACCGCCCGTTGCGATTGAGTCGGCGGAGCGTGTCGGCGACATAACGCGCCTCGTCGTACTCGCTCTCGGCGTGGTAGCGGACGATCGGTTCGCCGGATCCCGCGTCGGTCCAGAGTTCCTTCGGTTGGCGGGAGAGATTGTGCGCGATCACCGCGTTGGCCGCGTCGAGGATGTTCTGCGTGCTGCGGTAGTTCTGTTCGAGCACCACCACCGAGACATCGTCGAAGGACTCCTGGAACTGGAGGATGTTGCGGTAGTCGGCGCCCCGGAACTTGTAGATCGACTGATCGGTGTCGCCCACCACGCAGACGTTGCCGTGTTCGGCGGCCAACATGAGCACGATGTCGTTCTGCGCGAGGTTGGTGTCCTGGTACTCGTCGACCAACACGTAGCGGAACCGGTGCTGATACGAACGCAGGACGTCGGGATGCTGGCGAAAGAGTCGGACCGTCTGCACCAACAGGTCGTCGAAGTCCATCGCACCCGCCTTGGCGAGGCGTCGCTGATAATCGTCGAAGATCTCGGCCGAACGTCGCTCGCCCACGTGCGACGCCTCGGCGAGAGCCTGGTCGGGGGCGATCAATTCGTTCTTCCAGGTGGAGATACGGCCGTGGATGCCCCGGGGACTGAATTGCTTCGGGTCGAGTCCCTTGTCGCGGATCACGTACCCGGTGAGCCGCACCGCGTCGGCTTGGTCGTAGATGCTGAAGTTCTTCGGGTACCCGATGCGTTCGGCGTGAACGCGCAGGATCCGCACACAGGCCGAGTGGAACGTGGAGATCCACATCGAACGGGCCACCGGTCCGACCAGAGCCTCGACACGGTGCTTCATTTCGCCGGCGGCCTTGTTGGTGAACGTGATGGCCAGGACCGCCCCCGGCGACACACCGTGGGTGCCGATCAGGTTGGCGATGCGATGGGTGAGAACGCGCGTCTTGCCCGACCCGGCTCCGGCCATCACCAGCAACGGGCCGTCGACGTGGGCCGCCGCCTCGTATTGCTGGGGGTTGAGGCCCGACAGGTCGACGGGACGGACCGTGTGGCGACCAGTGTCGTGACCAGTGTCGTGAAACGTGTCAGGACGACCCGCACCGAACTCGGGATCGAATTCGTCACGGCCGGTCATGGGTTCCTCATCCTAGGTTCGGGGTGTCGCGCGGGCCGGGCGCGACGCGAAACGGTGTCGGATTCGCGACGGGATGTGGACCGGCCCGGTTCTCTCGCGAGAACCGGGCCGGGTGTTGCGGGCGGAAGAGTCGGGGTCAGGCGGCGGGTGCGTCGCTCGGTGGCGTGGGACGAACCCCGTTCACCATGTCGGTGATGCGCTGCTCGAGATTCGCGGTGACCTCGGCCACCAGAGCATCGATCACGGCCTGCGGGTCGACACCGTTGGCCTCGGCCACCTGGGCGATGGTCTGGCCACCCCGGAGCGCGATGCGCAGTTCCTCGACGGTGACCCCGATGGTCTCAGCCGCGGTGGTGAGCGCCTCGAGACGGGCTCCGCCGTGACCACCGTGACCGCCGTGATCGCCACCGCGATCGCCGCGAGCGGCCTGCAGTCCGGCGATGATCGCATCGACCTGTGCGGTCGTGAGGGTCCCGTCGTCGACGAGCGACTGCAGGTGACTGCGAACGCGGTCGGTCGGAGTTCCGTCGGTCGGTTCGTCGGCCGGTTCGGTCTGCATCGCGGTCACGATGGCGTCGACATCGGCGGTCTCGATCGTTCCGGCATCGACCAGGGTCTGCAGAACCTCACGAAGTCGCGCCTCGCGCTCCTCGGGGCTGCGGTGCGGTCCACCGTGGTGCTGGGGCTGCAACGAACCCTCGCCGTCGATCGACGTGGCCGGAGCCGAGTCGTCGCCGCTGTCGCTCTGGTTGTTGTCGGCCGTCACGGCGACCCGCGCCGCCGACACTCCACCGGGGAGGTTGAGCAGTAGGCCTGCTCCCGCTCCGGCGACGAGACCGGCGGTCACGCCGATCACTGCCATCTTCTTGGTCTTCATTGGTGTCTCCTTGTCGAACCGCTGTCGCGGATGTGGTTGTCGTGTCCCGATCGGCGGGGGATCTCCGATCGGGACGTGCACATCGTGCGACACCCAGGTGAGAACTGGATCAGGTGAAGGTGAGAGCCGGGTGAGAATCCGGAAATCCCCCACTAGCAGGGGAAACGAGGCGAATCCGGGTGAACTTCGGGTGGCGGACGACTCGTGGTCGTTCGCCGCCGGGAAGAATCGGCACCGTGCGCGAGATCGTGACCCTCATGGTGCGTCTCGGCGCGCTCGGTTTCGGCGGACCGGCGGCGCACATCGCGATGATGAGGGACGAGGTCGTGCGACGGCGCGGGTGGTTCTCCGACGCCGAATTCGTCGAGATGGTCGGCGCGACCAATCTCGTTCCCGGACCCAACTCCACCGAGATGGCGATGCACATCGGGAACATCCGCGCCGGCGGACGGGGCCTGATCGCCGCGGGACTCGCGTTCGTGCTGCCCGCCGTGGTGATCGTCTCGACGATCGCGTGGGCCTACACCGAACACGGTGCTTCACCCGCGCTGGTCGATCTGCGCCACGGAATCCTTCCGGTCGTGATCGCCATCGTGGCTCAAGCGGTGTTCTCCCTCGGGCGAACCGCGGTGTCGGGCGTCGCCTCCTTCGCGACGCTGATCGTGGCGACGGTCCTCCACGTCGCGGGCACTCCCGATCTCTTGATTCTCCTCGCGGCCGGAGCGACTTGGGCCGTGGCCCGACCGGGTGGCCATCGGGTTCGACTGGCCCCCGTTTCGTTCGTTCTCGCGATCGTCGCGTCCCAACCCAATCTGCTCCGCCTCGGTCTGCTGTTCCTCGAGGTCGGTTCGGTCGTCTACGGCAGCGGATACGTGCTCGTGGCACTGCTCGACGAACGTCTGGTCGACGACCTGGGTTGGCTCACCTCCGAGCAGTTGCTCGACGCGGTGGCGATCGGCCAGATCACTCCCGGACCGGTGTTCACCACCGCCACCTTCATCGGTTGGCTCACGCTCGGAGTGTGGGGTGCGGTCGTGGCGACGATCGGAGTGTTCGGACCGTCGTTCGCGTTCGTCGCGGTACTCGATCGAATCATGCGATGGATCCGTCGGCACGCGGCGGCGACCCGCTTCCTGCGCGGAGTCACGTTGGCGTCGCTCGGTCTGATGGCCGGGGCGCTGATCGATCTGATCGACGTCGCGATCGTCGATTGGTTCACCGCCTCCGTCGCGGCGGCCGCCCTCGTCGTCCTGCTCGCCACCCGTCTGGGGGCGACGACCATCGCCTTGGCAGGTGTCGCGATCGGCGTGGCGAAACTGTCGTTCGGCTGAGAGTGGCCGGATCAGTCGACCGGACGACCCTCGAAGTCGCCGATCAACGACAGATTCACCCGATCACCCCGAGCGACCGCGGCGAGTCGCGCCGACTTCTCGGCGTAGTAACGCTCGCGGAGGTCGCCCTCGGTTGCGGCGTTGTAGGTGGGGTACAAGGCCCGTCGATCGGACCGACTGCGATTGGCGCCACTGCGGTGCGGTGTCAATGAATGGAACCACAGGGTTCGACCGCGTCGCAGCGGCACCGACGTCCACGACATCGTTTCGACGATCACCGTCGGGATGCAGCCTCTCTCGTCGGTCTCGAGCAACTCGTGATGCCGGCCGCTCACCACCTCGAGACATCCGTTGTCGAGGGTCGAATCATCGACCGCGACCATGCACGAAACATGACGATCGACGAACGGATAAGCCGGTGCATCCTGATGGGGCGAGAAGCCGGCTCCTCCCGCGGCCTTGTAGTTGATCTTCTCCTTGTAGAGGATCGCCGGTTCACCGAGGACCATCGCCGCCGTGAGCACCAGGCGTTCGGTGAGGAGTCGCCGGAGTTCGGCGTGCTCGGGGACGAAATTCTCGCTGCGACACAACTTCGGTCCGTCGTCGGTCATCTCCCGATGGTGGAGTATCGAACCCGGCGTTCCGTGGGTGGCCGCCACGTCGTCGACCCACCGACCCACCGCGTCGATCTCGTCGGGATCGAGATCCTGGGTGACGACCCAACCTTCCCGACGGAAGTGTTCGACCAGCGCGGGGTCGTCGGGGGCGAAGACCTCTGCGATCATCCCGGGCCCGGTCGACCCGTGTCGTTCCGTTCGGTGGTCGACACCGAGGCGCGGTCGGCCACCCGACGGAGTCGCGGCTCCCAGCGATCGAGTCCGGGCACGATTCGGCCGGGAACCTTGGCTTCGTCGTCGGCGATTCTGAGCGCCAACTTGGCCGCGACATCACCCGAGGAATCGAAGGCCTCCACTTCGGCGTCCGACATCGGTCCCCCCTGAGCGGCGAGAGTCGTCACGCTGTCAGCCGAGAGTCGCGCGAGGTAGTCGGGTCGAACGGCCACCAGATACCGCTTGGCCGGCACGTGAGCCAGGATCAGCGACGCCACCCGCTCCCCCAACACCTCGCGCACCGCTCGCGCGCCCATACCGGCGTGTCGCGGCTGACCGGGTCCGTCCCACGGGTGGGCGAGATCGTGCACCAGGCCGGCGACGATCAACTCGTCGTCGTCGGGAGCCATCTGGTGCAGCAGTTCGGCCGTCTGCAGACCATGGTCGAGTTCGGTGAAGTCGGGGGCTTCCACCGAGGGGATCCGCGCGAGATCGCGAAGATGCCGGACCAGTTCGTCGACATCGAGAAATCGACGGGGTGTGCTCGCTTCGAGAGCCGTTGCCTCCACGTCGCGCATGGTATCCACCACTGGCGATCGTGCTCGGGTGTCGTTCGGAGTCAGGTGTCGTTCGGAGTCAGGTGTCGTTCGGAGTCAGGTGTCGTTCGGAGTCAGGTGTCGTTCGGAGTCAGGAGACGACCGGCAACCGGAACCCCACCTCGGCTCCACCGCCGACCCGGTTGCGCGCGAACACCGATCCGCCGTGCGTCGTGGCCACGTCGGCCACGATCGACAGCCCGAGACCCGAACCCGGCATCGTGCGCGACTCGACCGCACGATGGAATCGATCGAACACGAGGGCGATCTCGGCCTCGGGAATGCCCGGACCACGATCGGCCACCGTCACCGAACCGGCGGCCACGGTGACGTCGATGCGACCACCCGAGACGTCGAACTTCAACGCGTTGTCGACGAGGTTGGAGACCGCCCGCTCGAACATCTGTCGCCCGACCACCGACACGGAATCGTCGGCGACCAGAACGATCTCCCGACCACTGCGACGCGCCGCGCGCTCCACGATCGGCGTCGCCACCTCGCGCAGCCGGATGGGTTCGGGCAGTTCGTTGGTTCGTCGATCGGCCGCGAGCGCGACGACCTCCTCGACGAGTGCCGCGAGGTCGGCGGTGTCGCGATCGATGTCGGTCAGCACCTGCGAGCGCAGCTCGTCGCTCATACCGGGATGCCGACGCAACACGTCGAGATTGGTGCGCAGGCTCGTGAGTGGCGTGCGCAACTCGTGACCGGCATCCTCCACCAGTCGTCGTTGCTGCTCGCGGGATCTCGAGAGCGCACCGAGCATGTCGGCGAAGGATCGACCGAGCCGACCCGCCTCGTCGCGGCCGGTGGCCGGCGCGGTCACGTCGAGTCGGCCGGTCTCGGCCACTTCGCCGGCGGCCTCGGTGAGTCGTCGGAGGCGTCGGGTGACGCCCGATGCCACCAGCCAACCGACGATCGCCGCAACCAACGTCACGATCGAGGCGATCACGAACACCGTGAGTCGCAGATCGTCGAGAACGTTCTGCGTCTCCGTGAGGTCGCGTCCCATCTGCACGACTCCGATGTCGACGTCGACGGTGCGCACGCGGTAGTCGCTTCCTTCCTCACTCGACAACGTCTCGAACCGCACCGACTCCCCCGATGATTCCGACGGGGATTGCGACGGAACGGGCAAGGTGACACCGGCCGTCGCCGCCAGAACCGTTCCGTCCGGATCGGTCACCTGCACGACGTACTGCTCGACGCCGAGTGGCCGATCGGGAACGAGAATCCGGGGGCGATTCGGTCGTCCGTCGCCGTCCCCACGACCTCCCGGGCCGTCACGCAGATCGAGGAAACGTTCGGACGCCGTCTCGAGGCTTCGATCGATCTCGGTCAGCAACCGTTCCTCGGTGGCGCGAAAGGTGGCGACACCCAGCACCGCCGATCCCGTCGCGGCCACGACGGCGAGGAGGAGAGCGATCTTCCAACGCAGACTCACGCCGACCTCGCCGAGTAGCCGATGCCGCGAACCGTCTGGATGAGTCGTCGCTCACCCTCCAGATCGATCTTGCGACGGATGTAGCCGATGTAGACGGCGAGGTTCTTGGAGTCGGGACCGAAGTCGTAGCCCCAGATGCGCTCGTAGATCGTGGTGTGGTCGAGCACGATTCCACTGTTGCGGACCAGCAATTCGAGAAGATCGAACTCCGTTTTCGACAACTCGATCTCCACCTCGCCGCGCCAGACCCGACGGGCGGCCGGATCGATCCGCAGGGTGTCGAGCGACAACATCTCGGCGGCCTCGTGCGCGTCGTCGGGCTTCGAGCGTCGCAGAAGTGCCCGCACCCGAGCCAACAACTCCTCGAGCGCGAAGGGTTTCGGTAGGTAGTCGTCGGCTCCGGCGTCGAGTCCGGCCACGCGATCGCTCGTTTCGGTGCGGGCGGTGAGCATGAGCACCGGTACGCGGTTCTTCTCGCTGCGCAGCACCCGACACACGGTCAGACCATCGACCACCGGCATCATCACGTCGAGCACCACCACGTCGGGCGAGTCGGTGCGGAGCAGATCGAGCGCCTTGGCCCCGTCCCCGGCCGACAGCACCTCGTAGCCCTCGAGTCCGAGTGCCCGCACCAACGATTCGCGCACGGCACGATCGTCGTCGACCACCAGGATGCGACCCCGCCGCTCGTTCACGTTTCCAGTCTGCCGGTGAACGGTAAGAGGTCGGTGAGAAGTGACCTCCCACCAGCGTGAGGCGCGGATCGTTAGCGTGGCTCGGATGCGCGTGTTCGTCCGCACCGTTGCCCGGGCCACCGGCGTGTTGGCACTGTGCGTGATCGCCGGAGCCGTGGCCGGAGTCGGATCGTGGGCCCTCTTCGAGGCACTCGACTCGGCGACCACCACCCGACTCGACCACGAGTGGCTGGTGTGGCTCCTTCCCGTCGCCGCCGGCGCACTCGGTGCGGCGTATCACCACCTCGGTGCCGAAGCGAACCGCGGCACCTCTCTCGTGATCACCGAATCGCTGGTACCCGAGTCGACCGATGACGTCGAGCGAACACCGCGAGTTCCGGCTCGTATGGCTCCGATGATCTTCGGGGCCACGTACATCGCTCAACTCACCGGTGCCTCGGTCGGTCGCGAAGGAGCCGCTCTGCAGATCGGCGGATCACTGGTCTCCACCCTTCTGCGTCCGTTCCGGCTTCCCGCTCACGAAATGCGTCTCGTGCTCATCGCCGCGATGGCCGGTGCGTTCGGCGGAGCATTCGGTGTTCCGTTCGCCGGCGCGATCTTCGCCCTGGAGGTGCAACGGGCCGGCCGGGTGCGCTACGAGGCGCTCGCACCGGCATTGGCCGCATCGATCACCGCCGACTACGTCGTGGAGGGTCTCGGTCGCTCCACACCACTCGTCGCCCTACCCGTCGATCTCGATGCCTGGAGTGTGGCGCGTCTCGTCGTCGTCGGCATCGCGGCCGGTCTCGCGGCGCGACTCTTCGTGTCGTCGCTCCACGCCGTGAAACGGGCGACGCGCTCGCTCGCGAGCTGGGTGCCGGCTCGTCCGGTCGTGGGTGCGGTGGCCACCCTCGCGCTCATGGGCCTCTTCGGTCGCGACTACCTCGGTCTGTCGCTCCCGCTCGTCGAGAATGCTCTGGCCGGCGACACCGCCGACTGGTTCGAACCCCTGTTGAAGATTCTCTTCACGGTGATCGCTCTCGGTTCGGGAATTCCCGGTGGCGAAGTGACTCCGCTCTTCGTCGTGGGAGCCACGCTCGGATCGGTGATGGCGGCACCACTCGGGCTCGATCCGACATTGGCCGCGGCGGCGACGCTGGCCGCGGTGTTCGGTGCGGCGGCCAACACTCCGATCGCCTGCGCCGTGCTCGCCGTCGAACTCTTCGGTGGTGGGTTGGCCGTACCGGCCGCCGTCGTCTGCATCGTCGCCTACTCGGTGTCGTCGGAACGGGGCATCTACGACGGACAGCGACGTGGCGCTACGAAAGACCTCCGGGCCAACGCAACACCACGACCTCGTCCATGAACGCCGGCGGATGATCGCGCAACCAAGCCTCGATCTCGGAGTCGCGGTCGGACCGCAGACACAATCGACGCCTGGCCGATTCCACCAACGCGTTCGGATCGTCGGCGTGCCGGGCCATCGGCGGTCGGGGCACCACCACGACCTCGGGCGCCAGCCCGAGTTCGCGTAGAACCCGCACGGCGTCGTCGGACGTGGGACCGGTCGGTCGATCGAGGTTCCAGAAGTGCTTCCAACCCTCGTTCCAGGCCGACAGCGGATGACGACGGGGCAGGACCGCCACGACGCCGAGTCGCGCCACCGCGGTGAGCGCCACGACGAAGGGTTCGAGATCCGGGACGTTGAAGAAGACGTG
>Ga0172376_10003606_pt1 | contig 18205 bp, 11 predicted proteins | sample Lak35m_FD_121114 | JGI IMG/M metagenome (GOLD analysis project Ga0172376, IMG submission 121114) | Freshwater microbial communities from Kabuno Bay, South-Kivu, Congo - kab_092012_35m | ecosystem: Environmental > Aquatic > Freshwater > Lake | place: Democratic Republic of the Congo: South-Kivu... | reverse complement strand
GACTGAATCATTTATAGTCACCAGAATCCAGTTCGGAATCAATCCAGTGATGAGCATTAACACCATCAATGGCACCATAGCGATCAACTCGCGGCGGTCAATTTCAAGGTGATAGTCTGCCCATTTCATGTTGAAAGGTCCGTGTAAAACGGAGCGGATACCACGCAAAATGTAACTTCCCGTGAACAACAACCCGATCATGGAAATCACCGTCAACCAAGTGAAGACCGGGAACGCTCCACGCACCACCAAGAACTCACTCACAAAGCCGTTCAAGCCCGGCAAACCAAGGCTTGCCATGCTGGTGAAGATGAAGATCGCCCCATATACAGGAGCCTTCACCCACAAGCCACCATACTGAGTGGTGTCGCGCGTGTGGGTTTTGTGATAGATTGCCCCTGCCAACAAGAACATCGCTGCCGAGCTAAGCCCGTGGTTGAACATCTGAAGCACAGCACCGTTGGTTGCCATGATCGCATCCTCAAACTGCGTTGCTTCGCCACTGACGAACATGCGCCCATAGACCAACGCGGTGACGGCTAAACCCATCGCCACAAAACCCATGTGGTTGACCGAGCTGTAAGCTACCAAGCGTTTGATGTCGGTTTGCCCAAAAGCCGAGAAGGCACCCAAAACCACACCGAGCATTGCCAACGTTGCAAACAATGTAGCTGGGTTAAAGGTGAGCGCACCGAATAAGCTGATGTCTGCCACCCACACATCGGGGAAGAACGGAATGACTAGGCGCAAGAATCCATACGCACCCAGCTTGAGCATCACCCCTGCCAATAACATAGAGCCAGCAGTGGGAGCTTCGGAGTGGGCATCGGGCAACCATGTGTGGAAGGGCCACACAGGCACTTTGATACAGAATGCGATGAAATAGCCCGTAAAGGCGAGTGCCTTGATGACCCCAACGGGTTGCCCCAAGAAGGTTGAACCTTCCCGAATGAAGGGCCAATATTGTGCAATTGCCACGATGTCAAAAGTAGACGCGCCATATTCTGTGAGCGACATTGACCAACCAATCAGTTGGGTTGCCAACAACATCCCAAGCGTCCCACCCATCGAGTAGATGAAGAACTTGGTGCTGGCATACATGCGGTTTTTGCCGCCCCACTGTTTGATGAGGAAGTAAATCGGTACCAGGCTCAATTCATAGAACAGGAAGAAGATCATGAGGTCAAGCGCGACAAACACCCCGAATAGCCCTGTTTGGAAGAAGAGCAACAATGCCATGTGCATCTTAACCCCTTCTTCCACTTCAAAACTAATCAAGATCGAAAGCGGAACCAGAATCCCCGTCAGCAAGATCATGCTGGCACTGATGCCATCAATCCCTAAATGCCAAGTTGCGTTGAGGGTTTGAAACCAACCGAATTGTACTTCATACAAATAGGCGACATCGGTTGTACTGGATAAGCCGATATATCCGTAGAAGAGGATGATGGTATAAACCAAAATCAACAATGAGAATATCAATGCCATCATGCGTTGTAGGGTTTTGTGTTCGGGCATCAAGAGCAATGCCAACCCACTCAATGCAGGTGCCATCAATAGAAACGTTAGATAATCAATACCGAGAACCGGAATCGTGAACATCCTGTCTTGGCTCCTCCTTAAGCTAGAATCCGACTGCTTGGGCAGACAACATGCCCACAGACAGCGCGAAAATGATACCAATGACAATCATTGCCAAAGCGGTCAACAGAATGTACTGTTGCGTGCGCCCTGTTTGAACGCGACGGAACCATTCACCAAACATCCCCACCCCTTGCGGGATAGCATCTCCAAAGCCGTCGATCAACCACGCATTGAAGACCTTAATCAAATCGCCCAAGAAAACGAATGTCCGCGCCACAAGGTGCAAGAAACCATCAATCACCCCGCGATCAATCACCTCGCTAGTGACATGTGCAAGCGCCTTAGCGGGCTTGATGAACAGAATGACATACAGTTCATCGATGTAATACTTATGCTCAAGCAAGTTCCAAACCGGACCCAAGAAATTAATCAAGGGGTCTTGTTGCCCTGCCTCAAGCGGTTTGCGAATGTAGATCAACCATCCCAAGCCAATCCCACCGAGTGCAACAGCGAACGAGGTGAAGACGGCGGGCAGAACATCCGCAAAATAAGGGTGTGGAGTGGGGTGTAAGAGCGAGTGATTCACCATTTCAAAGAACGGATTTCCCTGACGAGAGAAGACCCAACCCAAAATGGGGAATTCTTTGGGCACGCCCACGTAGCCGGCTACAATGGCGAAGAACGACAGCAACATCAAAGGTGCCACCATGGTGACGTTTACGATGGGTGCGCCTAAGGTCGCGTGCTCAGCGGCAACACTGCGAGGCTTGCCGAAGAAGGTCAAGCCGATTTGACGGGTGGTATAGAAAGCGGTCAAGAAGGCGGAGATTGCCAACATGATGAACACAAACGTTTGGGGCGCATAGCCATGTGACAACCCCAACCACGCATCCGCTAGAATTTCATCCTTCGACCAGAACCCAGCGGTGATGATGGGGAAGCCCGACAAAGACAACCCACCGATCAAGAATGCCCAGAAAGTGAAAGGCATCTTCTCGCGTAGACCGCCCATATTACGCATATCTTGGGGATCAAAATGATGGTCGCTATGGTGCGCATCTTGGTCATGGGCAACATCATGATGGTGAGCATGCTCTTCGTCATCATCGTCGTCGTCATGATGTTCGTGCGCATGGTGTTCACCATGTTCAACCCCATGAATGACCGAACCAGCAGACATGAAGAGCAACGCTTTGAAGAAGGCGTGGGTAATTAGGTGGAAAGTGGCAGCAACGTAGGCACCAATCCCCAGCGCAGCTACCATAAAACCAAGTTGTGAGATGGTTGAATAGGCTAACACGCGCTTGACATCGAATTGTGCGACTGCGATGGTGGCGGCAAACAGAGCGGTAAAGCCCCCTGCGATGACCATCAACAGCATAGACGCGCTGAACTCCCCGACGTGCGGATTCATGCCCGCTTCCAAGATCGGGAAAACGCGAATGATGGAGTAAACACCAGCAGAAACCATCGCCGCAGCATGGATCATCGCACTGACGGGCGTGGGTCCTTCCATCGCGTCCGGCAACCACACATGCAACGGGAACTGGGCAGACTTACCGATTGTTCCCACTATCAAGAAGATGCCAATCAACTCTGCTGCGCTCAACGAGCCACCGAATAAAATGGCAGGAGTAGTGGTTAGCAAGTCAAGCGTGGCTTGATTCCACAGAATATCGCGGAAATTGAGCGTGCCCGTCAGGGCGTACAAGTAGACAATCCCCAACAACATGATGACATCCGCCACACGGGTGGTAGTGAATGCTTTGATAGCGGCTTTGTATGCGCTCTCTTTTTCAAACCAGAAACCGATAAGCATATACGAACACAAGCCCATCACTTCCCACCCAACAAACAAGAAGAGCAAGTTATCGGAGACCGTCAACGTCAACATCGCACCTGCAAACAAACTCAACAGGGCGAAGAAACGGGACTGACGGGGATCATGCGCCATATACCCAATCGCATAGACGAAGATCATGGTGGCGGCTAACGGCACCATGAACAACAAGGTGGCGTTGAGCGGATCAACCAACACGCCAATATTGAAAAAGCCCCGTCCTAGTGACATCCAATTGAATTGGCTTCCTAGAACCTCTTCCCCAAAATGTGGCAAGGCACGCGCGGCAAAAAAAGCACGCCAGCTTAAAATCCACGCCATGACGATGCCACTGAGGGCAATGGTGATGGACAAGACACGACTGCTGTCGCGCACAACGGGCACACGCATCCCGTCATAATCAGGATGATGCCCTCCATAATGTGGATCAGTGGCAGGAATTAACCGTGCCCGATTGGTGGCTAAGGCAATTATCAAAAACGCCGTGAGCGGTCCCATCGGGATCAACCAGAGAAACAAATTAGGATCCATAAAATTCATCGCACTGATCCCTTCTACCAGCGAAGCATATCAACATCTTCAACAATGACGGATCTGCGGTTGCGATAAACAGCAATCACAATTGCCAACCCGACGGCGGCTTCTGCCGCGGCAACAACAAACAAAAACGCCGCAAACACCTGTCCACCCATCGAGGAGTCCGTGGTACTGTATCGCCAAAACGCGACCAAATTCACGTTCACCGCGTTTAGCATGAGTTCGATGCCCATCAATACTGCCACAGCATTTCGACGTGCCAAAACAGCAAACACGCCGATGGAAAAGATCGAAGCGGCTACAATGAGGTACATCCAAAGTGGAATGACCATGTATTCTTCCTTTGCCTTCCTAGTCTTCGCGGGCAATCACGATGGCACCCACCATTGCCGCTGTGAGTAGCAAGGATGCCACTTCAAACGGCAAGACGTAACCATCTGCGCTCACCAGCGCGATCCCAATATCACGAGTTGTCCCCACCACATCAGACTGTGGAAGGGTTGGTAAACTACCCCAGCCCCAAACTGGCAAAATCATACCAGCAACGAGCGCAACAAACAAAACCGCGCCAATCACCGCGCCTAACCAGGATTGCGCATTGAACGGTTCACGGATGGCGGTCATGCTACGGGTGAGCATCACGGCGAAGATTATCAAAATGGCGATCGCACCGATGTACACCAATACTTGAATGGCTGCCAAGAAAGGCGCACTGAGCAGGATGAACAACCCTGCCACACCAAATAGGCTCATCACCAAGAACAACGCACTGTGAACAAGATTGCGCGACCAAACAACCATCGCCGCCCCAATAATTGCAAAAGCACTGAAAATTACAAATGCTAGATATTGTACAACCATCATTGTTTCGTCCCTTTAGTGGCTTGGAGCATGCGCAATGGCTTCGGCTTGCGCTTCTTCTTGAACACGATCACGACGAATATTGAAGCCATAAATTGCTATCACGCCCAAGATGAGCGCAATGTTCCCCCCAAGCAACAGCAAAGTCATGGGCAACGCCGCAGTAAAACTGGCGTTCGTGGTGAGGTCAACCGCAAAGCCTGCAACCTGTGAAATCTTCAACAACAATGAGGTGATGACCAAGTTGGCAACGGAAATGGGAACTAGAAATTTCCAGTTGAAGTTCATGAGTTGGTCAATACGAACACGTGGAAGGGTATTGCGAAGCCACAAAGAAATGAAGTAGAAAATCGTGGTCTTGATAACCAAGTAGATTAGCCCCAGCACGTTGCTGAGGATACCACCCTCTGCGCTCACGCCTAAGCCCCACCATCCCCCAACGAAGAGATGTGCAATCAGGACTCCATTTGTCAAAACATGGACAAATTCCCCGGCAAAAAACAACCCAAACTTCATGCCAGAATACTCAATGTTGAAGCCCGCCACCAATTCAGATTCAGCTTCCAGCAAGTCAAATGGGGCACGCCCCGTTTCTGCTTGGGCAGAGATGAAGAAGATCAACGCTGCGACTGGAGCCATGAAAATGAACCACATGCCCTGTTGTGCGGTCACGATGTCTTGCATGCCCATTGACCCCGCCAGCAAGACTGGAATCAAGAGCGAAAGGACAAGTGGCACTTCATAGCTGACCAATTGTGCCACCACACGGAACGCCCCCAACAGCGCGTACTTGTTGTTGCCGCTCCAACCCGCCATCATGATTGCCATCGTGCCCAACGAAGCGACGGAAACGATGTATAACACGCCGATTTCAAGATCAACCCCAATGAGGTTCGGGGCAAACGGGATACATGCCCACATCAAAACGACCGAAGCCACCGCAACGATTGGGGCAAGGTTATAGACGACCTTATCTGTTCCAGCCGGAGTGATGTCCTCTTTGCCAATCAACTTGATGGCATCAGCAATCGGTTGGATGATCCCCCATGGACCCACACGGTTGGGTCCTAAACGATCTTGAATGCGTGCCGCTACTTTACGCTCGATCCAGATCAACGGAATTGCCAAGACGAGAGGAGTGGTTGCAACAATTGCAACCACCAGTAAGGTGGTGAGAAAAGAAGCCATGAGCGTCCTCCTGCTAACCTAGTGCCATTCCAACGCTTGTTTACGCCAGGCGTAAACGAGAGCATCGGTTAATAAAAAGATGAACAGGAAACCCGCACCGAATGCAAAGAAACTCAGTTCATTGAACGCAATTGCCCAAGGCAGTAAGAAGATCATTTCGACATCGAACACAAGGAACACAATCGCGTAGATATAATACTGAACTTTGAACTGTACCCAGGTATCGCCCACTGTCTCAACACCGCATTCGTAAGTCTGCAGTTTGATGTCATTAGGTTTACGTGGCGCAAAAATAGCCGCTACAAGAATAGGAGCCGCCGGTAAAACAATTGCGAAGACCATAAATAATCCGATTGGTCCCCATTGGTTAAGAATGTTCATCGAGCGCACCTCGTGAAAGTCTAAATGGAGAATGGTTGTTGTTCGTGCGTTTTGTAACAAACACGGGCATTGTATCATTACGATTGGCGTACCGCAATAACGGCAATAATCGTTTTCTAACAAAGTGCAAAAGCCTTCCCCCCAATTCATCTTGCATTCTGGTGAGGTTCGCCTAACAATAACCCTGCCCTGCGTCCAATTAGGTAGCCCGACAGGATATGCTAGATACAATCAGCCCCACCCCCCAACAATGGGACGAGTTTGTCATTCATCAACCGCGCTCGCATGTGTTGCAACGTGCCCCATGGGGAATCCTAAAAAGCGAATTCGGTTGGTCAGTCACCCGAATTGCCCTAGCAGATGAAGCCACATTGGTCGCTGGGGCACAAATACTCTTGAAAGACCTGCCTTTTCGGTTCGGCAAAATGGCGTATTTGCCAATGGGTCCGTATGCGTATTCTGATGAGCAACTCGATTTATTGTGGGAAGCCATTGATGCCCAACTGAAACAGGAGGGAGTGGCGTTTCTCAAATGGGAACCGGGCATTTTTGAAGGGGGTGTTCCCCACTTAGACCGCTGGGGATTTCGAGAAACTTCCCATACCGTGCAACCACCCAATACGATCTTGCTGGACATCAGCCACAGTGAAGATGATATTCTGGCAAACATGAGCCAAAACACACGGCGCAAAGTTCGCCTAAGTGAGCGCAAGGGCATTCGCTACTATCATGGCACATTAGATGATATTGAAGTTTTCACCCACTTGATGAACACAACCGGCGAACGCAACGAGTTCGGTGTGCATGATACCCACTACTACCGCCGCGCCTATGAGCTATTCTCAGCAGACCATACCGCAACGTTAATTATGGCGGAACATGAAGGCACCCCGCTTGCGGGGGTGATGGCGTTTCATCAGAACCATACTGCCTGGTATTTGTATGGGGCTTCCTCCAACGAGAAGCGTAATTTGATGGCAAGCTATGGGGTACAGTGGGAAGCTATCAAATGGGCTAAACAGCACGGTTGTGATGTTTACGATCTATGGGGCATTCCCGACGAGGTAGAAACCTCATTAGAAGCCCAATTCCAAGACCGCAGTGATGGCTTGTGGGGAGTATATGGCTTCAAGCGAGGCTTCGGCGGGGAAATTGTGCGCAGCGCAGGTGCATGGGATAAGGTTTATAAGCCCCTCATCTACACTGCCTATCGAGCGGCAATGCAGTTCCGTGCGTAGCCTAACGCCAACGATCATCACCGATGCCACTTGGTGGAATGATGCCCTGCGCGAATTGCCGATGGCACACATCTTGCAAACGTGGGAATGGGGCGAGTTCAAACACCGCACCACTGGTTGGCAACCGACACGTATCGCCTTCAAGCAGGGACAAGACGTGGTGGCGATGGTCTCGGTCGGCACACGGCGAATCGCCCCGTTCACGGTGATGTACGCGCCCAAAGCCCCCGCCATGCCCACCCATGACCCAGCATTGATCGAAGCCGTCTTGGTGGCATTAGAACGGATGGCGCGGCGGCGGGGCAATATCTGGCTCAAGATTGATCCCGACGTGGTCTGGGCAACGGGACTCCCCCAAAGCGAGGAAGAACGCTTCACCGCTGAGGGGCGAATCTTCACGGAGTTGTTACAAGCGCACCGCTGGAAGTCCAGCAAAGATCAACCCCAATTCCGCAACACCGTCACCCTTGACCTAACAGCATCTGAAGATGTGCTACTCGCCAACATGAGCCAAACCACACGGCGCAAAGTTCGCACAGCAGAGAAGAAAGATGTGACCATTCGTTTAGGGGGCTTGGCAGATTTACCCATCTTGTATGACCTCTATCGCACCACCAGTGAACGCGACGGCTTTTTAATCCGTCCGCTCGACTACTACCGCCAAGCATGGCAACAGTTCATGGAGCGTGGGCTTGCCCAACCCCTCATCGCGGAACATGCAGGAACGCCCATTGCGCATGTGATCTTGTATCACTTTGGAAAAACTTGTTGGTATTTTTATGGAGCATCGTCCAACGATGAGCGCAACCGCATGCCCAATTACTTGCTACAGTGGGAGTCCATGCGCTGGGCAAAAGCTCACGGTTACACCACCTATGACATGTGGGGCGCACCCAATAAGTTTGATGAGTCGGATTCTATGTGGGGGGTTTATGAGTTCAAGCGTGGCTTCAAGGGAGAAGTTCGTCGCCATATCGGGGCATGGGACTATGCCCCCAACCTTGCTACGTATTGGGGTTATACCCAAGCCGTTCCCAGCATCCTACGCACGCTACGTCGAATCCGCCAATGAATCCCTATAGCCTGCTTGAAGAAGCACTCAACCATTTGCTACACATGGCGTGCTGGGCGGTCATGGTCAGTGATGAATTTAGCAACGGGTTAACCTTGTATCTAGGGGATCAACTCGCGCGTTCCATCCCGCTAGATGTTCCCGACCTACCCACCCCCCTGCAGCTTTACAGTGGGGCGTTTGAATTGGTCATCGCCGATTGTACTTGGCGGTTGGACTCACAAGATGCCATCCTGACATCGTGGAGTGACCACCCTGTCCTACAGGCAGAGGCACTGGCACAGCTAGAGGAAATGCGCATTCAGCATTGGGAGATCACGTGGCCCGGACTCGACTTGACGCTCCACTTTGAAAACGCGCTTGCCTTGCGCTTGTTCTGTGACCAAACCGATGAGATGGATTCAGGCGATAACTACGCCTTGCTTTCACCCAGCTATCTCTTCCATGTTGGAACACGCAGTCACCTAACGGTTGCACCTCGCCCCAGAATCTAAACAGGATTTTGTCGCCTTGTGGTGAGTTTTTCACTACAATAAAAAGCATGTTTGAAGATAACCCACTGAGAGGAATTGCAATGGCTACTACATTGGTCAATTTTCCCAAGCCACACTATATCGAGACCAACGGCATCAAGCTACATGTGATGATCGCCGGTCCCTCATCTGGTGAGCCTGTCATTTTGTTGCATGGTTTCCCAGAATTTTGGTTCGGTTGGCATCAACAAATTGAACCGCTGGCAGAACAAGGATACCGCGTCATTGTGCCCGACCAGCGTGGGTACAACAAAAGCGATAAGCCCGCTGCGGTGAAAGCCTACCGTGTTGAGGAGTTGGTGGCGGATGTGATTGGATTGATCGACGCGCTCGGCTATGACAAGGTGCGCTTGGTTGGGCACGATTGGGGCGGAGCGGTTGCGTGGGCAACCGTGCTGGCGCATCCACAGCGCGTTCAACAACTCGTCATTGCCAATCTCCCTCATCCGACCGTGTTCTACAATTATGTGCGTAGCCGTCCGGAACAAATGTTGAAGAGCTGGTACATCGGCTTTTTCCAGTTGGGTGGGCTTGCCGAAACCGCTCTCAGCGCAAACCACTACGCCGTCATGGCAAATGAACTGAAGAAGATTGCCTCCCTGCGCGAGGTCATCAACCGCTATCAAGACGCATGGTCACAGACGGGCGCACTCACCGCAATGCTCAATTGGTATCGTGCGGTGGTTCAATACATGCCCGCCCTGCCTGCCGACGATATTGTTGAGGTTGAAACCTTGATCTTATGGGGGAAACGCGATGCCTACTTGAGCCATCACATGGCACAACCCAGCGTAGAAAAATGTCCGAACGGCAAACTCATCCTGTTTGAATTGGCATCGCATTTTGTGCAACACGATGCCCCGATGCAATTCAACCGCCACTTGCTAGACTTCTTCAGCAAGGGCAATTCCTAAATTCAAACAGGGGCAGAAGCAGACACACTTCACGCTTCTGCCCCGTTCAGCCTCATTCGTTAACCGTGAAAAGACTACCCGCACCGCGCCCATAAACCTCTGGGAAGTATTGTTCTTGTGCGGTGGGTGGCATCACGCGGTAAACGCCCGGCACCGTTGCGCGAGCATGGTACACATATTCGTAGGTGCCAGCGGGCAAATATTCACTAGACAACACCACTTGCTCATCTTGAATATCAATATTTGAGAAATACCACCAACCCCACCCATCACGCACAGGATCAATCATCTGCAAGTCAGGGGTTGTGCCTACTTGTTGAGAGGTTGCCAGCGCGGTATCAATCGCCTCTAATCCCGCAGGGAGGGGATCATGAATGGTGACGAAGTGGCTATCTTGAGGCACAACGACACTTAGGCGCACCGTCACCTCTTCTCCCACTTTGGCAGACTGAACAGTTTGATCCGCAAGCGTATAACGGCGCAATACCGTTAATCCGTTGCTGATGGGTTGCACTTGGTCAACTGCTAACCAAGCGTTCAAATGCGCGGTGTAATACAGATTGCCTTGCCCTTCTGAACGATTCAGGGTCAAGTCATATTGGGTCTGGGTTTGATCCAATGTAACCGAAGTGGCTTGAGCCTCACGCAGGTCCTGCGCGGTTTGCTGGTCGGCAATCACCGCATTGTTAAGCGTGATGTTGGCGGTGTAAGCGGCGGAAGAATCATTGCTATACACCAACCAATCACGCAACGCCAAGACTGACCAGGTTGTCTCTTGTGAAGATTCCCAATAGTCGCCGCGGCGTGCGCTGACGAGATAACGCACCCCGTTGGGGATGAGCGCGTTAGAGGCATCCAACATGATGAACGCCTTCAGAATGACGGCGGTGGCACGGTTGTCGGTTGTCCAGTTAATTGGCTCGCTGCTGTTCCAGTGAATACCTGTTGCGCTTGTGGAAGCTGTATTGACCAGATCGCTCATCAAGGTGGCAAGGCGCGTGTCATCTGGGTTGGTGGCAAACAACGCCATTGCCAAAAATGCTTTGGCTTCATCATTGAGGCGAGCGCGTTGGTCATACAAATTCGCCATGCGAGCAACCTCCCCACTACCACTTTGGGCAAGCGCGTACAGTACCCACGCCTCTTGATTGTATTGCCAGTCTCCCCCACCAAAACGCGGAACATACAACAGGGGAGAGTTGACCCATAAATAATTACGCCCGTTGTTGAGTACCTCGGCGGTGAGGGTATAGCCGTTGCGTTGCGCCTCTGCCAAGCCCAAGACAGCATAGGCAGTCACCAATGGGGTGCTTTCTCCCCCGCTGATCCAACCCCATCCCCCGTCAATGTTTTGTGACTGTTGGATGACCTGCAGGGCGAGGGTGATTTCAGCATCCAACTCAGCATATTGGATGCTGTCCGTTTCGCCTAGTTGTGCGAAGGTGGAATGCATGGCCACGTTTGCCAACAAACGACTAACACTTGCTTCCGTGAAGGTATCGGAATAAAGCGTGAGAGCCTCTAAGCTGTTCAGCAACGTGCCAACCAGCGTAGAACTGTACGACACATCCAAAGTGGCGCGGTCAAACACGACGCTTTGGGGTAGCTGGATGCTTTCCGTCACGGATTGAGCTTCGGTCAAGACCCCAGCTGTGCCCACTGTTTCGGGCACAACAAAGCGATAAACGGGCAACTGCTGGTCAGATTCGCGCCCAACCAACGGCTTGCTGGCATCACCGAATAATTCGGAACTGGCAATGAAGGTGAGGTCTACCGCCTCCACATCTTGCACCTGCACTTGCCAGATGAACTCGCCACGCTGTCCTTCAGCGATCACGAGCGGTTCGGGTTGGGTGAGAAGCGTCACCCCGCTTGCTTCAAGTTGAGCGGTAACGGTTTGATCTTGTCCGCTGTTATTGTTGACCACTGCCGAGAGCATCACCTCATCGCCCACCACAAAGAAGCGCGGGGTGACAGGGCGAACATAGAGGGGCTTGGTGGCAACCACATCGAGAGAATTTTGACCGACGCGCATATTGGCTTCTGCTGTGAGGGCGCGGGCATCTAACCGCCAAGTGGTCAGGTTATCGGGCAGGGTGACGGTGAATTGCGCCTTACCAGTTGCATCTGTTTCGAGAGTCGGATTCCAATACGGCGTATCGACAAACTCATTGCGAATTTCAAAGATGCCGAAACCACCACCACCGCCACCACCACCCTTGATCGTTTGGGCGATGTATTCGGTCTGCCGTTCGACATTGCGCGTGAGTGCGCTGGATGTCCTAATTTGCAACGGTTGTTGCCCGAAGAAAATATCTTGTATGGTCGTTTCAATGAACGGTGATAAAGACAGGACGGCTAAATCTGCCACAGACACCCCAACCTGCGCCTGAACGGGTTGCCCTTGCTCATCCGTAGCCTGCACCGTATAGGTGACGGTTTCACCGGGTGTGGACTGGTCGGAATCTGCAGTGATGTCCAAGTAGATCAGGCGGTTATCATTCGCCACGTTCAACTCAACCACCCCAAAACGGAAATCAGCGATCGGGTTGGTTTCATCTACCCCCTTGACCAGCGTTGCCGTGACAAAAATATTGGGTGAATAATCGGGGAGGATGGGCACTTCATAAACGGTTGTGCTGGATGCCAGCGTGATGATCTCGCTGTGGTAGATGTTACCGCGCTCAACCGTGACCAGTGCCTGAACGGGAATCTGATAGGGTGACGGGATCAACACTTTAGCCACGTCCCCAATTTGGTATTGGTTTTTATCGGTCACCAAGTCGAGCCGTGCATGGTTATCATTCCCCCAGTTAACGTATCCGTCCCCACTCACCCACACCCATTGTGAGGCGCGGGTAAGATTCCCCTGCGCGTCAGTTGCCTCTACCACAATCTGATATTGACCTGTTTCGGTGGGGGTGAACTCGAGCGAGGCTTGCCCATTTTGATCGGTTGATACGGTTTGATTTAGGCTTTCAACGCGCTCCAACACATTGCGGAACGTGACCACCCCATCGGCATCTTGCTCTTGAACGGTTGACCATTTCATACGACTAATCACAACATCAATCGCCTGATTGGCTACACCGCGACTGTTCCAGTCTACGGCAATCACATCAACCGCAAGCGCATCCCCTTGACTGACGATGTAGGTATCGGTCTTCACGCCTACATACAGTTCCGCAGCATGAACTACAGTTTGTGTGCGCCCCGAAACGGCGAAGCCCGTTTCATCTAATAGGGTTGCCTCCACCGTCACCACTCGGCTTTCCGTTTGGTCGGTGGTGGTTGACCACTCCAAGGTAGCTTGCCCATCGGCATTCGTTGTTGCGACGCCATCCCCCAGATATTCGTATGAGCCATAGTAGAAGCTATAGTAGTCGTCCACTTCTGGATCCTCATAACGGAAGCGGTATGATCCTTCTCCTTGATAATCAAAGAAGTATGTATTGGATGTGACGCTATAATCCAGCGAAGCATCGGAGACCGCCCCACCGCTGTAGTAGGTGGCATTCACTTCTGTCAGAATGGGTTGCCCCTGAACAATCTCAGGAATTTGGTTTTGTAGGGTGACACTAAACTCTGGTGCGCGATACTCCGCAACGCTGAAGAAAGCGTTGCTATAGTAGTCTTCTACATCCGTCAGCATCTTTGCCCGAAGGGTGTAAGACCCAACCCCCGCTTCAGCAGGCAAGCGCATTTCGCCATGGAAAGCACCATATCGGTCTAATGTGAGAATCTCATCATAAATTTGGTTGCCATCATAATCGTCGATGAATACTTGCACTTGTTCGCCTGTGGGGACAGCATACATCAAGTCATTGCGCTGGCGAGTTATCCCCCTAAAGTAGACGGTTTGTTCAGGACGATAGATTGGGCGGTCTGTGTATAGATACCAGCTCTCTTCAGCTTGATAAGGAGTGGAACCGATGTTGAACTCATACAGATCAATTCCATTCGTCCAGTCTGTAGCAGAAACACCGAGCATCGTTCCGTTGACATCACTTGCTACCACCGCCAAAGGCGACCAGTAATCTTGGCGAGGTGGTACAGGTATTTCTGCTAACCCTTGTGCATCAGTGATGCCACTTCCAACCTCTTGCGCAGAGTTGCCATAAACCTTAAGAATGGCATTGGCAACAGGCAAACCCGTGTTGACATCGGTTGCCCAAACCAACATGCGATCATTGTCAGACTTAATGGTCAAGTTGGTTGTGCCATAAATCATGAAGTGTGCTGGGAAGTAGTAGATGCTGGGGCTTTGTGTTCGCAAAAAGTAGATGCCACTGGATTCAATCCCAACGTTGGCAACGGTTACAGCATCGGTGACACCTGCCCCCTCTAACAGTCGGTCAACATAATATTCTCCCGAAGCACCCTCAGCTATCCAACCCGTGCGCCCATCTCCCAGTAGAATCTCAAACCATGCGATCCCTTCAATGCAAATGGGTCCAGTAAAAACCTGCATCGACGCACCCTCATACAACAATTCAAGGATTTCTCCCTCAGGGGCGGATGCTCGAACCCGCAAGGGATCCGGCGCGGTGATGACTTTGGCAATGTCTCCTGCCACAATTCGAGAGGGCAATGCGCCCTCACACGAAACTGCTGAGACGGAAGTTGTGCTGGTAGACAAGTCAACCAACTCAAAGCGACGGACGTTCAAAGGAGAAGGCGTATCAAATCGATACTGCGCCCGCAGGTCGCTCGCATTGGGAACATACGACGAAGCAGGAGAATACTGATTCTCGCCCGTCAATTGTGCAACCAAGTCTTCTACGCGCACTTGATACACCTCTAGGGTGGGCGCGTCGGCATTGCGATGGGAGATGTACAATTGAGGTTGGCTATTGGCGTTGTAGAAGCCCACTTCAGACGGCACTTCAAGCGTCACTTCTGGGGGAAGGGGCGCGGTCGTGAAGTTTAACTCAAACCCACTGCTCATCTCATTTCCGTAAATATCACGAAGACCGGGGTCAATGGTCACAACGTAGTTGGTGCTGGGGAGAAATGGCGCAAGAATGCGTAGACTATTGTCCCATGTGTAAAAGTACATGCTCATCCCATCAGGCGGTTCTGGGGTGAGTTGCACCCTCTCACGGAAACTTTCCTCATCCATAGGAGAAGCAAAGTAAACATCAATCCCCCACACATCAACCTCACCAGCATCATCAAGTGGGTAAGTGGAAATGATGGCGGGATAGGGAACCGTGGTGAAGGAGTAATCTACCAAAACTGACAGGTCAGGGTTACTCACGAGTACCCGATATGCGCTATTGATTTGTAAAGGTGACAGGGGTTGAAAACTCATCCCCAAGCCCTCGGCACTCAAGCTAAACGTCCCCTCCACCGCGTTACCGTCGGAATCCAGCAACTGGAAAGCGACTTGTAGGGTTGCTAGGTCAAAGGGTTGGTTGAAGATCAGCTCAACTGCTTGATCTAACAGCACCCCCGAAGCCAACACACTAGGGGTGACTTCAACGACCTCAAGCGACTGGGTGGTGAATTGCCATTGGTACGGCGCAACATTGCTCCCGTCGGTGGAGATGAACGAGGCAATTTGAGCTGTATACGTTTGACCACCTTCCAGCGGAACGCTGGGGCGAAAGACATAGATGGACGGATTCAACCATTCGCCTGTTCCAGTTGCGTTTGGCTCTAAACTGAATGGTTGGGGCAAATTAGCCTGATCCTCTAAGATGGACAGCGGAACAACCGGTTGGCTAAAAACCACCGTGAACGTGGAATGGGTGGCAACATTCGTAGCGTCCGCCGTGGGGATCACCTGCACAACCGTGACGGTGTTCGTCTGTGCATGGATTTTTGTGGGGGCACCCCCAACACCGACCAGAACAATCATGAAAGACCATAACAACCAAACGCGCAAACGCATATCGATTCCTTTTCAAGCAACTAATGATGGAGGCTACGTATAACCCTTTATTATATGCCAAAATGTTGCTACGGAACGGGAACATAGATGAATGGTAGGGGAAAGCGATCTCGCAGAAATTGCCACTGGAAAGCCAGCACCTCGCGCGTGTAGGCATACAGAATTTCTTGGCGGGTGAGGTAGTCGAGCGGAGCAGGGCGCGTATCAACCTGTAGCCCTTGACGGTTGAACATCCAGTAGGCACGCAACATGTGATAGCGTGTGGTGACAAGCGTGATGCGTTGAACACCATATGCTTGTAACATCTCATGGGTGAAGCGTGCGTTGGTGTCTGTATTCCAGCTGGACGCTTCGAGTAGGATTGCGTGGGTCGGTACACCTGCCTGCTCAAGAGCTTCGGCACAAGCCTGTGCCTCACTCCGCTTATGATCGCCCAACACCCCCCCACTGCACACCACCCATTGGGCATGGCCTTCCTGCCAAACTTGTACGCCACGCTCAACCCGCCCCCGTGCAGAACGGGTTAGCGAATCATCCGCCTGCAACCCACCCCCTAAAATCACAATCACATCAGTGGGTTGTGCATGATCTTGATAGCCATACCAGATGATCCCACCCAAGAGCATCCCGCCTAACACCAACCAACACGCCATCATCACCGCCACCCCACGTAAGATGAACCTGCCCCACACCCGTAACTTGTGCATTTTCCCCAACCCCTAGTTGCAACAAAAAGACTGCAGCGTCGATTCACCACAGTCCTTATCAATGATCCCTATCGAAGCCTGTTTAGCACTCGCTATAGCCACACACCAAACACTTACGGCAACCCTCCTCGCGCACCAAGGCAACGCTGGCACAAGTCGGACACAAGTCCGCGCCGGATAATTGGTGAGACGGTTCTACAATTGTCGTGCTTGGCTCTGGTGACATGGGCAGAATTAATTGCTCCAGCACTGCAGAAGGAAAGTAATTTTCCTCCAACGCACGGGCGACGGCATCTGGCAACGAACTGATGCGGTTTGCCCCGAACCCTACCGAGCGCGTCCCACCTATGTCACGCAGTTGATCAATGATGAGTTTCAGCATGGGTTTTCGGTTGGAGGGGGCGGTAGTCCGCAACGATAACGAGATCATGCGCCCTAACCCTTCGGCATCCGCTTGTAGATCGCTCCCTGCTTTGCCGGGGGCAGTGATGAAAACCTCAAACGGATTGCCATGCTCATCATCGTTCATGGTGATGTACGCGCGACCGAACGGGGTGACGGTGTTGACCGTTGTCCCGCGCAATTTGCCCGGTCGCGGGTAAACGCGGTGAGGGGTGGCAACCTGTTCTGCTGGTTTAGGTGCTTCTGCTTCTGGCTTTTGCGGTTCCTCTTTCTTGAGCATCAACACCTGTTCATCACGACTACCATCGCGGTAGATCGTGCCGCCCTTACAACCCAGTTCGTACATGTATTCATAGAGTTCTGCCACTTGTGCGACAGTGTAATCATTGGGGACATTGCACGTCTTGCTGATTGCGCTGTCTATCCAGCGTTGGAAAGCCCCTTGAACACGGACATGGGCTTGTGGGGAAAGCTCCATTGCGGTGACGAAGTATTCAGGGAGCGTGGTCGCTTGTGGATTGTGAGCATAGAATTCAGCCACAAGGGGCACTTTTTCTTCGTGCAATCCCAGACGGCTTTTGCGATAGTATGACCATGAGAAGAACGGCTCAATGCCAGTAGACGTGTTGACCATTGTCCCGGTTGTTCCAGTGGGAGCTTGGGTGAGTAGCGTCACATTTCGGATGCCGTTCTCACGGATTGCTTGACGTACATCCTCATCCATTTGGCGCATGAACCCACTCTCTAAAAAGCGGTCAGCATCAAACGGATGGAAACTCCCCTTCTCTTGAGCAATCTCCGATGACATGAGATATGCCTCGCGTGCCATCAGGTGATAGATGCGATCAATCAGCTCAACGCTTGCATCGCTCCCATAGCGCACTCGAAGGCGTAGCATCAATTCGGCAATGCCCATCGTCCCTAAGCCCACCCGTCGCTCCCCTTCGGCTTGCACGCGCCGATTCTCTTCAAAGAAATACGGGGTGCTATCAATCACATTATCTAAGAATCGGATGGCATAGCGCGTCGCTTGGCGCAAATCATCCCACTTC
>Ga0172376_10003602_pt1 | contig 18217 bp, 14 predicted proteins | sample Lak35m_FD_121114 | JGI IMG/M metagenome (GOLD analysis project Ga0172376, IMG submission 121114) | Freshwater microbial communities from Kabuno Bay, South-Kivu, Congo - kab_092012_35m | ecosystem: Environmental > Aquatic > Freshwater > Lake | place: Democratic Republic of the Congo: South-Kivu... | reverse complement strand
CACAACCGTATCCCTGACTCCGTCGACAGTGATTTACGGCCAGGCCTGGTCCGTGACCGCCGCCCTGGGTTTTCCGCAAGGTGCCGTGGTGCTGACCGGTAACGTCGATTTCATGATTGGTTCGACGGTTCTCGCGACCGTACCGCTGGACACTCAAGGCAAGGCGACCTGGAGCTTCGCCGGAGCCGCCTGGGACGCCGGCCTTCATTCGATCAAAGCCGTTTACGCCGGCGATACGAATTATCTTCCTTCGGAAGGGTCAGCGCAACTGACGATCCAGAAGGCGGCTTCGACGCTTTCCATTTCGACCGACCGGACGATAGCGACGGCCGGACAGGCTGTGCAGGTCAGCGGGTCCCTGAGTTTCGCCGGCGGATTCGGCACTTCGGGCCGGACCGTGAAGCTCTTCGTCGACGGCACCGAGGTCGCATCCACACAGACTGCGGCCAACGGTTCCTACACCTTCTCGATTTCGAATCTGGCGGTCGGATCGCATACGCTTCTGACCCGTTTCGCGGGCGAAACCAACTTTCTGGCCGATGATTCGAACCCGGTTGCGGTCAATGTGACCCCTTCCGCGCCGCCGGTTCTGGGTCTGGCTGTGCCGGCGAGCGCCGTTTACGGCCAGTCGGTCAACCTGGTGGCCTCGGTCAATACGGCTTATGCCGTCGCCTATGAGGGCATCAACGTTTCGTTCTTCGGCAACGGCGTTCTGCTCGGCACCGCCGCGTTCCGGAACGGAACCGCGAGTTTCCCGTATGTGGCCGCCGTCACACCGGGATCCTTGCCGATCACGGCGAGCGTTCCTGCAATCGGCCTTTATTCCGCTTTGGCGTCGTCTCAGGCCGCCAATCTCCAGGTCGGCCGATCCAACGTCTCGATTCGCTGGACGATTGAGAGCGGTATCGGCGGGACGCCCCAGTGGGTCATCACCGTTTCGGCCGCGACGCCTGGATCCGGCATTCCGTCCGGGATGCTCAGAATCCAGAGCCGAATCGCCCGGTCGCCGGTGAAAGTCCTTCGGCTTGTGGACGGCAAAGCGGTCTATCGATACAGCGGCCGGGCCAACACACCCGCGTCGATCATGTATCTGGGAAGTCCGTACTTCAATCCGCTTGCCGTCCAGGTCTGACGTCAGCCGGTCAAGGCACAAGGCGATCCCTGGCCGTGCTTCACGGTCCGGGACGCCATTGGGAACCCGCAAAAAGTCCCTCGAACGGTGTTTCGGCCGCTACACACGAACAATCAACCTTTTCGGAGATTCCATTTCGCAAGACGTCCAGAATCTCGATTGCGGAAATCGATCGGATTCCGGTTGACGAGGATTCCGATTTCGGCGATATTAGGGATTGGTCTCGTTCGAGACGCCTTCGAAAAAGGACACTATGGGAGTCGGCTGCCTTGACTCCGTTCGAAACGGAAACCCTCACCCATCGTCTGATTCTCCCGAGGGACGCCAACCACCACGGCACTCTCTATGCCGGGAATCTCGTGGCCTTGGCCCTCGAAGCGGCCTATTCCACGGCTTTTCGCGCCATCGGCGACTCCGCCAATCTGGTTCTCAAGCGGGTTCTCGACCTCAGGTGCCTGGAGCCGGTGCCCATCGGCGAAGTCGTCCAGATTCGCGGCTGCGTCCTGCGTGCCCGCACGGCGCAGGTGATCGTCGGTCTCTCAGGAACACCGCTGAAAGGTCGAACACGCCCCTGGATGGATGCCGTGATGCAGTTCGTTCAAGTCGACGAGGCCGGCCGCCCGCGACCGATCGACGAAACGATCCTGGTCGTGGAAGTCGATGACGACCGGATCCCCTGGGGTCAGTTGAAGGAACGTGCCGAACGGCTGCTGAGTTTACGCTGACGAATCCGAACGAATTCCTGACGAAAGGAGCGGGGCAAATGCACGGCAACGATCGAATCGAAGGATACGCACTTCAGAACATGTCATTCGCCCGATTGTGTCGTGCGCTGGCTCAATTGACGCTCGCCACGATCGCAATCGGCACCGTTGGTGCCGAAGAACCCGTGCCGGCTCTTGAGGCCATCGTGTGCGTCGGCGAAAACGTCGGGCAGAAGCTGGATCTCACGAAGGCAAGAAGCGCGAAGCCGTCGATTTATATGTTCATTCAGAAAGAACATTGGGACAGGCCAACGGCCAGCCTTCTGCGCGAACTCGACGGCAAAGTGCGGAACGAACTGACCGACGGCGGTATCGTGGCCGTGTGGCTGACCGACGAACCCGTCGAGAACCTGCAGGAACATCTGCCGAAATTGCAGCAGTCCATCAGCCTGGCCATGACGACTTACGCCGTTTGGCCTGGCAACGCTTTCGGGCCCTCGGCCTGGGGTCTCATACGCGACGATCACGTGACGATCGTCACGGTGAAAAACGGCAAGATCCTGCACAAACACACTTTCCGTTCGACGAATGAGGGGGATGCCCCGAAAGTGCTCGCGGACTTCGGGCTTTGACGCAGACTTCGCCAGCGCCCGCGATTCCTGATCGATCCGGCTCCGAATCGATCGTCTCAACGCACGGTTTCAATTCGGAGGCTTTCGCTCATGCGGCGAATCGCGCGTAAATTGCTCTTCGCGGGGCTCTTCGTCGGTGGTCTCGTTCTCGCTTCCTCGTTCGGCCTGATCCGCATGGCTTCCGCTCCGCCGGAATACTACGCCAGGATCATCGCGGCCGAGGCGGAATCGGACGACGCGACGCGCCATGAACAGGCGAAGGAACTCGTGGGCGACGTCGTCCAGATGCGAAACGACATCGCCAACGACCCGGAATGGACCATTCGCCTCACCGATAAGGCCATCAACGCCTGGCTGGCCGAAAACGCCCTGGCCGAACTGATCGAGGATTTCCCCCCGGGTGTGTCGCAGCCGAGGCTCAAATTCGAGCCCGAACGGCTGCAGCTGGCTTTCAAGTGGGACGGCCCGCCGATCGCGGCGATTATCTCCATGAGTCTTCGGCCCGGATGCGCGGCCACCAACGAACTGAGAATCGGTTTCGAAGACCTTCGGGTCGGCATGCTGCCTCTTTCCGGGCAGAGATTTCAGCAGGAAGTCGTCGATCATCTGAAATCGGCCGGCGTTTCCGCACGCTGGATGGATGAAGACGGCCTGCCCACGCTGGCCCTTACGATCGACCCGAAGCTTCAATCGAAAAGCGTCGAGCTTGAGCGGATCACGATCCTGGACGGCGAGATCAGGGTCAGCGGACGATCGCATGCCGAGGTCAGTGTCGAACGCCTGGGCAAGGCCGCGCGAGAAGGCGGTCGCATTCGCCTGCTGCGTTAAGTCCGGCGCTTCGAAAGTCCGCGGTCATGCAGGGCCAAGTCATTCAGGCGGCAGAGTTTCCGAGGCGATCATCGCGCGGGCCTTGAGGATTTCGGACTCGGTCATCGTCGCTTCGGTCGACGACCGTTCCACGGTTTCAGGTATGGCCGCGCGAATTCCGGGAATTTCGATCAGGAACCGGGCGCCCTCGTTCGGCTGGCTTTCCACGCGAATCCGGCCGCCATGCTCACGGATGATCTTGTCGCTCACGGGCAATCCCAGGCCCGTGCCTTTCGAACCCTTGGTCGATTCGAACAGCTCGAACAGGTGGATCATGTCTTCTGGCGCGATCCCGACACCGTTGTCGGCGACTTCGATGGTCAGCAGGTCCCTGGATTCATCGTAAGCGGCATTGACCATGACAAGGGCGTTCTCACGGCCCGCCAGGGCGTCCATGGCGTTCGTGATCAGGTTGAGGATGGCCCGGTGCATGCCTTCTTCGTCGAGCATGGCCACGACCGATTCGGGGATCTCACCGGCGACGATCCGGATTTTCTGGGAATCGGCGCGTGGCCGCATCAATTCGATGAGATCCTGGATCAAATCGCGGATCACGACTTTCGTCCGGAACGGTTCCCGGCTTTTGGAGTACGAAAGCATATCGAGGACCAGGTCATAGACCCTGTCGAGATTCCGTTCCAGGATCGCGTCGCCCCGCCGCGCCAGGGCGAAGTCACCCGAGTCGAGCCCGCTGCGGATCAGGGCGGACCCGCCTTTGAGGCCCTGAAGCACGTTTTTGACGTGATGCGACACGATGGCGATCGTCTGCCCGATCGCCGCCAGCCGCTCGGCGTCGAGCTTGGCCTTGTAGAGGGAACTGTTTTCGACTGCGAGACCCGCCTGGTGGCCGATCGAAACCATCAGGGCCAGGTGATCCTGCGAAAACCGCCGTTGCGGAGCCGACGCCGCTTCCGGGCCAAGTTCCTGAACGCCCCGGTGATCGGCGTAAATGACGCCCAGGATCGAATGCCGGCCCTGCAGCGGCACGCAGATCGCTTCCCGAATGCCGAGTTGCATGACCGAAGGGGCCGCCGAGAAGCGGCTGTCAGTCAGTGTGTCCGTGCAGATGACGCCCTGGCGCTGATGCAGGACGTGGTCCACGATCGAATGAGAAATGTGCAGCTTCTCGCCCTTCTGGGCCACGCCCCGGCAGCGCACGGCCCGGGGCTCGATCACGCCCCGGTTGTCAGCGAGCAGAATCGCCCCCCGGTCGGCCCCGATCGCGTCGAAGACCAGTTCCAGAATGCGGGGCAGCAGTTCGTTCGGGTCGGTGATCAGGTTGATTTCCCGGCTGGCCTTGTAGATCACGTCCAGGCTGGCCAGCCGCTCCTGAAGCCAGAACGGCGGCGCATTGCCCGCGAAAAGCTGGGACATGTCCGTCATCACGGGCAGGGCCTGCACGATCGCGGATTTGTCCTCACCCGTGTCGGGCGGCACGATCCGGACCTGTTCGAGAGTCGCCCCCTGGGCCCGGATCGCGATGTCGTCGAGAAACAGCAGAATGGTCTGGCCCACCTGGATCCGGTCGCCCCGTTTCAGGCGTGTTTCGCGGATCGTTTCGTTGTTGAGGGTCGTTCCGTTCGAGGAGCCCAGGTCGCGAATCCGGAAGCCGAGGTCATCACGAAGCAGCAGGACATGCCGGCGCGAAATTTCCGGGTCCTTGACGCGGATTTCGCAGCCCGCTTCACGGCCGATGACCGAAGAATCGGCGTTCAAATCGAACCGCTGTCCGATCTGTTCGCCCTGAACGACCAAAAGCTGAGCCACAGTCCGCTTCCTTTTTCGTTGCCGGCGTTCGCCTTCGCGTGAGCGAGCGAAATTCCGATTCGCCGCCGATCGAGCTCTCGGCGGCTTGTCGCCGGATCGCCGGACGCGATCGTCGAAAGATCAGGATCGGTCGCTTCGTGGTGTCGTCACGACAAGATCCACCCGTTCGCCAGGTAACGATTCCGAATTCCAGAACGAAGGTGCCCTGGTTCCGAAACCGACGGCGGTGACTTTCCGCCATTTGAGGAGACTGACGTACGAAATCTGGTGCTTTCGTTCGAGATAGTCACGGACACTCTCGGCCTGACTCTGAGTCAAGCGTAGTATCAGCGATTCCTCGATCGGCCCGGGCTTCCCGAACGACGCGACGACCAGTCGTGATTCGGGCCGAAGGGCTTTGCGGATCGAACCGACGGCCTGATCGATCCGGCTTCGTCCCAGCGGCGTCAGAATCGCCGTGCCGGATTCGAAAAGGTCGGCCGAGGCCAGACTTTGCCGGAACTGATCCGCCGCCGGATCGAAAAGCACCAGATCCCGTTCGTAGAAGCCACGCTCATCGAACATCTTCGAGAAAAACCAGGATCGCTTCAGCGACTCCAGATTCTCCTGCAGATCTTCGAGGGTCAACACGCCCTTTTCCCCGACTTCCATCAGTTTTCTGTAGGCGTCATCGTTGGTCACCAGCTTGCCCAGGCTGCCTTCGCCGCGGGCAATGACCCCCGTGATCGCGTTAAGCTGCTTCACCCCGGTGCCGGCTTCTTCCGTCAGCTGGTCCAGGCGGGCCAAGGTTTCCGTGGCCTTCCGTGTCAGTTCCGAGATTCCGTCCTGAACCTCGCCGGTCATCGGCCGCTGCGCGTCGAGTTCGCCGGCTTCGGGCGAGCCGCTCGTCAGCTCGACGACAGGCTGGCCGATCATGCCCTGGGCCGTGATCGTCGCGACAGAGTCGGTTCTCAGGATCCGGGCGATCGATGGATCGACACGAAGCTGCACGCGGACCGGTTCGCCAGCCTTGCCAGGCGGATCGATCCTTGAAACGGAACCGACCCGGACCCCTTGAAGCCGCACCTGGTCGCCACTGCGAAGGCCGTTGACACGATCGAAGTTCACCGTCAGTTCGATCGAACGCCCGAAAACTCCGGAACGTGTGCCGATCGCGAAGCCGGCGCCGAGAAAGACAGCGACGAGCAGAATCGCTCCCAGCAGATGAAATGCCGCGCGTCGGCGAGAAATCGATCTGTGCATCTGCGGCAAACCTTTCGAATTGCCTGGACCGATCTTGAATCGAACGGGGGCCTCGCACCCCGAACCGACTCGAATGACCACACATCATTGAATCTTACGGACCGTGAGTGGTCAGACTCCAGCGAAAAATGCCGCCCGTTTCGGAAGCGAAGCATCTTGAATCCGGGATGGCGGCATTCGTGACGCCCCGTTCCGACGATGTCAGGAACCGGCGTTGATGACCCCCATTGTCCACTGAATCAGCGGCACCATGAGCATGTCGGCGGTCAGTACCGCGCAGATCGACCCGACGACGCCCTTGAGCGCGGCATGTCCCACCGCTTCCGCTTCCCGCGGGCAACTCAGGCCGACACTCCCGGCCACGATCGCGATCAGGGCCCCGAAGACCGACGTCTTGAGCGTGGCCGGCACGGCCCTGCCCAGAGTCAGCAAGTCGAACGATCGATCGAGAAACGTGGCGGCCCCCATGTCGCCCCAGATGGCTTCGGTTATCATGGCCCCCGAAATCGCCGAAAGGTCCATGACCAGCGTGAGTGCCGGCAAAGCCACGACGGCGGCGACGAACCGGGGCGTGACGAGCGTTTCGGTCACGTTCACGCCCATGGACTTCAGCGCGTCCACCTCTTCCGTCAGGTTCATGGTGCTCAGTTCCGCCGCGATGCTTGCCCCCAGCCTGGCCGCGCAGATCAGGCCCGTCAGAATCGGGCCCGTCTGAACGACCACCGCAACGGCGACCAGGCTGGGCAGGTTGCCCTCGGCGCCGTAGGTCGCCAGGATGTCGCGCACCTGGAACCACGAAACCACGCCGACGGAAAATCCGGCCACGGCCACGATCGGCATGCCGAACCAGGCGGCGGTTTCCCAGTGTCGGAGAACCAGTTCGCGGCGACGTTTCAGGACATGTCCCAGAGTCAGGGAAATTCCGATCGCAAGCCGGAACCCGAAAATGAACCGATCCATCAATCCAGAGAGCGAGATTCGGGATACTCCGGCCGGCTGTTCGTTCATCGGCTGCTCCGTCGGAAAAGTCACGCTGCCCGATCCGGCGAAACGGTTTTCGGCAGCGGGAATCGCTTTCGACGATCTTCCCGAAACCAGCGGATTTCGGCTATATCTGGATTCCGGCATTTGGCGATTCGGAACGAATCGCCTGGTGGACGATCGGGTCACTGCACACACTGGATCCATGTCCGATCCGCGGTGTCGATGCTCTGTGGCACCATTTCCTCGATCCCACGAAAGTCTACGTTCGAACCGAAAGGGAAGCGACTTGAAGCGTTCGCACAAATCCGGGTTCACGCTGATCGAGCTGCTCGTTGTGATCGCGATCATCGCGGTTCTGATCTCGCTGCTGCTGCCCGCCGTTCAATCGGCCCGCGAAGCGGCCCGCCGCGCCCAATGCGTCAACAACATGAAGCAGCTCGGGCTGGCCATTCATAACTATCATGACATTCACAACGTCCTTCCGCCCGGGCGCATCTGGGCGCCCAACAGCCCGCCGGGTTGCGGTTACAACTTCTTTCAGTGTCAGGACACGAACTGGTTCATCCTGATGCTGCCCCAATTCGAGCAGGGCGCGCTGGCCAATGCTTTTAACTACACTGTCGGCGCGGGTGGCCCGCTGATCGGTCTTCCGGTCGGCTTCTTCGCCAATTCCACCGTCACGGCCACGAAGATCGGCATTTTCCAGTGCCCCAGCGACATCGAAAACAAGTTTCAGATCACGCCGCAATATGTGGGCGGTGCCCTTTCCGGGCCGATCTCGTCGAAGGGCAATTATGTGGCCTCATGGGGCAATACCCAGTGGGATCAGTCGAGCATCGTCGTCAACGGCAACAGTGTTCCTTATCTCCAATCGGCTTTCGGGCATAACGGTAACATCGGTCTGAACCGGTTCACGGACGGCACCTCCAACTCCGTCGTCATGGCCGAGATCATCCAGGGGGCCCAGTTCGATATCCGCGGCGCCATCTGGCAAAGCGTGCCCGGCGGCAGTCATTACGAAAGCCGCCTGGCCCCGAACAAAACCGTCGATGCGTACGGTTCCCCGATCGTCGGCGACCGGCTCAACCAGGTCATCTTCTGCGTGAATCAGCCGCCGTATCTGCCCTGCACGGGTGGCGGCGGCGACCGGGCCAGCTATGCCGGTGCCCGCAGCCGCCACCCCGGCGGCATCAATTCGCTTTTGGGCGACGGTTCCGTCCGGTTCTTCAAGGACACCGTCAATCCCCAGGTCTGGATCCAGATCAATTCCATCAACGGTGGTGAAGTCGTCAGCGCCGACGCCTATTGATCGTCCGGCTTATCACACAAGGAACCCGGGAGTTCCCAAGCGGCTCCCGGGTTCGAATTCCTCCATCCGGCATTTCCCCTGTTTTTCCGGATCGAACCCATGCCTGGCTGGCCGGCTCGCATTCTGATCCTCACGGCCTGGGCGATTTCCACCGCCTGGCTGGTCAACCGCGACGTTCTTCCCGAATATCTCGTCGGCGATCCGCCTGACTGGAAACGGGTCGTCGCAGCCGCCAGCACCACCGATAAGCCATCCCGCTGGCTGATCTCGGTCGTCGACGCTCCCGATCGTCAGCGTGTCGTCGGCCAGGCCACGAGTCAGTCGAGGACGAACACCGACGGATCGACCGTGCTCGAAAGCCGCGTGCGTCTCGATGCCCAGGGGCTCCTCAAGGGAACCGTCCTCGCCGTGGCCGAATCCACCGAGTTCGCCTTCACCAGTTCCACGCGCATTTCGCCCCAGGGGCTGCTCGATCTGGCACATGCCGAAGTCCGTGTGCGTGAACTCGGCGATGAACCGGTCCTCAACGTTCAGGCCATCCCGGCACCCGGCGGCAAGCTCGATGTCCGGTTCACGAGCCGGCTTTCGCCTCTTCTGAACTTCCGCCAGACGCTCGTTCAGGACCCTCGGTCACTCGTTCGCGGCGGGCTCGAACCGATCGACCGACTGCCTGGCCTGCGGGTCGGGCAGAGCTGGTCACTCCAGGTGCTTCAGCCCCTCACGGCCCGGCCCGAGACCATCCGCTCGGAAGTCACAGGCATGGAACGGCTCTTCTGGAACGGCAATCCCACGGAAACCTTCATCGTCGTGAATAAGTCTTCGACCTTTTCCGCCCGCACCTGGGTGCGCCGCGATGGTCTGGTGATCCGCCAGGAATTGCCGACGCCGCTGGTGCGCCTGCTCCTGGAACGCGAACCGGAGGAACCCGTGCGATGACATCGATGGGCGAGATGCGACAGCCCCGGCAGGGTCACGAAATGATCCGTTTCGACGCCGTGACGAAGCGGTTCGGAACCAAAACCGCCGTGGACGGGCTCGATCTGACCGTCCGCGCCGGCGAGCTCTTCGCCTTCCTCGGACCCAATGGCGCGGGCAAGACGACATCCATCAAGATGCTCTGCGGCCTCCTCAAGCCGACGTCCGGCCAGATCGCCATCGGCGGATATCCCGCCGGCACGGCCGACGCCCGGGCCATGATCGCCTACGTGCCGGATCAGCCCTTCCTTTACGACAAACTCACCGGCCGCGAGTTCCTGTCGTTCGTCACCCGCATGTACGGCATGGATCCGGATCGCGCCGCCGCCCGTACCGAGGAATTCGTGCGCCTGTTCGAAATCGAGGGATTTCTCGACGAACTTTGCGAAGGCTACAGCCAGGGGATGAAGCAGCGGCTCGTCTTCGCCTCGGCCCTCGTCCATGAGCCGAAAGTCCTCGTGGTGGACGAACCGTTCGTCGGGCTCGACCCCCGCTCGGCCCGCATCGTGAAGCGCATGTTCGTCGAGCAGGCTCGCAGCGGCGTCGCGGTGCTCATGTCGATCCACCTTCTTTCGATCGCCGAAGATCTGGCGGATCGCATCGGCATCATCCACAAGGGCCGCCTGATCGCGGACGGCAAACTCTCCGAACTGCGGCAGACACTTTCGCACTCCGGCTCGCTCGAAGACCTCTTCCTGCAATTGACCGACGGCGATCCCGCCACCGACCCGGAAAAAGCCCTCGAAACTTTCGAAGAGCAGGGGCCACCGTGATCGGAAAACTTCCGGAAGATCATGCGAATTCCCCGGCGAAAGCCGTTGCCGAAACTGGCTCGATGCCGCTGAAGTTTCTGCGCCGCAGACTTTTGCGGAACACGCTCGGCGATCTCTGGAAGCATGGCCGCCTGCGCCTCGGTGTCGCGGCCTTCTGCTGCTTCGTTTTTTGGGCCGGCATGTTCGTGCTGTTTCTCGGCGGCTTCGCGTTCGTCGAGCAGTTCAAGCTCACGGCCGAAATCTACGAATATCTCTTCAGCCTGTTTTTCCTCACCCTGTTCGTCATGCTCGGCGTCTCCACCGGAATTATCATCTACGCCGGTCTGCTGCATGGCCGGGAATCGGCCTGGCTGATGACCCAGCCGGTGCGAGAGGACATGCTCTTCGCCCACAAGTTCGCGGAATCGATCGCCTTCGCCGGCTGGGGCGTGCTGCTGCTGGGCAGCCCGGTGCTGCTCGCCTACGGGCTTATGGCCAGGGCCGGGGCGATCTATTTTCTCGCGATCGTGCCGCTTCTGATGGCGTTCGTCGGCCTGCCCGGCGCGATCGGTTCGACGGTAGCCCTCGGCATCGGATACCTGATGCCGCGCCGGCCGAAGACGATTCTGGGCGTTCTGGCCGTCGTCTCGCTGGTCGTGATCGGTCGGTTCGTCTGGAACCTGTTCCGAACCCCCGGCACGGCTCTGACACCCGACTGGATGGACAACCTGCTCGGCCGCCTGGCCTTTTCGCGCCATCCGCTGCTGCCCAGCCGGTGGATGGCCCGGGCCGTCATCGACCTGGCTCAAGGCTCCACGAAAACTGGGCTGGCGTATCTCGCCACGATCGGGGCCAACGCCGCGATGGCATGGCTCGTGGCCACTTTCGTGGCCCGCCGAATCCTCAGGCCGACCTTCTGCCGCGCCCAGGGCGAACGATCAGGACGGAGAAGACGAAGCACCGCCTGGATCGAACGCATCGCCGGCTTTTGCTTTCCCTTTCTGGACCGCCCTGTTCGTCTTTTGATCGCCAAGGACGCCCGCTCGTTTTTCCGTGACCCGGCCCAATGGTCCCAGTTCCTGATCTTCTTCGGGCTTCTGGCGGCCTACTTCGCCAACATTCGGCGATTCTCGACGAATCTCGAAAGCCCGGTGTGGCGCAATCTCGTCAGCTTTCTGAACTTGTCAGTGACCGCTCTGCTGCTGGCGACGTTCACCAGCCGCTTCATCTTCCCGATGATGTCGCTGGAGGGCCGCAACGCCTGGATGCTCAACCTGCTGCCCCTGAAACGGTCCCAGATCCTCTGGGGCAAGTTCGCATTCGCGGCGGCCCTGGCCCTGTTCGCCAGCGAATCGCTGCTGCTGATTTCGGACATCCAGCTCGGGCTCGACCCCGGCCTCATCGCCGTGCATGCCACGCTGATGGCCGTGCTCTGTTTCGGCCTTTCGGCAATCTCCGTCGGCCTGGGTGCCCGCCTGCCGAATTACCGGGAAAGCGACCCCTCGAAAATCGCCGCGGGCTTCGGCGGAACGCTCAATCTGGTCGTCAGCCTGCTGTTTCTGCTGGTCGCCATCGGTGCCGTGGCCTTGCCATGTCACATTTACTTCGCGGGGCTGGACAGCCGCGCTGAAGGATTCCGTCGCATGACGACAAGCTGGACGGAAGATCAATTCCGCACGCGCCTGGCGATCGGTCTGTCGCTCTCGATCGCCGTCGGCGTCGCGGCCGTGGTCGTGCCGATTCGGCTTGGCCTGAAAGCCCTCGAAGAGCAGGAATTTTGAGCGGACGCCACGAACCGGATATAATTGAAACGATTGACCCGCCTGATTCGCAAAGGATGTCCTTCCGGACTCGCGCCATATGACCGCCTCGCTATTCGCCGACCGAAATTCCGTGCACCGGACCCGCCTTCGTTCCTGGTTGGTTCCAGTGATCGCATGCGTCGTTTCGGCGCCGGCGTTCGCGGAAGACTCGGTCGACTTCGCCCGCGATGTCCGCCCGATCCTTGCCCGCCACTGCTTCGCCTGTCACGGGCCCGACCAGGCCCAGCGCAAGGCCGAGTTGCGGCTCGACACCAAGGAAGGGGCCTTCGCCGACCTGGGCGGTTACGCCCCCGTCGTCGCCGGCAAGGTCGACGAAAGCGAAATCATCGCCCGGATTCTCTCGGCCGAAGCCGACGAAGTCATGCCCCCCGGCGGTCCCGAAAAACGGCTCAAGCCGGAAGAAGTCGCCATCCTCAAACGCTGGATCGCCCGGGGCGCGGCCTGGAAAAATCACTGGGCTTTCGAACCGCCGGCGAAACAGACTCTGCCTGAGGTCAAGTCCGCCGACAAAGTCCGGTCGCCCATCGACCGGTTCGTGCTGGCGCGGCTCGAATCGGCCGGGCTCACGCTCAATCCGGAAGCTGACAAGGCCACCCTCATCCGCCGCGTTTCGCTTGATCTCACCGGCTTGCCGCCGACGCCGGACCAGGTCGCCGAATTTATGGCCGACACCGCGCCCGACGCTTACGGCCGCCTCGTCGAACGACTCCTGGCCAGCCCCGCCTATGGCGAACGCTGGGCACGCATGTGGCTCGATCTCGCCCGGTTCGCCGATACCAAGGGCTACGAAAAGGACCGCTCCCGGCCCATGTGGCGCTATCGCGACTGGGTCATCGCCGCCTTCAACCGCGACCTGACTTACGACCGCTTCACGCTCGAACAACTCGCCGGCGACCTGCTGCCCGGCAATACCCCGGACCAGCGCCTGGCCACGGCCTTCCACCGCAACACGCTGACCAACGAAGAAGGCGGCACCGACGACGAGGAATTCCGCTCGATCGCCGTCAAGGACCGTGTCGATACGACCGTTCAGGTCTGGATGGGCCTGACCTTCGGCTGCGCCAAATGCCACAGCCACAAGTACGACCCGGTCTCCATGACCGACTATTACCGTTTCTGCGCCTTCTTCGATCAGACCGCCGACGCCGACCGGGGCGACGAATCCCCCACCGAGACCTTCCCGACGCCTGAGCAATCGGCCGAACTGAAAAAACTTTATGACGAAATCGCCGCGGCCGAGTCGGTCCTGGCCTTCGGTCCGCCGCGCCGGGAGGCGTTCGATACAATCAAATTGAAGCGGGATCGCTACAACGCCATCGAAGCCTCCTGCCGCACGCCGGTCTTCAAGGAACTGCCCGCCGACAAACGCCGCGTGACGAAAATTCACAAGCGGGGCAGCTTTCTCGACCCCGGCGACACCGTGACCCCCGGAACGCCCGAGACTTTCCCGAAGCTCGCGAACGATCAGCCCGTCGATCGCCGTGCCGTTGCCGCCTGGCTTTTTGACAGGTCCAATCCGCTGACGGCCCGCGTGGCCGTCAACCGCCACTGGGCCGCGTTTTTCGGCATCGGCCTTGTCGCCACGCAGGAAGACTTCGGCAGCCAGGGCGAACCGCCGTCGCATCCGGAATTGCTCGATCATCTCGCCGTCGCCTTCACGGACGCCAATTACAGCTTCAAAGCCTTGTGCCGCATGATCGTCACCAGCGCGACGTATCGCCAGGCATCGAAAGCCAACCCGGACCTTCTCGCGAAAGACCCTGCCAACCGCTTGCTTGGCCGGTTCCCGCGAGCCCGGCTCGAGGCCGAAATGATCCGCGATTCGGCACTGCGCGTCGCCGGGCTCTTGTCGCCCAAAATGTTCGGCCCTTCCGTCATGCCGTATCAGCCGGAAGGCATCTGGCGCAGCACCTACAACACCGACAAATGGATCACCAGCCCGGGTGAGGACAAGCACCGCCGCGGCCTTTACACATTCATCAAGCGCACCAGCCCGTATCCGGCCATGATCACGCTGGACGCCCCCAGCCGGGAATTCTGCACCATCCGCCGGATCACGACGAACACGCCCCTCCAGGCTCTGGTGACGCTCAACGACACCGTCTATGTCGAAGCCGCCCAGGCCCTGGCGCGCCGGATGATCCGTGAGACCGGCACTACTGACGTCAAAGCCCACATCGCCCACGGCATCAGGCTCGCTCTCGTTCGCGAACCGAGTATGGACGAAATCGAAGCCCTCGCCGCTCTTTACGAAGACCGGCTCGCGGCTTACAGGACCGACACCGCCGCCGCGACCGCCATGGCCACCGAACCTCTTGGCCCCGTGCCGCACGGTATCGACACCGCCGAACTTGCCGCCCTGACCAATGTCGCCAACGTGATCCTCAACCTCGACGAATTCCTCACGAAGCCCTGACGCCGATCGCTCCGGAACGATTCGCACGAACCCGCCGCGACCGCCTCAGATCGAGAAATCGAAGACTCATGAATCCCTTCGAAGAACTTCACGCCGAGAACGTCCTCAACAAGACCCGTCGCCATTTCTTCGGCCAGATCGGCCTGTCGCTCGGGTCGATCGCCCTGGCCGAAATGCTGTCCCGCGACGGCTTCGGCAGGCTGCACGCCGCCGATTCGGTCAATCCGCTTGCCGCCCGGCCGCCGATGATCCCGGCGAAGGCGAAGCACGTCATCTATCTGCACATGGCCGGCTCGCCCAGCCAGCTTGACCTGTTCGACGACAAGCCCGAACTGCGCAAGTTCGACGGCAAGGAGTGCCCCAAGGAACTCCTTGAGGGCAAGCGATTCGCCTTCATCAAGGGCGTGCCGAAGATGCTCGGCAGCCCCTACGAGTTCGCGAAGCATGGCCAGTCGGGCATTGAGCTTTCCCAGCTCTGGAAGCACCTGCCCACGGTCGTCGACAAATTCGCCGTCCTCAAAACGGTCAAGACCGACCAGTTCAACCACGCGCCGGCCCAGCTCCACCTGCACACCGGCACGAACCTCTTCGGCGGCGCGTCCATGGGTGCCTGGGCCACTTATGGCCTGGGCAGCGAAAATGCCGATTTGCCGGGGTTCATCGTCCTCACTTCCGGCGGCAAAACGCCTGATGCCGGCAAGTCGGTCTGGGGCAGCGGTTTTCTGCCGTCGGTGTTTCAGGGCGTTCAGTGCCGGTCCGAAGGCGACCCCGTGCTCTTCCTGGCCAACCCGAAGGGTATGAATCAGGCCGGCCGGCGCCGCACGCTCGACACGCTCAAGGCCCTCAACGACCGCCAGGCCGCCGAACTCGGCGACCCGGAAACCGTCACCCGCATCGCCCAGTACGAACTGGCCTATCGCATGCAATTGACGGCGCCCGAAGTGATGGATATCTCACGCGAGCCGAAGAATATCCTCGAAATGTACGGCGCCGTGCCCGGCTTCGTGCCTGATAGCGACGCCGCCGCCGATCCGCGCACGGCCTACAAGGCCACCGACGCCACTTTCGCCAACAACTGCCTGCTGGCCCGGCGGCTGGTCGAATCGGGGGTCCGGTTCGTGCAGCTTTTCGACTGGGGCTGGGATCACCACGGCGCCAGCCCGGGCGAGGACATCGTCAACACCCTGCCGATCAAAGTCGGCCAGATCGATCGTGCCATCACGGCCCTGGTGACCGACCTCGACCAACGCGGCCTTCTCGACGAAACCCTGATCGTCTGGGGCGGCGAATTCGGCCGCACGCCCATGGCCCAGAACAGCCCGAACCAGTTCGCCCCGGGCCGCGACCATCACCCTTATGCCTTCACCATGATGATGGCCGGCGGCGGCATCAAGGGCGGGCAGACGATCGGCAAGACCGACGAAATCGGCTATTACCCGGTGGAACGCCCGCTCGACGTCCGCGACATCCAGGCCACGATCCTCACCGCCCTGGGCCTCGACCCGTACCGGCTGATCTATCCCTATCAGGGTCTTGAACAGCGTCTCATCGGCGTCGAAGGCAAGGGCAAGGTGCCGGAGGGGTTGATCGGGTAAAAGAATCGTCCGATACGTGTACTGGCTGGATCGAAGCGAATTCGCATGCCTCGAAAGATTCGTGATCTGATCGCTGATCTCGAAAGTGCCGGATTCGTGAATCGCGGCGGTAAAAGGAGTCATCGAAACTTTTCGCATCCGAAACTCGCCAAACCGATTACGATCAGCGGCAATCCTGGCGACGAAGCGAGAAAATATCAGGAAAAAGCCGTACGACAAGCGATCAGGGAGTCATCGAAATGAAACGGGCATCCCGCTACGTCAAGCTGGTCGAATGGTCTGAAGAAGATCAGTGCTTCGTCGGAAGTTGCCCTGGGCTCTTTTACGGTGGTTGTCATGGCGATGACGAAAAAGCCGTTTTCGATGAGCTCTGCGGGATTGTCGAAGAAATCGTCGAACTTTACGAGTCAGAAGGCAAGCCGCTCCCGCCTCCGACTTCGGGTTTCGACTGGGCCAACCGCATTGCCAGCGAATCGACGATGTCTTGATTCGTCGTTTTCGGACGATGCAGATCTCGTTCTCCGAGAGCGAACGGTCATCGGGTCATCTTGCGTAATTCGGCCTGTCGTGGCGTCAATCGGCTCGCCAGAATGAACAAAACCCCAATCACCACCGGCGGTCCGGCGATCAAGAGGATCGTCGAAACCGGAAACCTGCTCCCCGCCATGGCCACATAAGCCGCGCCGAGAAGGAAAAACGCCGCCGCGCCCGCGACTTCGTGCTTCCAGGCCACCGCCACGGCGGCCAGAACGAGCCACGTCGGAATCAGGTGCATCGCCAGCGCCACGATCGTGCCGCCGATCCCCAGGCCCTCATCGAAAACGTCCAGCGCGAACAGCGCCAGAAATGCCGCAAACGCCAAACCCAGAACACGCGGAACCCATCGGACGATCGTCTGACTCATCGCCTTTCCTTTCCTGATGATTCGAACCGGCCGGCTGAGAAGACCAATCGACCAACACGATTTCTATTACGACACACATGTCCGGATTCGTCAAGATGCCGTTTTCTCCGCCCGCTCCAGGAACGAACGAAGAAACGTGTTCCGCATCGGCGATCGCACCGCGGCCGAAGAACGAGTCGGCGGCGAGGCCGGATTTGAGCGGTCATTCGAAATCTGCCGTATTGTGAAGATCATGCGAGTTTATATGCCGTAACTTGAGCAAAGCGAAGCGATCGGATAAATAGGATATGTCCTGGCGTTTTCTTCAGGCTTTCCCGTGTTTGCCGTTCGTGTCGATACGCTCCAGCGCGATCCACGCACCCAAGGACCGACATCCATGTTGAACATCGGCTATTACAAGGGTTTACCGACCGATTTCGTCATGAAGTATTCCTCCGGGAAACTGAGCCGGGAAGGGCAGGGGCTGGCCTTCTTCTACTGGAAGCACGCGACCCAGATCGTGGCCGTGCCGACCGTCAGCACCGATAGCTCGTTCATTTTCAACGAAGTCACCAGCACGTTTCAGTCGGTCTCGATCCAGGGGCAACTGACATATCGGATTCATGAACCAAAAAAAGCCGCCGAACTGCTCAATTTCACCATTTCCCCGCTGACGCAGCGGTACGTGTCGGAAGACCCGGAGAAGCTCGCCCAGCGGATCGTCAACATCGTCCAGATGGAAACCCGAAGCGTGCTGGCCTCGATGACGCTCGAAGACGTCCTGGCCCGTTTCGAATCGATCGCCGAATCGGTCCAGAAGCGCATGCTCGAAAAGCGGCCGCTGGCCTCGATGGGCGTCGAGCTGATGAGCGTCTACTTCCAGGCGGCCAAGCCCACGCCCGAAGTCGGCAAGGCGCTTGAGGCCCAGTATCGGGAATCGCTTCTGCGCAAGGCCGACGAAGCCATCTTCGCCCGCCGCGCCGCGGCCGTCGAGGAAGAACGAAAAATCAAGGAAAACGAACTGGCCACCGACATCGCGCTGGAAGAACGGCGCCAGCAGCTCATCGCACTCGAAGGCGAAAACGCCCGCAGTCAGGCCGAGAATTCCGGCCAGGCCCTTGAGATCGAAGCCGGCT
>Ga0172376_10003600_pt1 | contig 18219 bp, 18 predicted proteins | sample Lak35m_FD_121114 | JGI IMG/M metagenome (GOLD analysis project Ga0172376, IMG submission 121114) | Freshwater microbial communities from Kabuno Bay, South-Kivu, Congo - kab_092012_35m | ecosystem: Environmental > Aquatic > Freshwater > Lake | place: Democratic Republic of the Congo: South-Kivu... | reverse complement strand
GTGGGGGCCGGAGTTTACGGAGGAGGAGATTGGGAAGGTGGTGGAGTCGAGAAAGGCGGAGATGGCGAGGGAGGGTTGCGTGGTGGAGCGGTACGGGGAAGAGGGGGGGGGGGGGGGGGCGGGGGGGGGGGGTGGGGGGGGGGTGGGGGCCCCCCCCCCCCCCCTCGTCCTCAGTGCGGGCCTGCCGCCGATGATCTGGCTGGCGTCTCGCTCGATCGATCAGGCGACGAGGGGGGCGGGCGATCCGAAAAAAGGAACGGCCTCCCGAGGTTGGAACCAAGGGAGGCCGTTGAAAATGACGACTCGGACGCTTCGGGTCCGCCCGGCATCGATCAGAGCCGACGGTAGTGCTGGAGCATCACCTGCTCGTTGAGCTTCAGGTGCGTCTCGACTTCGTGGATCGCGGCGGGCTCGGCTTCGAAGCGATACTGCAGGTAGTAGCCGTGCGTTTGCTTGTCGAAGTTCGGATGGACGAACTGTTTGCGACCGAGGCGGTCGATCTGCTCGAGACTGGCTCCGTTGTTCTCGAGTTCCTTGGTGATCTTGCCGACCATCTCGTCGATGGTTTCTTCCTGGCCTTGGAGTTTGAGGATGTAGACTCCTTCGTATTTGCGTTTCATAAGGGTAGGGTGGGGTTCCATCCGTCGGGCGGATGTCGCGTCGTCGTGTTTCAGGTCTTCCGGTTGAAACGATTCATGGCCGCCTCGAGACCGGAGGAAAGCGTACAATTTACTCCTTCTGCGCCAATTTCGAGGACTTTTTCCATTTCGACGCGTTCTTGTTCGCTGAATCGTCCCAAAACATGATCCACGAGCCCGCCCTCGGTGGGCGACGGGCCTATCCCGAGGCGGAGGCGGGGAAACGCCTCGGTGCCAAGATACTCGATGAGGGATTTGATCCCGTTGTGGCCTCCGGCCGAGCCTCCGGCGCGGAAGCGAAGGCCTCCCGGGGGCAGGGCGGTGTCGTCGTAGACCACGAGGATCTGCGCCGGAGCGAGGTGATGGTGGCGCATCAGGCGCGCGACTGCGTTCCCACTCAGGTTCATGAAGGTGAGGGGTTTCGCAAAGACAATGCCGTCGCGACCAGTCGCCGTTTTTGAGCGGAATTTGTGCTCCTTCTCCCATTTCAGGGCCCGTTCGCGGACGAGGCGGTCTACCAGATCGAAGCCGATGTTGTGGCGGGTGCCGTCGTATTCAGGACCGGGATTGCCGAGCCCGACGACGAGGCGGATCGGTCTGGCACCTCCGGTGGAGGGCGAGGGATCAGGCTCGGATCGGGAGAGGAGGCGGTCGAGAAAGCTCACGGATTCGGGGGCGGGTTCCGTAATGGAACGGCGGAAACATGAAAATCAAGCGGGTCCTGCTCCGGGCCCGGGTCGCCGGCCGTATGACAGCCAAAGCATTCGCCACCCGGGCGATCCCGGTTTAAACTCGATCGCCCGCAACGGATGAGTGACCTTGGAAAGATCGAAACGCATTTTGTGACCATCGCGACACCGGACGCCCCCTTCCTTTTTCGAAGCGGCGAACGGCTCGACCATGTCGAGATCGCTTATGAGACCTACGGGAAGCTCAATGCCGACCGTTCCAATGCGATCCTTCTCTTTCACGCCTTTTCGGGCAGCCAGCACGCCGCGGGGGTGAACCCCTCCGTTTCCCGCACGCCTTTCTGGACACAGGAATGTGTGCCGGGCTGGTGGGGGCTCTTCATCGGTCCCGGCAAGGCCCTCGACACAGACCGGTATCACGTCATCTGTGCGAATTATGTGGGCGGGTGCTACGGCTCGACTGGCCCCTCGTCGGTGAATCCTTTCACCGGAAAATGCTACGGGGCTTCGTTTCCCCATATCACGGTGAGCGACATCGTGCGCAGTCAGGCCCTCCTCCTCGACCGTCTTGGGATCGAACGGCTCCTCGCGGTAGTCGGACCGTCGACGGGCGGACTCAGCGCGGTGACGTTCGCGACAACTCATCCGGAGCGGGTCCGGCTCGTCATCCCCATTGCCACCGGGGTGAAGACGACCGTGCTGAACCGTATCATCCTCCTCGAGCAGATCCTCGCGATTGAGAACGATCCCAAGTTTCAGGCCGGGGAGTATTACGAGACGGGGGCGCCCGAAACCGGGCTTGGGCTCGCCCGAATGATCAGTCACAAAACCTTCGTCCACCTCGACGCAATCGAGAATCGCGCGAGCAAGGATGTCGTCCAAGCCGAGGATCGATTTTCCTGGTATCAGGCCCACGACCACGTCGAGAGCTACATGCTCCACCAGGGCAAGAAGTTCACCGACCGCTTCGATGCCAACACCTATCTTCGCATTTGCGAGGCGTGGAGTCGGTATGATCCGGTTCACGAAGGCGGCGCCCAGGATCCGCTCGAGCTTTTTGGACGATCGCGCGAGGCGGGCCATCAGTATCTCGTCTTCAGCATCGATGAGGACTACTGTTTTTATCCCGAGGAGCAGGCCGCCCTCGTCGATTACCTGAAGCGGGCCGGAGTGCCGCACCTTTACCTCACGGTCCACTCCGAGAAGGGGCACGACTCCTTTCTTCTCGAGCCGGAACTCTACACCCCGCACATCCAGGTGATGCTGCGGAATGCCAGTGGAATGGCGGACTGAGAGGGGCTCCGATTGGCGGTTGCCAAAGCCCGGGGCCTGTCCTAGGGTCCGCGCCATGGTCCGACACAACGTCTATTTCTGGCTCGATCCTTCCCTCACCGACGAACAAAAGGCGGATTTCGAGGGGGGGCTCCAAGCGCTGTTCCGCATCGATGTGGTCAGGTCGGGTAGTTATGGCAAGGCCGCCGCGACGGCAGTGCGTCCGGTCACGCGAAACAGCTTTGATTACGCGCTTGTTCTCGAGTTTGATTCGGTCGAACGCCACGACGCCTACCAGACCCATCCCGAGCATGATGTCTTTGTGAATTCCTTCGCCGCCTGGTTCAAGGAAGTGCTGGTGTTTGACACCCAGTTCTGAGGTGCCGACGTTTTTTCAATTTTTCGCTTAGACAATTCGCCTCGTCCCCGCAAATTACCGACACCGCCGCCACGGCCGAACCGCATGCACCTCGAAATTCTCAACTCATCGAAGGAAACCCTCGACTACGAATTCCACGGAGATCCTTCGGACACCTCACTCCTAGCGATCATTGGTCACGGGGTGACGGGCAACAAGGATCGTCCCTGGGCGATCGCTCTGGCGGAGGCCCTCGAAAAGGCGGGCTTCAATGCCTTGCGCTTCTCGTTTTCGGGCAACGGCAAATCCGGAGGCAAGTTTGAGGACTGCACCATCTCCAAGGAGGTCAAGGACCTCAAATCCATCGTCGACGCGGCCGAGGAAGAGGGCTATCACCGGATCTGCTACATTGGCCACAGCATGGGTGCGGCGGTCGGCGTGCTTGCCACCGCGAAAGACGAGCGTATCGAGTTGCTGGTTTCCCTGGCGGGCATGGTCCATACGAAAAAGTTCGCCGAGCGCGAGTTCGGCGATCAGAAGCCCGGTGAGGGCTGCATGTGGGAAGAAGAAGGTTGCCCCCTTTCCCAAGCCTTTGTCGATGACATGAACAAGATCGACAACGTCCTCGCCAAGACCGAAAAGATCGAGGTGCCCTGGCTGATCGTGCACGGCGATGCGGATGATGTCGTGCCGGTGGAGGAAGGTCAGGAGATCTACGCCAGTGCCTACGAGCCGAAGGAAATCGTGATTCTCCCCGGAGTGGACCACGTCTTCAATGGCGACGGACTCGGCCAGATGACTGAGGCGGTGATCTCCTGGCTCAAGGGCCACAGCCTCTGAGCGGGCCATGGCCCGAGAAACGGTGCCCGGGATCGTGGGGCTCGGGAGGTCCGTCCTCGATCTCGTGCAGGTGATCGTCTCCTTTCCTGACGGCTCAGGCGTTTCGCCGGTGCTTGATGCAGTGATCATGGGCGGCGGTCCAGTGCCCACGGCTCTCTGTGCGGCGTCGCAGTATGGCGCAACGTGCTCAATGGTCGACCGGATTGGTTGCGACTGGAAGGGGCGGCTGGTGCGCGCTGATTACGAGCGTTTCGGAGTCGATCTCTCCCATCTCCTGCAAGAAGCCGGTCGAAAGACCACGCTGGGCACCGTGCTGGTGCGTCGCGGCGACGGTGAGCGTCACCTGATTTATGACGAGGGCGACTGCACCCCTCTCTCGGCGCACGAGTTGCCTCGAGCGCTTCTCGCCCGGTGTCGTATTCTCCACCTGAACGGCCGTCACTGGCCCGCCTGTCTCGACGCGGCTCGGTTGGTGAGGAAGGGCGGCGGGCTCGTCTCTTTCGATGGGGGAGCCCATCGCTTTGATCCGAAGTTCCGTGAACTGTTTCCCTTGGTCGATCTCCTTATCGTGGCGGGCGAGTTTGCCGACGTCGCCGTGGGAATGGGAACGCGGGAAGAGCAACTCGTGCGACTGTCGGCCTGGGGTGCCAGGGTCGTGGGGGTCACCGATGGAGCAAGGGGGAGCTGGTTCCGCGAGGGGGGCGCGGATCCCTTTCATCAGCCGGCCTTTGAGGTGGAAGTGGTGGACACGACGGGTTGCGGCGATGTCTTCCACGGGATCCTCCTCGCTGCCCTGACAAACGGACAAAGCCTGCGCGAGGCGGTGGCTCAGGCATCGGCCGGGGCGGCGCTCTCGGCGACGGCGCTGGGGGGGCGTGGTTTTCTCCCGACTCGGGCGGAGGTTCGTGATTTTCTCGCGTCGTCGCCGGTGGCGCTGGAGGACGCCTGACTCGTTTGATGGAAACGCCGGAATCAGCAAAGACCTTCCCGCGCCCGGCAAGCCAGTCGAGGTGGGGCGTGATCGTGATGATCGCCTCGGTTCTCGCCTTCACGGCCAACACCCTCCTGCTTACCTCCATCGGCAGCGGGGATCTCCGCATCGGTCCGGACGTGTCGCTGTTTTTCCGGGCCTTGGTGGGGACTGCGGTGGTGCTTGTTTTCTTTCGGGGGAAACGACCGGTGGGGATCACCCCCATTTTCCGCAATCGCGATCTGGTGTTGCGAGGGATCAGTGGTCTTCTCGGCACGGCGGCCTACTACTGGACGATTCCCGCGCTTGGGGCGGGCAAGGCCACGCTGATCTGCAATACCTACGTGGTCTTTGCTTCGGTCTTCGCGATGTTTTCCCTCGGAGAGAAGCTGACGTTGAAGCGCCTGTGCTGGCTCCTCGCCGCCATCGCTGGAATCGCTCTCTTGATGGGGCCGGACGCGGACGGGGAGGGTTTCGCCTTCGGGTTCTACGAGATCCTGGCGCTCTTCGGCGCGGTGATGGCAGCTTGGGCGGTGGTGTTGGTGCGCCAGCTCTCGCTTGGATTCTCGATCGGCACCATCTATCTCGCCCAATGCCTCTGGATCCTCGGGCCGGTCGCGATTCTCGCGGTGCCGGATCTCGCGGCACTGTCATGGAGCGAGACGGGACGGTTGGTGCTCGCGGCGACGGTGGCGAGTTTCGGTCAGCTGGCGATGAACGAGGGCTACCGTTGTCTCACCGTCACCACCGGTGCCTCGATGCAGATGCTCTGGCCGGTCGCGACCACGGTGGGCGGTTGGTTGCTCTTTGGGGAGTGTTTTGGCCCCCTGCACTGGCTGGGGGCCTCTCTGATCCTCGCCGCGATCCTGCGGATCACGGCGAGGTCAGCGGCAGACAGGCAAATCTGAACGATGGTTCAGAATCCGGCGACAAGCGACAGGGGACAAGCCGCGCCGCCACCGGAGCGGCGTGCGCTCGCTTCGATGCGATCACTGCCGCTGCCGTTGGGGGTCACCTTGCGGACCTCGAGGTCGCCGAAGCTGTTGGTGCGCTGGTTGGTGCGGAGGATCACCACCCCGTTTTTCCGAAGGGTGATCTGCCAGAGCGAATTCGGTGCGGCATTGTCGAGTTCGTATTCGACCTCGATCTGCCCGTTCTCGGGACTGGCCTTGAGTTTGGTCTTGATTCCGTTGGCACACTGGCCGCGGCGGATGAGGTCGCCGTCTTTGGCAGTGGCGAGGGGCGCGCAAGCAAGGCCGAGGAGGGCCAGGATGGAAAGGAGTGATGTTTTCATATCAAAAGAATGGCCTCTGAATCGAATCACTTGGCGATGAGGTCGAAGTGACCCTTGTCCTTGGCTCCGGCGACACTGTCGGACCTTCCCTCGACCCAGCCGGTGGAACGGCCGCGCCCTTTGCCCTTTTTGCGGGCTTCGATCTCGAGCGTCTCGCTCTCGTTGTGGCCCAGCTCGCCGACCGAGAGTCCTCTTCCGGAAATCTTGGCGGTCACGTTGCGGCGGGGCGTGGTGGTGAAATATTGTGTCTCAAATCCCCGAGAGGCGCGAGAGGCGCGGGCGGCGACGGAATCGTCATCGCCGTCGTTTTCGATTTCGGTGCGGATCGTGACCGGACGCTCTCCGGTGAGGCGGACCACTTCCGTCTGCCTGCGGCCAGTCTGGTTGAAGATGTCGTCACCCTTGAGCGGGCCGCTGTCGTCGCCGATGATGACATCGACGGTTTGTTGGTTCAGATCGAGGCGGAATTCGCCGCGCTTCTGATCCTTGAAGACGTTGTCATCATATCGAGTGAGGACGTAGATGCCGGTCGTCTCGGTCTCAAAGCTGAGGGTGAGATCATCCCACTTGTCGGCCTTGAAGGTCGCGAGGAGCGTGGCGTTCGTGGCGTCGACGGGGGTGTAGACGTAGGTGAAGGGATCGACGTCACCGGGTTGGAACTTGCGACCGTTGGTGAGGGTGAGAAACTCGAACCGCTCGTCTTCGAGCTGCACCGATTCTTCGAGGCGGAGGCCCGAGAGGCCCGCTGGCGGGGTGGTCGTGCCGCCCGTCTCGACGAAACGTCCCGTGTCGGTGTCTTCGAGGAGGGAGTCCTTGTATTCGTCCCGAGTGAAGGTGCCGGTGCCGGCTCCGTCCCAGGTCAGGTCCCACTCGTCGTATTCGCCCGGCTTGTAGGTCACCACCACCGTGGCGGTGGTGGGCCCGTTCTGGGTGAAGGTGTAGGTGAAAGGATCGATGTCCCCGAGCAGATCGCGCTTCTCGCCGGTGGACGCATCGTCAAAGATCAAGAAGTCTTCCGGGCCCTCCTCGAAATAAAGATACTGGCCGAGGAGCTCCGCGGGTGGAGCCGCCTGCAGAGAGAGTGGAAGAAAGGAGGTAAGACTGATGGATAAGATGGGTAGTATGGTTTTCATCACGGGGAGAATAGCAAGGGAGATTTTTCTCGCAACTAAAATTAGAAAATTTTTAGTAAAAGGAACTTGAATTTTTAGAAATATGGGAATCTAGCACAGCGTCTGCGCTATCGGCGGCTTTCACCAGCCGAGTATCCGCGCGAAGATCAGAGGAGCGACAATGGAGGCGTCCGACTCGATGAGGTATTTTGGCGTGTCGATCCCCAGCTTTCCCCAGGTGATTTTCTCGTTCGGAACCGCTCCGGAATAGGAGCCGTAACTCGTCGTCGAGTCGCTGATCTGGCAAAAGTAGGCCCAGAGAGGCACCTTCTCGGCTCCGAAATCCTGATGCAGCATCGGCACAACGCAGATGGGGAAATCGCCCGCGATCCCTCCGCCGATTTGGAAAAACCCGAGGGGGGAGGCGGGGGCGGTCTCGCGATACCAGGTCGCCAATTCCATCATGTATTCAATTCCGGTCTTCACGACCTGCGGGCTCTTCACGTTTCCTTTCAGGCAGTGCGACGCGAAGATGTTCGCCGAGGTGCTGTCTTCCCAGCCGGGGACAAAGATCGGCAGATCGGCTTTGCAGGCGGCAACGAGCCAGCTGTCGGCCGGATCGATCTGGTAGTCCTGGGCGAGCTTTCCCGACCGGAGGATGCGATAGAGGAATTCGTGGGGAAAATGGCGGCGCCCCTCCGCCTCGGCCGATCGCCATTCTTCCAAAAGGACGTGTTCGAGACGGCGGAAGGCTTCCTCTTCGGGGATGCAGGTGTCGGTGACCCGATTGAGATGCTGCTCGAGCAGTTCCTGCTCTTGCTCAGGCGTGAGATCACGCCAGTTCGGAATGCGGCGGTAGTGATCGTGCGCGACGAGATTGTAGAGATCCTCCTCGAGATTGGCTCCGGTGCAGCAGATCCCGTGGATCTTTCCCTGCCGGATCATCTCGGCGAGGGAGATTCCGAGTTCGGCCGTGCTCATGGCTCCGGCCATCGTGAGGAACATCCGCCCTCCCGAGTCGAGCAGTTCTTGCCAGCCGCGAGCCGCATCGACCAGCGTCGCGGCATTGAAATGCCGGTAGTGACGCTCGAGAAATTGGGAGATGGGCCCTGACATGCAGGTTGATCAGCTTTCGAAGTAGGTGTAGCCCGCCATGCCCTCACGATAGGCTTCGAGAGCCTTGCGACGCTGACCGGCGGTGATCCGGTCTTCCTGGATCGCGGTCTCGGCGAGTTCGCGGAACTGGTCGACGAGTTTCTTCGGATCGTGCTCAACATAAGTGAGAACGTCGGACACGGAATCGCCCTCGACCTCGCGAGAAAAGCGGACGCGGCCATTTTCCACATCGACGCTGACGGCATGGGTGTCGCCGAAGAGATTGTGAAGGTCGCTGAGCGTTTCCTGATAGGCGCCTACGAGGAAGATTCCGAGGAAGTAGGATTGGTTGTCTTTCGTTTCGTGAATCGGGAGGGCCTCGAGAACCTCGGAACTGGAGACATATTTCTTGATCATCCCGTCGCAGTCGCAGGTGACGTCGTGGATCACGCCCTGGCGGGTGGGGCGTTCGGCGAGCCGGTGCAGCGGCATCACGGGGAACGCACAATCGATCGCCCAAGAGTCGGCGAGCGACTGGAAGATGCTGAAGTTCCCGTAATACTGGTCGGCGAGGAGGCCGGAGAGATCGCGCAACTCCTCCGGCACATAGCGGAGTTCGCGGGTCTGGGTGGCGATGTCGGTCATGGCCCGCCAGTAGCACTGCTCGCAGGCGGCGCGCTCGCGCAGGCCGATGTCGCCGGTGAGGAAATTCTCATGGAGTTCCTCGCGGTATCGGTTCGCCTTGCCAAACGCTTCGAGGAGGTTGTCGTCGTTGATCCCGCCGGCGACTTCGGCAAGGGCGACGAGCGCCTCGCTGGAGTCTTCGGCGATGTTGAGCGCCTCCCGGTTTTCGAACCGGTTCACATCGAGGATTTCGAGCGCAAGCATCGAATAGTGGGCGACCATGGCCCGGCCCGATTCGGTCACGAGGGTGGGGTGGGGGACGCCGCTTTCATCGAGGACCCATTTCACCGCGTCGACGAGGCTGTGGCAATACTCCTCGATCGAGTAGTTGGCACTCGAGGAACGGGTCGACCGCGAGCCATCGTAGTCGACCGCGAGGCCGCCACCGAGATTGAGCAGACCCATCGGAGCACCTTCCTTGACGAGGCCCGCGTAAATCCGGGCCGTCTCCTCGATGGAGCGGCGGATGATCGTGAGATCGGGGATCTGAGAACCCTGGTGACAGTGCAGCATCTGCAGCCAACCGAGGCGACCTCGCTCGCGGAGGCGTTCGATGGTCTGGACGAGTTGGGCGAGGTTGAGTCCGAAGGGACTCTTCTCCCCGCCCGACTTGGCCCACTTGCCGGCGCCTTCGGCGGAGAGTTTCACGCGGACGCCGATGACCGGTTCCACCCCGAGGGCGGCGGAGCGCTCCTCGATGATGCCGAGTTCGTGTGGCATCTCAAGCACCAAGACCACCCGCAGCCCCATGAGTTGGCCGTAGAGGGCGAGGTCGATGAATTCTTCGTCTTTGTAGCCATTGCAGACGAGGAGAGCGTCGGGATCCTTCAGGTAGGCGAGTGCCGCCATCAGCTCGGGCTTGCTGCCGACCTCGAAGCCATAATGGAAGCGGCGCCCGTAGGCGGCGACCTCTTCGGCGACCTGCTGCTGCTGGTTGACCTTGATCGGGAAGACGCCGCGATAGGTGCCGCTGTATTCGAGATCGCTGATGGCCTTGGCGAAGCCGTGGTAGAGCTCCTCGATGCGGCGCTCGAGGATGCGGGGAAAACGCAGGAGCAGCGGGGGGCGGATCCCGCGGGCGTCAAGTTCGTCGAGGAGCTTGGGGATACTGACAGAATGGGGCGATCCCGTGGCGCGGTCGGTGATGTCGACGACGACCTCACCCCGGCGCGAGATGGAATAATACCCGGCTCCCCAGTGATTGATGCCGTAGGTCTCGGCGGCCTCTTCGACCGACCAGGAGTCCTTCACGGCTTCCGCCTCCGCCTTCTTCGACGAAGAAGACGACTTCTTGGAACGGGAGCTGGCGGGACGGGCGGGGTTCGGGGGGCGGCGTTGGCTCATTTAGGAGGGGTCTCTCGAAGAAAAAAGTGGGCTGTCGATCAGGGGTTACGACCGGGAGATCTCCACAGTCTCAAAAGACAGACCTTCCCGCAAGCGGCGTCTCGGGAAATTCCCGACATATTTTCGCTTACCCTACCCTCTCGCGGCGGGCTTTCCCTTGCCGCCGGGTGAAAGCGTTGTAACCTCTCCGGACGGATTGGCGCGAATAGCTCAGCGGTAGAGCATCTCGTTTACACCGAGGCGGTCGGGGGTTCGAATCCCTCTTCGCGCACCAGTCGGGAGCAGCCCGGCCAAGGCGGACGAAAGAATGGTTGATATCGGTGAGGTGATGAACGGTCTCAAGATTGTCGGGAGGGACGATTCCGTTTCCACATCACCGACCCGCTTTGCGACTTGGTGGCACTCTGCGGAAGCTGAACCATTGCGATGATGTTCTGGATCCTCATCATCGCGATCGTGTCGGTGCACCTCGATCTCGAGCGCCGCCTTTGGATCCGCAGGGAGGAGGATGTCTTTGCCAAATACCACGACGGGAAATTGGAGCCGCTCGCTGCCGCGAAGTGGGCCTACTACGCCAAGGCGGCTTACCTGCTCGCCTTGATTCTCCTGCAGACCTCTGGAATCGGATTCCGTGAGGCCCTCGTCCTTGCCTTCGCGCTTTATGCCCTTCTCCTGCAATGGCTGCTGCCCTTCAACCTCTACAATGTCCTCAACCTCTTGCTGGCTGTGGCTTGCCTTGCCGAGTGGGCCTGGACGCGTTGGGGAGGTTGGTGAAGTCTTGGTGAGGCGAGGGAGCGGTGTTTTTCAGAAAAATGCGGTTGGCCCCGCTCCGGTGGACGCTAGACTATTCCCATGGCAGGGAACAATTCAATCTCGGCGGGGCTTTCGGTCCTCGTGGGAATCCTCGAGCGGGAAAGACTCCGTGGCGCCGAGTCGGTGGCGATTACGCCCGAGACACTCGTTGCCTTGCAGGGGATGCCTGCGGCAATCTTCGACCGCCGTCGGCCAATGGTCGCGCAGCGTGTCGAGGCCGGGGACGTGACCCTGCCCATGAACTTGGCGGCGGCCGCCTCGCCCGCCGTGGACCCGGTGATCGAACCGAAGCCGGAAGTCGCCCGGGAAGGAGGTCACGACGAGGCTTGGCGTCGCGCGCAGTTGAACGCGATTTTCAAGTCCGTCAAAAACGCTCCGGAACCCCAAGCCCTCGGCACTCTCTTTGAAACGGTTGTTTTCGCCTCGGGCAATCCCTTGGCGGAGATCTTGCTGGTCGGTGAGGCGCCGGGAGCGGAGGAGGAAAAACTCAGAAAGCCTTTTGTCGGCCCGTCGGGCCAGAAGCTCGAACAAATCCTCAAGGCGATGGGCCTCTCGCGCGAGCAGGTCTACATTTCCAATATCGTGAAGTTCCGTCCGAAGAAAGGGGATGGTCGTTTCCAGGGTTCGGGCAACCGACCGCCGACGCAGGAAGAAATGGCCTCCTGCCTGCCGTTCCTCCGCGCGGAGATCGAAGTGGTGCGGCCGCGGGTCGTCGTGGCGCTCGGACGCACTGCGGCGGAGGGATTGCTCGAGCAGGGGGGCGCGCTCGGCGCGTTTCGCAGCGGCACCCATCGGTTTGGCGGCATCCCCGTGGTCGTTACCTATCACCCCAGCTACCTTCTCCGACAAGAGGCCGTTTCGCCTGAGGAAGGAAAGCTCGCGAAACGCCAGGTCTGGGAAGACATGTTGCGCGTGATGGAGATCGCTGCTCTGCCCATTTCCGAAAAACAGCGGAACTATTTTCTGTGAAGGGGTCAAGAAGGCATCGACGGCCATGGCGATCGACCGGAAGAGACACGTCCCGTCGCGTGATCTTCGAAGACGTTTTCCCTGGACGGGGCCGAGGAAGCGACGCCCTGACAAAGTCACTTTGTTCCCGGGGGCGCCTTCGTTGCTTCCCCATCGGGGGCGTCGAGCGAGGCGACGAGGCGGGCGCTCAGCTCGCGAACGCGCTGGAGGCTCTCGGAGGGCGAACCTGAACCATTGTCGGTCAGCATCGAGTTGACGAAGGGATTGTTCGCCCCGAGCCGTTTCCAGGGGCCTTCCGGGACTTCTTCGATGTCGACAAAGCGCCAATCGACCGTGCCGTAGCCGCTGCCGAATTCCAGGAAATCGCGCACCGCGGGCGAGACGTCGAGTCCGGCACCACGATTCATCGTTGTCTTTGGTTTCGGTTGATCGCCGAAGACATATTGCCAGTCGTCGGTTTCAAAGGGGCCGACGTCCTCCCACTGGGCATAGCAGACCTTTTCGCCCCGGCGGATCGCGATCCAGCGGCCCTTCAACACGGTGCGACCGCTCCTGTAAAATGTCTCCTCAAACCACGGGATCGCGGCACGCGCCGATGCCTTGGTGCCGGCGCGGGAGACATCATTGTAGGGAAGGGCGAAGTAGAACGGGTTCTGGCCGGGAGTAAATCCTTTCGGAAGAAATCCGATCCGACGGTCCGGATCTGGATCATCGTAGCCCCCGAAATTCGAAGTCCAGCGACGATCCCAAGCACTCACCGTATTCGGCACGGGATTGTTCGCGGTGGGGGTTTCGCCGATCCAGAAAACGGTCGCGACGATGTCACGTTTCCAGGGGAATCGCGTGTGGACCTCCCGCGGTTGGCTCGGGGCAAAGACCTTCGGAAGGCTGGGCCGGAGAGCCGGGACGGGCAATGATCCCGGGATGAGGTGTCCATCGGTGGACGAGGTGAGCGCAGGGAACAGGGGGTTGGTGACTTTAGCGGCTTCCGCTGCACGGATCGATGAGGTCAGGGACAACGGGGTCAACGAGGTCGCCTGAACCTGCTGCGAACTGCCTTGCGTCGCCGAACCCAGAGCCGTCGCCGCGAGGACGGCGGCCAGCAGAAAGGGATGCGAGTTCATGAAGGGCAGAAGGGTGGGAGGCAGCGGAGATCAGCAGATTTCCCTCTTCCACAAAATACCTATTTGTCTCGCTATTCCAGTAATTTCTTTAATGTATGCAAATTATAAATAGGTCGGTTGCGAAAATCCCTCTTTCCGTCAGGGGCGAGCGAGGCCGGGGGGGCTCTCGGGATCACACAACGCGTCTCACCAGCGTGTCGACCCGCCAGTGCTCGTCGTCCTTTTCAGGATGATCGAGGGTGTAGTGGAGGCCGCGGCTTTCCTTGCGGCTTGCGGCGGATTCGACGATGAGGCTGGCGGTCTCGACGAGGTTGCGCAGTTCGAGGAGTTCGGCGGTGACCCGGAAATTCCAGTAAAACTCCTCCACTTCCTGTTTCAGGTTGCGGAGGCGGGTCGCGGCTCGGAGAAGGCGCTTGTCGGTGCGGACGATGGAGACGTAATCCCACATGAGCCGTCGGATTTCATCCCAGTTGTGGTAGATCACGACGAGTTCATCGACGTCCGAGGCATCTCCCGACTCCCATTCGGGAAGGGCAAGTTTTTCCTGGCTGACTCCCGGTGGCCGCTTTGCGAGACAATCGCGCAAGGCGAGATCAGAGACGACGACGCCTTCGAGCAGCGAATTGCTCGCGAGGCGATTGGCTCCGTGGAGTCCGGTGCAGGCGACCTCGCCGACGGCCCAGAGCCCCTGCAGGGAGGTCGCGCCATTCACGTCGGTGCGGACGCCGCCACACTGGTAATGCGCCGCCGGCACGACGGGGATGGGTTGCTTTGTGATGTCGATATCGACCGAGAGACAGGTTTCGTAAATGTTCGGGAATCGTTCCCGAACAAAGCCGGCCGGCTTGTGGGTGATGTCGAGAAAGACGCAGGGGCCGCCCGTTTTCTTGATCTCGCGGTCGATGGCGCGGGCTACGATGTCCCGCGGCGCGAGAGACCCTCGAGGATCATAGTCTGGCATGAAACGGCGGCCGTGTTTGTCGATCAGCTCAGCTCCCTCGCCGCGCATCGCCTCGGTCACGAGAAAGGATTTCAGCTCGTGATGGTAGAGGCAGGTCGGGTGGAACTGGACGAACTCCATGTTCGCGATCTCGCATCCTGCCCGCCACGCCATCGCCACGCCGTCTCCGGTGGCGACGTCCGGGTTGGTTGTGTAGAGATAGACCCGTCCGCTGCCACCGGTGCAGAGAAGGACGCGATCGGACCGAAAGGTGCGAACCACTCCGGAGGTCGTATCGAGGACGTAAAGCCCGACGCAACGATTCCGGGTCCCGGGTGCTATCTTTGCGGTCGTGATGAAGTCGATCGCGAAGTGATGCTCGAAAAAGTCGATGCGCTCGTTTTCGCGGACGCGGGAGAGGAGTTCCGTTTCGATTTCCCTGCCGGTCGTGTCCTTGTGATGGAGGATGCGACGGGCGGTATGGCCGCCCTCGCGACCGAGCTCGATCTGCTCCTCGCCGCTGTCGGAGGTGGTGCCGTCGAAGTGGACGCCCCAGCCGACCAGCTCACGGATGGCGCGCGGCCCTTCGCTGACGATGCGACGGACGACCGGCTCGGGACAAAGCCCTGCTCCAGCATCGAGGGTGTCGGCGACATGGCGGTCGAAAGAATCCTCCACGCTCTGGACGCAGGCGATACCGCCCTGGGCCCAAGCGGTGTTGGTGCTGGCGGCGTCGCGTTTGGTCACGATCGCGACAGTCCCATGCTCCGCCGCACGAAGGGCGAAGCTGAGACCGGCGATGCCGCTTCCGACCACGATGAAGTCGTAGGTTTTCACTGGAGTGCTTTACGCCGTGATACGGGGGGATGTAAACCGCGAAATCGCGCGGACGTCGAAGGCGGGACCGTCAGGAAAGGCCCACGTTGTCGATCAAGCGGGTCGTTCCGAAAAAAGCGGCCGCCAGCAGTCTCGGCTCGTTCCTCCCAAACGCCGCGAGGCTTTCGAGGCTCGTGGTGTCGACGATCTCGAAATAGTCGAGTCTCGCCAGGGTCGCTGCGGCAAATGCCGCGAAAAAAGCTTCCCTGGCGGCGGCCGGCGTTGCGAGACGGCCTTCGGTGATCCCGCGGGCGGTGTCTGCGAGGGCGCGCTGCAGGAGCGGGGCCTGGACGCGTTGTTCGGGGGTGAGGTAGGCGTTCCGCGAACTCAGGGCGAGACCATCGGCCTCGCGTATCGTCGGGGCACCGACAATTTCGATGGGGAAGTCGAGATCGCGAACGAGTCGACGGATCACCGCGAGCTGTTGGAAATCCTTTTGCCCGAAAACGGCGGCTGCGGGCTGGGTGAGAAGAAAAAGCTTCGCCACGACGGTGCCGACACCGTCGAAGTGCCCGGGACGGCTCGCGCCGCAAAGGGTCTTCGAAAGGCGGCTCTCTGTGATGGTGATGGACCGGTCCTCCGAATACATGTCGCCTGTTCCGGGAACGAAGACGGCGTCCACGCCGTGCGCGCGGCAGGTTTCAAGATCGGCTTCGAGAGGACGCGGGTAGGCCGAAAAGTCCTCTCCCGGCCCGAACTGGGTGGGGTTCACGAAGATGGAGGCAATCACCTCACCGTCGCGACGGGCCGATTGCTCGCGAGCCCGCTCGAAAAGGCTCACGTGGCCGCGATGCAACGCCCCCATCGTGGGGACAAGGACGCGGTAGCGATCGCCGCGGGAGGCGAGCCAGGCTCGCAAGGCGGTTTTGTCAGGGAGGACGTCCATCTCACGAACCCGCCACGCAGATCAGATGCGAGTCGGTGCGGAGGTAGAGGCGGTTGTGCGCGACGGCCGGCGTGGCGCTGGCGCCTTCACCGATCTTGCTGCGACCGAGAATCTCGAAGGCGGCACCCGGCTTTGCCATGATGAGTTCTCCCTCGCGGCTGAGGGCGACGATCTTCCCATCAGCGACGATGGGCGAAGCGAAAAAGTTTCCGCCGACGCGCTCGCGGTAGATGCCCTTCCCGGTCGCCGCGTCCATGCAGGTGAGAATGCCCGAGTCGACCCAGACGTAGAGTTTGCCCTCGAAATAGAGTGGTGTCGGAACATAGCCGAGTCCGTCGCCAAGACCGAGCTTGTAGGCTACCTCGGGATCACCCGAGGCCTTGGGACGAAGGGCGACGCCGTCGCGCCCCTGCGAGCCGGATCCGAAGGTGGCGAAAACGAGACCGTTGCCGTAGGCGATCGAACCGACGCTGCGCTGGGTGTATTCCCCATCGAAGGACCAGATCACCTCGCCCGTTTTGGGATCGAGTCCCTTCCAGCCATCGTTGGTCTGGAGCACCACGACCATGGTGCGCCCCTCGACGGTGATCGCGACGGGCGTGTTGTAGGCGGTGAGGTGTTTTTCCTCGGGCCCCTCGGTGACGCGCTCGACTTCCCAGAGCGACTTGCCTGTGGCCGGGTCGAGACCCATCACGAAGCTTCTTTTTCGCTCGAGCGAATCGGTATGGAGGATGAGGACCCCGTCCGCGAGAATGGGTGAGGCACCGAATCCGTGATCCGAGGTGAACTCTGGCCACTCGCGCTTCCAGAGCTCTTTGCCGCCATGATCGAGGGCGACCGCTTCGGTGCGCTGCCCGGAACCCCAGGCGATGTAGACGCGCTCTGCATCCACCGTCGGAGTCGAAGAGGCGAAGGTGTTGAATTTGTGGAGGTGATGCGTCTCGACCGGCGCGTCCCACGTCCAGGTCTTTTTGCCCGAGGCGGCGTCGTAGCATTCGACCCGACGCTTGCTACCGTCGGCCGCGGCGATCGTGAGAAAAAGCTTTTCGCCCCATATCACCGGAGAGGAATGGCCGAGACCGTCGAGTTTTACCGACCAAGCGTAGTCCGCTTCGGTGAGCTGTGACTTCAGGCCCGTCATACGGCCGATGCCGGTTCCGTCAGGACCACGGAATCGAGTCCATTCCTGGGAATGGCCGGCGGAGAACAGAAGCGGGGTGAGCAAAACGAGCAGGGATCGTCGGCGCATGGGGAGGAGAGTATGATTGAGGGGATCAAGGTGCCGGAAAGGCCGTGACGGCGCAAGACCAAAGCTCGGCGTGATCGGGTGGGCAGTGCCTCATTAAAAAGGACAACGAAGGAAAAGTGGGCGGAGCTCACGGGAGGGCTTGATGCCTCATAAATGAGGACACCGTGGCGAATGCCGCCACGATTGATGAAGAAAAGCCTCGAAGATTACATCCGGGTGACGCGGGAGCGCTACGCCCGGCGCACCGGGAAAAGGGCCCGCAGCGCGCTTCTCGACGACTTTTGCGAGAACTCCGGGTTGGAGCGCAAGTATGCGATCAAGGTCCTCAGTGGAGAGCGTCGGACCGGACCCAGCGGGGCATCGCGCGGCCACGAGCCGTTACTCGCCGCAGGATATCGCGGTGTTCAAGAACATCTGGTTCCTGGCCGGACAACCTTGCGGCAAACGGTTTGCCGGGGAGATGCTTGCCCTCTGGATCGCCTCGTAGCGTCAGCCCGACGGCAAGGTCAAGCGTCACCACGAGAAGCGAGCCAGCAGCCCGAGCCGCCGACCCCTGGCCCGGGTCGACCTCGAACCTGGACAGCGGCAGAGGCTTCTGGATCTGCTTGAAGAGCACGACCCCATCACCCTGAGGAATCAAGTCGAAGAGGGCCTGCGGCGGGTCTACGAGCTTCGCGCCGCGCTTCTTGCCGAACGGGATGTGGAGGCTGAATCGGATAAGGAGGAGCCGACACCGGCGGCGCGCCCGTGCAGGGGGACGGGCTTGCGCTCTGCTCGTTCGGTCGCCTGCACGCCTCCTGATGAAACTGCCCATGCCACTGAAAGATCCTTGCCAAAGCAACCCCACCGAACGAAAACAACCAAAGCTACGGTGTCCTCCATGGTGAGGCATCAAGCCACTCCCTGAAGAACCTTTCGGTGTCCTTTTTCAATGAGGCATCATGCTTGTCCGCCATGCTCGAATGAGTCACCCGGAAGGGCTATTGGGTGGCGCCGGGGTGGTTGGATTCTTTCCCGTTTCTGAAAAAAATTCTCTTCTTGTAAAAAAATACTTGCAATTGCGATC
>Ga0172376_10003599_pt1 | contig 18220 bp, 20 predicted proteins | sample Lak35m_FD_121114 | JGI IMG/M metagenome (GOLD analysis project Ga0172376, IMG submission 121114) | Freshwater microbial communities from Kabuno Bay, South-Kivu, Congo - kab_092012_35m | ecosystem: Environmental > Aquatic > Freshwater > Lake | place: Democratic Republic of the Congo: South-Kivu... | reverse complement strand
TCCGCCTGTGGAGCAACGCCCTGCCGCAGACCGCGGGCAAGCGGCAGATCGAGCATTTCCTGCCCGCCACGCTGCGCGCTGCGCTGCCGGCGCTGGAAGCCGAGCTGGCCGGTCTGGCGACGCTCGCATCCGCCCACCCCGGTGACGACGGTTCCGAGCGCCTGCTGGTGAGGCTGGGCGACGGCCAGCTGGTGGAAAGCGTTCTGCTGCTGCCTGACCGCACGCCGGGGCTGTGCGTGTCCACCCAGGTGGGTTGCGCCGTGGGCTGCCGCTTCTGCATGACCGGCACCACGGGTCTGATCCGCCAGCTTGGCAGCGCCGAGATCGTGGCCCAGGTGGCGCTGGCGCGTACGCGCCGGCCGGTGAAGAAGGTGGTGTTCATGGGCATGGGCGAGCCCGCGCACAACCTGGACAACGTGATGGAGGCGATCGAGCTGCTGGGCACGGCCGGCAACATCGGCCACAAGAACCTGGTGTTCTCCACCGTGGGCGACCCGCGCGTGTTCGACGAACTGCCGCGCGGCGCGGTCAAGCCGGCGCTGGCCCTGTCGCTGCACACCACCCGCGCCGACCTGCGGCGCGAGCTGCTGCCGCGCGCGCCGCTGCTTTCGCCCGAAGAACTGGTGGAGGCTGGCGAGGCCTACGCCCGCGCCACCGGCTACCCGATCCAGTACCAGTGGACGCTGCTGGACGGCATCAACGACAGCGACGAGGAAATCGAAGGCATCGTGCGCCTGCTCACCGGCAAGTACGCCATCCTCAACCTGATCCCGTACAACACCACCGAAGGCATGCCTTACCAGCGCCCGAGCTGGGAGAAGGCGGCCGACATGGCGCGCCGCCTGCACCGCCGCCACATCCTGACCAAGCTGCGCATGTCCGCCGGGCAGGACGTGGACGGCGGCTGCGGCCAGCTGCGCGCGCGGGCCGAGAAGCCGGCGCGCAAGGTCATTCCGGTGCTTGCTGGCTAAGCGTCCGTCAAATCAACTGCTGCTGCAGCGAGGTGGCGCAGCGCGTGCAGCAGCGCCGCGCCCGCTGGGACAGTGGTGTGGGTTACCAGGACCGCGACATCTTTGAAGCCTTCCTCAAACGGCCGGTGCCGCAGCGCCGGCTGATCCGCGAGGTGATCCTGACGTTTGCGAAGGTGCACAGCGCGGACAAGGGCTGACCCGGGCTGTTCAAGCGCGCTTTCATTGCCTTGCTTCAAATGAAAGCGTTCTTTAATATGGCGCTCTCGTTTGAAAGAAAGCTTTCATATGCCGCGCACCACCGGCTCGTACGTCACCCTCACCACGCTCGGGGAGCCGGTCAAGGCATTTGTTCCCCACCCCTTGCCGCCCAGCGCCCCACCGCTGGCGGAGGCGGCATGGGTTGAAGGCAACCGCTCGGCCGAACTGGCGCTGGCCCGGCTGTCGGCCGTGGCGGGGCTGGTGCCGTCGGTGGACTGGCTGCTCTACAGCGCCATCCGCAAGGAAGCCCTGATGACCTCACAGATCGAAGGCACCCAGGCCACGCTGACCGATCTGTTCGACGACGAAGCCGGGCTGGCGGTGAGCAACACCGACGACGTGGAAGAGGTCACCAATTACCTGCGGGCCTTCCGGCACGTGCAGGGCCAGCTGCGCAACCCAACGGGGCTCCCGATCAGTGTGCGCCTGCTGTGCGATGCGCACCGCCTGCTGCTCGACGGTGTGCGCGGTGCGGGCAAGCAGCCGGGTGAACTGCGTCGCTCGCAGAACTGGATTGGCGGCACGCGGCCGGGCAACGCGGTGTTTGTGCCACCGCCGGCCGAACAGGTGCCGGCCTTGCTGGCCGATCTGGAGCGTTTCATCCACGCGCCCGCAGTCGGGTTGCCGGTTTTGGTCAAGGTGGCGTTGGTGCATCAGCAGTTCGAGACCATCCACCCGTTTCTGGACGGCAACGGGCGGATGGGGCGTCTGTTGATTGCAGCACTGCTGGAGCACTGGGGCTTGTTGCCCGAGCCATTGATGTACCTGAGCGGCTACCTCAAGCAGCACCAGAGCACCTATTACAGGCGTCTGTCCGATGTGCGAACAGAGGGCGACTGGGAAGCCTGGGTGGGCTTCTTTCTCGATGGTGTGGAGGCCGCCGCGCTGCAGGCCGAGCAGGACATCGTGGCGCTGGCCAGTCTGGTGGCGGCCGATCGCAGGCGCCTGCTGCAGCACGCCAAGGCCGGACCGGCCAGCTACCGACTGTTCGAGTTGCTGCCGACCATGCCGCGCTTGAGCGTGGAGCGGGCGCGAGCGGCGCTGGGCACCACCACCCCCACCGCCAGCGCGGCGGTCAAAGTGCTGGAAGAACTGGGCATCCTCACCGAGGTCACCGGACAGAAGAAAAACCGCAGCTTCAGCTACCAAGCCTACATCGACAGGCTCAGTCGCTGAACCTCACTCCCGCTCCAGCTCCAAGTAGGTGCGGCTCGCGTTGCCGGGGTGCAGGTCGGCGGCGTTGAGCAGGCCCAGCCAGGGCTTCGCGTCGAAGCTTCTGATGGCCGCGCCGATGTCGTCGCCGTTGTCCACGGCTTTCTTCATATGCGTGCGCAGCGCCTGCAGGTAGTCGCGCGTCTGCGCCCGGGCCTGGGGCAGGTCACACACCTCGCCGTGCCCGGGCACGATGCGGGCGGGCTGCAGCGCTTCCAGCGTCGCAATGCTGGCCAGCCAGCGACCGGTGTGGCTGACCGGGATCACGCCGAGCATGCGGTCGACGTAGACGATGTCGCCGCTGAAGACCACGCGCTGCTGCGGCAGCCAGACCATGACATCGCCGGGCGTGTGGGCGCCGCCGCGGTGTTTCACCTCCACCACCGTGCCGCCCAGGTTCAGGGTCTCGTCCGCACCGCTGAGCCAGTGGGTGGGCAGGGTGGGCACGGTGCCGTCCAGCTTCTCCTTCAGCTACGGCTTGAGGGCCGCGATATGGTCGCCGCCGCGGGCCTGCAGGTCGGCCCGGGCATTGGCGTGTGCGATCACCTCGGCCCCCTGCGCGACGAAGTGGCCGTTGCCCAGCCAGCGGTGGTCCTGCCCGCCGGTGTTGATAACCCACTTGACCGGCTGCGGGGTCACCTGCCGCACCGCCGCCTCGATCTGCTGCGCGCCCCTGAGGCTGGCGCCGCTGTCGATGAGCAGCGCGCCGGCCGGCGTGACCACCAGCCCGATGTTGGCGTTCAGGCCCTCGTTCTCGTAGGTGCGGCCGGCCTTTTCGCCAATGAAGGCATAGACGCCAGGGGCTACGGGCTGGAATGTCACCTCCACGGCGTGGGCGAGGTGGGCAGCGCAGGCCAAGAGCAGCGCGGTCAGGGTCGATGGCAGTTTCATGGTGCGGCGTGTTTATATAAGTGCTCAATTATGGTTTCGGCGCACCGATCGCGGACGCGGGTTTTCACCCGCCTGCCGCAGCCCTGGCGCCGCGCGGGCACATCGATTGCTTGTCGCGCCACATGGCCCTGGACCTTTACACCCTGCTCGACCGCCCGCGAGCCCCTGCCACCCCGTCGTGGCAGGACCCGGTCGCGCTGATGCTCGCCTCCACCGGCGAGGGCATCTATGGCGTGGACCTGGACGGACGTTGCGTGTTCATCAACCCGGCGGGTGCGCAGCTGATCGGCTACGCGCCCGAAGAACTGATCGGGCAGAACATGCACGAGATCACGCACCACACGCGTGCGGACGGCTCGGCCTACCCGGAGCAGGACTGCCCCATCTTCAACGCCTTCCGCCAGGGCCTGCCCTGCCGCATCGACAGCGAACTGTTCTGGCGCCGCGACGGCAGCAGCTTCCCGGTCGAGTATTCGAGCCACCCCATCCTGGACGGCGGGCAGGTGCGTGGGGCGGTGGTCACCTTCGTGGACATCACCGAACGCCGGCGCGCGGCCGACGCGCTGCAGCGCGCCAAGGAAGAACTGGAAGAGCGGGTGAGCGAACGCACCCGGGCCCTGAGCACCGCGCTGCAGCAGGTGCGCGAACTCGCGGCCCGTGCCGAGGCGGTGCGCGAGGAAGAACGCACGCGCATCGCGCGCGAAGTGCACGACGAACTGGGCAGCCTGCTGGTGGCGCTGAAGATGGACGTCAACTGGATGGACAAGCGCCTGGCCGAGCAGGGCGCGCGCAGCGCCGATGCGGCCGAAGACATGCGCACCCGCATGCGCTGCAAGTGCCAGAACATGAGCCGGCTGATCGAGAACGCGGTGGACAACGTGGGCCGCATCATCACCGACCTGCGGCCCAGCATCCTCGACCACCAGGGCCTGTGGGCGGCGCTGGAATGGCAGGCGCAGGAGTTCGTGGCCTCGGCCGAGCTGGCGCTGGACTGGTGCATGAACGTGGACGAGACGCTGGAGCTGCCCGAGCCGGTGGCCATGGCGGTGTTCCGCATCTTCCAGGAGATGCTCAGCAACGTGGGCCGCCACGCGCGCGCCAGCCAGCTGCGCATCGCCATCGGCACCCAGGGGGGGCTGCTCACGCTCGACGTGCAGGACGACGGCGTGGGCGCGCCGCCGCAGGCCTTCGAGGCGCGTGACGCCTGGGGCGTGATGGGCATGCGCGAACGCGCCCGCCACTTCGGTGGCGAGATCACCATCCTCAGCCGCCCCGGCGAAGGCACCCGCACGCGCCTGAGCCTGGCGCTGCCGGCGCGAGAAGCGTCATGAACGGCGTGGTCAGCGCAACGCTGCGCGTGCTCATCGGCGACGACCACCGCATCGTGCGCGAAGGCCTCAAGCAGGTGCTGGCCGACGCGCCCGACGTGCAGGTGGCGGCCGAGGCGCAGACCGGCCTGGAGGTGCTGCAGCAGGTGGCCGACCTGAAAGGCCGCGACGGTCTCGACCTGGTGCTGCTGGACATCGCCCTGCCCGGCATGGACGGACTGGACGTGCTGCAGACCCTCAAGCGCGAGCACCCGAAGCTGCCGGTGCTGATGCTCAGCACCTACCCGGAAAAGCAGTACGCGGTGCGCTGCATCAAGCTCGGCGCCAGCGGCTACCTCAACAAGAGCGCCGACCCCGACGACATGCTGGCCGCGGTGCGCAAGGTCGCTGCGGGCGGTGTTTTCCTCACGTCCACCACGGCCGAGGCGCTGGCCGCCGCCGTGGGCCAGCGCAGTGCGCAGACCGGGCCCGAAGCGCTCTCGCACCGCGAGCACCAGGTCTACCGCCTGCTCACCCAGGGCCTCACGGTGAGCGAAATTGGTGCGCAGCTGGGCCTGGCGCCCAACACCGTGAGCACCTACCGCGTGCGCATCCTGGAAAAGACCGGCACCAAGAACGATGTGGAGCTGGCGCTGTACGCCCAGCGGCACGCGCAGGGCCGCGCGGTCGACTGAAAACGCCGCATCGCGGCCGCATTTGTAGGGCCAGCCCTACAGGGCATCGTCAGGTCTTGCGCGAAATGCGGTGTGGCACATCCAGCGGCCTGCAACTGGCCCGCCGCTTGCAAAGACAGCGCATCTTCCACTGCCGAGGTGCCCGCCATGTCCGACTTCTTCGATCCCTACAACGCTGATCGTCCGCTGATGATGAAGTGCAGCTGTGGCCGCGACCACACGCTGGCCGACCACCACGCCGAAGTGGCCGCCGACGAAGCCGCCCGTGAACTGCGCGCGCGCAGCGAGACCGCCGAGTTCGAGGCGTACAGCAACGCGTTCATCGAAGCGTCGCTGGTCAAGGCCATCTTCCCGCACGACGAGCAGCGCCGCCTGTTCCTGCGCGCGGTCGGCAAGGGCACGGCCATGGCCGCGATTGCCAGCGTGCTGCCCGTCACCAGCCTGCAGGCCATGGCGCAGGAAAAGCAGGGCGCGCTGGAGAAGACCAACCTCAAGATCGGCTTCATCCCCATCACCTGCGCCACGCCGCTGATCATGGCCCACCCGCTGGGCTTCTATGAAAAGCAGGGTCTGAAGGTCGAGGTCACCAAGACGGCGGGCTGGGCGCTGATCCGCGACAAGGTGATCAACAAGGAATACGACGCCTCGCACTTCCTCAGCCCCATGCCGCTGGCCATGAGCATGGGCCTGGGCAGCAACACCGTGCCCACCAACGTCGCGACGATCCAGAACATCAATGGCCAGGCCATCACGATGTCGATCCGCCACAAGGACAACCGCGACCCGAAGAACTGGAAGGGCATGAAGTTCGGCATCCCGTTCGACTACTCGATGCACAACTTCCTGCTGCGCTACTTCCTGGCCGAGCACGGCATCAACCCCGACACCGACGTGCAGCTGCGCGTGATCGCGCCGCCCGAAATGGTGGCCAACCTGCGCGCCGGCAACATCGACGGCTTCCTCGGCCCCGATCCCTTCAACCAGCGCGCGGTCTACGAGGAGGTGGGCTACCTGCACACCCTCACCAAGGACCTGTGGCACGGCCACCCCTGCTGCGCCTTCGGCACCACCACCGAATTCATCCAGCAGAACCCCAACACCTTCGCCGCGCTCTACCGCGCCGTGCTCACCGCCGCCGCCATGGCGCGCCAGCCCAAGAACCGCGAGCTGATCGCCAAGGTGATTTCGCCCGCGCAGTACCTCAACCAGCCGGAGATCGTGGTCAAGCAGGTGCTCACCGGCACCTATGCCGACGGCCTGGGCAAGATCCAGAAAGTGCCCGACCGCGCCGACTTCGACCCCATGCCCTGGCAGAGCATGGCCGTGTGGATGCTCACGCAGATGCAGCGCTGGGGCTACGTCAAGGGCGACGTGGACTACAAGGCCATCGCCGAAAAGGTGTTCCTCATCACCGACGCGCGCAAGCACATGAAGGACCTGGGCCAGCCCTTCACCGCCGGGCCGACCTATGCGAAGCACAAGATCATGGGCAAGGAGTTCGATCCGGCCAAGGCCGCGGCTTACGCCAAGAGCTTTGCCATCTCGAAGGTCTGACCATGAAAACCGTTAGCCTCAACGTGCGCGCGGCGGTCGTCTCGCTGCTGCTGCTGGTGTGCTTCCTGGGCATCTGGCAGCTGGCCACCAGCGGTCCCTCGGTGGGCGGCTCCTCTGCCGGCATGACGGCCGAGGAGATCGAGTACCTGCAGATGATGGGCAAGGATCCCGGCGCGGAAAAGAGCGCTGGGGTGCCTGGCCCCTGGGCGGTCGCGCAGGCCAGCTGGGGCCATCTGTCGGACCCGTTCTACGACAAGGGCCCGAACGACAAGGGCATCGGCATCCAGCTGGCGCATTCGCTGGCACGGGTGGCGGCGGGCTACCTGCTGGCCATGGTGGTGGCGATCCCGCTGGGCTTTCTCATCGGCATGTCGCCGCTGATGCGCAAGGCGCTCGACCCCTTCGTGCAGGTGCTCAAACCCATCAGCCCGCTGGCCTGGATGCCGCTGGCGCTCTACGCGCTCAAGGACTCCGACGTCAGCGGCATCTTCGTGATCTTCATCTGTTCGATCTGGCCCATGCTGATCAACACCGCGTTCGGTGTCGCCTCGGTCAAGCGCGATTGGCTCAACGTGGCCAGCACGCTGGAGGTCAGTCCCTTGCGCAAGGCGTTCCAGGTCATCCTGCCAGCCGCCGCGCCCACCATCCTCACCGGCATGCGCATCAGCATGGGCATTGCATGGCTGGTCATTGTGGCGGCCGAGATGCTGGTGGGTGGCACCGGCATCGGCTACTTCGTCTGGAACGAGTGGAACAACCTCTCGCTGACCAACGTGATCTTTGCCGTGCTGCTGATCGGTGTGGTCGGCATGTTGCTCGACCTGATGTTTGCCCAGTTGCAGAAGGTGGTGACCTATGTGGAGTGAATCCAGCGTGCGTGAAAGCGCCGTCCGTGTGGTCCCGTTGGCCGCCCCTACCGAAAAGGTTTCCCCGATGTCCGGCTTCCTCAAGATCGAAACCCTGTCCAAGGCTTACCAGGCGGACAAGCCGGTGTTCGCCGATGTCTCGTTCACCATCGACAAGGGCGAGTTCGTCTGCATCATCGGCCACAGCGGCTGTGGCAAGACCACCATCCTCAACGTGCTCGCGGGGCTGGACACCGCCACCAGCGGCCTGTGCTTCATGGACGGCCGCGAGATCGCCGGCCCCAGCCTGGAACGCGGCGTGGTGTTCCAGAGCCACGCGCTCATGCCCTGGCTGACGGTGCGGCAGAACATCGCCTTTGCCGTCAAATCGCGCTGGCCCGACTGGAAGGCCCCGCAGGTCAACGAACACGTCGAAAAGTTCGTGGCACTGGTCGGCCTGCTGCCCGCCATCGACAAAAAGCCCAGCCAGCTCTCGGGCGGCATGAAGCAGCGCGTGGGCATTGCGCGGGCGTTTGCCATCCAGCCCAAGATGCTGCTGCTCGACGAGCCCTTCGGCGCGCTGGACGCGCTCACGCGCGGCACCATCCAGGACGAGCTGATGGGCATCGTGCGCGAGACGCACCAGACCGTGTTCATGATCACCCACGACGTGGACGAAGCCATCCTGCTGGCCGACCGCATCCTGCTCATGACCAACGGCCAGGAAACCGACCAGGGCTACAAACCCGGCGGCATGGCCGAGGTGGTGGTCAACCCGCTGCCGCGCAGCCGCACGCGCGCGCAATTGCACCACCTGGACGGTTACTACGACCTGCGAAATCACATCGTGGACTTTCTGGTCTCGCGTGCGCGAGCCCATTGACCCCCCTGCGCCGCTGCGCGGCTTCCCCCCAGGGGGACGGCGCTGGCGGCCCGGCCAAGCCGGTTCCGCGGCGCCCCTCGACAACTTCCCTTCACTCCACTGTTTCTTCACCCACTCCAAGAGGCAACACCATGAGCCGACTCGACGTCACCGAAAAAATCATCACCACCAAAGTCAGCAAGGGCCTGAGCTGGGCCGATGTGGCCAAGAAGGTGGGCCAGTCCAAGGAATGGACCACGGCCCTGTGCCTGGGCCAGATGACCGCCACCCCCGCCCAGGCCAAGGTGCTGGGCAAGATCTTCGGCCTGAGTGCCGAAGAGCAGAAGTGGCTGATGGTCGTGCCCTACAAGGGCTCGCTGCCCACCAGCGTGCCGACCGACCCGCTGATCTACCGCTTCTACGAGCTGGTCAGCGTCTACGGCACCACCTTCAAGGAACTGATCCACGAAGAGTTCGGCGACGGCATCATGAGCGCCATCGACTTCAAGATGGACCTGCAGCGCCAGGCCGACCCGAACGGCGACCGCGTGAACATCGTGATGTCGGGGAAATTCCTGCCGTATAAACAGTATTGATGGACTCCCCCCGCGCCGCCTTCGGCGTCACCCCCCAGGGGGCGGCGCTGGCGGCCTGGCGAAGCCAGTTCCGCGGCGCCCTGGGCTGGTGCACGCGCGCCGGACAAAGCAATTGGTAGATGGCTTCAGCGGTCTGGCGCTTTGGGAAACAGCACCACGCCCGGCAGGCCTTTGAAGTGCGCGTCGCAGGTCAGCAGTTCGGCGCCATGCTGCACCGCCGTGGCGTAGACGATGGCGTCGGCGGTGGCGAGTTTGTGCTGACGGTGCAGGTCGGCTGCCAGCAGGGCCGTCGCGGTGTCCAGTGGTTCCACCCGGCATTTCATCGTGTAGGCGATCACCTGGTCGGCTTGTGCCTCACCCAGTTCGCGCCACAGCCACCTGCTCAACTCCAGCTGCACGATGGTGGGGACGATGCAGAGGGCTTTCTCAGGCAGCTCATTGGCGAGCTTTTTGCCGACGGCCGAGGCGATGAGCCATTCGATCCAGGCCGATGTGTCGACGACCCGCAAAGGCGCGGCCATCAGTAACGGTCCTTGCGATCGCGGTAGCCGTCTTTGCGGGCACCTTTGGCGATGCCCGCCAGCGCTTCAAGCTCGGGCACCGGCATCATGAGAACGCCCTTGTCCTTGGGAATGAAGACGAACTCCTGCCCCGCTTCCCAGTGCAGTTCCTCGCGAACAGCCTTGGGAATCGAGATCTGGAACTTGCTGGAGAGGGTGGCGGTGGATGGCATGTCTGGCCCAAATCCGATCGATAGAGATTTGGTAAGAATACTGCAAACACCTGCTGGCTGGAAGTCAGCGCTCCAGCAGCGCCTGCCCGAGCCGCTTCAGTGCAGCGCCATCGGATGCGAGGTGGTCTTCACCCGCACAACCGCGGGCTTTGCCTCGTAAGGCACCGGCGCGCGGCCGCAGAGGTGCGCGGCGATGGCGCGCGCCTGCCGGCCGATCGGTTCGATGTAGCGGCTGGCCTGGCCGTGGATGGTGATGCAATCGCCCAGCGCGTGGATGCGCGGGTCGCTGGTCTGCAGCGTGGCCGGGTCCACCGCGATGCCGTCGTCCCAGGCCAGTGACGCGCTCTGCGCCAGGCGCGATGGCGTTATCAGGCCGGTGGCGGCAATCACCTGGTCGGCCGCGAATTTCTGGCCGCAGGCGGTGGTGATGCGGACCTTCTCACCGATCTTGTCGACACTGGCCACCTGCACGCCGCCGACGAAGCGGATCGGCAGGTCCTGCCAGGCGTCCAGCAGCTGCGCGCCGGCTGCGTCGGCTTGCCAGCGCGCCAGCGGTTCGGCCGCCACGTCCAGCAGGGTGATGCGGTGGCCGCCCAGCGCCAGGTCGTTCGCCAGCTCGCTGCCGATCAGGCCGGCGCCGACGATGACCACGTCTTGGGGTGCATGGCCCAGCGCCGCGCGCAGCCGCTGATAAGCCCCCAGGTGGTTGATGCGCCAGCACAGCGCCGCCGGCAGGGCCGGGGGCAGCGCAGCCTGGGCGCCGTGGGCCAGCACCAGGTGGTCGTAGCGCAGCGTGCCGCGCGTGGTGCGCAGGCGCCGCGTGTCGGGGCAGACGCGCACCGCGTCGGTGTGGGCCAGCAGGCGCACACCCAGGCGCCTGGCGGCGTCCGCGCCGGTTTCCTTCACCAGCCGGGCCGGGTCCATCTGCCGCGCCATCGCCACCGACAGCAGCGGCTTGTCGTACACATCGGCCGCGCAGGCGCTCACCAGGGTGATGGGCAGATCCGCGTCCAGCGCGCGCAGGGCCTCCGCCATCTGCCAGCCGGCGCGCCCGCCGCCCACGATGACCACCCCCGGCGTGCCACCGCGTCTGGCCACCGGGGCGGCGCTGCCGGCGCGCGCGCGCAGCGCCTCGATGCTGGGCGCCTGGTAGAGGGTGAAATCGTTTTTGGTCACGCCGCACAGCGGGCAGTACCAGTCGTCCGGAATGTCGTCAAAGCGGGTGCCGGCGGCCAGGCCACTGTCGATGTCGCCCACCGCCTCGTCATAGATGTAGCCGCAGGCGTCGCAGATGTACTGCTGGTAGGGCCGGCCGCCATCGGGCGGCACCACCGCTGCGGCCAGCGGCAGGTCGCGCACCTCGCCATAGATGTTCGACAGGGCGCTCATCCCGGCATCTCCTCGGCCGAGAGCCGGGCGATCTCCTTGCGCAGGTGTTTGATGGCCGGCGTGACGATGGCGACAAACTGCGCCTCGCGCACGCGGCGCTGCACCTCGCTGCTCATCAGGTACCCCCGCGCGCCCTGGTGCAGCAGCGCCGAGTTGGCCGCGCGCAGGCACAGCTCGGCGCCGTGGGCGCGTGCGTCCAGCACGTCGATGAAGTAGTCCGTCGACGTGTCGAACGGTGTTTCGGCGAGCTTCAGGATGCGGGCCACCAGCGCGTCGAACTCGGCCTGCAGCTCGGCGGGCCGGTCTTCCAGGTACTGGTTCACGTGGCCCAGCTGGCCCTCCACCGCCCACATGCTGTCGATGGCGCCCTGGATGATGCCCGCCGCAATACCGCACTGCAGCAGCACGAAGCCGCCGCGGATGCGCGCGATCAGCGGCTTGGCCGGGTCGGCAACCACATCGTCCGCGCCCACGAACAGGTCCTTGCAGTGCACGCTGTAGGTGCCCGTGCCCTCCATGCCCGAAAACGCCGGGCAGGCCTTGAGCGTGACGCCCGGCGCGCCGCAGCGCAGCATGAACATCAGCTCGCGCCCCGCGCTTGCGCCGTCGACCTGCACGCTGGCGATGGCGCCAAAGTAGTGGTCGGGCCCGAGGTTGCTGACCCAGGGCAGGGTGCCGTTGACAAGGTAACCGCCTTCCACCGGCGTGGCCTTGAGCAGCAGCGCCTCGATCTGCGCAAAGCTCTTCATCGGGTTCGACAGGCCGGTACCGCCCACCGTCTGGCCGCGCACATGGCGCGCCAGCCGTTCCCCCGTCAGCGCCGGGTTGCCCGAGGCCTGCATGTACAGCCCCGCCACCGCCTGGCACCACATCATGAAGCCGGTGGCGCCACACACCTTGGACGCTTCGGCCATCGCCAGAATTGCCAGCCCGTAGTCGCCGGGCGAGCCGTCGGCGCGCGACAGGTGGGCGCTCATGGCGCCGGTTGCGGCCAGCTGCTTCATCAGGTCCACCGGGTAGGCGCCGCGGTCGATGGCGTAGGCCTGGCTGGCCAGTGGGCCCTGGGCGATGGCGCGCACCGCTTCAACGAGGCCGGCAGACGGGGTGGCGAGTTCGGTGGGCAGGTCGGCGGGGTTCATGGCGGTGTCCTCAGGCCATCGAAATCTCGAACGGAATCGGGTTGCGCATCGTGTTGGCCACTGGCGAATAGAAGTTGGCGTGCTGCACGATCTCGTCCAGCACCTCGCGCGGCGCATCGCCTTCCACCAGCACCTTCACGCGGATCGCCTGAAAGCCCATCTGCGGCGGCGTCATCTCCAGCGCGCCACCGGCGCCCCAGGCGGCCGGGTTGCCGATGTCGCCTTCCAGAAACACTTCGAGCTTGCTTAGCTTCACGCCCTTCCACGTGGCCACCGCCGTCACGCCCACGGCAATGCAGCCGCCCAGGCCCGAGAGCACGATCTCGCCCGGCGCGGGCGCCGTGTCTTCGCCAAACAGGTGCAGCGGCTCGTCGACCACCACCACATGCTTGCCGCCCACGTGCGAAAGCGAGCGGTACTGCCCCTCCATCACGGTGTGGACCTTGTTGGTGCCCCGGCGCGCCGGGTTGGCCTTGCCGCCCGCGGCAAAGTCGGCCAGGCCCTTGGCATCGATCGGGCGCAGATAGGCTTTGACGGTGGTGGGTTCGAGGGTGTCGGTGGCGGACATGGTGGTTTCCTGAGTGGGTGATAAAGCGGTGAACGGATCGCGCCCTGGGGGCGCTGCCGAACGCTTCATTGCAACCGTTGTGCCAGGTGGGCACAGGCTCAGGTCAACGCATGCAAGCCGTTGATTTGTTTGAATTTATGAGGGATCTTTTGCGAGGGCGCCAGGGGTGAGGCGCTGGCTGATCGACATTGGGTTAACACAATGTCAACACATTGTTTGTGCACAGAGGCAGGCAAGGGGGCTGATGCCTTGGGGGGCAGGGGCGGCGGACATGGCCCGCGCGCGGGGCCGGGTTCCGGGGGCTTGGATTGGATTGGGTTGTCGGTGATGCAGCGAAAGCGGTTCACCCACCTCGTTCAACGGCTGACCGCTACCAGCTTCAAACGCCCCATGGCAAATAACCGCCACCGAGCCTCAAACCATCCGTTTCACCCGCACAACCTGCCTTGTGAGCGTTGCGACAGCCATGAAGCCGCGGGATCGCGGCGGTTCAGCCCAGACGCGCAGCCTCGCCCGCCACATGCCCGGCCAGACTGGTGACAAAAGTCTTGAAGCTGGTCATGTCGGACAGGGGTGCGTGTTCACCGGACCGGTGGGCGCTTCTGGCCGATGTCATAAGTGCGGCCGAGGTGTACAACTGCTCCTGCATCAGACGCTGACACAGCAGGTCATACCGCTGCAGGTACGACGCGCCCTGAAACGCCTTGAACACGGGAAAGTGGGGTGACTTGTCTTTCACCGCCTTGCGTGATGCAGGGGCGTCTTCCACCAGCATCAGCCAACCCATGAAGGGTCGGGGTTGCTGGCCGAACGCGCCTTCCCGGTAAGCAGTCCAGAAGTCGTGTGCCGTGCCGATGGCTTCCTCGGTGCGGTTGTTGAAGTTGTTGCCGAACGAAGGGCCCACCTGGCTCTTGAGTTCGATGGCGGCGATGAGTTGCCCTTGGTGGATGACAAGCAGGTCCCAGAGCTTGGTGGGACGGAAGTAACCGGGCAGTGTGACCACCGCTCGCTTCTGGTGGATGTCGGCTTTCGCGAGGCCGTTGGCTTTGACGATCTCGACGATCAGGTCCAGAAACCCGTCCATGTTCTTGCCGGAGGTCACGCCGGCGCGTTCGCCTTGGTCGCTTTTGCCAGCGGCGCTCTGTTTCTCGCGGGCTTGGTCCCGGCTGGTCCAGAAGGCAGCCACGGCCTTCTTCGCCTTCTTCTCGTAGTTGACCAGGTTGAGTGCCATGCTTATTCACCGTTTGCGCCGATAGCGGCGGCTTCGATCTCGGTCAGCCCGTACAGCTTGCACACCGCGCGGTTGCAGGCGGCGATGTCCAGGGCTTGCGCGGCTGCGCGCAACTCGTCCCGCAAGCTGGCGGGCACATGCTCCCACCGTGGCAGGCGGATGCGGCGCAGGTACTGCGCCTGAAAGCGCAGGAAGCCGCCGCGCATTTTGGTGGAGTAGCTGGCCACGAACAGGCGGGTCACGCTGGAGAGCAGCACCGCCTGCAGCGTTTGCAGGTCCCAGGTGGTGGCGGTGACGAAGTACAGGTTGTGGTGCGGGTAGAAGCCGCCTTGGTCATAGACGATCTGGGCGCAGCCTTTGATGTCGGGGATGAGCAGCTTGGGCTCGTGGGTCAGGGACTCGGTGATGCGGTCGATGGTGCGGTACCAGTGGGCCGGGGCTTTCTGCGCGACGTGTCGCTGCGCGATGGCGTCTTTGCGCGCTTGCAGATAGCGGCGCAGCCTGGGGTAGTCGGCCAGGTCAACCAGGCCCGAGCCCGGGCCGTCCTTGAATGGGTTGATCACGCCAAAGCCGCGCCAGACGATGCGGCCGGCCTGGAGGTCGCGCGTCATGACCAGTGGGAGCTTGCGGTCGTCTTCGACATCGAGCTCGTCGTAGGGGCCAATGAAGGCCTTGTCGGCGCCAGTGGCCACCCCGATGCCGACCTTGCAGCCCACTTCTTCGAAAGTGGGGAAGTCGCGCTCCAGGCGCCGGAGCACGGCCACCTGATCAGAGCTGTCCAGAATCCAAGGTTCGGCACCCGCCGTGACACCGACCATTTCGCGGACGACCGATGAGCTGGCGAGGTGGTCGGGGGCGAGCAGCTCTGAGGCCAGTTGGCTCAGGGCCTGGGCAGAGACTTCGGGGTGGCTGGCGACGCGGGTGAGGCTGGCTTTTTCGCGCCCGATGACGGTGATGGCCGGGTAGGCAATCACCTCGGCGTGAAAAGCCTTGGCGTTGGCCATGTCCACGTACACGCGCAGGTGAAAGTCCTGGGCGACCATGGCGCGCAGGGGCCCGCCATAGCGGTTCTTCATCCAGCGGTCGGCGCAGATGAAACCGAGCACGCCGCCTGGTTTGAGGGCTTGCAGGGAGCGTTCAATGAAGGGAACGTAGAGGTCGGCCCGGTCGTACACCGTGGTGTAGCGGCGGCGGTATTCGGCCATGAGCACCGGCGGCACCAGCTCCTGGCGCACATAAGGCGGGTTGCCGACGACCACGTCGAAGTCGTTGGGCAGGTCGGTCAGCAGGTAGTCGCTGCAGAGCAGCCAGTGGTCGGCCAGGGCGAGCGCTGTGCTGCTGGCCAGGCCGGCCTCGGTGAGCAGCCGTGCCACCTGGGCGGACGTTTGTTCGTACGTGGCGCGGTGCAGCTCCACTGCCCGGATGCACGGCCCCAGCGTGATCAGCGGGTCGCCGGGGCTGCCTGCGGTGCGCCAGGCCTGAAGCAAGCGCACCACCGCCGGGATCAGGAAGTCGCCGTGGCCGAACGAGGGTTCCAGCAGGCGCTGTGTGTGCAGCGGTTTTTGTGCGGTGTAGCCACACAGATCGAGGATGAAATCCGCGACCTCACGCCGGGTGTTGACGGCACCCCGCTCATCTGCGCCGCCGCTGCAGGCCAATTGCTCCACGGCGGCCGAGACCGGGCACAGGCCCAGCAGCGAGGGTTGGCTGAGTGCGATGGAGGCCAGAGGCATGGACGGTTGCAAGGGCGGCTGCGGTATCGCAGTCTAACGCAGGCTGTACAAAAAACCATATGTTCCGCTGTGTAGCAAGAACAGCCCCTCACATCCCGCCCGGTACCACCCGCAACACCCGCCCCTGCGGGTTGTCCGTCAGCAGGTACACCGCGCCGTCCGGCCCCATCCGCACGTCGCGCATGCGTTCGCCCAGTTCCTTGAACAGCACGTCCTGCGGGCCGGGCACGCCGTTGTGCATGGGCACGCGGCGCACGCTGCGTTCGGCCAGGGCGGCCACCAGCAGGCTGCCGCGCCAGGCGGGGAACAGCGCGCCGTCGTACCAGGCCATGCCGGCAGGGGCGATGGAGGGGGTCCACTCCGTCAGCGGCGGGGTGACGCCGGGCAGGCTGCGGTAGGGGGTGATGCGGGCAAAGGTGTAGTCCACCCCGCCGGTGGTGATGGGCCAGCCGAAGTTGGCGCCGGGCGCCAGACGGTTGAGCTCGTCGCCGCCGCGCGAGCCGTGTTCGTGCGCATAGGGCACGCCGCCCACCACCACCACGCCCTGCGGGTTGCGGTGGCCGGTGCTGTAGATCTCGGGCAGGGCGCCTGGGCGGTTCACAAAGGGGTTGTCGGCCGGCACGCGGCCGTCGGCCTGGATGCGCATGAACTTGCCCAGGTGGGTGTGCAGGCGCTGCGCGTCGGTGCGCTCCTGGTTGCCGTCGCCCATGCCAAACAGCAGGGTGCCGTCGGGCAGCCAGGCCATGCGGCCGCCAAAGTGCTGGGTGTCGGCTTTGGCGGGTTGTGAGGTGAAGAGGGGCCGCAGGTCTTTCAGTCCGTTCCCGTCCAGACGGGCGCTGACCACGCGCAGGTGGTTGGCCTCGGGCGTGCCGTGCGCGAAGGAGAGCAGCAGCCGCTGGTTGTGGGCAAAGTCCGGGTCCAGCAGCACATCGAACAGGCCGGCCTGCCCGCGCGCCAGCACCGGCGGCACGCCGGCCACGGGTTCGGGGCGCAGTTGCAGCCGCCCATCGGCGCCGGGCTCGATCACGCGCAGGCGGCCGGGGCGCTCGGTCACCAGCAGGCGCCCACCGGGCAGGAACGCCAGTGACCACGGGTGCTCCAGCCCGCTGGCCACGGTCTCGACGCGGTAGGCCACGGTCTGGGCCTGTGAGGCCATGGCCAGCACACCCAGGAGCAAAACGAGCAGGTATTTCATAATGAGCCGCATGAAAGCCAATGCGCTCCATGATGCCCCAACACCCCGCTGGACACGGCGCGCGGGGGCGTTACTGCTGGCCTGGGTGCTGGCGTCGGCCTGGGGCTCGGTGGTGCAGACGCGCTGGAACCTGCAGGCGCTGGTGGACGTGGGGGTGAACATCCCGGCGAGCGACTGGCTGCGCGTGATCGGGCAAGACCTGGTGGGTTTTGCCCCGGTGTACGGCGGCATTCTGGCGGTGGGCTGGCTGGTGGCGCTGCCGGTGGCCAGCGGGCTGGCGCGCCAGTGGCCGGCCGGGCGCGGTGCCTTGCTCGCGGCGGCCGCCGGGGTGGGCATGGTGGCGGCGGTGCGCACGGTGGACGCCGTGGCGCCCATGCCGGCGTTCATCGATGCCACCCGGCACCTGCCCGCCCTGCTGGCCATGGCGGCGGGCGCGGTCCTTGCTGGGGCTTTGTATGCCCGCTTCACCGCCCGAGGCGGTGCCCGCTGACTGGAACAAACCCATGAAAACCATCGACGAAATGCTCCACCTGGAGCTGCTGACCGCCGACCAGCACGGCCAGATCAGCGCCTGGATCGCCCAGGCCGATTCGCCCGAGGCGATTTTGAAGATGCCGTCGGCGCTGTGGCAGGCGGTGGAACGGGCCAGTGCGGCCATGGGCATTGACGATGACCTGCTCAGGCCCCCCGCGCTGGACGCGGGGGATGTGGTCTGGAGCTGAGGCGGGCTGCCCCGGCTGCAGCGCCCGCCCGGCCTGGCGCACCGCTCAGCGCAACCCCGCCTTTTTCAGCCGGTAGCCGAACTGCCGCAGCGTCAGCCCCAGGCTTTGCGCCGCGCGCGACTGGTTGCCGCCGTGGCGGGTGAGCGCGTCTTGCAGGGCCTGGGCATCGTGCGAGCCGGCGCTCAGGTAGTCGCGCACCAGGCCGACGCCAGCGGGCGGTACCGGCAGGGTCGGGGCCGACGCCGCTGTCGCTGTCGCGTGCCCGGGCCGCTGGGGCGCGGACGGGACGTCGCCCAGCGCCTCGGGCATGAAGCGCTCC
>Ga0172376_10003597_pt1 | contig 18220 bp, 20 predicted proteins | sample Lak35m_FD_121114 | JGI IMG/M metagenome (GOLD analysis project Ga0172376, IMG submission 121114) | Freshwater microbial communities from Kabuno Bay, South-Kivu, Congo - kab_092012_35m | ecosystem: Environmental > Aquatic > Freshwater > Lake | place: Democratic Republic of the Congo: South-Kivu... | reverse complement strand
GTGGAGGGTGTGGGCAAACCAACCCGCTTGTTCGCGCGTGGGCGCATCTAGGGTTTGTAACACGAGTTGATCAAAAGTAAGCTGTTCCAGGTCGTGGGGCAAGGGATGCAACGTGAAGAATTGCCCTAGCCATTGGGCGGTGTGGCGGTCATTGACCTGCGCCCACTGGGTGGGCAGGCGCAAAAGACAGCGCACCAACGCGCGAGAGGATTCCGACGGAAGTCGCTGATTGAGTTGGTCTTCAAACTGTTTGGGGGTGAGTTGGGACACGCTACGCTCGCTTTGGTTAGAGGGGTCAACGCCAGGTTGACCCCAGGCCGGGCGGTGGGTTAATTGTCGCCGTCGGGTCCTTCAAAGAAATTGGCACGCTCGGTTGAAGTTGAACGCGCGGACGGGGTGGGTAAATCCACCCGTTCCGCTTGGGGTAAACCGTAATGCGTGCGGATTTTGTTCTCAATCTCAAGCATGATTTGGGGATGTTCGACCAAGAATACTTTGGAGTTCTCGCGCCCTTGACCGATCATCTCATCGTTGTAGCGGAAGAACGCCCCGCGCTTCTCGATGATCTCAAGGTTTGTGCCCAAGTCCACAATCTCCCCCGTCTTGCTGATGCCGCCTTCATAGAACATAATATCGAATTCGGCTTCACGGAAGGGCGGGGCAACCTTGTTCTTCTTGACGGTGATTTGCGTGCGATTGCCCATGACTTCCCCTGCTTGTTTGATGGATTGGATACGCCGAATGTCTAGGCGCACGGTGGCATAGAACTTGAGCGCACGCCCCCCGGAGGTGGTCTCTGGGCTACCGAACATCACGCCCACTTTTTCGCGCAGTTGATTGGTGAAGATCACCACCGAGTTACTCTGCTTGATGGCACCTGCCAGCTTACGCAATGCTTGGCTCATCAACCGCGCTTGTAACCCAACGTGCGAATCCCCCATCTCCCCCTCAATTTCGGCGCGGGGAACAAGAGCGGCGACGCTATCAATCACGATGACATCCAAAGCACTACTGCGCACCAACGCCTCCGTGATTTCAAGTGCCTGCTCGCCGGTGTCGGGTTGGGTGACGTACAATTTATCAAGATTCACCCCGATCTGGGCGGCATACTTGGGGTCTAGCGCGTGTTCCATGTCCACAAATGCCGCCAAGCCCCCGCGCTTTTGTGCCTCGCGGATGACATGTAAACAGAAGGTGGTTTTACCACTGGATTCGGGACCGTAGATTTCGACGATCCGCCCGCGTGGAACGCCCCCCACGCCAAGCGCAATGTCTGTGGTGAGCGAGCCGGTTGGGATCACATCGACTGCCATGTGTTGGGCATCCCCCAAGCGGACAATCGTGCCCTCCCCATACTTTTTGGTGAGCGTGCCTAAGGTTGCTTCAAGTGCTTTGTAGCGTCCTTCATCAAACAAATTGCCTGCCGAGGACGATTCTACGGGAGAGTCTTCTTTTTGCGTTTTGCGTCGTGCCATCTTGTTTGCCCTGCCTTCGGTTGGGTTATGAGCATTTCACTAAAACATTGCTAGGACAGTTGGTGAATCTCCCATTATACCTTATGATGTTGTGCCTATCATAGTACGAATGTTCTAAGAAGGCAACCGCATCAGATGAAAATTTACACCAAAACAGGGGATCAGGGCACAACCGCACTTTTTCACGGTGGGCGAGTGACGAAGTCCCACCCACGGGTAGAGGCATACGGGACAGTGGACGAGTTGAATAGCGCGTTAGGGGTGGTGCGTGCGTTCGAGGCGCACTCTGATGAGTGGCTTCATCGAATTCAGGTTGAGCTATTCGCGCTGGGCGCAGACCTTGCCACCCCGCTCGATGCCGAAGCCAGTTGGGTGGTGCGTGTTTCTGCCGAAGCCGTTGTATGGTTAGAGGAGAGCATTGATGAGATGAGCGCAACGCTCCCCCTGTTGCAAAACTTCATCCTGCCGGGAGGGTGTTTGGTGGCGGCGCATTTACATGTTGCCCGCACCATTTGCCGACGCGCCGAACGCCTGACGGTGGCACTTTCAGAAGCCGAGCAGATCAACCCCCAAGCCATCATCTATCTCAATCGCCTGTCGGACTTCCTTTTCACCCTAGCGCGTTATGAAAATGCGCATGCGCAGATCAATGATGAAAAGTGGAGCATCCGCCCGTAAAGGAAGTTTATCATTTTCTTACACGACGCTTGACAAGTTGTGGTATCCTATTTCGTGGGTGGCACATCCGTTTGAAGTTGCCCGTGCGTTTTGACCGTTCGCCTGAAAAACGGTTATTGTGCCCAATTATACTAGGAGTAAGGCGTGTAGAACGTCGCATTTCATGAACCGCAAACCCGACAGTGAGCCTGCCCAGATCATCGTCGTTCCCAGTGCCCCCCGTTATGCCAATGGCATTGAACAACTCTTGGCAGAAGTCTATCAAGTCAACCCCGCTGAATATGAAGATGTCATCACGGCATCCAAAGCCCTGTGTCACCTGTCAATCTTTCCCGAAGGGCAATTCGTTGCCGTTGATACGGCAACCGCTCAAGTGATCGGCATGACCACTTCCATGCAAATCGACTTCAATCCAGAGCAACCTTTTGTAGAATCCTGGTTAACCACTACTGACTACGGATGACTGACCACTCATCGACCTGACGGTGAATGGATGTATGGCGTAGAATCCGCCGTTCTTCCAGCTTACCGCAGTCGCGGCGTGGGGAGCATGCTCATGCAAGCGCGGTTTGATGTGCTGAAGCAATTGAACCTACGAGGCATGGTCGCAGGAAGTGCGATCATTGACTATCACACCGCCCCCCATTTGAGCGTGGAGCAATACGTGCGAGAGGTTGTGGCGGGGGTACGTTTTGATACCAACTTGTCCAAACAACTGCATAAAGGGTTCCGCATCCACAACATCATCCCGAATTATCTGCCGGATGATCCCATGACGCTGGGCTACGGCGTTACCATCGTGTGGCGCAACCCGGACTATCAACCCGAAAAACGCCCCCAAGCTGTCATTCAACCCGGTCAATATCGCTTCAATTTGCGCCCGTCGCATCCGTAAGTAACCTGCTTTGACGTTTCAGCGTGTGGTGCTGTGTTGCCACACGCACTTTCTAGTTGCCACCCATTCAATGCTGTGCCGTCCCACAGGAGAACCTAAGCATGGATACCCCCATCACGAAAGACAAATTGGTGGTGAACACGCCCACTCAGTTCCACGCCCGAACCTTCAGGAGCGCGTAAGATGAGCATCCTGATTATCGGCGCGGGGGTTAGCGGGTTAACGGCAGCAAAAGCATTGCACGAGCACGGGCAATCCGTCACCGTGCTAGAGGCGCGCGCACGAATTGGGGGGCGCATCTACACCCGTAACGACATTGTAGACGGATTGCCGATTGAGCTTGGCGCAGAATTCATTCATGGTGAAAACGCGCCCCAATGGGAGTTGGTCAATCACCTTGCTTTGCCCACGCTACACTGGCAAAAGTTGGATGATTCGCTGGTGCGCATGGAAAGCGGAGAATTGCTGACCATGCGTAAAGCGCGCGAGAACAAAGACTTTGACCAGACGCGCACCTGGCAACTGCCTGAAATTGCTGTGCGTGCCGAAGACGAAGACCTACAACAGTACCTCACGCGCATCGGCTTCACCCGTGACCAATTACAATATGCCCGCCGTAGTTACGCCAACGCCACAGGGGACGCGCTCCACAGCATCAGTGCCACAGCGGCACGAGACGAGATGAGCGACGACCGCGCAGGAAGTTTAGATTTCCGTATTCTGGCGGGGTATGATCGGATCGTGCAACATGTGGCGCAGGGGCTAGATATTCGCTTGAATACCCCGATTGTGCAGGTGGATTGGGGACAGGATGGGGTGCGCCTCACCGGCGCGGACGGCACGCATTTTGATGGGGAGGCGGTGGTTGTCACCGTCCCCACCAGCATCATTGCCAAGCAGAAACTCCGTTTTAGCCCGTCGCTCCCAGTCGATAAACTGCAGTGCATCACCGAATTAGGCATGGGTCCCGGCTTGAAGCTGGTCTATGTATTCGATGCGCCCATCTTGCCACACGGCATTGCCGCGCTGTACAGCAAATACAATCCGCCTATGTGGTGGTCTCCCTCGTTTGGGCAAGCGACCGATCGCTTTGTCATCACGGCGTTTGCCACGGGCGATTGGGCACGTCAGCTAGTCACGATGGGGCAAGCGGGCATGGTTGCACACGGGCTAAAGACGCTTCGGCAAGAGTTGGGCGCGGCAAATGTGCCAGACCCGCGCGAGGTGGTGGTCATGAATTGGAGCGAAGACCCCTACGCCATGGGGGTGTACAGTGTCGTTGCACCGGGGGCGGCACACTGCCGCGCTTTGTTTGCCAAGCCGATCGCTCAAAAACTCTTCTTTGCAGGAGAAGCAACCGCCAGCAACGCATGGGCATCCACGGTTCACGGGGCCTATCATTCTGGATTGCGCGTCGCAAACGAGGTTTTGGGGCGCAACTAAATCACGTGCCATCCCCACTCATTCGCCTAGGGTCAACTGTTGCCATGCCTCTACGTCCATAATGGCGTGCGCCCGCGCCTTTGTGAGCGACCCACCTGCAACAATATGTCAAAATGTGCTTGGCGAAGCCTGCGTGAGTCGGGTTTTACACAATTAGACCCCCGCACTGGCAACGGCAGACACCTGCCACGCCTTAGTTGCTTCGCCAAACACAGGTCAAATTACAGCGCACGAACAATGTTGGTGCAAACTAAGCAAAATACAGGCCAACGATCAAAACAAACGTCACCAAACCAAACAGAATGGTTGAACGGTCTAGGGCGCGGTTCATTTCACTCATCATCGCAACGGCGTGATCAATGTCGTGACCGGTTTCGTTGATGATTCCGAAGACATGTTTTGCGATGGATGGCGTGTTGATCCCGATGAGAATCCACAGGACATGCAGAACGATGAAAAGAATGAGCGAGGTGAGATTCCGCTCAACGAGATAAAGAGCAACACTTAAAATCAAGCCCATCACACCGTAAGCAATGGACAAAGTGCGGTTCAGTTGAAGGATACTGCGCAAGCGATCGAACAGCGCGTTGTCTTCTGGGACAAATTCATGTTGATGGTTTTCTGTCATGATAAAAGACACTCCTTTAATTGAGGTTGAGTAGCTGACGAGCCACATAGAAATAGCCGATGATGGTGACGATGATGAACAGGATGAAAGACACCTGCAATCCTAAGAAGGCGGTTTGCAGGTCACGAATCATCTGGCGAAATTGAGTGATGTCTTCCCCCTCTGTGGTGACAATGCGTTGAATGTTGTTGAGGGGTAACACGAACAAAAACGCAACCCCCACCGCCAGCACGCCCTGCATTGCCAAGCCATAGCTAATTAGGTTGCCCAGATCATCTGCTAAACGCAGTACAAACACAATGTAGGTGAACGCATAAAACCCAAACGCCATCCCTACCGATAGCAAGCGATTATGAAGTTTGTTGATAACCGCTTCGTGTGCTTTTGTAAATTCGTAGTCTGCCACAGGGGCACTCTCCTTGTTGATTTGACTTTATAGAATGTAAACCCTCCCCGACAGTATACAATAAAATGAAAAATTTGGGGGAAAGTAAGCTCGAATATTCTGAACTTCATCACACAAGCACTTGCAAAGCTGTCGTTTTGCTGATACCCTGTTGAAGTCTAATACGAATTAGTTTCAAGTTTAATGAAAAAACGTAATTCTGTCACCCAAAGGCAAATCGCGCAACAGATGGGCGTTTCACAAACGCTCGTTTCCTTGGTGTTGAGTGGCTCGTATGATGTCACCATCAACCACGAAACGCGCCAACGTGTTCTAGCGTTTGCAGAAGAGATGGGCTACGTCCCACAAGCGGCGGCAAAATCCCTGGTAGAGGGCTTGAGCAACCACATCGCTATGGTGTTGGTTCAACCTCACTATCAAGTTTTTCAAGACCCGTTCATACCCAACATCCTTACGGGCATCAGCGACGTGATTCAAGCAAAGGGCTACCGCTTGATTGTGGAACACATCAACAACCTCAATGACTTGAGCACCTTGCGTTACATGCTCAAAAGCGGGGAGGTGGCGGGGATCGTGCTATCAAACTTTCACTGGGCAGAGCCGGTGATAGCCCCCCTCATCGAAGAAGGCTATCCGATTGTGTTGTTGGATAACGTCAGCGACGAGCGGTATCCGTCGGTTTACATCGACCATCTCAACGGGGTGAAAAGCGCGATCCAGCATTTGCTGAGGATGGGGCATGCGCGGATTGGGTGCATCCCCTATGGACCGCTCGCCTCTATGGGAAATCGTGTGGATACCGTGCGTGAGGCCTTGCGCAAGGGTGGGCACCCATTAGAAAACCGTTACATACGCTTTGGCGAGTTTGATCCTGAAAGTGGGTATCAGGCGATGCAATCCCTCTTGCGTGAATCTCCGCGTGTGACGGCAGTGTTCGGCATGAACGACATGATGGCACTCGGCGCGATGCGGGCGATCTTGGACGCGGGGCTACGGATTCCGCAAGATGTGGCGGTGATTGGCTATGACAACATGCGCTTTTCCCCCTTCACCAACCCCACCCTCACCACCATTCACGCGCCCGAACTGGAGCAGGGGCAGTTGGCAGGCAAGATGTTGGTGGAACTCATTCATGGAAAAGTTCCGCAAACTATGCAAATTGCCCTGTCTACTCGTATGATACAGGGACGCTCTTGTTAGGGTAGAATAGAAAGCAAACAAGTTTTATTGAAGGATATTTTGATGATTTATAGCAAAATGGGTACAAGTTCTTCGCCGTCTATTTTGGGACGACTGGCAAACAGTGAGTGGTTGGTGGCCTATCTCTTCATTTTGCCTAGCCTCATTGGGTTCGTCCTGTTCTACGCCTATCCCTCGGTGCGTTCGGTTTTCATCAGTTTCACCGAGTGGAATCTGCTAAGTGATGCCGAGTACGTGGGGTGGGCAAATTATCAAGAAATCTTCAGCGATGAACGCTTTTGGCGGGCACTACAGACGACTGTGGTGTATGTGCTGTGGAACATCCCCCTACAAACCATCCTGGCACTTTTCATGGCGGTGGTGCTAGAACGCTTTAGCACCGTCCTTTCCACCTTGCTGCGTAGCATCATGATCTTGCCCTGGTTGATGCCCAGCGTGATTGTCTCGCTCTTGTGGTTGTGGATTTTGGATCCCTCGTTGGGGATTGCGAATGAGTTCTTGAAATTGTTCGGTGTGCCCAAACAATACTTCATGGGCGAGCCACAACAAGCGATTGCGTGGATTGCTGCCATCAACATTTGGCGCAACGCTGGCTATAACGCCATCCTCATTTTCGCTGGCTTAAAGACCATTCCTAGGTCGCTGTATGAGGTGGCGGAGATTGACGGTGCCAACAGTTGGACCCAGTTCCAGCGCATCACCCTTCCGTTGTTGCGCCCAGTGCTCACCTTCGTCCTCGTCACCACCGTAGTGGGGTCGTTCCAGATTTATGACACCATCGCCGTCACCACCAACGGCGGACCGGCGGGCGCAACGCGCGTTATCATCTTCTACATCATTGACGAAGTGTTCAACCGTCGCATCAGCATGGGTACAGCTACCGCCGCCTCCGTGGTGTTGTTCTGCATCCTCGTCTCCGTCACGCTCATTCAGATGCGCTTCTTGCAAGCGAATCAATCCGATCTAGCAGATTATAGCTAAGGGTGCAAAGGAACTTTCACAATGACAACCTTACCCGCAACCCCCACCAACAAATTTAGCCCAATGCTGAGCAATCTGCTGGGCAACGGTTTGGTATGGCTAGGCTTGATCTTGATTGTGGTGCTAATTATGTTCCCGTTCTGGTGGGTCATCCGCACCGCGCTAACCCAACCCGACCTTGTTTATACCAACACATCCGACTTTTTCCCCGTTCAAACCACCCTGCTCAACTTTGAGCGCGTCTTGGGGATCATTGACGGCACAGATTTAGTGGGCATGGGGATTGTTAACCCGAATATCTCCACTGCCAAGCTGAACCTGTGGTTGTTCATGCGGAACTCGTTCATGTTCTCCGGCTTGATTATGTTGGGGCAAACCCTATTCAGCACGATGGCAGCGTATGCCTTCGCACGGTTGAACTTCCCGTTCCGCGATCAAATTTTCTTCGTGTATCTAACGGGCTTGATGGTTCCCGCAATTGTGCTATTCATCCCCAATTTCGTCTTCATCCGTCAAATTGGGCTAAACGGAACATTCTTAGGAATGGTCGCCCCGTTCTTCCTGATGACCCCATTCACGGTCTTTTTCATGCGTCAGTTCTTTTTGAGCCTGAACAAAGACTTGATTGAAGCCGCCACCCTAGATGGCGCAACGCGCCTTGGCATCTTTTGGCGTGTGGCGTTGCCCCTGGTGCAGGGTCCCATTCTGACGATTGCAATTCTGATTTTCATTCAGAGTTGGAACGAATACCTGTGGCCCTTCTTGGTAGGGCGCGATGAATCCATCCGCGTGTTAACGGTTGCGCTGGCGATCTTCCGCGACCAAACCCCACAGGGTGCGCCCGATTGGGCAGGGCTAATGGCAGGAACTGCCGTTGCCATGATCCCAACCATTCTGATCTTCATCTTTTTTGGGCGGAAGGTCGTTGATAGCATCCAGTTCTCTGGATTCAAATAACATTTGGTCACAAAGCGTGCTGTGCAGGCGCGTAACTGATAACCTACAACCTAGCTGAACAATTTCACTTTAGGAGCAATATCCATGAACCGTAAAGCATTTAGTATCGTCGCTCTTCTCCTTCTCTTGGTTTCTATGGTCGGCGTTGTGGGGGCACAAGATGCTGTCACCATTCGTTATGTACTATGGGACACCAACCAATTGCCCCCCTATGAACAATGTGCTGCAGACTTTGAAGCAGCTAACCCTGGCATCAATGTTGAAATCCAACAATTGGGTTGGAACGACTACTGGACTGCGATCACCACTGGTTTCGTTAGTGGCGACACCCCGGACGTATTCACCAACCACCTTGCTAAATACCCTGAATTCGTTGCGCTTGAACAATTGGTTGACGTTCAACCTTTGGTTGAACGCGACGCTGTCGACACCGGCATCTACTTGCCCGGCTTGGCGGAACTGTGGACTCGTGATGGCGGTCGTTATGGTTTGCCCAAAGACTGGGACACTGTAGCTGTCGTTTACAACAAGGCAATGGTTGAAGCTGCTGGTGTTGATCCTGCAGAACTCAACGAATTGACCTGGAACGCAGAAGATGGCGGCACCTTCGGCGAGATGATCGCCCGCTTGACCTTGGATGCCAACGGCAACAACGGCTTGAGCGCAGAATTCGATGCTGCTAACGTAGCTCAATACGGCTTCTTGTTCCCCGGTTCTGGCGGTTTCGCTGGTCAAACCGAATGGAGCGCGTTCGCTGCTACCACTGGTTGGCACCACACCGGCAACGAAGTTTGGGGTAGCCAATACTACTATGATGACCCACGCTTCATTCAATCCATTCAATGGTACTTTGACCAATCCACCGTTAACCACTTCGCACCTGCTTTGGCAGATGTTCAAGGGTTGGGTCAATTGGCAATGTTCCAAGCAGGACAAGGTGCGTTGGCACTCGATGGTTCTTGGATGATCGGTGCTTACTTGAGCAGTGAATTTGAAGTGGGCTTCGCTCGCTTGCCCATCGGTCCTGAAGGACGCAAGAGTATGTTCAACGGTTTGGCAGACTCCATCTGGGTTGGCACGGAACACCTCGAAGAATCTTGGGCATGGGTGAAATACCTTGCCTCTGCAGATTGCCAATTGACCGTTGGTAACTCTGGCGTGGTCTTCCCCGCTACCCCCGCAGGTGTAGAAGCCTCCCTCGCAGTTCGCGCTGCAGCTGGCGTCGATGTGAGCGCGTTCACCCTTCAAGCAACTGAAGAAAACGGAACGTTCTTGTTCCCAATCACCGACTTCGGTGGTGAAATCGCTACCATCATGAGCGAAGCCATGGACTCCATCGCCTTGGGCGCAGCTACCGCACAAGACGCCTTGACAGCTGCTAACGCAGAAGTGAACGCGCTGTTTGAATAATTTCACCCATTAGCCTGCACACGCTCAATATGACAGGGTTGCTACAAGGTGGCAACCCTTCCCCATTCAACCACGCCCTCGCTAGAACGCAGTCAGTTAAGGTGTTCAAGCGCGGGCGTGGTTTTTTTACACCCACACTTTACAAGGAAGGACAACAGGCGTAAGATAATCTGTAGGGAGCGTTTGCTCTTCACTATTGTTCAACTTACGTTGAGGAACTATGTCTACTCGATCATCTGAACAACCGCCCATACGGAATGGCGGTAGCATCTTCTAAAAGTCGAGCCTCATTCTCCTGCTTGTAATACTTGGCGATGGGTTCTCGTTTTGTGCTATCGCCAGTTACCCCGTCAAAGCCGCTTGTTCAACACACAATTGATTTTCTTACTAACCAATCTACTTGGGCATCTGCATGCCTTGTGTCTTGAATGGAGGGTCATACCATGTATAACGACTTGATCTTGGGTCAGTTGGCTGCGCTACGCGAAGAAGCTGCAGAAGAATACGTACAACATCTCATCACGGAAATTGAAGAGCTGGATACCCTGCTTGATCCAGAGGCGCAGTCGCTGGTGGAGAATTTACGCCAGTATCCTGTCAGCGATAACGTCTACGAAGAGATTGACGAAAACGCTTCTCTCAGTGACCGCCTGTCTGATCGCTTGGCAAACATCGCCGGTAGCTGGGAATTCATCACCAGCTTTGTGGTCTTCATGGGGCTTTGGATGGGCTTGAATATCTACTTGGGAGAACGCGCGTTTGATACCTACCCGTTCATCTTGTTGAACTTGGGGTTAAGCACGCTGGCAGCATTACAAGCGCCGGTGATCTTGATGTCGCAAAACCGCCAAGCGGAAAAAGATCGCGCGGTTGCCCGCAACGATTACGAGGTTAATCTCAAGAACGAATTGGAATTGGTGGACTTGCACCGCAAGTTAGATGTGCTTGCCCAACAGATTGAAATGCAGAACAAGTTGGTCAATGTGCTGGTGGTTGCCCGTCGCACCGAAGTGAGCGCAACCGTTCAAGCCATTGAACAGTCGCGCCGTATGGCACCGATGCCGTAGCGACCCGCTCGAATGGGGGGGGACAAACCTAAGTTTGCCCCCTTCATGTCCGCCCACAGTACAGACCCTCTCGAGCGCACGGGCAACTACCAAGCTATCCGACCGTATGCGTGTTGTCCTCCTCAAAGGCGGTGAAGCGCATGAAAGCCTTCTCTTGCGGGGTCATGTCTTGGGGATAGCGGGTGGTGTCGTGGCTCTCCATGATGCGATAGCCCTCTCGCACGTAGCTACGGATGGTGTGCTGGCTCAAGCGCATTTCATGGGCGGCAAGGTGCGCGGGCATCCCCTCGATCACGGTGTGTTTGATGGCTTCGCGCACGCGCTCGGACATGTCAGGATACTCGCGCTGACGTGGCAAAACACGTGCTCGCGCCAAGCGCGGATGTCCTAAGTTTTGGCAAAACGGCACCAGGCTTCGGGTCAGCACGAAATCATGATCGAGCGCAAAGACCAACCCCCACGCAATTTGTAAGCGGATGTCCCCCTTCAAGACCAACCCGGTCGCTTCGCTGTTCAGAATCGCCTGTGCGGTGGCAACTTGTAACCCGTCCAATTCAGAAAGGGTGCACAGGATTTGACGGCGCAAGTGACGATGGGACGCTGCGTTATGGAGCACGTGCGCTAGGCGGTGCAAATGTGCGCTCAAGGTCTCTGCTTGGGTGTGGTGGTCAATATCGAAGATCACCGCATCGGGCAATGCAGTCTCATGCGCGGTCTCTAAGAACCGCCACACGTCCGCCAATTTCTCGGCAAGATGAATGACACGTGTACGACGATCCCACGCCAAATAGCTGTTCATCGCTTGTAAGGCATAGTAATCTGTATCGAAGATTAAAACTTTTAGATCAATCCCGCTCACATCGTCATGCATGGTCAAAACCTCTCAATGCGTGTGCCGCCCGTTTGGTGGGGGCGTTTAGAGCTGAAACCCACCGCTTACACGAACAACCTTGTGAGAGTAGTTATCAATGTGGGTGAGTAGTCGGCTTTTCAACCGTTCCCATTCTGGGCTAGAAAGGATGCGACGGATGGATTCTAAATCATCGGCAATAAATTCTGCCATGATTTGCGGGGTATACTCGCTGCTGTATGCGGTATACCAAGCCCCTGTTGGCTCTAAACCGAGTTTGCCAATGCCGGGCACAAACTCGCGCACGACGAACTCAAAGTAATCTTGGTCGCGCCCGTCTTTGATGTCCCACTGCATGAGAATTTTTACATTATCCATGTCTAACATGTGCCCACACCTTTGATCTATTCAATACTGGCTTGCAATAAAACCACTTCCATTTCCTCTGGCAACGCCTCCCCGTTCACTTTGAGCGTGTCGAGGGTGGATGCGCTGGAAATGCCCATCACCTTCAAGAAGCGTTCCACCTCGTCCAACCCAACCGTCAAACCTGGAAGCGCGTAGTGCATGGGGATGACGTAGTTCGGCTCAATGAGGGAGATGATCTCTGCCGCTTGTGAGGCAGAAAGCGTGTTCCCTCCACCCACTGGCACCAGCAGCACATGCACATCGCCAATCGATTGCAACAGCGAGCTGGGGGGGATGTGCCCTAGATCGCCAAGATGCAACACATTCACGCCCTCGTATTGAACCAAATAGCCAATGTTCAATACCACCTCATCGTTTTGAATATCGTGCAATGGTATGCCCATCAAGAACGTTCCGCCGATTTCATACTCCCCCGCCCCACGCAACACATAGGGCGTGCTTTTCGAGATCACCCCCTGCAAGTAGTTGTGATGGGGAACATCGTGACTGATGGTGACAACATCTGCCTTGATCGCGCCCGCAGGCGTAATGCCCAGTTGGGTAGGATCGTAAGGATCGGTTATCACGGTGGTTTTACCGCGCTCGGTCAGGCGAAAGCAACTATGTCCGTACCACGTAATTTCCAAAATAAACCTCGTAAAAGCGACTGCAGCTTAGACAATGATTATAGCCTAAGGTAGCGTCAAAAAAAAGCGAACGTCTGGATGCTCACTCGGTTGGGGGGGCATCGTGCAAATGCACCACGTGGAACGTTTCGGCAAAGGCAAAGCCGTGTTCTTTGCCATCATTGGCATTCCACTCTTTGACCATTGTTAAAGTCGCCTCGTCAATCTGTGTGGCATGACAGCGCAACGCATCCAGTTTCTTTTCTATCACCGCGCCAATGTCCACCACCAAGTTATTGCGGTGGGACAGCACAAAATACACATCGTTGACGTTGTGCGGCTCTAGTCCTTCTGCCAACAATTCGGGAAAAATGGGGCGCGTGCCCGCGCTCGGGAAAACCGCGTGGGTGGTTGCCATGGCAACCGCGTGATGGTCGGGGTGGTTGATGTAGTTCTCGGTGATGATTAACTCGGGGTCAAAGGTCATCACGATGTTGGGGCGTGTTTGGCGGATGAGGCGGGCGATCTCGCGCCGAAGCGTCAAGGTTGGCTCAAGGTAGCCATCTTGATAGCCCTCGAAGAAGCGTACATCCTCCACACCAACCGCGCGTGCCGAAGCGCGTTGTTCAGCTTGACGCACGCGAACCAAGTCAGAAAGGTCCACCTTGGGATCATTGCTCCCTGCGCCACTGTCGGTGACAATGCAATAGGTGACGTGTGCGCCACCTTCTACCCAACGGGCAACCGTCCCGCTACAACCGAAATCAACATCATCACAATGTGCGAATACCGCTAGGGCGCGTTGTGGAATGTAAAACTGGGGTGCTTCCATGTTGAAGTTTGTGCCTTCGCTTGCCATCAAAGTTGCCGATAGTTTAGCACAATTCAAAAAGGGGAGGGTTGTCCACTTTCAGGTTGAATTGTGAACGTGTTCGCATGAAAACGTCCATTCAAAGCCTTGACCCACACAAGCCACCTCTATAGCGGGGGATACGCTGGTGGTCGTGTTACCTCACGAACAGATCTTATGCCGCCATTCTGCGCACCGCTGCTCGGGGCGGACGCAACTCCCCTAATTTTTAGGATGTCACCAGGAGCATTTTCCGATTACAGTTCATCTAGTGCATACACACAGTTGAAAGCGAGAAAGTTGGTTGGAAATGCTCTCCTCGTTGTCATGGATGGTCGATCCCACGCTCGCCTATGTGCTCTTGGTGATGGGTATATGGGTGGGTGCGACAGCAGTTTTACTCCCCGGCACCGGCGTTGCCGAAGTAATTGCGCTCTTGGCATTGGGGGTGTCTGCGTGGATGTTGTCCCAGCTCTCCGTGCATTGGTTGGGGTTTGTGGTCTTGGTGAGCGGGGTGATGGGGTTCGTGGTGTTCCCCTTCATGATGCCCCGTTTTGCGCGTTGGGCGGAGTTGGGCTTGGTGTTCCAACTGATTGGGGGACTCTACCTTTACATCCACCCCATGAATCATGTGTGGGTGGTTTTGGTCATGGTGGGGCTTGCCTTCGTCTACAATCGCTTCTTCCTGGTTCCCCTCATGCGGCGCATGCAACGTTACCCCCAAGTCGGCAATGATGCCCAGCAGTTGTTGGGCGCGGTCGGGAGCGTCACCCTTCCCATTGTGCCCCCACAGCGTGGCGTGGCACAACTCAACGGCGAATTGTGGAGCGTCAAGTGTGAAGTGGCGGTTGAGCGTGGGGCATCCGTCCGCGTGGTTGCCGTTAACGGATTAGATGTGCGCGTTGAACCGATTGAAACACAGTACAGTTGAACATAGCAAACCAGTAACATACTCAAGAGGAGATCAAAAATGGAAGGGTTACTCATCATTGTTGGCGGTGTCTTGTTTTTTCTTATCCTGCTTTCCAGCGTCAAGGTTGTGCCGGAATATGAGCGGTTGGTGATTCTGTTCTTAGGGCGTTACGCCGGCACCCGCGGACCCGGCTTGACCCTCGTTCTGCCATTCTTTGAGCGTTCGTTTCGGGTTGACCAGCGCGAACGCTTCTTAGATATTCCCTCCCAAACCGCCATCACCAGCGACAACGCGCCCATTGCGATTGACTTCTTGGTCTACTATCGCATTACCGATCCCATGTTGAGCGTCCTCAAGGTCGATCATGTGGTGAGCGCAGCAATCAACATTGCCACCACCACCCTCCGCGCTGTGGTGGGGGATATGGACTTGGACAGCGTGCTTTCTAAGCGCGAGCAGATCAATGATACCTTGCGCGTGAAGTTGGATGAAACCACCGAACGCTGGGGCTTGAAGATTACCACTGTAGAAATTCGGGAGATTGAACCCCCGCGTGACATCCAAGAAGCGATGAACCGCCAGATGAGCGCAGAGCGTGAACGGCGTGCCTTGGTGACGAACGCCAACGGCGAGAAGGAAGCTGCCATCACCCGTGCAGAGGGTCAAAAGCAAGCATCAATCCTCGCCGCGGAAGGTGAACGCCAAGCGCAATTCATCCGCGCTCAAGGGTATGCCGCTGCGCTCAAGTCCATCTCAGAGGAGGCAAGCCAAGTGGATGAGCGCACGATGATGCTTCAATACTTTGAGACGCTCCAAAAGATTGGCACAAGCCCATCCACCAAGTATGTGGTGCCGCTGGAACTCACCAAGATGATGCAAGACTTTGTGCAGAATATGAACCGTTCTAACTCGTAGTTAGCTTGGGTGCTCCGCACCGAACCGCCCAAAGAAAAGACCCACGCAATAGGGTGGGTCTTTTGCTGTGCCTTAAAGGGTGGGGCGTACTGCAGCGCGGTTGTGGGGCTTCCAATCATATTCCATGTAGGTGGCAGTCCTAAGCGCAACCTCGCGCCCATACAGTTGATCGACCAAGTAGAACGCCCCATCTATGCCGGCGGAGATGCCCCCAGTGGTCAGGATTTTGCCGTTATCGGTGAAGCGTTGATCCATGCACAAGGTGGCGGTTGGCTCTAGCTGTGCCAAGTAGCCTTCCACTTCGTGATGAGTGGTGACGTTCAAGCCCGTCAACATACCCGCCCGCGCCAAAATCAACGCCCCGCTACACACCGACATCACCCGTTCGGCGGTCGCGCTGGCGCATTGTAGCCATGCCAGAAGTTGCTCATCCTTGAGTGCCTGACGAGACCCCACCCCGCCTGCCACCAAAACGAGCGCAGGATGAGGGAGGTCTGCTAAGGTGGCGTTGGGCACAACCTGCATGCCATTCACCGCGCGGATCGGTTGGGCGGTGGTCGCCACCAACTTCACATCCATGAGGGCATACCCACTTAGCTCATCCGTGACCGCCAAAACCTCAAACGGACCCGCAAAGTCTAACACTTCGGCATCGTCATAGACGACAATGGCAACTTGTTTACGAGTCATTGGCTCTGCCTAGCGCGACAAGACGCGGGCGTTACGGGCATCCCAAAAGACCACGCACGCATCCCCAACGTTCAATTGGGTGTTTGCGCTCACGGTCAGGTTTTGCATCCGCACCACCATGCGTTGCCCGCCGCTAATTTCCACCATATAGCGCGTGTCCGTTCCGATGTAAATCTTCTGCACGACCTGACCCTCAACAATGTTGGTGGTGGGGGTGACAGGTTGAGTTTGAACGAATTTCTCTAACTCCTTACGGCGCGAGCCACGCAAGCGTTCAAAGAAGCCTGGGTTACTCTGCTCCGTTTCTGATGGAAGAGGAAGCGCTGTTGAGGTGGGAATCGGGGCGATCTCAATGCGCTCTGGGCGGATCACCACTGAAATTCGACTGTCCAAGGGGATATTTTTGTCCACGACGGAAGCAAAAATAAGGGTGTCCTCTGAAACCTGCACGCGGCACAAATTGCCAATGAACACGGATTGCCCATCAATCAAGGTTTCGTGATGTTCTTGTGTGGTCTTCTTGACCACACTACCCAGGAGCAAGTTGGTTTCACCAATGAAGTCAGCAACAAACAAGTTAGCCGGCATCTCGTAAATTTCGGAAGGCGTGCCACACTGCTGTACCTTGCCGTCGCTCATGACCGCGATACGATCCGCCATGGTCATAGCCTCTTCTTGGTCGTGGGTGACGAAGATGAAGGTCAGTCCTAAGCGACGTTGCATCTCCTTCAATTCAAACTGCATCGCCTTGCGTAGCTTCAAGTCCAACGCGCCCAACGGTTCATCCAGCAACAAAACCGCCGGCTCTTTGACGAGGGCGCGCGCTAAGGCAACACGCTGTTGTTGCCCCCCCGACATTTGACTCGGCTTGCGGTCTGCCACTTGTGGGAGTTGCACCAAGTCCAGCGCAGTGCGCGCGCGTTCTAACGCTTCCTTGCGTTTGACCCCCTGCATCTCTAAACCGAAAGCGATGTTTTGAATCGCAGTCATGTGGGGGAACAAGGCGTAATCTTGAAAGACGGTATTCACTGGGCGATGAAACGCGGGCACCCCTTGCACTTCGTTCCCACGTATCAAAATCTCACCACTGGTGGGCTGGTCAAACCCCGCAATCATGCGGAGCGTAGTGGTCTTTCCACAGCCAGAAGGTCCCAGCAATGCAAAAAACTCTCCTTCGTTGATGGCTAGGGAGACCTCATTCACAGCAACTACATCACCGCTAAACCGCTTGGTAACTTCGCGGAGTTCAACAACCGTATTGACCATAGAACATCTTCTCTTATCTATACTTGAATACACCCAACAACACATCATTACTATTCTAGCGTGCTTTGCCCCGCTTGTCTAAGGTTACGCCAGTGTTTTGGGATTATTTTTAGCTTGTGATACAATAAAAAGTGGATTTCACATAAACCAGAGGGAACTTTGTGGAAATTATTTTGCGTCACGCTACGCTGGGGGATGTTCCCGCTTTAGCCGAGATGAACCGTATGCTTCGTCAGGATGAGCTTTCACCCCGCACGAAAGATTTGGTGTGGCTGACGGAACGGATGCAAGACTGGATCACCAAGCAAGTCTACACCGTTGTTGTGATGGAGCGCGGGGAGGAAATGATCGGATATGTGACTTTTCGCACAGAACCTGATCTGGTTCACCCGAATGAACAGCATCTCTTTCTACGACAATTCTTCATCAAGCCGGTCTACCGTCGGCGGGGAATTGGGCAAGCGATGTTCAACCGGGTGGAGAAAGAATTTTTCCCACAGGGGGCGAACATCACGCTCGAGGTTTTGAATGGCAACATACAAGGGCGTTCGTTTTGGGAGGC
>Ga0172376_10003596_pt1 | contig 18227 bp, 15 predicted proteins | sample Lak35m_FD_121114 | JGI IMG/M metagenome (GOLD analysis project Ga0172376, IMG submission 121114) | Freshwater microbial communities from Kabuno Bay, South-Kivu, Congo - kab_092012_35m | ecosystem: Environmental > Aquatic > Freshwater > Lake | place: Democratic Republic of the Congo: South-Kivu... | reverse complement strand
GACGTGACGTTCCGGGAAGACGCCTCCCGCCAGCGAACCGGCCACTCAGCACGAGTCTTCACTCTGTTCCGCAAGCTGGCACTCAACTTCCTGAATCAGGAACGCAGCACCAGACGCAGCATCCGAGCCAAACGCAAACAAGCCACCCGCAACACCAGCCACCTCCTCAAAGTGCTCACATCTGTCTGAACTTCATGCGATTGCCCTGGACAGATAAGTGAGGCGCTGGATCTGCGAAACTCTCTTTAAGAGGCGGGGATTGATACTGACCGGATTGACGATCGGTTGAGCGACATGGCGCTACAGCATGCGGACTGCTTAACCAAATTGATGTATGGCACATCCTTCGTTGAGGTCAATGGGATGAGAATGCAGGATACAGCACCGCATGCGTTTCTGGAGCACGCACCGCTTGCCCGAATCGAAGATGAAGAAAAGTGTGATGCAGCGCGCAACAGGCTCCTGAAATGGACGCGAAGGTCGGATATGCCTCTGCGTGATGATTGATATAAATATTCACTGTGTTTATTTTCCTGACATGCAATCCGAATCTACGACATTGGCTGCGCCCCGGTTAGCTTATGTGGGTCTGATTCGTGTGGTTTGAAGGCAAGGTTCTGCTTGCCGGCATTTGCAGGCGGCATCTCAGTTGCGGGATATGCCGAATTGTCTCTTTCGACCCAGTGGATTCCGGAATTGACCTGTTTTCCATGCTCGTCCTACCGTGCCGGGTGATGAATGGATTTCCGGACCGGTCCGTCCTGCAGGCGGCGCGGGCTGGACTGCGCGAAAGGATGCGCCATGACCGGACCGCTGACCTCGAACACCACGATCCCGCTGCTGGCGCGGCTGGCGCAGTTCAACGAGAAGCGGCACGAGGCCATCACAAGCAATATTGCCGGAATTCAGACTCCGGGTTACAAGTCGCGCGATCTCCCGGTCGCGGCCTTTCAGCAGGCTCTGACGCAGGCCGCCCGGAAGCTCACCACCCCTCAAAGTCCCTTCCCCGGCAGTTTCCCGCCGAACTTCCTTCCCATCGAACTTCCCGTGTCACCGGTTTCGCCTGGAACCAGCGTCGAATCAATTGACGCGCTGTTTCCCGACGAGCTGTTCGCGTCTGAAACCATTCCCGAAAGTGAACTCAGCCTGCAGGACGGCGGCAAACGCAGCATCGAACATGAAATCATGGAGATGCGGAAAACTCTGCTGCTGCAATCCTTCGCTCTGCAGTTGATCAACACTCAGTATGGAATGCTGCAGACGGTGATCAGCGAGCGTCTGGCGTAACCGGCGATGATGCCCGTTTCTTCCGTCCGGTCATGGAGGATCGCCGATGCTTCGCACGCTCGACATCAGCCGCAGCGCTCTGGTGGCGACTCGCGAGCAGATGAATGTCATCGCCGGCAATCTGGCCAACGCGCAGGCCACGCGCGATGAGGCCGGCAACGTCGCTCCGTTTCAGCGGCGGTATGTCGAATTCATCGCTCAGGAATCCGAGTCGGGCGGCGCGCCGGAAATTGCCTTTGAAGTTCACAAGGACAAGACCGGCCAGCCACGTCTGGTTTACGAACCGGGGCATCCGGATGCGGATGAGAACGGCTTTGTCCGGTATCCGGACATCAATCCCATTCACGAAATGACGGACATGCTGGTGGCCAGCCGCGCTCACGAAGCCAACGTGGCCGCGGTTCAGGCGACTCAGCAGATGGTCGAGCAAACCTTGCGGCTGCTGCAGTAATCGCCGCGGCGGATCTCATTCGTCTGACTGACGGTTGGAAACATGACACCCATTTCATCCAGCGTTCCGGCAGGCATCGGCGAATCGCTGTTCATTCCGCGAACCTTCAGCGCGGAATCCGGCGGGGCGGTCGAAGGGGCGTCGTTCACGCGGATGCTGATGGAGTCGGTGAATCAGGTCACGACGCTGGAATCGCAGGCTCAGCGTTCCATCAGCGACCATCTCGCGGGTGGAGACATCACTCAGGTGGAAACGGCTCTGGCTCTGCGTGAGGCGGATCTCGCGCTGCGGCTGATGGTGCAGGTTCGCAACAAGGTGGTCGATGCGTGGAACGAACTGAAGAACATGCAGGTCTGAAACTCGCGCTGCGGTAACAACCCGTCCTGACGGACAATCCCGCCTCCGGCAGTCCTCTCTCAATCACATCCCATGATTTCAATGCTCCGACAGATTCGCGAACAAAGCCTGGCTCTGTTCGCACAGATGAAGCCGCATCAGCGCGTCACTTTCGTCGCGCTGGCGCTGATGGTGCTGGCTCCGTTCGCGTGGCTGATCATGAACCGGGAAGAAACCGGTTATGAGCCGCTGCAGTGGGGAGCCGCCTTTGACCGCGAAGTGCTGATGCAGGCGGAGCAGGCGCTGATCGATCGCAATCTCAACGATTTCAAGACGGTCGGTCAGCGGATTGTCGCGCCGGCTTCGAAGGTCGAGGAATACAACGGCGCTCTGGCGGCGGCGGGAATCTGGTCACCGCATGCTCGCGGTGAGCTGGAGAAAGTGCTGGAAACGACCAGCGTCTTCACTCCGAAGGATCAGTTCGACGCCCGGTTGCGCATGATGCTGCAGCAGGAAATCCGGCGCGTGCTGCGGAACATCGACGGCATTCAGGACGCGGACGTGATCTGGGCTCGATCCGAATCGCGAACGCGCGGAGCCAGCGCGTCCGGCGTGACGGCGGCCGTGCATGTGACGCCTCGTCCCGGCCGCGAACTTTCTCCGTCGCTGATCGAAACGCTGCGCGGTTCCGTGGCCGGAATGATCCCCGATCTGAAGCGTGAAGCCGTCACGATCGTGGATCGTTCGACCGGCCAGTCGTGGACGGGCAGCAATCCCGGCGACCCCTTCGATAACAAGCTGGAAGAGAAGAAACGCAAGATCATTCAGGATCACACGAACTACATCCGCTCCAAGCTGGAAGAGATGATTCCCGGCGTGGTCGTGGCGGTGAATGTCGAGTTCGACAATCTGCTCAGCTCCCGCGAACGCAGCCAGCAGATCGAAAAACAGACCGTCGAGCTGACGAGTCTGGAGCAGAAGCGAACGGCGACCAGCAGCGACGGTCCGGCATCGGGAACGCCCGGCATCCAGTCCAATCAGCCGCGCGACCTCAGCACGGCGCCGCGACAGACGAATTCCCAGGAAACGGATTCCACGACGCGCTCGTTTGCGGTTCCTTCGATGACGGTGACCGAACGCGAGTACGTGGCGTCGGCTCCGAAGTCGTTTCAGGTGGCGGTATCCATTCCGGAAGATCACTACGAGAAGCTGGTTCTGATGGATGGTCTCACGGCCGGGACCACCGATCAGGAGAAAGCCGATTTCCGAAAGGCCGTGGAGGCCAGACGCAATCAGCGCGAGCCGGAGATCAAGCGTTTTGTGGGAACTCTGGTTCCGGCGGGATCACCTCCCGAAGCGATCACGGTGACCAGTCACCGGTCGATTGAGCGTGAAATTCCGCAGACCACTCTGCCATTGACGGAAGTGGTTCGCGACGTGGTCACGAAGTGGGGCAGTTCACTGGCGCTGGCAGTCTTTGCCGGCTGGGCCTTGTTGATTCTCAAGAAGAGCATGCCGGTGTCTCAGTCGACTGAGGCTGCCAGGGCGCTGGAGAAGCTGACTGAAGCCGTGCGACCACCCGCTCCGGCAGTCGCTGAAGAAGACAATCTGCCGAAGTCCAGTCGCGACTATCTCAAGATGGATGTGCAGAATGATCCGGCAGCCGCAGCCGCCATTCTGGCGAAGTGGCTGCAGCGCGCGTGATCTGTCCGACCCGTTCCGAATCCTTTTTCGAGTCCTCTTCAACACTTCATGGATAACTTCCGCAAAGCCGCCGTCGTTCTGTTGAGCATGGACAAGTCGCTGGCGACTCAAGTCCTCAGTCATCTGTCGCCCGATCAGGTAGAGCGCCTCACTCTGGAGATCGCGCGAACGGACGATGTCAGTCAGGACGAACAGGATGCCGCGATCGGCGAGTTCCGGAATTCGCTGGGTACGCGCACGGTCATCGAACGCGGCAGTCTCGATCTGGCGGGGGAACTGTTGAAGACATCGCTCGGTGAGCAGAGCGCGGCCAGCATCGTCGACAGCGTCCGGCGTTCCATCGAATCCGTGCCGTTTGGATTTCTGCACAAGGTCAGTGCCGAGGATCTGCTGAACTTCATTTCGGACGAGCATTCGCAGACGCTGGCGTTGATCCTCTCGTATCTGCCAACGAATCTTTCGGCGGACATCCTTTCGGAACTGCCGCCGGACAAGCAGCTCGATGTGGTGCGGCGCATCGCGCACATGGAGCAGACGACTCCGGAAATCGTGCGCGAGATCGAAGACAGTCTGCGGACGCGCATGGCCACACTGTTCAATCAGGAAACGGAATTCTCCGGCGGGGTGCCGCTGGCCGCGCAGATCCTCAACGTCAGCGACCGCGTCACCAGCAAAGGCATCCTGGAATCGCTCGAACGGGATACGCCGGATCTGGCTGAGGAAATTCAACGGCTGATGTTTGTCTTCGACGACATCGTGAAGCTGGACAACAAAGCCATTCAGTCGCTGCTCAAGGAAGTGGACAACCAGCAGTGGGCGCTGGCGCTCAAAGGCGCGTCCGAAGAAATCAAGCAGAAGGTTATGGGCAACCTGTCTCAGAGGGCGGCGGACAATCTCCGCGAGGAGATGGAATACCTGGGAACTGTGAAGCTCAGCGACGTGGAATCCATGCAGCAGCAGATCGTCGATGTGATCCGCAGGCTGGAAGACTCCGGCGAGATTCAGGTCGCGACGGGCGATGGCGAGCAGTTGATCTCGTGAATCACAGGTTTCGACTCCTCATTCCATGATTGACTGAAACAGCATGTCCGACTCCCGCATCATGAAGCGACACACTGCGGCGCCATCCGGCGGGCCGGTCGTGTTTAATTTCGAGGATGTCCGGAAACGCGGCGAGGATTACAAGCTGCAGGTGCGCGAACAGTGCCGCCAGATGATTCTGGATGCGACCACCGAAGCGGAAACGCTGCGAGAGAAGGCTCTGGCGGAAGGCATGCGTGAGGGTCGCGAGAACGGACTGCGCAACGCCCGGCAGGAAATCGAAGAGCAGGCGAAGAGGCTCGCGGATCAACTGGTTCAGCAGAAGCTTGAGTCCGCGCTGAGTTCGATGCAATCGCTCTTCCAGCAGTTGAATGCGGCCGGACAGCAGTGTCGGGCGGAATGGGAATGCGACCTGGTCAGCCTGTCCGCCGCCATTGCTGGAAAGATCATGCGCATCGAACTGAGCCATCATCCGGAGCGGGTTCTGGAATTGACGCAGGATGTCGTTGAACTGGTCATTGGCCGGCGTTCGATCGAGTTGCGGTTGAATCCGCAGGACATGGAATCATTCGGCTCCCGGCTTCAGCAGATGATCGAAGAGAACACTCACGGAGCCGCCGTGCGTCTGACTGCGGACGAACTGGTGACGCCTGGCGGATGTCTCGTGCGGACGGAACACGGTGAAGTGGATGGCCGGCTGGAAACGATGCTGGACCGGATCACGGAAGAACTGCTGGATGGAGTCGAGTGAAAGTCACTCATGACGCACATCATTCGGTGCCGGATGGCTGGAATAGATTTCAGAGTGTCGCGGACTCTGCGGGAGCAGGCGGAACACAACCGGGCTTGAGTTCAGAACAGGACGAACGGATTCGGAATGCTGCTGCGAACTCGACAGGTCGAACAACTGCTCGCTCCGCGGATCACCGGCAGCATCAGTCGCATCGTCGGTCTGGCGGCGGCGGTGGCGGATTTTCCAGCGCCGCTGGGGGCGCGCTGTCGCATTCATCGCGAAGGCCTTTCACCGGTGGAATGCGATGTCATTGGTTTCGACGGCGAGGACACGCTGCTGCTGCCGTTCGGCGACCTGCGCGGAATCCGGCGCGGTCATCGCGCCGAACTGGTCTGTTCGATTCCCTCGGTACGCGTCGGCCACGAACTGCTCGGACGGGTCATCGACGCGCGCGGTCGCTTTGTGGACGGCTTTCCGGCTTCCGTGATGACTCAGCGGATCAGCCTGTTCGGCGAACCGGTGTCCGCTCTCACGCGGCCGCGCATTCATCAGCCTTTACAGACCGGGCTGCGAGTCATTGACGGACTGGCCACGGTGGGACAGGGACAGCGTCTGGGGATTTTCGCCGGCAGCGGTGTGGGCAAGAGCGTCCTGCTGGGACAGATGGCTCGCGGCAGTTCGGCCGATGTCAATGTGGTGGTTCTTGTCGGCGAGCGGGGGCGCGAAGTCCGCGAGTTCATCGAGCGCGAGCTGGGTGAAGAGGGGCGTCGGCGCAGCGTCGTCGTCGTGGCGACCAGCGACGAACCTGCGCTGATGAGACTCAGGGCTGCCTGGATGGGAACGGCCGTGGCGGATTTCTTCCGGGAACAGGGGTTTCGCGTGCTGCTGATGATGGACAGCGTCACTCGCTTTGCGATGGCTCAGCGCGAGATCGGTCTCGCGGCGGGTGAACCGCCTGCCACGCGCGGCTATCCACCCAGCGTCTTCTCGCTGCTCCCGAAGCTGCTGGAACGCAGCGGCAATACGGAGAACGGCAGCATCACCGCCCTCTACACCGTGCTGGTGGAAGGTGATGACACCAATGAGCCGGTGGCCGATGCCGTGCGCGGCATTCTCGACGGACACCTGGTGCTGTCCCGCAAGCTGGCTCACGAGAATCACTGGCCGGCCATTGATGCGCTGGCGAGCATCAGTCGTTCCATGCCCGACGTGGTTTCGAGTGAGCAGCTCACGGCGGCCGCGTCGCTCCGCCGGGTCATGGCGGCGTATCGGGAAGCGAAGGATCTGGTTTCGATCGGCGCGTATCGCACCGGGACGAATCCACTGGTCGATGTCGCGCTGCAGCTGGCCGAACCGATCCGGTTGTTTCTGACGCAGGCCCGCGATGAATCGTCCACGCTGGATCAGACGCGGAAGGCGCTGATGGCTCTGGCCGGAGCCATCGAACAGGGACTGCAGACGCGATCGCGCGGTGCTGTCGGTGGCGCCTCGGCCAGCGGTGCGCCGGCTGGCGTCGTTCGCCCTGGTGCTGCCGGTCCCGCGCTTCCGTCCTGAGGTCCGTGAGTCATGAAACCATTCCCGCTGGAGAAAGTGCTCGATTACCGGCGTCACCTGCGGGTGGAGCGTCGCAATGCGCTCGCGGCCGCGATGTCCGATGAGCAGTCGCTGCTCGACCAGAGAGGTGAAGTGGAATCGTGGAAAGCCGAAACGGTCGGGCAGTTGCAGAGCATGACCCGTCCCGGCGAACTGAATGTTGAGGCTGCCGCGCGACGCCGGTACTTCGTCGGGCAGCTTGAAATCCGCATCCTGATTCTGACGGAGCAGATCGAGCAGGCTCATGCGGTTGTCGAACAGCGCCGTCAGGAACTGATTGTGGCCGATCAGGAAGTCCGGATGCTGGAGCGGTTGCGCGAAAAACACGTCGAAGAGGAGACCGCCGGACAGTTACGCCGCGCGGAGCTGGAACTGGCCGACCAGTGGCAGGCCGCTCGATTCCCTCATTGATCCCTCATCCGCCCGGTTGATCTTCAGCCGTAACGGCAGGATCGCAGACAATCCAGTACGAGCGTTTCCCACATTCATCCCGTTTCCATGACTGCAGGTTTCATCATGCGCGCAGCCTTGAGCATCCTGTCGAGCGCCGCACTGCTGACCCTTCTGGCTCAGGTACTGGCTGCCGGTGTGCTCTGGAGTCAGGGCCGGTTGAACGCGGACGCGATCCGTGAAATCCGCCTGATCCTGCATGAACCCGCCAGCAAACCATCCCCGGAAACTCTGGTCGAAAAAAAACCGGCCGTCTCCGTGGATGACGTCACAACCGAGCGTGCTATCCGCATTCTGCATCTGGAAGAACGGCAGAACGAACAGGAGCTTCTGCGGGCGCTGGTTGCGGATTCGCGCGCCGGGGTTCTCAAGGAACAGGCCACATTGCGGGACGAACGGAAACTGTTCGATCAGAAGCAGACCGAGCAATTGAAGAAGCAGCAGAACGAAGCTCTGGAGAAAACCCGCAGCGTGCTGCTGAAAACCGAAGCGGCGCTGGCCATGATGCAGCTCATGAATCTGAGCGTTGAAGAGAACGTCGCACTGCTGGAAGGCATGTCGGAAAAGAAAATCGCGGAGCTGCTGCAGGCCTTTTATGCCGGCGACAAATCACAGCAGGAACGCGGCCGCCTGATCTTCCAGGCTCTGTCCCGCGGCAGACTGGAGTCACCGGCTGAAACAGCTTCACCAGGAACCACACTGTGAATCTTCGACATATCCCGCGCGATCTCATCGCCCCCCGTCCCGCGCTCGAGCCTGCTTCCGCTCCGGATTCACAGACCGGGCCGGCTGATCCGGGGGCATTTGAGAATGCTCTGCTCCAGAACCACCCGGCTCGTGCGGAAGTCGCTCCGCGCGAATTCGTGGATTCGTCCGAAGTGGATTCCGACAAGCCATCGGACAACGTTCGCGATGGTGGTATTGAAGTTCGAGAACAACCAGTCCGCTCAACGCTGCAGAGCCGTGAAGCATTCGATCCGCAAGCGTCTGATTCTTCACCGCCAGTTGATTCCAGTCACTTGAACGAAGCGGCTGCGATCGCTGCCGGAGAACAGTCTGCCGGAAACGCTGCGACATCAGAGCCTGTGGAAGACAGCGCCGGCGAGACGTCATTCACGGACCCGGAAGTCGCAGCTCAGAGCGACGGCGTTCGCAGCGTTCTGCCAGCGATTCCACAGTCCCGGCAGCAGGTATCACCCCAGGCGTCCGAGTTGGCTCCTGAGAACACCGCGCTTGATCAATCAACTCTGGAGTCGCCACCCGCTTCCGTTCTTCCTTTGCGTCGTTCTCAGGAGCGACAGCCGCGAGGTTCGTTCCGGAGAATTGATGCCGGACACCGTTCGCCGTCGAATGACCGAAACCGAAGCGAGACGCCGGTCGAGAACAACGGGCAACTGCTGCCACTTCAGAGCCTGCTTCCATCCACGCGCTCAGTGGATCGGCCTGCCGGTGACGATTCGTCGCTGCGTTTTCCTGCGCAGGTGGATCTTGCATTCGATTCGACACTGGCGAGGTCAACGCCGTTGAAAGGGCTGGTCCCCGATCTTCCTTCGAGTGCTCCGGAGATTTCCGAAACGGACCTGGCCCCAGCGTCTCTGGTGCCGTTGCCGTCTCTGATCGCGCTGGATTCGGAATCCGGAGCGAAGAGTCAAAGTGGAGTGCCGCGCGATGCGATCCGGATTCCCGCTGGCCTGGCTGTTTCGGACCTGCTTCACGGAGATGAGCCGGAACTGACTCTCCTCATTCCGGACTCGCCGGAAGTGCAGGTGACATCCACTGAGGCCACGCTGCCGGGGGGAGTCGCCGGAGCCCCGCATATCGAAGTTCTGGAACCTCTACCGTCCCTGTTGAGGACCGTGGAGGAGGTCGCACCGTCTCAGTCTCAGGTTCCGTCCCGGTCGCTCAAACCGGACTCTGCGGCTCCGGCCGGGCATGTCTCCGCGATACCTGATCCGTTCGCTGTGAAGCCAGTCGAGGGGACGGATTCAACGTTCAGAAACCAGAAGGCCGTGAGCACCACTCAATCAGAACGATCCGGCGCAATTCCAGATCCTGCTGCCGATCCGGAAGCGCTGGGCGATGAAGCTCCCACCGGGGCCGCTGAGCTTGCGGCTTTCTCGCAGTCCCAGGTGGCAGCCTTGCAGATTCCACCGATCACAGGCCCGGCTTCATCAGCGCTTCCATCAGAGGACCGTCGGAGCCGGTCGGGAACTGCCACGGCGGCACAGATTGTTCGTGCCGGTGAGTTTTCAGGAACCAGCTACTCAGTGCCGCCTGCTCAGACATCACGGCCGGATTCCGCGTCCGAGCCGGAAGGTGTCGCGGTCACGCTGGATTCGATTCGCCCCCGCTCCGCCATTGAACCCGCTGGTTCCGCACTGCCGGATGACATTCTGCCGGTGGGTTCTGATCGCGCGGCGGCTGTCGCTTCTGAAGTGACAAGCGGACGCGAGGCCGCTGCCGCCGGTGTCGTTCAGACAGTCCGCGCTGAACCAGGGCCGATTGCTTACGCCGCCGACCTGTCCGATGGGGCGACGGCTGCCGATGACGGGCTGATGCAGATCGAACTGTCGGAGACTGTCAGCACCATTCGCCGCGCGATTTCCGGCGACGGACACATCAAAGTCCGATTGAATCCTCCGGAACTCGGCGCCATGCAGATTGAGGTTCGTCAGGTCGATGCCAGTATCACAGTGCGGCTGGAAGTGGAAACCGAAGCGGCTCAGAAAGCGCTGCTGGAATCGCTCGGCGACCTGCGTCAGTCCCTGCGTCAGCAGCGGGCCGGTGTTGAACAGATTGATGTTGTCCTGATCGAGCGGTCCCAGGAACCGCTTCGCGGCTCGCTGGACGACGGCCGGCGCGATGCGGATCGCGAACGGTCTTCTGAAGAGCAGAACCGCCGCCAGGAGCAGGAGCGTCGCAACCGTCAACAGCGACGATCCTCCAACCCGGACGAGGAAGCCTCGTCAGAGGCCGCCTGATCCGGCTCGCCCGATTTACAAAAAGGGTTCACCATGTCAGTGGGTTCTACCACTTCATCCGGCAGCACCACGATCGACAGCAGTCGCACCGGCTTCAACGGTCTGACGGCGGACGACTTCTTCAAACTGCTGATCGCTCAGCTTCAGAACCAGGATCCGTCTGAGCCGGTTGGAAATGAGGAACTGCTGGCGCAGCTGTCGACCATGCGAAATCTGCAGTCGAACATTGAACTGGGTGAGGTCTTGAAGAAGCTTTCCACTTCGCTCGACAGTCAGAACGCGGACTATGGCCAGAAGCTGTCCGTCGCGGCCTCGTATATCGGTCAATCGGTCACACTTGATGATCTGACCGTGGGGCGCGTCGAGCATGCGTTTCTCGAAGGCGGGCAGACCTTCATCGGAGTCAATGGAGTCGATGTGCCTCTGTCTCGCGTGATCGCGGTCAATTCCTCGGAATCCTTTGTGGGACGGCTGGTTTCCACTTCGGTAGTAAATGCCGAGGGACTGTCGGAAACGGTAACGGGAGTCGTACAGTCCGTCTCAAAGCAGAACGGTTCCGATGTCTTGAATGTTTCACTGCTGGATGCGGATGGTAATGTCAGTCAGGCAACGGTGGCGCCGGACCGCGTCAAACACATCTTTACAGCCAACGGTCTGGTGGGGCGTCGAGTCCAGATTGTCGATGACCAGGGAGTGCAGCATAGTGGCATTGCCACTGCGGCCACTGTCAGCGGAGTACCCGGTATCAGTGTGGCCGGAACTGCGGTGAAGCTCGACCGGGTCGTTTCTGTCGGCCTGCCGTGATCAACCATCCTACGGATTAGTGAAGTCATCCGCTGGATTGTTATTGCGATCCGGATTGTACTGTCCTTCGCCACCCTGATGCCGGCGCCCGTGGAACCAGCCAAGCTTGACTCGCGACCACGGCAGCGCGTAATCCCAGCCCCAGGTGCCTTCATCGCAGTAGCGGGGTTCGCCGCCAAAGGCCGCTCCACCACCGACGTAGTAGCCGACATACCGCCGATCATCGGGACACCGCGTCCAGGGCGCGATGCTGTTCGGGCAGCCGGCACGCTGGAGATGTTCATCCTGCGTCTGCGTCGGCTGATATTTCCAGCGATGGTAGCCGAAGAAACCGGTTCGCGGGTCGAGATCGAAGGTCTGTTTGAGCTTCTCACCAAACGCAGGGGGCTTTTCCTGAGCCGGCGCGGAATGGGAGAGCCAGAGCAGCGCCAGCACCGTCATTGGAAGGACTGTAATCCGAGCCATCATGGTGACATCCGTGCCGATTTTCAGGATACGAAAAACCCCAGGACGGGGTGACCTGGGGTGATTCGTCAGTGAGATCAGATTGTCTGCCGGTGGTTCGACCGGCGGGGTGCCTGTTCTGATCAGTCCTTCCCGGTTTCCGTTTTAGCGCAGTAACTGCGAGCCGCAGGGGCCGCGGATCAACCTCGTGGGTTTCTCAGGAACTTGATGTAGGGCAGGCGAACGTTGTCGACAACCACTTCATCGGCGCGGATGACGGCATCCGGAGGCAGGAATCCCTGCGCGCCGCTAAAGGTTACCACGTCGTCCTGATCGACACCGTCCCCGGAAACTCCAAACCCACCAATCAAACCGCCGGCATTTCCATAAAGAGGTGTGCTGCCGGGGAAGAAGACAATGCCATTCTGATTGGCGCGGCGATCTGTCAGTGGATCACCGGTAGCAATCGCTCCATCGCCGGGATCGCGGAAATTCGTTCCTGGAACGAAGGCGTCATACCCCAGCACACTGTTGAAGGCGGATGCGGGAATGACGGCGGTTGATTCCACCAGTTGCACGTCGTTGATTCCACCGGTGGGAATGCCCAGGGCAGCGGAAAGGTCGTTGAGAATGGAGAAATCTCCCGCCGGGCGTCCGTCCTGTCCCGAAGGGTAACGCGGTTCCGCCAGGAAACGGATTGTCCGGTTTGTGAATGCCGTTCCCGCCGGAACGGTGCCTTCCACTCCCGTGACCTGGTCGATGGGCTGCAGCGCCGTGGCATCAGCGTAATAGGCTGTATTGCGGGCCTTGGCCACGGCCACGTCGATGGAGAACACAGTAGCATCCCGCATGCGGAACAATCCCAGAACATTCCCACCGCGATCGGTCACCGCGAAGACCATGCGCGTTCTGGATCCGATCGGAAGACGAATCGCGGCACGCACCGAATTCGCCTCTGCGATGCCATTCACGATGATCTGCTGAACCTGCGCTGCTGTGATATCCGGATTGCCGTCTCCGTCGAAGTCGCCTCCGTCATGAGGTGTCACGAGATATCCGTAAGGCACGGATTGACCATCCTGATACAGATCGCCCCCTGTCGTCACCTGCTGGTCCGCTCCACTGTTCGCTCCTGTCAGCGGTCCGAGTGCCGTACCGAAATTGACAAGCTGCTCGACTCCCAGAATGCCCGGCGTCGGCCCGAATGCCTCCAGTTGGATTCCCACCAGGTCGAGTCGCCCAAACGGAACATCGAGAGTAGAATTAGGAATCGGTTTGGCCCCTGGTACACGCGTAGCTGCACCGGTACTGCCTCCGGCAGTGACAAATGCAATGAACTCCGCCTCCAGGACACGCGAGGCGTTGGTTCGCTGCGACTCAGTCTGACCCACTCCAGCGACAAATCCCTGTTCAAAGTCCGCAGTCCCGTCAGGGCCGGGAAAGAAGACGCCCACACCGCCGATGATCGTGTCACCGATTCCATCTCCATTGGTGTCGCGGTAGAGCGGGACTCCCCCCGGCAGTGTCGCAATACCTCGCGCCTGCGCTTCCGGGAAGACACCGGAGACAAAGCCATATGATTCCGGAGCGCTGAGCCTGAGATTGGCCAGACCATCGGCGTCGGTATCCGGGTTGTCCACCATTCCGTCGCCATCGGAGTCAAACGGCACAAAGGCGGGATCGATGTTGAAACGCGAACGCAGCGTGATGTCGTCCGCCGTTCCTTTCACACCATCTTCACCCGGATGCACAATACTGTCTCGATTCGTGTGCTCGATGGCGAACAGGTCAACTGGTGGTGCGTAAGCGATCTCCGGCGGGAAGTGCCCGCCAACCCCGATGGGCGCGACAAAGCCCGGCCCACGGACGTTCGGATCGGCACTGTTGGGATTGGAGTTTACTTCCCGGAAAGACACCGTGGACTGGCTGATAAACCGCACCAGACGGGACGTAATAGGCGCGAATGTCTCGCTCTGCGGATCGCCATTGGCAAAGAATGCTGCCGTTCGAGCCTTTGCAACGGCACCGTCGATCGCAAAGGTCAGCAGTTGTGGATCGGCCTGCAATCCGGCATCAACGCCGGCTTCCACGCGGACTCCGAGGATGTTACCACCGCGATCCACGATGGCGATGATGGCGTCTTCACTGGGAGAAACCTGAGAGGCGTAGGCCAGCAGCGCCTGAACTTCGGCCTGACTGAGTTGTGGATATCCCGTGATCATGGCATGCAGGCCATGCAGTGAAGCTAAGGAGTCGGGAGCGGACAGGTCTACATTCGACAGGTAAGTATCAGCGGCGAAGTGGTAGGATTCCAGGCTGCGTTCGATGTCGTAAACCTGGTTCATAATATCGCCGGAACCGGTCGTTGAAATATCCTCAAGTCCCAGGACATGCCCCATCTCGTGGCCGACGACAGTGGTGAGATCATAGGTGCCGACGGGATTGCCGTTGCCGAAACTGGTGTCGTAATTCTCGGTATGGTCCAGAGCGATGACTCGCTGTGTGTGAATGCTGCCATTTTGATTCTCAACGGCGACGGTTCCACCCAGTCCCAGAACTTCTCCAGGGGTGCTTTCGTGTCCGAAGGCTTCCAGTTGCCCCAGATAGAGAATGACGACTTCACTGTCTGGGGCCCGTGTGTCCCGCTCGAAGACAATCTGCCCGTCGAGTGCGCTTTCCCAGTTGCGCAGTGCCAGTTCCGCAGCGGTCTGCTGAGTGGGTGTGAATTCGTTGGTGTAGCCAGCGATGCTGCGGAAGTCGTAGCGCACAACGACAGGTTGTGAAGCTGAAGTTGAGTTCGATTCCGTCTGGCTGCTTCCCGTTGATTCGCCGCTCGTGGAACTGCCGGTTGCAGGCAGCGCGGCATTCCCCGCACCGCCGGTGCCGGTTGATCGGTCGTTGCCGCCGCCGGACACGGGAAAGTATCCAGCGCTCTGGCGGGCCGCTTCGCCTGGACCGGCCCCTCCCGCGAAAGTCAGGTCGAATGCCTGCGACGAACCGGTGGATGAAACAGAGCGAACGGCCGTTGCAGCCTCGCCGTCTTCGTCTGTATCTGATGTTCGTTTTGACTTGCGAGGAGCGGTCGTGTCTTCTGTGCTGGCGTCGTCGCCGGGATCGTCGTCCGACTCGCTCTGGGCGGCGGATTCACTGGCAATCGCCAGTCCAGCCAGCAGTTCCTCGCTGCTCAATTCCAGGGACTCGTCGATTTCCCCGGTTTCGGTTTCGCTTTGATGCTCAAGTCGATGGTCAGGGTTCTGAGGGTGAGCGCCTTCGCCGGAGGATTCTTCACGGGATGTGCCTGGCGGATCCGGGTTCTGCCGGGACTCATCCAGAATGCGCTGCGCTGTCTGTTCGGCCTGCTGCTGATAGCGGGGTTGATCCAGCCAGCGCATGACTTCCTGCACGGAAGACATTTCCTGATCCGCATGCTGCAGCGCAATGTCGGCGGGTGACAGGTCAGACTGATCGCTGCGGGCCAGCAGTTCAACCTGTTCAATGGGAAGCAGGTGTCCGACCGCAGTCCCTGTTTCGGTCGGGATCAGGCTGCCGGGAATGATCCGGCTTTCGAGGGCTTCGATCGACTGGACCGGTTCGCCGCCCGTTCGACGCTGCGGGCGACGGATGGGGGACCGGGAAAACCTGTCTGCACTCTTCCTGAAAAACACGACATCCTCCCTGGGCCGCTTGTTCGGCCATACCTGCTCGCGCCATTCCGGCGCGCAGAGCTGCTCCTCTCATCGAAATCGTCAGAACCGGTCGGACCAGTCGATTCGATTTCACCGTCACAACTGGAAAAGTCGGCGGTTTTTCTCAGACTGTCCGAATGCGGGGGATTTACCCCAGATCGTGCGTGAATGAAGAAAGCTTTGGACCTTTGGGAACTTTTGCAGTCAGGTGACGTCTCTGGCACACCGCGCTGGATGAGGACGGGATTCCTGAGCGGTTTTGAAAGCTGTAACCACCCTCAATCACTGTGGTTATGAATCTTCCGGCGGTGCGTGACGGTGGTTTGTGTGAATCGAGTTCAACAGTTGCTGTCAAAGGTTCCTCTTGTTGGAATCTGCGGCTGTGGAACGATGTTGGCAGGATTGAGCCATGAATGGCAGAGCATCGGACGAGCGTCTTTCGGCCTGGCTGGACGACGAATTGACGCTGAATGAGCGAGCGGAAGTCGAACGACTTCTGGCCGAGTCGCCGGAATTCAGGCGGGAGCTGACGGAGCTGGAGCAGGTTTCCGCTCTGGTGAAAGGCCTGCCAAACTCGGGCGCTCCTGTCGAGTTGAAAGCTTCCATTCTGAGAGCCATTGAACGGGACACTCTGCTGGCAGGGGCTGGCTCTGAGACGGGGCGGTCTCGCTGGTTGGTCCAGATTCTGGCTGCTGCCGCAGCGGTGCTGGCGGCCGGCATGGTGACCTGGTGGGGGACGACACAACGCCCGGAGGCTCAAGTCGCAGAGGCGCCGCCCGTTCGCAGTTTCTCATCCAGTCCCGGCATTTCAGCGGCGAATAAGCCTGAGTCTGATCAGGCCCTGGCAAACGCCTCTGCTCGCCAGCCGGGCATGGATGAAACCACTCTGAACATCCCGCGCGAGCAACTCGACCAGGTCCGGATCGGTGATGTCATTCAAGCTGTTGAGCAGAATGGTGATCAGGTTTCGGTCATACGACTGACGGTCGTTGATCGGAAAGCCGGGGCTGCCGCGCTGCAGGTGCTGCTGGCTCGTGAGCAGATTCCCGTGAACGAATCGTCGGACGCGGGGCTGGTCACGGTGACGATCGAGTCGAGTTCAGAACGGCTGGAGCGGGCGCTGCACGAGATGCGGCAGCAGGTTGAATTCGACCTCCTGTCCGTTGGACCGCCTGCGGAGTTCGCCGTGCAGGAACCGGAACTGAACCGCATTGCCGAGCAGTCATCGACCACAAAGCTGCCTGATGGCCAGAAGCGAGTCATCTTCGTTCTGGTGAATGGATCGAATGAGGAAAAGGGTGACGGAAGCGGCGCTTCCTGAGCTGGAACCCTCTTCTGGCAGCGTCAGACAGACCGTTTGCGGATTTGTCCGCCCGCGCCGGTTCCGGACAGTCTGGTCCAGTCGATTCCCAGTTCCGCGGCGATGCGTCGTGCGCGCGGACTGGCGAACGGTGCTCGCTCACCAGGAGGCGTCCCTGCGGTGCCGGTTTGCGGCAGGTCGCTCAGCAGAATGCGGCCGCTGGGACCGGTGCCGCCGACTGTGGCCAGATCGACGCCTCTGCTGCGAGCCAGTCGCCGGACGGACGGAGCGGTGGGAGGCGGATCAGTTCTGCGCGGAGTGGTTGATACCAGTGGAGCAGAGTGGACCGGAACCGTTTCGCCCGGCGCGAGCAGACAGCCGATGACGGCTCCGACTTTCACCGTGCTGCCCGGCGCCGGGCTGTCCGGCGGGATATGCAGGATGCCTTCATCAACGGCTTCGACTTCCTGAATGGCTTTCTCGCCTTCCAGTTCAAAGACCACGTCCCCCTGGCGGATGTGGTCGCCATCCTTTCGCAGCCAGCCGACGAAAATCCCTTCCTCCATCGACCAGCCGGAACGCGGAATCACGATCTCACCGGCCATGATTACTCCTTCATCAGCGAGCGGATTGCCGATGTGATGGCAGCTGCGGACGGCACGACGGCGGCTTCGAGCGGCGGGCTGCAGGGAGTGGGGGTGAAGACTCCCGTCAGACGCCGGATCGGGGCATCCGGATCGTTGAAGCCCGCGTCCGCGATCTGCGCGGCGATCTCGGCGGCGAAGCCGCACGGTGCCGGCGATTCATCGACGATCAGCAGGCGGCCGGTCTCAGCGACGGATCTCAGAATCGTCTTTGTGTCGAGAGGTGAAACGGTTCGTGGATCGATCACTTCCACCGAGATGCCCTCGCGCCGCAGTTCATCGCAGACGGACAAGGTCAGGTGAACCATGCGGGCCAGAGCGACCACCGTGACATCGCGGCCGGGCCGGACCACAGACGCTCGACCGAATTCAATCTCGTAGTCCTCTTCGGGGACGCGACACTTCGTTGTCAGGATTTCGCGATGTTCGAGGAACATCACCGGATCGTCGCAACGGAGGGCATGCTTCATGAGTCCCTTCGCGTCGTAAGCGCTGGAAGGAACAACGACGCGCAGGCCGGGAACCTGAGCGTACATCGCGTAGTAGCTGCCGGAATGATGCGTGGCCGCGGAATGACCGATGCCGATGCAGCCGCGGAGCAGGACCGGCATCTTCAACCGGCCGCTCGACATGTACTGCATCTTCGCGATCTGATTCACGATTTCACCGACCGCGTCGAGAATGAAATCGGCGAACATGAAGTCCACGATCGGCCGCGTTCCAGTCATCGCCGCGCCTCCGGCCAGTCCCACAAAACCTCGTTCTGAAATCGG
>Ga0172376_10003593_pt1 | contig 18243 bp, 18 predicted proteins | sample Lak35m_FD_121114 | JGI IMG/M metagenome (GOLD analysis project Ga0172376, IMG submission 121114) | Freshwater microbial communities from Kabuno Bay, South-Kivu, Congo - kab_092012_35m | ecosystem: Environmental > Aquatic > Freshwater > Lake | place: Democratic Republic of the Congo: South-Kivu... | reverse complement strand
GGGCATCTGCAACAAACGCTCGAGGCGCTCGTCGTCGGCGATCAACACGCGGGGCTCGCTGTCGTTCAGTGCGTACTCCATCTCCGGCGCAGTCCACCACGCGTTCATTCCGACCACGGCGGCTCCGACCGAGACGCCGGCCCAGTAACCGACGACCCACTCGGGATAGTTGCGCATGGCGATGGCCACGCGACTGCCGGGCGTGACACCATTGGCCACCAGATGGGCGGCCAGCTTGCGAACCTGGGCGTGCACCTCGGCGTACGTGTACCGCTCGTCCTCGTAGACCAGATAGTCCTTGTCGCCGTGCACCACCGTGGTCTCCCAGATGGCCCGTATGGTGGGTGGCGCCGCCACGTAGGACTTCGCGGGGACCCCGCGGATGGTGGTCATGTGGGTGGCGAACGGAGAGCCCGGAGCGTCGAGTTCGGCACGGGCGGTCAGGTAATGGTGGATCACGCGGAACATTCTTACCCATGGCCGAGCCCACGTACAGATCGGGAGGGGGCCCTCGCGTGACGATCTTCCGCCCATGTACGCGTCGCGGTCGGTGTGGCAACATGGCTCGTGCTCTCCGTGCCCACCGTCGACATCTCCGATCCCACCGCCACCTCCCTGGAGGCGCTCGACGCCGCCTGCCGGGACCACGGCTTCTTCTTGCTCGGTGGTCACGGTCTGGACGAACTGATAGAACGCACGTGGCGTCAGACCGAACGCTTCTTCGACGCCGACCGGAGCATCAAGAACGAGATCGTTCGTGACCTCGAGAACCCGATGGGTTACTTCGATCGGGAGCTCACGAAGCGAAAACGCGACAACAAGGAAGTGTTCGATTTTCTGGATCCGACCGTGGCCGCCATCGACGCCCGCAACCGTTGGCCCCGAGACCTTCCGGGCTTTCGCGAGACCATGACGGAACTGTTCGACGAGTTCAGCGCTCTCGCCGATCGCACCATGACCCTCATCCACGGAGCCCTCGACCTGCGAACCGATTCGCGGGCCAAGGTCGCGGGAAGTCGCCACAGCAGCATGGTTCGACTGAACTGCTATCCGGTCGGCGATCCGGTGCCGGAGTCGGAGCGGGACGGACTACCCGAACTGGGCGAAACCGCGCTCGGCTATCACACCGACCCCGGGACGCTCACTCTGCTCCTGCAGGACGACACCGGAGGTTTGCAAGCCGAGTCGCTCGACCACGGATGGATCGACGTTCCCCCCACTCCCGGAACGATCGTGGTCAATCTCGGGGACTGCATGCAGGCATGGACCAACGATCGCTACCGTGCGGCGGTTCATCGTGTGGTTCCCATGACCCGCAACCGCCGTTTCAGCATCCCCTACTTCCAGAATCCGACCCGCGACTCGGTGATCGCGCCGATGCCAGAGTTGAGCACTTCCGGGGCTCGGTATCGGAGTTTCGCGTGGAAGGAATTCATGGCCGCTCGGGCCTACGACAACTTCACCGATCTCGGTACCGACGACACCCAGGTCACCGACTTCCGCGTCGACGCCTGACCCGTTTCGACGGCCTTCACGCTGTGGGATAATGGGGCATGATCGAATCCAACGACGTCTCTTCCTTACTCGATCCCGAGATCGCCACGATGCTGGCGGCGTCGCCGGTGAACATCGGCGAGATCCTCGGCGGCCTCACCCCGGAGTCGGTGGTGACGATTCGCGAGATGTTCGCCGCCACCCCTCCCCCGCCACTCTCCGATGAGGTGACCCGCGAGGACGTGTCGCTCGAAGGTCGCGGCACCGCCTCCGTCCGCGTGCATCGACCACGCGTTCAACGTGCGAACGCGCCGTGCGTCGTCTGGATGCACGGTGGTGGCCTCGTTCTCGGCGACAACCGCATGGACGACGCGCGCTTCGACATGTGGTGTCACGAACTCGACATCGTCGGGGTGTCGGTCGAGTATCGCTTGGCCCCCGAACATCCCTACCCCACGCCCCTCGAGGACTGCTACGCGGCTCTCGCATGGACCCACCGCAACGCAGCATCGCTCGGCGTGGATCCGACGCGCATCGGCATCGGCGGCGCCAGCGCCGGCGCCGGACTCGCCGCGGGTCTGGCTCTCTTGGCGCGCGATCGCGCCGAGTTCGCCGTCGACTTCCAGTTGCTCGTCTATCCCATGATCGACGACCGTCAAGTCACCACCTCCAGCTCGTGGATCGACCCGATCTGGTCACCAGCGGCCAACACCTTCGGCTGGACGTCGTATCTCGGGTCCGACAAGGGCACCGACAACGTCGCCCCGTACGCCGCGGCGGCCCGAGCCACCGACCTGCGTGGCCTTCCCCGCGCACTCGTCGTAGTCGGGGCACTCGACGGGTTCTCGGACGAGGACATCGACTACGCGAAACGTCTGCGTCACGCTGGAGTGCCGACCGATCTCAACGTCTACGCGGGAGCACCTCACGGATTCGACACGTTCGGCGATCTCACCACCGTCTCACGACGTTGCAATCGTGACGTCGACGAATGGCTGGCCGCCCGGGTGGTCTGACGTCGTTCAGAGAATCTCGGCCGCGATGCGGTCGAGCAGCGCGCGGGCACGAGTGGCGTGTCCACCGTCGTCGTCACGCAGCGCGTCGTGCAGAGAAACCCACTGTTCCTCGGGAATGTCGACGTTGGTCGCCAGGTTGCGAACGATCGTCGCGTCGAACTCGATGTGTGGCTGCAGCCCCCACGCCCGACCCCGACGAAACACCGCGTCGGCATGGGGCAAGCGAGCCAACACGTCGGCATCGTCCGGTGCGGCGATGGCATCCTCGTGCCAGACCGCCCACGGGCCGGCCAACTCACTCGGCGCCCCATCGGAGACGTCGAACTCCACGTAGGACCGGAACGTGTGATCCATTCGCGTCACCGAGCCGCCGAGAGCACGCGCCAGAACCTGGGCACCGAAGCAAACACCGATGTACGGCCGATCCGATGCCACCCATTCGCGCACCGCGTCGACCTCCGATTGCGCCGGTGGGCGACAATGGCCCGTGGCGACCGAAGTGGGCGAGCCGAGCACGATCAGCACATCGGCATCGGGAAGCGACGGGGAATCCTCTCGGTAGATGCGCTCCACGGAGAATCCCGACGTGGCCAACCAATCACCGATGTGTCCGAGTTCGTCGGCGACTCCACGATGGGAAAGAACGACCGATCGCGCCACGAAAGCTCAGCCGACGCGGTGCAGCGTGTTGCCGTCGGTGTGGGGCAAGGGGTCCGGGAACTGATCCATGCGCAAGCTGGTGTTCTCCCGATACGTCCACGAGTCCGGTCCATCGATGGTCACGGTGACCGTGTAGGCCACGGTGCTCGCGTGCTGACCCAAGTAGGTGTTCTCGCCGATGGCGTAGGTCTTCGAGCCGATCTCGGCGGCCATGGTGAACTCCGTGGCATCGGCCGTGGTCCGACCGCCCGCGAGCACCGCGATACCCCTTGGCACCACGAAGGCTCGAAGAATCTCGCCGGTCGCGGCATCCCACAACCAGTAGCCGAGCTCGGTGTGAAAGGGGTTCTCTTCGCCGTCGCGCCACATCGCGGTCTTGTAATCGAGGCCGTAGAGCGACTGCGATCCGTTCTCCACCGGGCCGAACGGCTTCATGGTCACCTTCTCCAGGTACGGCGTCTGGTGCACCTTGCCCCGCGAGTGCGAGTACGAACTGTCCAAGCCTCCCTGGCCCTGCCATTCACCGATCAGACCGGCCAGCGGTCCCCATTCTTTCGACATGTTTGCCTCCTCGAGTCGCCGAACCTTAGTGGCGAACGGCGCAACCGAAGAAGTGCCGACGGATTCCCGCCGACCTCGCGCGCACTCGGATCGAATCACCCGAAGTCGTAGGCGACTCCGGTGGCGCGTTCGCTCAGTTCCCAGAGTCGACGTGCCGCCTCGGAGTCGCGGCCGCGACGACTGGGCACTTCCACCCGCGGAGCGCCGAATGCCATCCAACGTGGCCCGTACATCTCTCCACCCGACACCGCCGGATCGACCGCCGCCCGTAACTGTGCTTCGCACCCCTGCACACCGGTGCGCACCAAAACCGGGGTGAGCCTGCGCATCACGAAGTTCGTCGCCGCCGTGCCGTTCTTCCCCAACTCGGTCCGCGCCGTTCCCGGATGTGCGAGCACCGACAGCACCGGCGAGCGCGCCGCTCGAAGTCGACGATCGAGCTCCAATCCGAAGTGCACGTTGGCCAATTTGCTCTGGAAGTACGCGCCCCAACGACTGTAACGGCGTCGTTCGAAGTGCGGGTCGTCGAGGCGCACTCGTCCCGGTCGATGCGCGATGCTCGACACGGTCACGATTCGGCCACCATTCGCTCCACCGACGATCGGCAACAGCAGACCCGTCAGAGCGAAATGTCCCAGATGATTGGTTCCGAGCTGGGACTCGAATCCGTCGACGGTTCGACTCCGGTCCAGGGCCATGACGCCCGCGTTGTTCATCAACACGTCGATGACCCGGCCTCGTCCGAGCATCGATTCGGCGAAAGCCCTGACCGAACCGAGATCGGCCAGATCGAGTCGGCCCACTTCCAACGTTCCGGACCCGCCATCGCGCTCGATCTCGTCGGCGGCCGCACGGGCCTTTTCCATGTTCCGACAGGCCATGACGACGTTCGCCCCCCGCCGATGAAGGTTCCGCGTCGCTTCACGACCGATACCCGAATTCGCACCCGTGACCACGATGAGCTTGCCACGAAGGTCGGGTATGTCATCGACGGCCCAAAAATCCTCGTTGACACTCATCATTCCGCGTACCTCACCTTGCTCGCGTCGGCGATCCGCAGACTATTGTTTCCCGTAGTCCGAAATCGGAGATTGCTGATGACGCGAGGTCTCGAGAACACCGCCAGCCAGATTCGTGGTCGTCTGATCGACAGTGCATTGGTGTTCATCGACCGCGACGGCATTGATGGGGCGCGCCTGCGCGACATCGTCGAGCACGCCGACATGACCACCGGGTCGCTCTACTGGTTCTTCAAGAATCGGCGGGCCCTCATCAACGCGGCCCTGGCCGAGCGCTACGTCCGCAAGATGCGCCAACTGACCGACGCCGCCGAGGACATCATCGCGAAGGGTCTGGTGATCGGTGATCCTCTGGACTTGCTGGCCGAAATCGCGGTACGGGTCGGCGATCCGGAGCGAGTGATGGCCCGTCGCGAGAGCGTGCAGGTACTAGCGGCCGCTCTCGACGACCCGATCCTGGCCAAACATGTGGCCGACGTCCAACGAACCCTGCTGGCGCAACTGACCAACGTTGTCAGAATCGCCCAGGAGAAGAGAATCATTCGTTCGGACGTCGACGCCTACAGCGTTGCGGTGATGATTCAATCGACGACGGTCGGTCTCGCGTCCGTCGACTTGGCTCCCGACCTCCTGCCTCGGGACGACAACTGGATCTACCTGATGGAACGAGTGGTCAAGGCCCTGCGGGCGTCGCCCGATCCGTCCTGATGCATCGTCGTCCATGAATTCGTCCCGACAGCGAACCATCGCCGCGACCGCGGTTTCGGGGATCGCTCTGATCTGCGTGGTTATCGCGCTGTCGACGTCGAGCGGGGGCGGGACGCAGGTCGCCGATTCCACGATTCCGGTTGCCCCGGTGACCACCGTGCCCGCCGAGACGATCTCCCCGTCCACCGAAGCGTCGGTCGTGGTTGCGCCCGAGCAAGGGACGGACGAGCCCTGCAGCTTGCGCGCCAAGACCCTCAATGGTGGGTCGAGCGGCGACGACGTGATCTGTCTGCAAAAGGCCCTGATCGAAGCCGGCTACCTGAGTGGAATTCCCGGTGGCGTGTACGACAACGCCACCGCCGCCGCGGTTACGAAGCTGCAGACAGATCGTGATTTGTTCGTCGACGGTGTCACCGGCCGCGAGACCGCGATCTCCCTCGGAATTTGGCCTGAAGAACCCGACTTGGTCGTGCGGACACCTCCGCCCGCACCGGGTGCGGTGGACCTCCTCGGATACCCGTTGTCCTCGGTGGCCACGAGTGGAGCCGACGCGCCTCCGCTTCCGGAGAATTCCGGCTCGGGTCGCCGGCTGGTCTATCAACGAGCCGGCCAACGCGTGTGGGCGGTCGATGAGAACGAGATCGTCATACGTTCGTGGCTGGTGTCGGGAAGCAAGTACGACAACGAGTTGCCCGGTGTCCACGAGGTGTACAGCCGATCCGAGACGAGCATCGCCTGGGATGGCAAGGCCTACTTCAACCTGATGGTTCGTTGGCTGAAGACGAGCGATGATGCGATCGGCTTCCACGCCCTACCGATCAAGGTGGCGGACAACTCGCTCTATCAGACCGAGGCCGAACTCGGACAGCGTCTGTCGGGTGGTTGTCAACGTCAGGCGAATCTCGACGCCGAATTCACCTGGGAATTCGCGCAGGTCGGAACTCCAGTCGTCGTTCTGTGATCAGCGTGCGTCGGTGACGATCCTGGACAAGCTGGCCTCGGCCGACTCGACGTCGGGACGCTCGACGTTCACGAGTGGACTGAGGTAGCTCACCGAGACGTAATCGTTCTCGACCATGCCGCCGTCCGTGTCGATGGGTAGCTCGGCGGCCTCTCCCCACGTCATGCGCACATGGAACGTCCCGTCGTGACCGACCTTGGGTTCGAGTCGGGCGGTGCTCATCCGACGCGGAGGCTCATGACCCAACCGAGCCGACTTCCATCCCTTGATGTGGGCAACGTCCTTGTTGGGAACGTTTATGTTCACGACCACCGGTTCACTCGGCATGTCGCGCACGAAACCGTCGACGAAGGCCGCGGCGACCGAGGCCGCACTCTCCCACTTCTGACCCACCAGCATCTCGTCCCAACCTTGACCCTCGACACCGAAACCCGTGACCGCTTGACTCACGGCGATTCCCGAGACGCGTCCGTTGCGCGCGGTCAGGGCAGCGCCCACCGTGCCCGAGTGATACACCGATCGCCCGACGTTGGCCCCGGGGTTGATGCCCGACACGACGAGGTCGAACGGCTCACCGAAGGCACCGAGACGAGAGAACATCACGCACAGAGCCGGCGGTCCGGTGACCGACCACGCCTCGTCGATCCCGTCGACGTGGACGCGATGGACCTCGGGTTGCATCAGGTGCAGTGCGCCGAGGGCGGCTCCAGCGCCGGAGAACTCGCGATCGGGGGCCGCGATGACCACGTCGCCGAAGGGACGCATGGCGCGGGCCAGGACGTGAAGTCCCACCGAGTCGATGCCGTCGTCGTTGGTCAAAAGGATGCGCATGATTCCATCGTTGCCGATGACGAACGTCCGACAGGCATCAAAAGGTGAACGGATGCCTAATGTCCGGTGAAACGTGCCGGGCGACGTTCCAGGAACGCGGCGACACCTTCTCGGTGATCCGCGCTCTTGAAACTGGCGGACATTGCAGTGGTGTGACGCTCCATGTGTTCCGGAACACTGGAGGTGAGACCCTCGTAGGTGAGGCTCTTGATGAGACGATGGCTGTGCGGTGACCCCTGTGCGATGCGGCGGGCCAGGGTGACGGCTCTCTCCATCAGGTCCTCGGGTTCGACGACTTCGAGGACGTAGCCCAAACGAAGCGCTTCGTCGGCGTCGATCATGTCGCCGGTGTAGGTCAGACGTAGGGCGTTCTGCAGTCCGATGATGCGAGGGAGCAACCAGGTTCCGGCACCCGTGTCCGGGACCAGACCACGATGAACGAAGTTCCACGCGAAACGGGCGTTGGTGGAGGCGATACGAAGGTCACATTGCGACGTGAATTCGGCGCCCATACCGACCGCGGGACCGTCGATCGCACAGATGGTGGGCTTGGAACACTGGACGAGAGGCCACCACTTGTCGGTCTCCTCGGCGGTGCCGCGCAGCCCGCGCTGCTCGCCGGGAATGGTGGAAAGGTCCGCCAGATCGGTGCCGGCGCAGAACGCCCCGGGCACGCCGGTGACGATCAGGACGGAAATGGTTTCATCCATCGAGGCTTCACGGACGGCTTCGATGAAGTCGAAAAGGACGGCGAAGGTCATGGCGTTGCGTTTCTCGGGGCGATCGATCGTGATGATTCCGATCGACGATGTGTCGCCGGAAATCCGTTCGTACCGAATGTGTCCGCCCATCCCCCACCCCATGACAAAAATGCGACAATTTGTCGCTTTGTGTACACGAGCAATGTACACAAAGCGACAAATTGTCGCATTTAGGTAGTTGGGGGTGGGGTGGGTGACGGCGTCACCAGCGGAACCGTCGACCCAGGCGCCACCGTCGACCCAGGCGCCACCGTCGACCCAGGCGCCACCGTCGACTCCGGCGCCACCGTCGACTCCGGCACCACCGTCGTGGTCGTCGTCGGAATCACCGGCGGTTCACCCTCGGCCTCCACATCCTCTCCGTACACCCACACCGCCGTCTTTAGCGGAATCAATCCCGACGCCCAGATCATGTCCATGGCCGCGACACTCACGCGCACGCATCCGTGGGACGCGGGATAGTTCGGGATCGACTTCGATCCGTGGATCGCGATCCCACCGTTGAAGTACTTCGGCCGGTAGATCTTGCCCAGGTCGCCGTCCCACCAGCCGTCCGCTCGCTCACGTTGAACCTTGAACTTGCCCGAATGGGTGAGCGACCGACCCGTCTCCCACTTCGTCGGGTCCTTCTGATTCTTCTCGAGGTAGTACTGGCCGCTACCCGTCGAGATGTTGATCGCCCACACCAACTTCCCGCCCGCCGTGATGAGCATCACTTGCTTGGTCTTGTCGATCTCCACCACCACGTTCGACGACGTGCTCTGACCCATCGGGCGCGCCCTCGCCGACGTCAGTGCATCCGCGGTCACCTGATTCACCGAGCCCGTCGGATCGAGACCGGTCCACTTCTGAAAAGCCATCACTGCCTGCTTCGTCGTCGATCCGTACTCACCATCGACGCCGTACAACCAGAACCCCAGTTCCAAGAGGCGCTGCTGGATCAGCGCCGTCCCCATTCCGTCGCGGCTTCCCACCGCGGGCAGCGGGGCCGCGAGCACCGACACCTCCGGCGCCGTCGTGGTGGTCGCGGTGATCGTGGTCGACGTCGTCGGCACCACCGTCGTCGTGGTCGTCGTCGTGGATGTCGAGGTCGAGGACGTCGTGGTCGCCACGGTCGACGGGGAGAGATTCACGGCCGGCACGGTCGAGCCCTCGGCGGCATTGCCACCGCAGGCCCCGAGCAGGCTCGCGCACACGGCGATCACCGACCCGCCCCTGATTCGACCCGAAAACCTCACCTTGCCAAGGTACCGACCACCTCCCTCGTTGTGTTGGCAGGCTCGATCGACGACGCAAATCCCCGCTTCCCCTGCGAGACTGCCACCGTGGACACCGTTTCCGAGATCTTCGACCCCACGGCCTGGACGGTCGTCCCGGGATTCGACTTCACCGACATCACCTATCACCGCGCCACGGACCAAGGCACGGTCCGCATCGCCTTCGACCGTCCCGAGGTGCGCAACGCATTCCGGCCGCACACCGTCGACGAGTTGTACACCGCCCTCGAACACGCCCGACAGTCCACCGACGTCGGCTGCGTGATCCTCACCGGCAACGGCCCGTCCCCGAAGGACGGCGGATGGGCGTTCTGCAGTGGCGGCGACCAGCGCATCCGCGGACGCGACGGCTACAAGTACGCCGAGGGCGACACCGCCGCGTCCATCGAACCCGGCAAGAGCGGTCGTCTCCACATCCTCGAGGTCCAGCGGCTGATCCGCTTCATGCCCAAGATCGTCATCTGCGTGGTCCCGGGATGGGCCGCCGGTGGTGGTCACAGCCTGCACGTGGTCGCCGACCTCACTCTGGCCAGCCGTGAACACGCCCGCTTCAAGCAGACCGACGCCGACGTGGCTAGTTTCGACGGCGGTTTCGGATCCGCCTACCTCGCGCGCCCAGTGGGACAGAAGTTCGCCCGCGAGATCTTCTTCCTCGGGCGCGAGTACACCGCCGACGACGCCCACCGCATGGGAATGGTGAACGCCGTGGTCGACCACGCCGAGTTGGAAGCGACCGCGCTGCAGTGGGCTCGCGAGATCAACGGCAAGAGCCCGACGGCCCAACGCATGTTGAAGTTCTCGTTCAATCTCATCGATGATGGTCTCGTCGGCCAACAAGTCTTCGCCGGCGAAGCCACTCGTCTCGCGTACATGACCGACGAGGCCCAAGAGGGTCGCATGTCGTTCCTCGAGAAGCGCGATCCCGACTGGTCGTCGTATCCGTGGTACTACTGATCGACTCGGTCGACGACCCTCGTCTCGATCAATTCAGACTGCGGGAACGAGAACTTCGTCCGCGACGCATCCCGGCCCGCATGGCCAAGGGAATGACCCCCGCCGATCTCGAACGCGTCAGCGCCGGTCACTTCGTCGCCGAGGGCGACCTCGTCGTCGAACGTGCTCTGGCTGCAGGCTGCAAACCGGTGGCCCTCTTGACCGACGCCGAGGCCCCCGCGGCCGTGGCCTCCAGGATACCGTCGCACGTTCCGGTTTTCGCCGCCCGCGCCGAGGCCCGACGCATGCTCACCGGACTGGGCGTGGCTCTCGACGTGATCGGCCTGTTCGAACGTCCGCCCACCCGGGCGGTCGACGACATGGTGCCGACTTCTCACCACTTGTTGCTCGCCGAGGACGTGGACAACCCCACGAACATCGGCGCCATCGCTCGCAGTGCCGCCGCGTTCGGGGTCGACGGCCTGATCCTCGACCGCCACAGTGCGGACCCGTTGGCGCGCCGGGCCCTGCGTGTTTCGATGGGGACCGCGCTGCACATGCGACACGCGCGGGTCGACGACATCCCGTCGATCGTTCCGCTGTTGCGCACCCACGGCTTCGTCGTGTGCGGACTCACTCCTCGCTCCACCGCCGAAGACATCGCCGAGGTCGGTCGACGACTTCCCGCTTCGGCCCGGGTGGCGATCGTGCTCGGAGCCGAGCGCGACGGCTTGAGCGAGCGCACCCTCGCCGCTCTCGACCACTCGGTTCGTATCCCCATGGCCCCCGGCATCGACTCACTGAACGTGGCCGCGGCCGCCGCCGTGGCCTGTCATTCGTTGCTCGCCCGTACACTTTCAGCGTGAGCGCCACCGCCGTCCTCCTGCTCTCCTGCCCCGATCAACGCGGCGTGGTGGCCGCCGTCGCCGAATTCATCGCCCAACACGGAGGCAACATCGTCCACGCCGAGCAACACACCGACGACGTGGAGAAGGTCTTCTTTCAGCGCGTCGAGTTCGAGCTGGACGGTTTCGGACTCGGTCGCGACGAGATCCTGAACGCCTTCTCGGCCGTCTCGTCGCGTTTCGACATGTCCGTCGACCTGAAGTTCACCGACACTCTTCCTCGTGTGGGCATCCTGGCCTCGAAACAGCCCCATTGCCTGTTCGATCTGCTCACCCGTTGGCGTAGTGGTGAATTGCCCGCCCACGTCGCGGTGGTCATCGACAACCATCCGGATCATGCCGATTTGGTGCGACACATGGGCGTGCCGTACGTGCACCTACCCGTCACACCCCAGTCGAAGGCGACCCAGGAGCGCGCGGTGTTGGACCAGCTCCACGAACATTCCGTCGACCTGGTCGTGCTGGCGCGCTACATGCAGATCCTGTCGCCACTCGTGGTCGACGCCTATCGATCACGCATCATCAACATCCACCATTCGTTCCTCCCCGCGTTCATCGGTGCGAATCCCTATCGGCAAGCGCACGATCGCGGTGTGAAGATCATCGGTGCCACCGCGCATTACGTCACCGAGGAACTCGACGAAGGGCCCATCCTCGACCAAGAAGTCACCCGCGTCTCGCATCGCGACTCGGTCGCCGACCTCACCCGCAAGGGTCGCGATCTGGAGACCATCGTCCTGGCCCGAGCCGTCCGAGCCCACCTCGAGCATCGTGTGCTCGTGTACGGCCGCAAGACGGTCGTCTTCGGCTGAAGCGTCACTCAGGGTTTGCGCGAACTGATGGGTAGTCCGGTGTCGTTGCGCAGGTGCTCGGCCGCCGGCACGAAGTAGTTCGTCAATTCGGCTCGCACATCCGCGTCCTCGGTCACCGCTTCGACCGCGGCCACCATGTGAACCAACCAGCGATCGCGCTCCAACGGCCCCACATGGAACGGCATGTGACGCAGGCGCAACTTCGGATGCCCCCGCTCCTCCATGTAGGTCGTCGGACCGCCCCAATACTGAGCGAGAAAGAGGGTCAGGCGATGTTTCGCTCCCGCCAGATCGGTCTGATCGGGATACAACGGCCACAACACCTCGTCGGTGACCACCCCGTCGTAGAACTCGTCCACCAGACGCACGAAGAAGTCCATGCCACCGACGCGGTCGAAGAGCATCGGCTCGTCGTTCACGAGAATTCGGGGTCCGACCAATCGGGGAAAACGTCGGGCAAGCCGTCGCTGACCTTCACCGGGAACCGGGCGGGACGCTTCTCGAGGAAACTCGTCACGCCCTCCCGCGCATCGTCGCTCGCTCCGCGCGAGTTGATGGCCCTCGAGTCCACCCGGTGAGCCTGCATCGGATGGTCCGCTCCCAACATGCGCCACAGCATTCGTCGCGACAGAGCCACCGACACCGGTGCCGTGTTGTCGGCGATCTCGGTAGCGATCGCTCGGGCCGCGGGCAACAGTTCGTCGGGGGCGTGAACACTGCGCACCAGTCGGGCCTCACGGGCTTCGGTCGCCGAGACCATGCGCCCGGTGTAACACCACTCGGCCGCCTGCGAGATTCCGACCAATCGCGGAAGGAACCAGCTACTGGCTGCCTCGGGCACGATGCCTCGACGAGCGAAGACGAATCCGAATCTGGCCGACTCGCTCGCCAGTCGAATGTCCATCGGCAGGGTCATGGTCACGCCGACGCCCACGGCGGCTCCGTTGATCGCCCCGATCACCGGCTTGGTGCTCTCGAAGATGCGCAGGGCCACCAAGCCACCTCCGTCACGCACCACACCGGTTCGTGCGGCCACGTCGCTTCCGCCCTTGGCGAACGTGTCACCTCCGCCCGACAGATCGGCACCCGCGCAATAGGCCTTCCCCGAGCCGGTGAAGATGATCGCCCGCACCTCGTCATCGGCATCGGCCAGATCCATCGCGGCGATGATCTCTTTCAACATGCGATTGGTGAAAGCGTTCATCTTGTCGGGACGATGAAGCGTGATCGTCGCCACTCGATTGGAAACGTCGTAGATGATCTCGTCGAAACTCATGTCCCGACAGTAGTCAGCCGACGGGATCAGACGTCGAGGAAGCGCGACGCGGCGATGCCCGATCCGATGGCACCGGCAGCCGCTCCGATGACCAGGAGCATCACCATGACCCAGCGCACGTAGCCGTCGGAGACCACCAGAGCAGCCAATTCCGTGTCGTTGAAGTCGGTGACCGCGTTCGACCAGGCCGTGTTCAGACCCCACAAGCCCGCGCAACTCAAGACACCACCGATGAGGCCTTGCAGCAGCCCCTCGAGCATGAACGGAATGCGGATGAACCAATTCGTGGCACCCACCAATTTCATGACCTCGATCTCACGACGCCGTGCGAACATCGCGGTTCGGATCGTGTTCCAGATCAATCCGATGGCCACCATGAGCAGGACGATCGACATCACGGTGGTCGCCACCCGGATGAACTGCGACACCCGGGACACCACGTCGAACACGTCCTGGGCGTAGGCCACTTCGCGCACGCCCTCCACGCCACGGAACGATTCACCGAGCTCGCGAATCAGGTTGGAGTCATCGGTGGTGGGCACCACCTTGAACTGCGACGGGATGTTCTCGGGGGTCAACAAACGGAGCGTGCCCGGGTCACCGGCGAACAACTTCTGAGCCTCGGCGTAGCTCTCGGCCTGATCCAGGTACCGCAGCTTGGAGACGTCGATGATCGTGGGCTGGGATTCGATGGCTTCCTGTATGAAAGCGATCTGTTCGGGCGAGGCGTCCGAACGCACGTACACGATCAGTTCGACGTCGCCCTTCCAACGAGTGAGAAGATTGTCGAAGGCCCGCTGGATGAGGAAGGTGGAACCCACCAGCAATAGCGACACCGCCGAGGTGACGACCGCCGCCGCAGTGAGGGTGACGTTCCTCTTGAAACTGGCCCACGTCTCGCGAAAGGCGTAACTGATACGTGCCAACATCAGTCGTACACCCCGCGTTCCTGGTCGCGGACGATGACGCCGCGGTCGAGCTGCACCACTCGCTTGCGCATCTGATTGACGATGCGCTGATCATGGGTGGCCATCACGACGGTCGTGCCCGTGCCGCTGATGCGATCCAGCAGGCGCATGATGCCCTCGCCCGTGGTGGGGTCCAAGTTTCCCGTGGGCTCGTCGGCCAGAAGAATCAGCGGTCGATTGACGAACGCGCGGGCGATGGAAACGCGCTGCTGCTCGCCACCCGACAGCTGATGAGGGAAGCGGTCCTCCTTGTCGGACAGGCCGACGAGATCGAGAACCGCAGGGACCTGCTGCTTGATCACGTGCTTGGGACGACCGATCACCTCGAGGGCGAAGGCCACGTTCTCGAAAACCGTCTTGTTCAACAGCAACTTGTAATCCTGGAAGATATTGCCGATGTTGCGACGCAAGAACGGAACCTTGGAGTCGGGCATCGCGTTGATGTCCTTGCCGGCCACCCAGACCTCGCCCCTTTCGGGCTGTTCCTGGCGATTCATGAGGCGCAGGATGGTCGACTTCCCCGATCCCGAGGGGCCGACGAGGAAGACGAACTCGCCCTTGGCGACCTCGAAGGAAGCGTCACGAAGAGCAGTCACCTCGGTGCTGTAAGACTTCGTCACGCTCTCGAGACGGATCATGCTGCTCCTTGGGCAGTCGGCAACCGGAAGGTCGTTCTCATGAATGCGCCGTCAGGTTACCAGCGCGTCGCGTTCAGGAATCGTCACCCGAGCGACGCCAGCGCAGGTAGCCCTCCATGAATTCGTCGATCGCGCCATCGAGAACACCTTCGACGTTGCTCGATTCGACGTTCGTACGCAGGTCCTTGACCATCTGGTACGGCTGCAGTACGTAACTTCGGATCTGACTTCCCCATCCGACGGTGGCCTGCTTGCCCGCGATGCGATCCAGCTCGGCTTGATGCTCTTCCTCGATGCGGGCGGCGACCATGGCCTTCAAGCGATTCATCGCCTTCTCGCGGTTCTGCAACTGACTTCGTTCTTCCTGAGACGACGACACGAGTCCGGTGGGTTCGTGGATCAGACGAACCGCCGACGACGTCTTGTTCACGTGCTGACCGCCGGCGCCGGAGGCACGGAACACTTCCATGCGCACGTCGGTCTCGTTGATCTCGACGTTCGGATCGTCCATGGCCGGCCACACCTGCACCGCGGCGAAGCTCGTTTGACGCCGTCCCTGATTGTCGAACGGGCTGATACGGACCAAACGATGGGTGCCCCGTTCCGATGTCATCAGCCCGTACGCGTAGCGACCCTTCAACGTGAACTCCGCCGACATGATCCCGGCCTCGGTCGCCGGCGAGATGTCGTCGATCTCGACCGAGAAACCTCGGCGTTCGGCCCAACGCTGATACATGCGCAACAGGATCTCGCTCCAATCCTGGGCGTCGACTCCCCCGTCCTTGGCGTTGATCTGCACGATGCAGTCCGCCTCGTCGTGTTCGCCGATGAAGAGGCTGCGCATCTCCAGAACGCTCAAAGCGTCGGCGATAGTCGCGATTCCGCCTTCGATGTCGGGCTCCTGCGACGCGTCGTCCACCTCGCGGGCCATCTCGTGCAGAACCTCGACGTCCTCGAGTTGCCGCGACAGCGAGTCGAATTGATCGATGTCGCCCTTCACGTTGGCGTACTCCGCGTTCAGTCGCTTGGCATTCTCCTGGTCGTCCCACAGGTCGGGGCGCGACACTTCCACTTCCAATTCGCGGAAAAGCTCTCGTTGGGTGTCGATCTTGAGATAGCCCCGCGCCTCACCCAGGCGGCGACCAACCTCTTTCAGATCGTCGGAAAAATCACGCATCGTCGCTCAGTTCGCGCCGTGGCACAACTTGAACTTCTTGCCCGAACCACACGGACAGGGCGCGTTGCGCGGGGTCTTGGAGAACTCGTCGTTCACCACCGGCATCTGCTTGGTCGGAGCGGGAGCACCGGGGGCCGCACTCGCTTGCGGTGACTGACCGCTGGTCGCCGACGGCGCATCGGACTTGGTCTGCTGCAGGTTCTGTACCGTGGGTGCGGGCTCGTCGTTGCGAACCACCTGCACGTGCATCACGTAACGCACGAAGTCCTGGGCGATGCCCTTCATCATGGCACCGAACATCTCGTAGCCCTCGCGTTGCCATTCGGCCAGCGGGTCCTTCTGACCCATCGCGCGCAGGTTGATTCCTTCCTGGAGGTAATCCATCTCCTCCAGATGCTCACGCCAACGCTGGTCGATGATGCGCAACATCACCTGACGCTCGACGTCGCGCATGACGTTGGTCCCGAGTTCGGATTCGCGGCGCTCGTAGAAGTTCGAGGCGTCGGCCATGACGAGGTCGTACATCTCGTTGGTGCTCCGCGAGCGACCGAGAGTCGCCGCGTCCAACTCGGTGGGCCAAAAGGTGCGCAGCTCCTTGGCCAGGCCCTCGAGATCCCATTCGTCATCGGCTTCGCTCACGCAGTGCGTCTCGATGAACGAATCGACCGCCTCGGCGAGGTATTCCATGGCCGCCGACTTCAGATCGGTGCCATCGAGGATCTGATCGCGACGCTGGTAGATCACCTTGCGCTGCTCGTTCATGACCTCGTCGTACTTCAGAACGTTCTTGCGGATCTCGCCGTTTCGCTGTTCGACGGTGCTCTGCGCGCGCTCGATGGCCTTGGTGACCATCTTGTGTTCGATGGCTTCGTCGTCGGGCAACGCCCGACCCATCACCCAGTTCAACGCTCCGGTGGCGAATAGTCGCATCAACTCGTCGTCGAGGCTCAGGTAAAAGCGGCTGGAACCCGGGTCACCCTGACGTCCGGCACGGCCTCGCAACTGGTTGTCGATACGACGGCTCTCGTGTCGCTCGGAGCCGATGACGTAGAGCCCGCCAGCGGCGCGAACCTTCTCACCCTCGGCCCGACATTCGGCCGTGATCGATTCCAGAAGAGCGGCGTAACGAGCCTGCGCCGTGGACCGGTTCACGCGATATTCGTCGGGCATCTGATCGAGCGGGACCGGCAACGTGAACTCGTCGACCAACGTGTCAGCCGAGAAGCCCTCGGCCAACACCGCGCGACGGGCCAAGCCCTCGGGATTGCCACCGAGAAGAATGTCGACACCGCGTCCCGCCATGTTCGTGGCCACGGTCACCGATCCGAGGCGACCGGCTTGGGTGACGATCTCGGCCTCGCGCGTGTGCTGCTTGGCGTTCAGAACCTCGTGCTTGACGCCGCGCTTGGTGAGCAGACGCGAGAGGTGCTCGCTCTTCTCGACACTCACGGTTCCGACCAGAACCGGTTGACCATTCGCGTTGCGCTCGACGATGTCGTCGACCACCGCACCGAACTTCGCGTTCTCCGACTTGTAGATGAGATCGGGTTCGTCGGCCCGAGCGACCGGACGATTGGTGGGGACCGGCACCACCTGCAATCCGTAGGTGTTCATGAGTTCGGCGGCTTCGGTCTGAGCCGTTCCGGTCATGCCCGCCAACTTGGAGTACATGCGGAAGTAATTCTGCAACGTGATGGTGGCGAGGGTCTGGTTCTCTTCCTTGATCTTGACGCCCTCTTTGGCCTCGACGGCCTGGTGGATACCCTCACTCCACCGGCGGCCTTCCAGGATGCGCCCGGTGAACTCGTCCACGATCTTCACGTCGCCGCTCTGGACGATGTAATCCTTGTCGCGGCGGTACAACTCCTTGGCTTTCAACGCCACTTGCAGTTGATGCACGAGGTTGCGTTGCACTTCGTCGTAGAGGTTCTCGATTCCGAGTTCCTGTTCGACGCGCTCGATGCCCTTTTCCGTGGGCATGACGATGCGCTTGTCCTCCTCGACCTCGTAGTCCTCGTCACGCTTCAGGGCGCGGACGATGCTGGCGAAGCGGTAGTACAGGTTGGCGGCATCGGCCACCCGACCCGAGATGATGAGCGGCGTGCGGGCCTCGTCGATGAGGATCGAGTCCACCTCGTCGACGATGGCGAAGTTGTGGCCGCGTTGCACCTTGTTGGCCTTGGTCGGCGCCATGTTGTCGCGCAGGTAATCGAAACCGAACTCGTTGTTCGTGCCGTAGGTGATGT
>Ga0172376_10003585_pt1 | contig 18259 bp, 15 predicted proteins | sample Lak35m_FD_121114 | JGI IMG/M metagenome (GOLD analysis project Ga0172376, IMG submission 121114) | Freshwater microbial communities from Kabuno Bay, South-Kivu, Congo - kab_092012_35m | ecosystem: Environmental > Aquatic > Freshwater > Lake | place: Democratic Republic of the Congo: South-Kivu... | reverse complement strand
GCACGACGTGCAGGTGATGGTGGAGGGTCCGGGCCATGTGCCGATGGACCAGATCGAGTTCAATGTGCGCAAGCAGATGGAGGAGTGCGCCGAGGCGCCCTTCTATGTGCTCGGCCCCCTGGTGACCGACATCGCCCCCGGCTATGACCACATCACCAGCGCCATCGGTGCCGCCATGGCCGGTTGGTATGGCACGGCGATGCTCTGCTATGTCACCCCCAAGGAACATCTGGGTCTGCCCAATCCGGAAGATGTGCGCAATGGCCTGATCGCTTATAAGATCGCCGCCCATGCGGCCGATATCGCCCGGCACCGCCCCGGCGCCCGCGATCGCGATGATGAACTCAGCCGCGCCCGTTATGCCTTCGACTGGAACCGGCAGTTTGAGCTGAGTCTCGACCCGGAGCGGGCCCGCGAATACCACGACGAAACCCTGCCGGCCGATATCTACAAGCAGGCCGAGTTCTGCTCGATGTGCGGGCCCAAGCACTGCCCGATGCAGACCAAGATCACCGACAAGGATCTCGAGGGGCTCGAGCAGGTGCTGCAGCAACAGCAGCAGGTGAAGCAGCGAGTCTGACGCACGGATACAACCCGGAAAGGCATTGCCGCAGAACGGGTTTCAGTCCATTGGATGGGCTGGGCGCCATGGAATGCTTGGCTGATGAGACCAAGCAAACACCCTATGGTTGCCCGTGCCCGCCTTGTTGCTGAACTGCTTGCCTTGCTGCGTCAATATCGCTGCTTCCACGACCAATGCCAGCCACAGCGCCCGGTCTGGATCGTGGCTGGAAACCCAGACTGGGCGAGTCATGCGCGCAGTTGTTGCCGCTTCAGCAGACACGCATCGAGGGCATCAGAAAAGCACCTTGCCACTGTGCCATCTCAGGGATGTGCGAGCAAAGTCTCTGCGGCTTCTCCAGGATTGAATCTGCCGTGGTAGTCTAGGTGAACGGGGCCTTGGTCTTGTCGTAGGCCGCCACGAACGTATCGATCCTGGCGATCAGTTCCCACTGCTTCTCAGCTGCCTTCGGCCAGACACCAGGGCTGCTTGAAAGTCTTGATCTCACCTTGCCTTGGCCAGCCGTGACGCGTGCGGCTGCAAGCCAGGTCCTGTCCCGATCGGCTTCAGGCATGACATCTGTGAGCCTGAGTGGCCTTTCGTCTAGACTTTCGGGCAACCTTGGGGTATCCGTTCAGGGGTCGAGACGAGCACTAATACATCAGTCGCTGCAATGGGGTCTTTCGGTTTTTCCGGCGATTTCACTTCAACCTAAACGGGGCTCTGGTGGCACAGAGGGGCGGCTCCCGCCTTCCGGAAATCCTCTGGACGCTACCAGTAGTGTTCGACGCCTGATCAGACGCTATATCCACCCCCTGAACGGTTGCACCCTGGGCCAGACGCTGGAGAAGCCGCCACGCCGGATCGCCTTTTGGATGATGATCCCAAACCAGCGCTCCACCCGATTGAGCCAGGAGGCGTAGCTGGGCATGCAGTACTGCAGTACTGTACTGCATGCAGAAGCGGGGATGCTGCGCGAGCCAGGCCTTTTCTGATGGTGGGGTTGAACCGAGAGGTCTGCAGTCAGCGGTGAACCGTGCTCTTGGAGATGCCGGCAGCGATAGTATTAACTTGCTGGACAACGCACTGGGCATCACCTTCACCAGTTGTCCAACAGCGCCTGCACCTGTACGGGCAGATCCGGCGGTGTCCTGCCCGGCCGCCGAGACTCCAGCAGGCGGCTGATCTGCTGGGCCTTGGCGGCGATCAGCTCATCGACCAGCCGATCGGCCGCACCGAGCTGCAACCAGTGGCTGGTCAGCTCGCCCCGCATGCCGATGCGATGGCAGCGGTCCTCCGCCTGCTCCGCATCCCCCGGGGTCCAGGGGCGCTCCACCAGCAGCACCTGACGGGCCCGATGCAGGCTGTAGCCCAGGGCGGCCGTGCCGTAGGTGGCGATCAGCAACGCTGCATCCCCGGCCTGAAAGCGATCCACCAGCTCCTGGCGCTGCCGCACCGGCACAGCGCCGCAGAGCAGCAGGGCCTGCGGCTCGCCACCGCAGTGGGCCTGGAGACGGCGGGCTGTATCGACAAAGGCGGTGAACACCACCACCGCCTCGCCGGCCTGGCGCAGGTCGGCCAGCAGGGCAGCGGCCGCCGGCAGCTTGTAGCTGGAGGCGATCTGGCGCAGAGCGGTGAGCACCGCCAGCAGCTCGGCATCCCGGCGCACCTCACCGCGGGCTGCCCTGCGCCGATAGCTGTCGATCTGTTGTTGCAGGCGATGCGCGAAGCCCCGGGCCTGGGCGTCGGTCAACAGCACCGGATGGAAACAGCGCTGTTTGGGGGGAAGATCAAGGCATTGCTGCTTGTGACGATGCAGCAACAACGGCTGCACCAGGCGCTGCAGCTCGTCCAGGTGGCTGGCCCCCTGGCAGTACCACAGGCGCCGGCCACCCTGTTCACGCCAGTGCCCGAGGCAGTAGCGCTGCTCAAAGGCGCGCCGATCGCGGGCGATCGGATGGTCGATCGCCGCCAGCAGCGGCAACAGCTGAACCGGACGACCGTTCTTGATCGGGGTGCCGCTGAGCAGCCAGATCGCCCGCAGGCGGGGATGGCGGGCCAGCCGCAGGAGGGCCTGGGTGCGAGCGGCCGCCATCGTCTGGGCGAAATGGGCCTCATCGACGATCAGCACACAGCCGGCTTCCGGCAGCTCGGCGGGAATCCGGGCCCAGCTGCACAGCTGCGGGCTCAGGGCCAGGCTGGCGGCCTCCGCCCGCCAGTGGCGATGCAGACCGGCCGGCGCCAACACCACCAGGCGGCAGTCGGCGCGACGCACCATCGCCCGGGCTGCCGCCAGGGCGGTGAGGGTCTTGCCGAGGCCCATGGCATCGGCCAGCAGGGCGCCGCGGCGCGCCAGCAGCCAGCGGGCGGCGGTGCGCTGGTGCGCATACAGGCGCCGACCATCGGGCAGCGGTTGCTCCAGGGCCGCGGCCTGCACCAGCTCCCGATGCGGTGGTAAGGGAGGCAGGGGCTGGCGCATCCAGCCCAGCCAGCGCTGCAGATCGTCGCTGAGCGGGAAGCGGCCCGCCAGCTCCCGCTCCAGGATCGCCGCCGCCTCCAGGGGAAACTCCCAGCAGCGACGCCGTGCCAGCCAGCGGCCCGCAGGTTGCAGCGCCCGCAGATGCGCCCAGGTGACCGCATCGAAAGGGCAGACCACCTCGATCAGGCCTGCGGGACCAAGACGCAGCTGCACCAGGGGGCCGGCCAAGGGGCAGGAATGCAACCCCCGACACATTGCCAGCCTGGAAGCTGCGGTGAGAATGGTCTCCTCCGCTGCGCGCCCATGCAGTCCAGGGATGGCGTCTTCCTCGAGGACCTCTGTCCCAAATGGCGTGCCCGCCAATGGCGCCGCGGCCTGCATGAGCTCACCCGGCACCGCTGCCTCTACTGCGGTGCCCCCTCGGAATCGATCGATCACGTGTTCCCGCGCAGTCGCGGTGGCAGCAGCAGCGATCAGAACTGCGTACCCGCCTGCCTGGCTTGCAATGGCAGCAAAGGTGATCTCGATGCCTTTGTGTGGTACCGCAGCCAGGCCTTCTACGACCCCCGCCGGTCCATGGCCCTGCGGGCCTGGCTGGAAGGCGATCGCCCCCTGGCGCAGCGCCTGCTGAGCTGGACAACCGCTGCATCATCCGCTCCGGGCGCCCCTGAGCCGTCCGCAGCGGTGGACCGGGGCAGCAGCGCGGCCGGGCAGGCAGCTGCTCCACCGGCCCTGGCAACCAGCGGCCAAGCAGTACCGCGCGAACAACCCGACCGCGGCAGCGGCCGCGGTCGACGCCGACCGCAACAGCCTGGCAGCCAGTCCTCTCACCAGACACGGCAGGCCTCGGCGCCCCTGTGGCGCTGGCAGATCGCCTCCTGATCCCGGGGATGCTCCGGCGCCAGCAGCAGCGCCCCCAGACAGAGCAACGCCGCCAGCAGCAGGGGCAGGGGCGGCTCAGGCGCCAGGGACCGGCCGGCCTGGCGACGGGTGCGACGCGCCGGCACTGGCAGGGCGCGGGCAGCCGGCCGCGGCCGACGGACACCCACCAGGCGCCGGAGCCCTGGAGTAGAGAGAACGCTGGCGGGCCCTGGATCGGGGCAGGAGGAACAGCTCATGGCAGGGGCGGAGAGGGCAGGTCAGGGAATGGCAGCGGGGGAGGCAACAGGGGCAGCAGCGCTGGATCCGGCCGCCGCAACCGGCTCCACGGCACAGGCGGCCGTGCACGCGACCACACAGGCAGCCGCGCAGGCGCTTGCACAGACGACCGCACAGGAAGCGGCGCGGTTGCCTGCACAGGCGACCGCCCAGACGACCGCCCAGACGACCGCCCAGACGACCGCCCAGGCGACCGCCCAGACGACCGCACAGGCAGCCGCGCAGGCGAGCGCCCGATCAACTGGGCAGGCCAATGCACAGGCAGCCGAGCAGGCAACTGCACAAGCAACCGCACAAGCACCAGCAGTGGCAGCGACCCCAGCAGCGACCCCAGCAGGGGCACGGGCAGGGGCACGGGCGGACACAGAGACAGCCGCCCAGGCGGCAGCAGGAGAAGCGGCATGGGCAGGGGCCCAAGGCGTGGACCCAGGTAGCTCTGATACAGGTGTACTCACAAACTCGGTCTCTGTCAACTGCGGCGCCGGCCCGCCACTGCCGGGGCCGGTTCTTGTGCTCGGCGGCGGCTACAGCGGCAGTCGCCTCGCCGCTGCCCTGAACGCCCTGGGCGTGGCCACCACCATCACCCGCCGCCAGCCGGCCGACGGCCAACCGAATGCCCACGGGCCGGCCTACGGGCCGGCCGAGCGGACCGCTGGTCCGACCTGGCTGCAGTTCGATGCCGAGGCCGGCGTGGTGCCCTCGCGGCGCGATCTGGAAGGGATCCGTGCCGTGCTGTCGACGGTTCCACCCGATCGCCAGGGCCGTGACCCGGTGCTGGAGCAGCTCGGGTCCACCCTGGTGGAACTGGCCCCCAGCTGGGTCGGCTACCTCTCCACCACCGGCGTTTACGGCGACAGCGGCGGCGTCTGGGTGGATGAGGACAGCCCCACCGAGCCCGGGCTGGCCCGCAGTCGCGCCCGGCTGGAGTGCGAACGGGGCTGGCGCCGTCTGGGGCTGCCCCTGCAGGTGTTCCGCCTGCCGGCGATCTACGGTCCGGGGCGCTCACCGCTCGACAGCCTGCGCCAGGGCAACGCACGGCTGATCCACAAGCCGGGCCAGGTCTTTTCGCGCATTCACGTCGACGACATCATCGGGGCCCTGCTGCATTGCCTGGCCCTGCCCGCCGCTCAGCGGCCCGAGACGCTGATCCTGGCGGATCACTGTCCCTGCCCCTCCAGCGAAATGCTCGGCTATGCCGCCCATCTGCTCGGCTGGCCGCTGCCGCCGGTACAGCCTTACAGCCGGATCGAGGCGCAGCTGAGCCCGATGGCGCGCAGCTTCTGGAGTGAGAATCGCCGCGCCAGCAACCGCAGGCTGCTGCAGCTGGGTTACCGCCTGCGCTACCCCAGCTACCGCGAGGGGCTGCGGGCGATCATGGCAGCGGAGAGCTCCCCTGACCCTCTGGGGTGGAGCTCGAAGAGGACTGCGGTGGCACCAGAAAAGGCACGTTGACGTCGCGCAGGACCCGGTCCCAATGGATCTCCAGCCAACGGTTCTGGAAGGACACCGCAAGCATCAGAGACAGGGATCCGAGCAACAGCAGACGAATCATCCGTTCCGATCCGAAGAGACATGACCCCCACAAAATCTAGACCGGAACGGATCGCCATCTCGCTGGGGGATCCGGCCGGCATCGGCGCTGAGGTCACCCTGGCGGCCCTGGCCCGCTGGCGGCAACCGCCGCCGGTGGTGCTGGTGGGCTGCCGGCGCTGGCTGGAGCAGACCTACCAGACCCTGCGCCAGCACTGTGATCTGGCCGATCCAGCCGCGTTCGCGATCCTCGATCGACCGCTCGGCGCACCGATCCAGCCGGGCTGCAGAGATGCCAACGCCGGTGCCGCCAGCTTCGCCTGGCTGAGCGCCGCCACGGCGCTGGTGCAGCAGGGATCCTGCTCGGCGCTGGTCACCGCCCCGATCGCCAAGGCTAGCTGGCATGCCGCCGGCCATCGCTATCCGGGCCAGACCGAGCGGCTGGCGGAACTGGCCGGCGTGGAGACCGCTTCGATGCTGTTCACGGCCCTGGCCCCCGGGGGGCACTGGCGTCTCAACACGCTGCTGGCCACCACCCACATCCCCCTGGCGGAGGTTCCGAGCCGACTGAATGCCGCGCTGGTGGAGCAGCAGCTGGAGGTGCTGCTGAGCTTCTGCCAGCGGTTCCGGCCCGATCCCCGGCTGGTGGTGGCGGGTCTCAACCCCCATGCCGGTGAGGCGGGGCAACTGGGCCGGGAGGAGCTGGACTGGTTGGTGCCGAGCCTGGAGCGCTGGCGACGACGCCATCCGCAGGTGAGGCTGGAGGGGCCGTTATCGCCGGACAGCTGCTGGCTGGAGGCGGCCGCCGCCTGGCGCGGTGCGGCGCAGGGACCGGATGGTTATCTGGCGCTGTATCACGACCAGGGCCTGATCCCAGTGAAGCTGCTGGCCTTCGATGCGGCGGTGAACACCACCCTGGGCCTGCCCTTTCTGCGCACCTCCCCCGACCATGGCACCGCCTTCGCCATCGCCGGCCGCGGCCTGGCCCGACCGGAAAGCATGGTGGCCGCGATCACCACAGCTCTGGAGCTGAGCGCTCCGGCCCTGAGGCCGGAGTAGGAGCCCGCTGCCGATCTCCGCTGCCGGCCGGATCCAGGCTCCGAGCCGGTGCGAGGAGGGCGGCCTCGGCCTGGCCTCGGTGCCGGCGGCCGGCCGGCCGGCTGCGGAGATGCCCGGTTTGTGCAGCGAACACGGGCAAAACAACGCAACAACCCGGGCCAACGCCCCACGACCCGGGCCTGGGACGGTGCCGCCGGCGCCGATCGACCGGGCCGGATCGGGTCAGGAGGGCCGGATCAGGTCAGGAGGGCTTGATGCGCATCAACACCTGTCCGAATTCCACGGGGGTGCCATTCTCGACCAGAATCTCAACCAGCTCACCACTGACATCAGATTCCAGCTCATTCATCAGCTTCATCGCCTCAAGGATGCAGACGGGCTGGCCAGCGCTGACGCGGCCGCCGATCTCCACAAACGGCGGCTCGCCAGGGGCGGGCGAGCGGTAGAAGGTGCCGACCATCGGTGCAGTGATCGCCTGCAGGTCGTTGCGGCTGGAGGCCGCCGGCGGCGGGGGAGCCGAAGGGGCGGGAGAAGGTGCTGCCACCGCGGCAGCGGCGGGGCCAGCGGGCGGCACCGCAGCGGCAGGGGCCTGCAGAACGGTGAGTGGAGCGACGCCGGGGAGGTTGCGACGCACCTCCAGGCGGAAATCCTCCCCTTCCAGGCGCAACTCCTGGATATCGCTCTCCCCGAGGAGAGCCAGCAGCTGGCGGAGCTGTTCGTGATCGAGCTGCATGGGGTTCAGGACTCGCGGCCGAGGTAGGAATCTGAGCGGGTGTCGATCTTGATCTTCTCCCCGATCGAGATGAACAGGGGAACCATGACCTGGGCGCCGGTCTCGACGATGGCGGGCTTGGTGCCACCGGTGGCCGTATCACCCTTGACGCCGGGATCGGTCTGGGTGACCTTGAGGGTGACGGAATTGGGCAGCTCCACCTCCAGAGGTTTGCCGTTCCAGAAGATCACGCTCACCTCCATACCCTCCTTGAGATATTTGCGACCCTCGCCGATCTGCGGGGCCGTGAGGCGCGACTCCTCATAGGACTTCATGTCCATGAAGACGTAGTCATCGCCCTCCATGTAGGTGTGCTGCAGAACGGCCTTCTCCAGCTGGGCCTGGGGAACGGTCTCGCCGGCTCGGAAGGTCTTCTCCACCACGTTGCCGCTCTGGACCGCCTTGAGCTTGGTGCGCACGAAGGCTGAACCCTTGCCGGGCTTGACATGCAGGAACTCGACGACCCGCCAGACCTGACCATCGAGCTCGATGGTGGTCCCGGTACGAAAATCGTTGCTGGAGATCATCCCGGCGGTTCGGATCGGGAGATTGTACGTCCGGCTACCGGCGCCCCCTCTCCCCCGGGCGCCTCAGCCCACGGTCGCCTGTGCCAGAGTCCGGCGATGCAGTGGCCCAGGGCCCAGGGGGAGGCATGCACAGCACGGCAGGGCGGATCGCTGCGGGGGGCGCCGACGGCGCGCCCGCACCGAGGTCACAGCCACAGTCACGCTCACAGTCACGGTCGCAGGACGACAGGCCGCCGGCGCTGGGGCCGGGCCGGTGCCCACGGGGAGGCCATCACCAGATCGGGGCTGACATCCACCGGCAGGGGCGACCGGCGACCGGCGCCGCCCCCCGCAGGCTGCGGGCGGGCAGCGATCGAGGGCGAGGGCCACTGCTGGCGGCATTTCGGTTCCTGATCGGTCTGCTGATCCAGCCCCGGCTGCCGGCTGGGGCGGTCGCCGCAGCGGTCTGGCCCCGCCGGCTGGGCCTGGCGGGCAGCGGCCTGCTGCTGAGCGGCCTGCTGCTGCTGGGGCCCCTCGCCCCGGCCGCCCTGGCGGCCCTGCCCCAGGGCAATGCCGTCACCGATCCCACGGCCCTGCTGCGCGATGCCCTGCCGATCCAGGCGGGGGATCTTCAGGATCTGCAACATCGACTCGAGAGCAGCAGCGACGATTTGCGCGCCAAGCGCTGGAGCGCCCTGGCCAGCACGGTGAAGCGCAGCCAGTCGCTGCTGAACACCAGGCGGGTCGCGATCCTGGCCGGCTTCGGGCCCCAGGGGCGGGATCGAGCCACCGAGCTGCTCGATCAGTTGCAACAGCAGCTGCAGACCCTGGCCAGCGCGGCCGAGGCCCAGCAGCGCGATCCTTTCCTGGAGGCGCGCCGCGCCGCTCTGGCCAGCATCGGCACAGCCGAATCGCTGCTGGTGGGTCCCTTCCCGTTCGAGATTCCCGAGGAATACGACGATCTGCCCCGCCTGCTCGGTCGGGCCAGCGTTCGGATCACCACCAGCAAGGGCGATCTGATCGCCGTGGTGGATGGCTACAACGCACCGCTCACCGCCGGCGCCTTCGTGGATCTGGTCCAGCGTGGTTTCTATGATGGACTCCCCTTCATTCGCGCCGAGGATTTCTACGTCCTGCAGACCGGTGATCCGCCAGGACCGGCCAGCGGTTACGTCGATCCCAACACCGGCCGCGAGCGCAGCGTGCCGCTGGAGATCCGCGTTCCGGGTCAATCCGTTCCCTTCTACAACCAGACCTTTGAGGATCTGGGGCTGTTCAAGGCGCAGCCGATGCTGCCCTTCAATGCCAAAGGCACCCTTGGCTGGGCCCACTCCGACGAGGATCTGGCCGATGGTTCCTCCCAGTTTTTCCTGTTCCTCTTTGAACCTGAACTCACCCCCGCCGGCCTCAACCTGATCGACGGTCGCTATGCAGCCTTCGGTTATGTGGTGGATGGCTTTGATGTGCTCGAAGAGCTCAGTGCCGACGACGGCATCGTCAAGGCAACGGTGCTGGAGGGGTCTGAAAATCTCAGGCCTCACGCCTGAGCCGCAGCCCACGGCACAGCCCTATCCACAGCCACAGCCACAGCCCAGCTGGCGATGATCGCGGCCAATCCCCCTGCGCCTGGCTGCGGCGGCCCCCAGCCCCGGCCGGAAACCCTCGCCGACCTGGGCGAATGGGAACTGATCCGCCGGCTGGGGGCCTTCGCGCCAGCCGGTCAGTTCGCCGATGATGCGGCGCTGCTGGCGATCGAGGCCGGCGACCATCGCACCCTGGTGGTCAACACCGATGTGCTGGTGGAAGATCTGCACTTCAGCGATCGCACCACCGCAGCGGCCGATGTGGGCTGGCGGGCGGCGGCGGCCAACCTCTCCGATCTGGCCGCCATGGGCGCCACGGAGGTGGTGGGGATCACCGTGGCGCTGGTGGCGCCGGCCCACACCCGCTGGAGCTGGGTGGAAGGGGTCTACCAGGGGCTGGCCGAGGCCCTGCGCATTCATGGTGGCCTGCTGCTCGGTGGCGACTGCAGTGGTGGCGCCCAGCGGCTGCTGGCGGTCACGGCGATCGGGCGGCTGCCAGCAGCCGCCAGCGGCAGCCAGCGCCACCCCGCCGGGGCCGAGTGCGGGGGCCATCCCAGCCCGGAACCGCCCGGGTCGCTCCAGACCCACGGCCAGGCTGGCCGCAGCGAGCCCCGCCTCGCCGCTGCAGCGGCCGGCCTGGGCGCCATCCGCCGGGGCGCTGGACGGCCGGGCGACCAACTGCTCTGCACAGGCCCGCACGGCCTCAGCCGGCTGGGGCTGGCCCTGTTGCAGGCTGAACCGCTGCAGGCTGCCGCAGCGGTTCAGCCCGGCCCGGCCGCTCCCCCGGCCGCTCCCCCGGTCGCTCCTCTTGCCGCCGCCGGGGGCGCGACAGCAGCAGCCGCAGCAGCCACAGCAGACCAGCAGCAGGGTCAGCAGGGTCAGCCCGGCGCTGATCCCGACCAGCTGGCGAGCCGCACCGGTCTTGAGGTCGCCCTGATCCGCCGGGCGCTCCAGGCCCATCGCCGCCCCAGGCCTCGCTTCGATGCGGTGCAGGCCCTGATCGACTGCCGCCCCAGCGGACAGCCCTGGCGCGTGGCCGGCTGCGACAGCAGCGATGGCCTGGCGGCGGCGGTGGCGGCGATCGCAGGTGCCAGCGGCTGCGCAGCCCAGCTGGATCGCCGTGCCCTGCCCGTTGATGCCGCGATGCGGGCCCTGGCGCAGGCGGAGGCCTGGTGCCTGCACGGGGGCGAAGACTTTGAGCTGGTGCTGGCCCTCGATCCGGTCTGGGCCCGATCCCTGCAGCGGGCCCTGCCGGGTTGCCGCCTGATCGGCGAGCTGAGCGGCGGCCAGGCCGGCAGCCTGGGCTGGAGCCAGGGCGGCAGCTGGCCCACGGCAACGACCGGCGGCCAGGGCTTCTGCCATTTCAGCTGACCCCAAGGCTGTTCTGGGATTCGAGCCCCGCCCTTCAGGCCGGCCTTCCTTGGTCGCGACCGGGGAGCGAGGGCTGGGCTACCCACGGTTGAAGCAGCGGATCAGGTTGTTCCTGTTCCCACCAGGGAACCGGCAGGCCATCTCCGCTGGTCGCGTCAATCTGTGCCGCAGATCGGCGCGGTCCTGATGGGCCAGTCCCGCCCCCTGCCTGATGACGCGGGGGAGGCCCTGAACGTGGCGGGCATGGCCGGCGCAACCGATCTGAGCAGATGCTCGATGCCGACTGGAGTCAGTTCGATCCTTCAGGGCCGGGGTGCAGGTGTGCCGTCCTGCAACTACGCAGTGGAACGGAGGGATCATGCCGGCCCCTGGCCTGGGTATCGAGTAGGGCAAGGCTTCCAAGCCCCTCATCCCCATCGGCAGGTCCTGAATCAGGCCCAAACATGCGGGAGATCCCATCAGTGGCCCGAGCGATAACAGCGAACACAGTGCTCGAGTCATGGCCGCCACAGCCAGGCCGCTGCCCGCTCACAAGTTGAAGTTCTTAGTTCAGGCTGCTTACGCCAATCCGACGCCCGCTGGTTCGGACGGCAGCTGGCTCAGAAGGGAAGTTTCTTCTTGCTCTCCTTATCGAGATCCGATTCCATCTCGCGCAGACGCCGCAGGATCGTGTCGTAGTACTCGCGCAGATAGTCCTCCAGGCGGGTGGTCTGGGCGGGGTCGAGAGCGAAGGCCTCGTAGCTGGCACTCATGTCGGCATCAAAGGCGGTGCCGGCGGTGACCAGTTCGGCAAAGGCGAGACGCTCCGACACATTGAGACTGCCTGCAAAGAAAGCCGTCAGGCCTTCCAGGCTGCGCATCAGCAGCGGCGGCACCCGCACCACCCGGGCCGACTTGCCGCTGCAGCGTTCGCACAACTGGGTGATCTCGCCGGTGGTCCAGGCCCTGGGCCCCACCACCGGGAACCCGCGTCGCACCGTGCCGGGGCACTCGAGGGCGGCCACCGCAAAACGGGCCACATCCTGGGTGTTCATGTAGGCGATCGGTGTGGGCGTGCCGCTCACCCACACCGTCTGGTTTTCCAGCACCGGAATCGCGAACTGACTGATCAGGCCCTGCATGAAGGCCGCGACCCGCAGGATCGTGTAGTCGAGATCGGAGGCCTCCAGCCACTGTTCGCTGCAGGCCTTGATGTCCATCAACGGCACGCGCCGATGCCGGGCCGCATCGAGCAGCGACAGGAACACCAGACGCTTGACGCCGGCGCGATCGCAGGCGGCGAACAGGTTCTGCTTGCCGCTCCAGTCGATCGCGTAGGTGCTGAGGCTGTCGTTGGCGCGGGCTGTGGCGGCATCGATGACCGCCTGCTGGCCCTCGAGGGCGTAATCGAGGCTGTCGGGCTCGAGCAGATCGCCGCGGGTGAGTTCACAACCCCACTCCTGCAGGAACGCCGCCTTGCGCGGCGATCGCACCATGCAACGCACGCTGTGACCGGCGTCGAGAGCCCTGCGGGCGATCTGGCGTCCCAGGGTGCCCGTGCCACCGACTACCAGAACCTGCATCACCGCGCACCGAAGCGGGCTGAGCCTAAGGCCACGCCCGATCCCGCTGCGCCCGGCAGCCGCGCCGGTCGACGCAGCTGCCGGCGCGGCTCAATCCTTGAGCAGCTTCAGCAGCAGGGCTCCACCGGCCAGACCCACCGGGATCAGCACCCAGAACACGGCGGCAGTGCTGAAGATTTCGGAAGCCATGGCGGGCGCGGTCGGAGGGAAGGGGCCTCCTATTTAGCAGCCCCGGCGGCCTTCAGGCGGCGGGATCGCTCCAGGATCAGGCTCCAGGGCGCATCGCTGCGCAGCATGCCGCCCCCCATCAGACCGCTGGCGGCAGCCCTGTAGCCCCGCTGGCGCAGCTCCTGCACCAGGGCCGCCAGCGGCGGCGGCCCGCCCCCCAGCCGCCTGGCGATCGCCGCCGTGGGCCAGCAGCGCGGCAGATCAGCCGGATCGGCCGCCAGGCGCTCCAGCAGGCGCACGGTGGCGGCGGCCACCGTCGCCGGCCGCTGGCGCGCCTCCGCCAGCAGCCCGGCGACCTGGACCGGATCCTGCAGGCCGCCGATCCACAGCGGCCCGCTCACCGCCAGCGGCGGCGGTGCCTCGTCGGCCACCCGGGCGCAGGGGCAGTCGGGCCAGCGGCCCAGATCGAGCAGCGACTGCACCTGCTGATCGCCGCAGCGATGGCAATGGGCCAGCAGCCCCAGCTGCCGTTCCTCCGCCGCTGCCGGCCGCCGGCGCAGGCGCACGGCGGTGCGGAAGGTGCGCCCGTCGCTGAAGCTCAGCAGCGGTTCGAGGCCACGGCCCAGGGCCCAGGCGCTGCGGGCGACCACCCCCAGCTGCAGCCGCAATGCCAGCTCCCAGCTGGCCGGATGGGCGCGGGCGGCAGCGCCCAGACGTCGCAGCGCCGCCACCCGGTCATGGCCGGTGGGTGAGCGGCCATCGCTGCTGGCCAGCACCAGCACGCCGTCGAGGGCCACCGCCTCCAGGGCCAGGGGCAGCAGGGCACTGGGGCAGCCGAAGGCATCGAGATCCACCAGCTGGAAGCGTTCGCGCCGCTGCAGGCAAGCCGCCAGCAGCTGCTGGGCGGTCATGGCGGTGCAGCGCAGCTCGCCGCGGCCGACCAGCGGCGCCAGGTTGCGCTGCAGCAGCGGCAGTCGCTCGGGATCGGCATCGTTGGCCCAGATCAGTGCGGCATCGGCCTCCAGGCCGCAGCGCAGGCTGCGGATGCCGCAGCCGGCCATCAGATCGAGCAGCTGCAGGCGACCGCGGCCGGCCTGCAGCTGCGCCAGCAGCACCGTCAGATCGCGCGAGGGCCGCGACTCGGGTCGAAAGAAGCCCGCCCCGAGCTCCAGCCGGGCCATGCCTTCGCAATAGTGGGTGGACCCGGCCCCGCACGGGGGCGTCACCGCAGCCATCTCCCCTTGCCTGAGGCCCTCCAGCCTGCCCTGTCCTCGATGCGCGGCGACGGCGCCGACTGGGGCCGCCACGGCACCTGGCGCTGGCTCGGCCATGGCTGCCACTGGCGGGTTCTCGGTGAGGCGAGCCATCCGCCGCTGGTGCTGCTGCACGGTTTCGGGGCCGCCAGCGGCCACTGGCGTCGCAATGCCGCCGCCCTGGCCGCCGCCGGATGGTGCGTCTACGGGATCGATCTGCTCGGCTTCGGGGCCTCCGGCCAGCCCGGTCCCCGGCGCGATCAACGGCTCGACAACCGGCTCTGGGCCCGCCAGCTGCAGGCGTTCCTGGAGCAGGTGGTCCAGGCCCCGGCGGTGCTGGTGGGCCATTCGCTCGGCGGGCTGGTGGCCGTGAGCTGCGGTGTGTTCTTCCCGGCCTGGGTGCGGGCCGTGGTGGCGGCACCGCTGCCCGATCCGGCCCTGCTCACCGCAGTGCTGACGCCGGTGGCACCGCGACAGCCACCCTGGCGCCGCCGGCTGCGGCGCTGGCTGGTGATCCTGCTCTGCCGGCTGCTGCCGCTGGAGCTGGTGGTCCCCCTGCTGGCCCATTCCCCCCTGCTGGCGCTCGGCCTGCAGTCGGCCTACCACGGGCCTGTGCTCGGCGATGCGGAGTTGCTGCGGATCATCGCCACACCGGCCCGGCGCCCCACGGCCCCCAGGGCCCTGCGGGCGATGAGCATCGCCATGGCCCTGCGACCGCACGGCGCCACCGCACCGGCGCTGCTGCAGCGCCTGCAGCGGCCGCTGCTGCTGATCTGGGGGCGTCGCGACCGGCTGGTGCCGCTGGCGGTGGCGGCCCGCTGCCGTGCCGTGCGACCGGATCTGCCGCTGAGGGTGCTGGAGCACAGCGGCCATTGCCCCCACGATGAGGATCCGCCGGGGTTCCATGCCGCCCTGCTGCCCTGGTTGGCGGAGCTGAATCCGACCGATCCCCCGGCTGCGGCGTACCTTTGGGGCACATCGCCCCCCTCGCCGCCGGCCGGACCATGAAGCACACCCTGTCGGTGCTGGTCGAAGATGAATCCGGCGCGCTGAGCCGGATCTCCGGCCTGTTTGCCCGGCGGGGCTTCAACATCGAGAGCCTTGCGGTCGGCCCGGCCGAGCATCGCGGCGTCTCACGGCTGACGATGGTGGTGGAGGGTGACAACCACACCGTCGAGCAGATGACCAAGCAGCTCGACAAGCTGGTGAATGTGCTGGGGGTGATCGACCTGAGCACGATCCCGGCGGTGGAGCGGGAGCTGATGCTGCTGAAGGTGTCCGCCCCGGCCGAGAACCGCAGCGCCATCTTCGACCTGGTGCAGGTGTTCCGCGCCAAGGTGGTGGATGTGGCCGATGACGCCCTCACCCTGGAGGTGGTGGGCGATCCCGGCAAGCTGGTGGCGCTGGAGCGGTTGCTGGAGAGCTACGGCATCCTCGAGATCGCCCGCACCGGCAAGGTGGCCCTGGAGCGGGCCTCCGGCGTCAACACCGAATGGCTGAAGGCCACCAGCTCCGAGAAGCGCGTACCCGCCTGAGCCGGGCCTGCGCCCCGGCTCAGGCGGCCCGGGGCTGAGCGGCAGGGGGAGGGGGCAGGGCAGCTTCAAGGTGCCGGTTTCGCCGGTCGTGCGCGACACCGGCACCATGCGTGGGCATTCAGCATCCCAGTCGCCGCCAGCAGCGGGTTGACCCGTTGACCCCTGCGCTGCGGCCGCAGCCCCCGCGCCGAGTTTGAATCAGCCCTGGGGGAGGGGGGCTAGGGCTTGCCCTGCACCAGCGTGCCGCCCGTCACCAGCCTCGCCCTGAGGATCCGATCGCCCTGCTGGATCCGGTCGATCACCTCCATGCCCCGGCTCACCCGGCCGAATACCGCATAGCGGCCATCCAGTTCCGGCAGGGGTTGCAGCGCCACATAGAACTGGGCGCTGGCCGAGTTGGGATCGCCGGAGCGCGCCATCGCCACGGCTCCACGCTCGTGGCGGAGCGCCAGATCACGGATCTGCGCGGCCGCGCTGAGCGGCTCGCCATAGCGGATCAGCTCCCTGGGCTGGTGCAGCTTCAGCTCCAGCGGGATCAGCCGCGGCGCACCGCTGGCCGGGTCGAGGAAGCTGCCCATGCCGTAGCTGGCCACCGGCACCGTGGGATCGGCGGAACCGGGATCGCCACCCTGCACCACGAAGGGCACCGGATCGCGCACCACGCGATGAAAGCTGGTGTTGTCATACACGCGCCGATTGACCAGATCGACGAAGTTGCCGGCGGTGAGCGGCGCCTCGGCGCCATCGAGGCTGATCTCCACCTCCCCCCGGCTGGTCTGCAGCGCCACCACCGCCGTGCCGCTCAGGCAGGGCACGCTGGTGGCGGAGCAGCCGAGCGGCCGACCGCCGGCCTCGGAACTGCAGGCGGCGAGACCGAATGGCAGCAGGGTGAGCAGCAGGCAGAGCAGCAGCGGCCGCAGCCGCGACCAGCGGGCGAGGCTGGAGAGCGATGGCTGGAACATGGCGTTCAGAGACCCTCCAGCGGCACGGCGAGGAAGCGGGCCAGATTGGCACCGGCCAGCTCCACCTCCGCCAGCGGCATCGGTTCGCCCACGCGGGTGAGCGGCAGATCGCGGCGGCCCTGGACCCGCAGGACCAGACGACGGCGAGGGCTGATGCCATCGCGCACCTCCACCTTCACCGCCTGAATCTCCCGCAGCGGGATCTCCACCGTGATCCACTGGCGAAAGCCACGGCGGCTGATCACGGCCTGGCCGCTGCTCCGATCGAACCGGTTGCTGCCGGAGCCCACATCCAGGCCGATCACCAGCCACAGGTAGGTGGCCAGCAGCACCGCCGCCAGGCCGTAGAGGCCCATCACCAGACCCTGGGGCAGCCACACCAGCTGGGAGGCGTTGCCCATCGGCAGCAGATCACGACCGAGGCGACTGGAGGCGCTGGCGAGCAGGAAACCGGTGCCGCCCAGGCTGACCACGAGGGCCGTGAGCAGATTGGAGAGGCGCCGGGAGCCGAGCACCGCCTGCTCCAGCACGGAGCCATCGGCCTGGCCGCGGTTGCCGGCAGCGGCGGATCGAGGCGGGCCGGAGGAGGGGCCCAGGGGAGCCTGGCTGGCAGCCATGAAGGGAGAACGGCGGAATCGCCCCGTCATCCTGGCGCCCGGCGGTGGCCGTGCGGGCCCGGGGCTGCGGCGCCGGGCGCAGCCGGCTGGGGCCGATGGGTCGATGGGCCGTGGGCCTTGGGCAAGGGCCGTGGGCCGGGGCCGGGGCCGGGGCGAGTTGGGCAAGTGGGCCGTATCAGCCCGTGTCGGGCGCCCGCGTGGGCCCCGGCAGCGTTGTTACCATCGCGCCGTAACCCACAGCCCGCGGGTTTCCGAACCTGCGACACACCCCGTTCCCCCATGACGATCGCTGTAGGGCGCGCACCGGCAGGTCGCGGATGGTTCGACATCCTCGACGACTGGCTCAAGCGCGACCGCTTCGTTTTCGTGGGGTGGTCCGGTCTGCTGCTGTTCCCCACCGCCTACCTGGCGCTGGGCGGCTGGCTCACCGGCACCACCTTCGTGACCTCCTGGTACACGCACGGCATTGCCAGCTCCTACCTGGAGGGTTGCAACTTCCTCACCGCCGCCGTCAGCACCCCCGCTGATGCGATGGGCCACAGTCTGCTGCTGCTCTGGGGCCCTGAGGCCCAGGGCGATTTTGTGCGCTGGTGCCAGCTGGGCGGCCTGTGGCCGTTCGTGGCCCTGCACGGCGCCTTCGCCCTGATCGGCTTCATGCTGCGCCAGTTCGAGATCGCCCGTCTGGTGGGCATCCGTCCGTACAACGCCATCGCCTTCTCCGGGCCGATCGCGGTGTTCGTGAGTGTCTTCCTGATGTATCCGCTGGGCCAGAGCAGCTGGTTCTTTGCGCCGAGCTTCGGCGTGGCGGCGATCTTCCGCTTCCTGCTGTTCCTGCAGGGCTTCCACAACTGGACGCTGAATCCGTTCCACATGATGGGCGTGGCCGGCATCCTGGGCGGCGCTCTGCTGTGCGCCATCCACGGCGCCACGGTGGAGAACACCCTGTTTGAGGATGGCGAGCAGGCCAACACGTTCAAGGCCTTCGAACCCACCCAGGAGGAGGAGACCTATTCGATGGTGACGGCCAACCGCTTCTGGAGCCAGATCTTCGGGATCGCCTTCTCCAACAAGCGCTGGCTGCACTTCTTCATGCTGTTCGTGCCGGTGATGGGTCTGTGGACCAGCAGCATCGGCATCATCGG
>Ga0172376_10003582_pt1 | contig 18277 bp, 14 predicted proteins | sample Lak35m_FD_121114 | JGI IMG/M metagenome (GOLD analysis project Ga0172376, IMG submission 121114) | Freshwater microbial communities from Kabuno Bay, South-Kivu, Congo - kab_092012_35m | ecosystem: Environmental > Aquatic > Freshwater > Lake | place: Democratic Republic of the Congo: South-Kivu... | reverse complement strand
CTCACCGTGTTCGCCGACCTCGACAACCATCAGGTGCTGTGGGACAACGTCGGCCGCAGTCGTCAGCAGTACGGCGTGCCGTCGCCGCGCATCCGGCCCGAGCCGACCGCGCAGGAGGTGTGGAACGCCTTCGCGGCGGTGTACGGAGGTCGCGCCGGCATCGACAGTGTCGATCCCGGCCCGGTGCCCGAGGTGCCCGAGGATTCGTCGCTGCTCGAGGTCATGGGCGCTTACGTGCGGAGGGCGCAGGCGGCCAAGGGAATCGACCTCTCGGCCTACACCGACCTCGACATCATGATCATGGACCAGTACAACGCCTTCCCCAACATCACGGTGTTGTTCCATCCCGACCTGCTGTCGGTGCTGCGCACCCGCCCCGGCACCTCCCCTGACGAGTGCTGGCTCGACATCTTCCAGTTCGAGCGACGCGGTGCGACGGCGGCGCGGACCAGGCCGGTGAAGATGGAGGTGCCGCTCGAGTCGATGGCCTTCGGCACGGTGTTCAACCAGGACTTCGACATGCTGCGCACCGCGCAGCGCGGTCTGCACCAGCCCGGCTTCACCCGGATCACCATCTCCCAGGAGGAGAGTCGCATCCTCAACAATCAGCTGGCGCTCGAGCGCTGGTGCGACATCTCCCCGAGCGAGATCGAGGGCGATCTGCCCGAATGGCGGTGAGCGGTCGGGCCACGACGGCCACCCGGCGACGCGCCGACGGCGGACCGAGCGCACGGGCCCTGCTCATCAGCGTGCTCGGCCAATGGGTGGGTGCCGACGCGACGCCGGTGTGGACGGGCACGCTGGTCGGCGCGCTGGAGGCGCTGGGGATCGAGGAGCGCGCCGCGCGTCAGGCCGTCAATCGCACCGCGGCCGACGGGTGGCTGGAGGGCGAGTCGGTGGGCCGGTACACGCGCTGGCGCCTCACCGCCCGTGGTCGTCGCATGCTGGGCTCGGCCACGTTGCGCGTCGCCCGTTCGATCGTCGAGGAGTCCGACGACTGGGACGGCACGCTCTCCATGCTGGTGATCGTCGAGCCCGTGGCCGACCGGTCGAGTCGTGATCGCCTGGTCGCCGGCCTCGACTTCGAGGGCTTCGGTGCGGTGGCGCCGAACCTGTGGGTGGCGATCGGCTCGGCCGAGCGACCCGGGGTCGACGCCGTGCTGGAGTCCTGCGGGCTGACCGACGGCGTCCTGCGCTTCGAGGCCCGGACGGTGGCCGGCGCAGCCACCGCCGCCGAGGTCGTGGCCCTGGCGTGGGACCTCGAGCCCGCGGCCGAGGCCCAACGTGCCTTCATCGCCGAGTTCGCCGAGGCCACCCCGGCTGACGACCGGGAGGCCTTCGCCCTGCGCACCCGGATGGCCCACGAGTGGCGCGAACTGCTGAGTCTCGATCCATCGCTCCCGGCCCGACTGCTGCCGGCGGACTGGCCCGGACCGCAGGCCCGCTCGGTGTTCCAGCGCCGCTACGCCGAATGGGCCGAACCGGCGACAACGTTCTACACAGCGTTGTCGGAGGACCCGGTTGTGTCGTAGATTGGGGCCATGACCGAACTGGGATTCCCCGTCTTCGACTGCGACAACCACTACTACGAGGCCATCGACGCCTTCACGCGTCACCTCGATCCGCGGACCGGACCGCGCACCATCCAGTGGTGCGAGATCAACGGCCGGAAGTACCACGTGATCGGCGGCAAGGTCAGTCACGCCGTCGTGAACCCCACCTTCGATCCGGTGGCCCTGCCCGGTGTCCTCAAGGACTACTTCCGCGGCAACCCCAACAACGAGAACCCGATCGACCTGCTCAAGCAGCGTGAGCCGATCCGCGCCGCCTATCGCGATCGCGATGCCCGCATCGCCACCCTCGACGAGCACGGCCTCGAGAAGTGCTGGCTCTTCCCCACGCTCGGGATGATCTACGAGGAGCCACTGCACACCGACCCGTGGGCCGTGATGCAGGTGTTCACCGCCTTCAACCGGTGGATGCTCGAGGACTGGGGCTTCAACTACAAGAACCGCATCTTCACTGCGCCCTACATCACCCTCGTCGATGTCGACTGGGCCGTGAGCGAGTTGCAGTTCGCCCTCGACAACGGTGCGACCACCGTCGTGATGCGACCGGCGGCGCCCACCACCGTCGACGGTCCCCGTTCGCCGGCCGACCCGATGTTTGATCCCTTCTGGGGTCTGGTGAACGAGTCGGGCATCACCGTCGTGGCCCACGCCGGCGACTCGGGCTACAGCTCGCACGGCTACGCCCAGGACAGCGGCTTCTCGGCGTCGTTCGGCCAGCAGTCACGACCGCAACCGCTGCGCATGGCCACCATGTTCGATCGTCCGATCGAGGACTTCCTCGGTTCGCTGGTGTGCGACAAGATGTTTGAACGTTTCCCCAACGTCCGGGTGGCGTCGGTGGAGAACGGTTCGGGCTTCCTGCGCAGCCTGCTCAAGAAGCTCGACAACACGGCCAACAAGATGCAGGGCTGGTTCAGCGAGTTGCCGTCGGAGACCTTCCGCCGCCAGGTGTGGGTCAATCCGTTCTGGGAGGACGACGTCCACGAGGTCGTCGAGCTCATGGGTTCGGACCGCGTCATCTTCGGCTCCGACTGGCCCCACATCGAGGGAATGCCCGAGCCGCTCGACTACGTCGATGAGCTCAAGGAGTTCTCACCCGCCGTGCAGCAGATGATCCTGCACGACAACACCGACGCACTGAACGTTCGCCGGCCGGCCTAAGAGGGTCGACCGGTCGGACCACGACCGGGGGGTTGACGCGATGGCCTCCGCTGAGCGGGGGCCATCGCCGCGTCCGGCTGTCGGTCGGGGTCCCGGGGTTCGTCAGTAGGTGCCGTCGAGCACCCGGTCGCGGATCTCCCGCTTCAGGATCTTGCCCGTGGCACCCCGGGGCAGCGGCTCGTCGCGCACGAACCACTGCGTGGGGATCTTGAAGGAAGCCAGACGCTCGGCCAGGAACCCGGTGAGTTCGTTGGTGTCGATGGTCGTGCCCTTGGCCGGTTGCAGCGCGCAGACCACCTCCTCGCCCAGTCGCTCGTGCGGGAGACCGAACACCGCCACCTCGTGCACGTGCGGGTGTTCGAAGATGGCGGCCTCCACCTCCGAGCAGTACACGTTCTCCCCGCCGCGCAGCACCATGTCCTTGATGCGATCCACGACGTAGACGAAGCCCTCGTCATCGAGGTAGCCGAGATCGCCGGTGTGCAGCCAGCCGTCACGGATCGTCTCGGCCGTCGCCTCGGGCCGTTTCCAGTAGCCGCGGATGAGCATCGGTCCGGTCATGCAGATCTCGCCGACCTCACCGGTGGGCAGCGACTCACCGTTGGGGTCCACGATCTTGAGTTGCATGATGGGCACCACGCGCCCCGTGCTCGACGGTCGCTCGACGTAGTCGGGGCCGGTGTTGCCCGGTCCGTACCCGTTCGTCTCGGTGAGTCCGTACCCCAACTGCGGGGTGGCCTTCCCGTTGAACGTCCCCGAGATCTTCTTCACCAACTCCGGCGCCATCGGTGCGCCACCACCGCCGACGTTGCGCAGGCTCGACGTGTCGAACTCGGCGAACCGGGGGTGGGAGATGAGGTCCTGGGACATCGTCGGCACGCCGATGAAGTTGGTGACCTTCTCGCGCTGGATCAGTTCGAGGGCACGCAACGGGTCCCAACGGTGCATCATCACCAGTCGGGCACCGGTGGCCACTGAACCCAGCATGACGGGCACACAGCCGGTGACGTGGAACAGGGGCACGGTGAGGATGAAGCAGGGCTTCGGGGGCACGGCCGCCTCGGCCCCCGCTGTCGGCGGCGTGTCAGGCGCCCAGCGCAGTGACTCGACCACGTTGCGACAGGCGAAGGCGAACAGCCCTGACAGCACGGCCCGCTGGGTCGACACCGCACCCTTCGGGGTGCCGGTCGTGCCCGAGGTGAAAAGGATGGTGGCGTCGTCGTCGGGTGCCACTGCGCGATCGGGCATGGTGGCATCCGGATCGAGCAGATCGGCGAGGTGCGCGCAGTTGGCGGGCAGCGCTCCTTCGGACCGCACCACCACGCCCTGAACCCCGAGTGCGGCGAGCCGGTCGCCGATCCGGTCGATGCGCTCACGATCGGCGATCAGCGCCTTCGCGCCCGAATCGACCAGACCGAACTCGATCTCCGGTCCGGTCCACCAGGCGTTGACGGAGACGGCGATGGCGCCGATGGACGTCACGGCACCGAACGAGGTGATCCACTCCGGGTAGTTGCGCATGTCGATGGCCACCCGGTCCCCGGGTTGCACGTCGTAGGTGTCGACGAGCATGCGAGCGATGGAGTCCATGCTGCGGACGATGTCGGCGTTCGTCCACTGTTCGTCCTCGTTGACGATGTACACGTCGTCGGCCGGTCGGTCGCGCAGCATGTCGAACAGCGCGCGCATGGTGGGGGGCAACTGGGCGAACACCCGCGACGGGCGACCGAGCACCTCCTGTTCGGCGATCTCGAACGGCATCCCGGGGGCGGTGAGGACCGCCACCGCTTCGTCGAAGGACATGCCCACCGTTGCGCTCCCTCCTGCCCGTCGACCTGCTCGGACCTCCTGTGCTGTCCGCACGCTAGGCGGTGGGGACGGGGCCCGGCTACCGATCGGTAACCGATGCGCTCAGCGGTCGCGCCGACGCACCGTGGTCATGGCCAGGGCCACGGCCCGATCGTCGGCGCCGCGGTCGCGCACCTCGACGCGCACCAGTCGATCGCCGTTCGGCGATGCGGGTGACGGACCGGCATCGGTGGCCCGGGCCACGAGGGGGCCGACACGGCCCGGACTCAGGTAGTGCACGACGAGGTCGGTGACGACCGCACCGGTGGCCGCGGCCGGGTCGCTCGTGCCCGTGACCAGACCTCGGGCCGTGGTGTCGAGGGCCACCGCAGTGGCGCCACCGTGGAGGATCCCCCAGGGATTGCGCAGTCGTGGTTCGGGATGCAGCAGCACCTCGCCGGGCCGGGTCCCGGCCTCCAGCCCGAAGAACTCGGCCGGAGGGGCCCGGAAGATCGGATCGTCGGGCACGACTCGCTCGAGGCGGCCCACGGGACGCTCGAACTGCGGGGGCCCGCCCTCGGGGGTGAGCACGGCGCACGTCAACCAGAACGTGGCCACCGCGTCTCCGGCGACGCTGGTGACCTCGCCCCGGGTCACCACCGAGGAGCGACCGCGTCGCAGCACGCGCACGTCGACCACCAACGGGCCGGTGCCTCGCTGGCCGACGAGCGCGTCGTCGGCCCGGCGCAGCGCGAGGTTGGTGGTGACGATCCAGTCGGGCAGACAGGACAGTCCCGAGGTCATGCCGCCGATGCCGTCGACCACCGCAGTCAACATCCCGGTCTCCAGTCGACCGTCGGCATCGAGCACCACGGGCGAGCCGGGGAACTCACCCCGGGTGCGGGGCAGGGGATCGGTGCCGTCACCGACCTCCTCGATGTGGAGGGTGAGGTACTGGGCCACGCCGATCTCGCGTGGTGAGGTGAAGGCGGCCATCAGCGATCAGCTCCGACCCGGTGAACACGCGTCGTCGAATACGAGCACAGTCGTCCGTCGGCGTCGTGGAGTTCGACGACGACGGCCAACGATGCGTCGTCGATGGATGGCGCGCCCACCGCTGTGGCGGTCGCCGTGAGTGGACTCGACCGGGCCAGATCGAGATAGGCGAGTTGCAGGTCGGTGACGGCGCACGGCCCCCCCAGCAGTGACCGACCGAGCGACACCGAGGCCTCGTCGACCAGCGCCGCGTGCATGGCCCCGTGCAGTGCGCCCACGGTGTTCTGCACCTCGCGGCGGGTGTCGATGACGACGGTGCCCGGCGCGGTGACGGTGGCGCCCACCTCGGTGAGCCAGTCGGTGTCGAGGACCTCGTCGGTCGTGCCCATCGGTCGTCGCCCGGGCTCGGTGCGGACATCGAGTCCGGCCAGATGCTCGGGTCGAGGGACGACAGCGAAGGTGAGAATGGCGCGCCCGGCGGGACGCTCGTCGTCGGCCACCAGTTCGACCTCGATGACCAGCGTGCGTCGACCCCGTCGTCGTACATGGAGATCGGCGCGCAGATGGTGCATCGGTCCGCTGGCACCGAGATGCACCGACATGTCGGCGGTGAAGGCCCAGTCGGGATCGGCGGCGGTGATGGAGCGCAGACCGCCGAGGGCATCGATGAGCATGGCCACCACGGCCAGACGGGGGTTCCCGTCGGCTCCGAGCAGGTGGGGCGTGACGGTGATCGTGCCGCGCACGTCGCCGTCGATGTCCTGATCGACGATGATCCCCAGCAGGTGCATGAGATGGCGCGGGGCTGCGTACGTCGGTGCGTCGTTCTCCGTCTCCCCCACGGCGGGCGAGTCTACGGTCGGGCAGGGTGCTGGCCGGACGGACGATGCGCACCGGTAGCGTCGGTCTCCATGCGCAGTGCCCGTCTCGTTCCCGTCATCACCGTCGTGTTGGCGATGAGCGTGCTCGTCGCTGCGTGTGGCTCGTCATCCACGTCCTCGGTGCCCACGACGACCTCGACCACAGCGCCCCGTGCGCCCTCGGTGCGCGTGCTCGGTGACGGTGTCGCGAGCGCAGCGGCGGCCTCGGTGGCTGCCGCCCTCGGATCCACCGACGTCGTCGATCGCAGCGTGTCGCGCTCGGCGGCGGTCACGTGGTTGAACCTGCGCGATCCGGACACGCCGGTCGAGGGTGCTAACCACGAGCTCCTCGCCGCCAGTGTCGCCGATGCACCCAGCATCGTCCTGCTGTCGTTGGGTGCCGATCTGGTGCCGCCTACCGAAGATCCGGACATGGATCTGTGTCAGCCCATGACGATCCAGTCGGGCTCGCCCTCGTCGGCGTCGTCGATGGTCACCGACTGTGCCCGGGCCGTGCTGGCGAAGCGGCTGTTGCGTCAGCGGACGATGGCGGTGGCCTTCGACGTGCTGGCCGGCACCCGGAACACCCGGATGCTCGTGGTCGGCTCCGGCGCGCCGCCGGGCACCATCGGCGCCGCGGTCGATGCCGAACTGGCCGCGGCGGTCCTCGCCGTGACCGAGGCCGGCGCCGCTTGGGGCTCCCGCATCGCCTACGCACCGTCACCGGAGGCCGCGGTGACGGTGGCGCGCCAGCGGGGCTGGGTCTGACCGATGGCGGTGGCAGGATGGAGGTGTCGGTCGGTGAACGGCCGGTCGTGAACGGGGGAGGGGTCCGATGCTCGATCTGGTGATCAAGGGTGGCACCGTCGTCGACGGCACCGGTGCACCGGGTGTGCGCGCCGATGTCGGCATCCGCGATGGGCGCATTGTCGTCATCGGCAGCGTCGACGAGCCGGCGGCCAAGGTCATCGACGCCGACGGACGCGTCGTGGCGCCCGGATTCGTGGATCTCCACACGCACTACGACCCGCAGTTGATGTGGGACCCCGCCGCCACGCCGTCGTCGCTGCACGGCGTCACCTCGGTGTTCGGTGGCAACTGCGGGTTCTCGATCGCCCCGGTCACGCCGGGCGCAGCCGAGTACCTCATCCCCATGCTGGCCCGGGTGGAGGGCATGCCCGTGGCGTCGCTGGAGGCCGGTCTCGATCTGGCGTGGGACGGGTTCGGCTCCTGGCTCGACCGACTGGAGGGCAACCTGGCCGTCAACGCCGGATTCCTCGTCGGTCACAGTGCCCTGCGACGCGTGGTGATGGGCGAGGACGCGGTCGGTCACGAGGCCACAGAGGCGCAACTCGACGCCATGGTGGCGTTGCTGCACGAGAGCATCGTCGCTGGCGGGATCGGGTTCTCCAGCACGGCGTCGAACAGTCACAGTGATCATCGGGGCAGCCCGGTGCCGTCGCGTTTCGCCACTCGCGACGAGTTCCTGCGTCTCGCCACCGCGGCCGGAACGCATGCGGGGACGACGCTCGAGTTCATCTCGTCGGCCGGCGCCACCTTCACCGAGGCGGAGATGGAGTTGATGGCCGACATGAGCGCGGCGGCGAACCGTCCGCTCAACTGGAACGTGATGGTGGTGAACTCCGACCCGGCGGCCCGGGCCGGACGGGAGAACAAGTTGTCGGCCTCCGATGTGGCCGCCGCCCGTGGCGGTCGCGTGGTCGGCTTGTGTCTGCCCGAGCCGATGCGCATGCGTCTGTGCTTCGCCTCCGGCTTCGTGCTCGACATGCTCCCCGGGGTCAAGGAATTCATCCACCTCCCGCATGCCGAGCGACGCGCCGCGTTCGCCGACGCCGCCAACCGCGCGCTGATCGCGCAGTCGCTGTCGGTCCTGCCTGAGACGCACTCGCTGTCGAGATTCGGTCGCTTCCGCATCATCGACGCGCAGGCGCCCGAGGTGCGGGCGTTGATCGGACGCACCATCGACGACATCGCCGCCGAGCGGGGCCAGTCCGACATCGATGCCCTGTTCGACATCGTGGTGGCCGACGACCTCCAGACCGGGCTCGAACCCCCGGTCATCGGTGCCGATGACGACGCGTGGGCCGAGCGGGTCCGCATCCTCGACACCGATCCGCGGGTGATCGCCGGCGGCTCCGATGCCGGTGCCCATCTCGACATGATGAAGACCTTCGCCTGTCATACGTCGTTCCTGGCCGAAGCGGTGCGGACCCGTCGTCTCATGTCGTTGGAGCGGGCGGTGCAGTTGTTCACCGACGCGCCGGCCCGCTTCTACGGCCTGCGCGATCGGGGACGCGTGACCGAGGGCTGGATCGCCGATCTCTGCGTGTTCGATCCCGACACCATCGGTCCGGGCACCATCGAACCGCGCGCCGACCTGCCCGCCGGTGGATGGCGGCTCTACTCCGAGGCCACGGGCGTGGCGGCCACCATCGTCAACGGGGTCGAGATCGTGCGCGACGGCACCGTCACCGGTGACACCCCGGGACGCACCATCCGGTCCGGTCGCGACACCGACACGGTGACGGTCTGAGCGAGCGTCGCTCGGTCGGACCCGGTTCGGCTCAGAAGTCGGGGATGGGGATGTCGAGCGTCGAGGACTCGGTGCCGCCGTCGATCTCGAACACCTTGCCCGTCACGTAGCGCGCCGCCGGCGACGCGAGGTACAGCACGCCGGCGGCGATGTCCTCGGGCTCACCGATGAAGCGCAGGGGTGTCGCGGCGATCATGGCGTCGCGGATCTCGGGCATGGTGAGCACCGTCTCCAGCGCGCTGGTGGCGGTCGAACCCACGGCGATGGCGTTGACCCGCACCTTGGGGTTGAGGTCGGTGGCCAGGTACCGGGTGAGGTGGCTGAGCGCCGCCTTGGCCACGCCGTACTGGGTGAGAGCTCGCGCTGCGGTGCGGCCGGCCATCGACGAGATGTTCACCACGTTGCCGTGGTTGGCCACCAGTTGCGGGATGCAGGCCTGGGTGAGCACGAGGGCGGTCGTCACGTTGAAGTGGAACGCCGCTTCGAACGACTTGGCCGTGACGTCGGTGATGGCGGCGGGTGGCGACCCGCCGGCGTTGTTCACCACGATGTCGATCCGACCGAGTTCGGCCACGGTGGCCTCGACGAAGGCCGGCAGCATGTCGAGGTCGTTCACGTCGCCCGGGTACACGAAGGCCCGGCGCCCCAACCCGCGGATGGTGGCGGCCACCTCCTCGAGCTGATCGGCGCTGCGGGCGGTGAGGGCGACGTCGGCCCCGGCCTCGGCCAGGGCGATGGCCGAGGCCGCGCCGATGCCGCGCCCGGCACCGGTCACCACGGCGACCTTGTCGTCGACACGGAAACGATCGAGGATGCTCATGGGCCCGACACTAGGCGGGGTGTCGATCACCGACGGATCGTGTCGACTCGGACCGTGGCGCGCGCCAGGGCGTCAGCATTCACTTCGACCCCGTTCGAGGTGGGCACGGCGATCGCGCCCCCGTGCACCTCGACCGGTCGACACACGTCATCGGTGAAGAACCGGGCCGTGGCCGAGAGGTCACCGGCGATGGTGGCGCCGGGATGGGCGGCCAGTGCGATCGTGGCCGCCCGCCCGATCCCGCCGTCGAGCATCCCGCCCACATAGGCATCGATGCCGAGCCCGGCGCACATGTCGAGCACGGCAGCGGCGTCGAGCCACGACCCCAGCATCGGCGCCTTCACGCACACCACCGATGCGGCTCCGAGGTCGAGGGCCTGACGCACCGCAGCGTGTGATGTCAGTGATTCGTCGAGGGCGACGGGCGTGCGCAGTCGTCGCGCCAGTTCGGCCGAGTCGAGCAGGTCGTCGGCCGGCAGTGGTTGTTCGATGGCGGCCAGCCCGAACTCGTCCATGGCGGCGAGGCCCCGGGCATCGTCGGGTGCGCCGGGAGCGGTGTCCCACCGGTAGGCGCCGTTGGCGTCGGCCAGCAGCACGATGTCGGGGCCGGCGGCCCGTCGTGCCGCGCGCACGAACTCGACATCGCGCCCGGGCGCGATCTTGAGCTTGAGCCGTCCGTAGCCCTCGGCCACCCGGGCCCGCACCTCGTCGGCCAGCGCCCCGGGCGACTCGTGCAGGCCCAGTGCCACCCCGGCGGGCACCGTGGCGCGCGGGCCCGGTGGGGTTGGGATCAGTCGTTCGACCAATGGCCGCTCCCGGCGACGACACTCGGCGTCGAGCAAGGCCAGTTCGAGGGCAGCGCGCGCCATGTGGTTCCCGGCCACATCGACGAGGAGCGGCGTGAGATCGGTGGCCGACACCGGACCATCTGCGGCCAACAGCCGCGGCGCCAGTTCGGTGGCGATCACGGCCCGAGCGCCGTCGACGAACTCGGAGGTGTAGGTGGGGTCGGGCAGGGCCGCGCATTCACCCCAGCCCTCGCCATCGGGACCGACGACACGGACCACGACGAGGGTCCGATGATCGACGGTGCCGTGGGCGGCCACGAAGGGTTCGACCATGGGCAGGGCCAGCACCCGGACCTCGACCGCCTCGACCCTCATGCCATCGCCCACCACCCGAGCGTAGGACCGTGGTCCGAACCCGCACCGCGCCGATACCCTCGCCACCATGTTCTTCGGCCATCGCACCCCCGAACTCCTCGAGCCCGCCGACTGTCTCCCCGGACGACAGGCCACGATGCCGGTGGCGCCGGCCCATCTGGTGCTGGGCACTGCGATGACGCCGCCGTTCCCCGAGGGTTCGGAGTCGATCGTGGTGGGGATGGGGTGCTTCTGGGGCGCCGAGCGCAAGTTCTGGCAGTTGCCCGGCGTGGTCACGACCGCGGTCGGGTATGCCGGTGGTGTCACGCCCAACCCGACCTATGAAGAGGTGTGCTCGGGTCGGACCAATCACACCGAGGTCGTCCTCGTCGTGTGGGACCCGGCGCAGACCGACCTCGATGCGGTGCTGCGTTGCTTCTGGGACAACCACGATCCGACCCAGGGCATGCGGCAGGGCAACGACATCGGCACTCAGTACCGCTCGGCCATCTTCTGCACCGACGAGGAGCAACTGGCCGCCGCTCGGCGCAGCGCCGCAGCCTTCGGCGACCTATTGGCCGCGGCCCGGTTCGATGCCGTCACCACCGAGATCGATCTCGCCGGTCCGTTCTTCTACGCCGAGGACTACCACCAGCAGTACCTGGCCCGGAACCCGAACGGGTACTGCGGCCTGGGCGGCACGGGCGTGTCGTGTCCCGTCGGCGTGTCGTTCTGAGCCTCGCCGCCACCACCTGAGCCCCGGCGTTCCGGGTCGGTCGACGGAGGTTTCGGGTCGTCAAGGACCTGTGGATGACCTCGCTGGTCTGTGGATGACGGGGTCTCGACCCGGCGCGATGCACCGTCCCCCTTGCCGTGCCCGATGTCACGTGCTGGGGAGCCGAACGGTCGTTGCCTCCGGGCGCTCCAGCCAACAGCCTGACGGGGCTGTGTTGCGATTCCATTACGACCAACCGTGTCGGATGGCGTCGCGGATCGAGGAGGAGTGCACCATGTCCGGATCACCGAACGGTTCCCAGCCCCGAAGTCCCCGTCCCGTCGGCCCGGTGCGTCGCCACGCCGCACTGCTGGTGGCGACGGGAGCTCTGCTGGTGGGTCTGGCCGTGCTGGCCGCCATCGGGTTCGACGGCGCATCGGCCGCCGGTCAGTCCTCGGGGCCGCACCTCGCCGACCTCTCCGGCCCGGATGATCCGCCCATCGTCACCGACGTCCTCGGTGAGCGGGCGGCGGTGATCCTCGATCGCATCGGCGAGGTGGCGGCGGCCCAACGGGCCGAGATCATCGCCAAGTCCCGTCGGGGCGAGCCGGCGCGCTCCGACGATCCGGACGTGTGGGACCGGCTGGCCTGGTGTGAGGCCGGGGGGAACTGGGCCTCGTCGATCGAGGGCTTCTCGGGCGGACTCGGGTTCGCCCACGACACCTGGCGCTCCCACGGCGGCGAAGCATTCGCCCCCATCGCCGCCGAGGCCACCCGTGAGCAGCAGATCGAGATCGCTCGCCGAGTGCTGGCCAGTTCGGGCTGGCGGGCGTGGCCGGGGTGTTCCGAACTGCTCGGACTGCGGTGAGCGGGGATAGCCTCATCGCCCACCCGAACGACAATTCGACAACAGGAAGGGTCCCATGGCCTTCGAACTCCCCCCTCTGCCCTACGCCGAGAATGCGCTCGCCCCGCACATGAGTGCCGAGACGATCGAGTACCACTACGGCAAGCATCACAAGACCTACGTCGACAACCTCAACAAGGCCGTCGACGGCACTCCGGACGCCGACGCCTCGCTGGAGTCGATCATCATGAAGGCCGAGGGTCCGCTGTTCAACAACGCGGCGCAGGTGTGGAACCACACCTTCTTCTGGAACGGCCTTTCGCCGAATGGTGGCGGCGCCCCCACCGGCGCGATCGCCGGCCGCATCGATGCCGACTTCGGCGGCTACGACGCCTTCCGGACCCAGTTGTCCGAGGCCGGTCTCACCCAGTTCGGTTCGGGCTGGGCATGGCTGGTCGAGCAGGACGGCAAGCTCGCCATCATGAAGACCCCCAATGCCGACCTCCCCATGAAGCACGGGGCCAAGGCGCTGTGGACGGTCGACGTGTGGGAGCACGCGTACTACATCGACTACCGCAACCTGCGAGCCAAGTTCATCGATGTCGTGCTCGACAACCTCATCGACTGGAACGCGGTCAACGCCAACCTGGCGGCCTGAGCCCGGCCGCTCCGGCGGTCATTCCGGTACTCCGTCGACGGGGCCCCTGTGGGGGCCCCGTTGCGCGTACCCTCGGCGCTCGTGAACCTCCTCGCCGTCACCGATCCCGAGGCCCTGGCCGCCGCCTGTGGCAAGGATCCGGGCTGGATCTGCGAGAGGGTGTTCGAGGCCACCGACTCCAAGGGATGGTCGAAGGCGGCCGAGTGGGTGGTGGCCAAGCCCCTCACCGTGATCGTCACGGTGCTCGTCGCCGCCATCGTGGCCCGCGTCGGTCGGTGGTTGGTCAGTCGTTCGATGAACCGGCTGCTGGCCACGCAGGGGCGCGGCCGTCGTCACGAGAGCGAACTGCGGCGCCGCACCTCGCAGATGATCCTGTCGTCGGGCGATTCGTCGCAGCGCGCGCAGGCCCGGTACGAGACCCTCACCGCCGTGTTCCGCTCGATCGTGACGGCGATCGTGTGGTTGGTGGCGATGTTCGTCATCCTCGACACCTTCGGCATCAGTCTCGGACCGCTGTTGGCCACCGCCGGGATCGCCGGCATCGCCCTCGGCTTCGGCACGCAGACGATGGTGCGCGACTTCATCACCGGCTTCTTCATCGTGGCCGAGGACCAGTTCGGCGTCGGCGACACCATCGACCTCGGCGGCGGGGCCAAGGGCGTGGTCGAGCGGGTCACACTGCGGTCGACCCATCTGCGCGATCCCGAGGGCACCGTGTGGCACGTGGCCAACGGCCAGATCACCCGCGTGGCCAACAAGTCCCAGGAATGGGCCCGGGCCCTCATCGACGTGGTGCTGCCCTACGAGGCCGACATCGAAGTGGTCGCCGGGGTCATGCAGGAGGTGGCCGACTCGATGCAGGCCGACGCCACCTGGGCCCCTCGCATCCTCGAACGGGCCGAGATCTGGGGCATCCAGGAGTTCGACGCCGATGGCGTGCACGTGCGCATGGTCATCAAGACCGAACCGGCCGCTCAGTTCGGGGTACTGCGCGAACTGCGCGGGCGGCTCAAGATCACCTTCGATGCGCGCGGGATCGCCTTCGCCTACGCCGGCGGCCCCACCGAGGTGATCCTCACCGACGCTCCGCGGCCGAAACCGGCGCCGACGACGACGACGCAGCCGAACATGCCCGACTCAGACGGTGTCGTCGGCGCCGAGCACGACGTCGATCCCGCTGTCGGATCCGACGGCGACGACGACTGACGCGGCATTCGCCGCCTCGCGCACGTCCTCCTGCACGGACTCGAACGCGGCGGCGCGGGCGTGGGAATCGGTGACCGTCACCGCGTCCACCGGCCACTTCAGCGAGCGCTTGGCCTCGGTCTTGGCCCGACGCACGGCCGACAGCACCTCGGCGGCCACGGCGAAGGCGGCCGGGTCACCATCGGCGGCGGCGTCGCGCACCGACGAAGCATCCGGCCATGGAGCCCGGTGCACCGAACCGGTCTGCCACCACGACCACACCTCTTCGGTGACGAAGGGAAGGAACGGGGCGAACAGTCGCAGCAGGGTGGACAGCGCCAACTGCAGTGCCGCCTGGGCCGAGCGGGCCGCGTCGTCGCCCCGGCTGTCATAGGCCCGGGCCTTGACCAGTTCGAGGTACTGATCGCAGAACAGCCAGAAGAAGGCCTCGGTGCGCTCGAGGGCGCGGGCGTAGTCGTAGGTGTCGAAGGCCCGGGTGGCCTCGTCGACCAGCGTGGCCAGATCGGCGAGCATGGCCCGGTCCAGCGCCTCGGTGATGTGCACCGGGTCGTCGACCCGGGCCGATCCGTCACCGCCGCCGAGACCGAGGGCGAATCGGCTGGCGTTGAGCAGCTTGATGGCCAGACGTCGGCCGATCTTCATCTGGCCCTCGTCGAAGGCCGTGTCGGTTCCCGGACGGGCACTGGCCGCCCAGTAGCGCACCGCATCGGCGCCGTACTGCTCCAGCAGGTGCAGGGGGGTGACGACGTTGCCCTTGGACTTCGACATCTTCTTGCGGTCGGGATCGAGCACCCATCCGGAGATGCCGGCGTTGCGCCACGGGATCGAATCGTGCTCGAGATGGGACCGCACCATGGTGGAGAACAGCCATGTGCGGATGATCTCGTGCGCCTGGGGTCGCAGGTCCATGGGGAACGTGCGGGCGAACAGGTCGTCATCCTCGCCCCAGCCGGTGGCGATCTGCGGGGTCAACGACGAGGTGGCCCAGGTGTCCATCACGTCGGGGTCGCCGGTGAAACCGCCGGGCACGTCGCGCTGGTCGGGCGTGTAGCCCGGCGGCACGTCGGTGGCGGGATCAACAGGCAGCGCGTCCTCGGCGGCGAGGATCGGGCGGTCGTGCACCGGGTTGCCCTCGGCATCAACCGGATACCACACGGGGAACGACACGCCGAAGAACCGTTGGCGACTGACCAGCCAGTCGCCGTTGAGGCCGTTCACCCAGTTCTCGTAGCGCACGCGCATGTGCGGCGGGTGCCAGTGCAGTTCACGGCCACGGTCCAACAGCGCGTCGCGCAGCGGGAGGTCGCGACCACCGTTGCGCAGGTACCACTGTCGGCTGGTGAGGATCTCCAGCGGCCGGTCGCCCTTCTCGAAGAACTTCACCGGATGGGTGATGGCCTTCGGCTCTCCATCGAGCTCACCCGAGGCGCGCAGCAACTCGACGATGCGCTCCTGCGCCTGCTTGATCTTCTTCCCGCCCAGAGCGGTGAACGCCTCCACGGCGTCGTCGCCGGCGGCGACGATCCACTCGGGGGTCTCGGTCGCGATCCGGCCGTCGAGGGTGATGATCGGTCGGGTGTCGAGTTGCAGCTCCCGCCACCAGATCACGTCAGTCAGATCGCCGAAGGTGCAGATCATGGCGATACCCGAACCCTTGTCCGGATCGGCCAACTCGTGCGCCTTCACCGGCACTTCCACCCCGAACAGCGGCGTGCGCAGGGTCGAGCCGAACAGCGGCTGGTAGCGCGCGTCGTCGGGATGGGCCACGAGCGCAACGCAGGCGGCCAGCAGTTCGGGGCGCGTGGTCTCGATGACGATCGGCTCGCCCATGTCGGTGCGGGTGAACGGCAGACGGTGGTAGGCGCCGGGGAGTTCGCGGTCCTCCAGTTCGGCCTGCGCCACCGCACAGCGGAAGTCGACGTCCCACAGCACCGGCGCCTCGGCCTGGTAGGCCTCGTCGCGCTGGTAGTTGCGCAGGAAGGCGCGCTGGGCGACTCGTCGACAGTGATCGTCGATGGTGGCGTACGTCATCGACCAGTCCACCGACAGACCCAACGTGCGGAACAGTTCCTCGAAGGCCTTCTCGTCCTCGGCGGTCAGCGTGGTGCACAGCTCGATGAAGTTGCGTCGACTCACCGCCACCGGAGGCTTCTTCTGCTCCTCCTTGGGGCGATCGGCGACCGGGACCGGCGTGGCCAGCGTCGGGTCGTAGGGCAGCGTCGGATCGCACTGCACGCCGTAGTAGTTCTGCACACGACGTTCGGTGGGCAGCCCGTTGTCGTCCCAGCCCATCGGGTAGAAGACCGACTTGCCCCGCATGCGCTGGTAGCGGGCGATCGTGTCGGTGTGGGTGTAGGAGAACACGTGACCCACGTGCAGCGAGCCGCTCACGGTGGGCGGGGGTGTGTCGATCGAATAGACGTCAGGGCGCTCGGCGGTGCGATCGAAGTCGTAGGTGCCGTCGTCCTCCCAGATCCGGCCCCACCGCTCCTCCAGGCCGGCGAGATCCGGCTTCTCGGGAACGTTCCAGCTGTCTCGGGGCGTGAGGGAGGACGGGCTCATCGTTCGCTCACGCTAGTGCCGACCCGGTTGCCCACTCACGGGACCGGGCCGGCAGTGGCTCCGGGGGCGACGGGTAGCGTTGCTCCTCGTGCTGCAACTATTCGACACCGCGCGGGGAGAGGTCGTCCCCTTCGAGCCCCGGGTTCCGGGGAAGGTGTCGATGTACGTGTGCGGACCGACCGTGTACGGCCCGCCGCACCTCGGTCACGGTCGGTTCTCGTTGGTGTTCGACGTCCTGCGTCGCTATCTCACCTGGTCGGGCCTCGAGGTCGATTACGTGAGCAACATCACCGACATCGACGACAAGATCATCGATCGGGCCAGTTCCGAGGGACGTGACTGGTCGGAGATCGCCTCACGCTGTGAATCGGTGTGGTGGCGGGCCATGGAGGCCATCGGGGTGCAGCGGCCGAACTCTGATCCCCACGCCACCGCCTATGTCGACGAGATGATCGCCCTCGTCGCCGACCTCATCGAGCGGAACGCGGCCTACGTCAGCGACGACGGCGTGTACTTCGCCGCCGAAGTCGTCGACGACTACGGACTGCTGGCCCGACAGTCACTCGAGTCGTTGCAGGCCGGAGCCCGCGTCGAGGTGTCCGACCACAAGCGGTCGCCGGCCGACTTCGCGTTGTGGAAGTTCGCCAAGCCGGGAGAGCCGTCGTGGCCCTCGCCCTGGGGTGACGGTCGACCCGGTTGGCACACCGAGTGCGTGGTGATGTCGCTCGGTCTGCTCGGCGACGGCTTCGACCTGCACGGCGGCGGGCAGGATCTCGCCTTCCCCCACCACGAGAACGAACGGGCCCAGGCCGTGGCCGCCGGTCGCACCTTCGCCCGCCACTGGATGCACAACGGGTTCGTGGAGGTGGGCGGGGAGAAGATGTCCAAGAGTCTCGGCAACTTCACCAACCTGCTCGACCTCGTCGAGAGCACTGATCCGCGCGCCTACCGGCTACTGGTGCTGCGCTCCCACTACCGGTCGCCGTTGGAGATCACCCGGGCCACCACCGACGACGCGTCGGCTGCGCTGCGCCGTCTCGATGCCTTCGCCCGACGCGCGGCGGCCGCCGACCTCTCGGCTACGTCCGATCCGGCGGCCATCGAGACGTTCCGCGCCGCCATGGACGACGACCTCGACACACCGGCGGCCATGGCCCTCGTGTTCGGACTCGTCACCCGGGCCAATGCCGCGCTCGACGCCGGGGACGCGCCCACCGCTGCGCCCCTGGCCGCGGCCGTCCTCGAGATCTGCACCGCCGTCGGGTTGGTGCTCGACACCGGCGGCGCGGCGGTGCCCGACGAGGTGATGGCCCGGGCCCGGGCCCGGGACGAGGCCCGGGCCGCCCGGGACTGGGCCGCCGCCGATGCGTTGCGTGATGCACTGGTCGCCGAGGGCT
>Ga0172376_10003581_pt1 | contig 18283 bp, 15 predicted proteins | sample Lak35m_FD_121114 | JGI IMG/M metagenome (GOLD analysis project Ga0172376, IMG submission 121114) | Freshwater microbial communities from Kabuno Bay, South-Kivu, Congo - kab_092012_35m | ecosystem: Environmental > Aquatic > Freshwater > Lake | place: Democratic Republic of the Congo: South-Kivu... | reverse complement strand
TCGAGGCCGGCTTCTCGCTCGAGGACACCGGCGCCTTCAGCGACGACTACGTCTCCGGCAACGTCGGCGGCAAGCTCTTCACCCCCTACCGCCTCGTCTTCGACTACCCCGGCCGCCGCCTGGGCTTCGTGCGGCGCTGATGGCCTCGGACTAGCGCCGCAGCGCCAGCTCGAGCGTGCGGGGCGGCTCGCCGGCTTGCAGCGAGAGGACCTGCTCGCCGCGCGCGCCGTCGAGCTCGGCCTGGAGCGTGAACTTGCCCGCGGGCAGCCACAGGTCCTGCTCGATCTCGGGTGGGAAGCAGCTCCTGAGCGAGGGCTCGTGCGCGACCCAGCCGCTCTCCGCGCGCACCGTGAGTCGGGCCCGCGCGGGCGAGCGCTGGCCGGCGCGCTCGAGGAACGTGCGCACGCGCACGCATGTCAGCGGCGCGAGCGTGGGAGCGAGCGTGGTGCGGGTTCCGGGCGCGATCGTCACGAGGTCCCACGAACCGAGGTCGCGCTCGAGATCGCGGCTCTCGACCCACACGGTTCCGGCCGGGAGCCGGGACCAGAGCGTGCTGGTGGCCGTCTCCTCGCCGTACCCGGCCGGGAAGTCGTCGGGCGGATGCGCATTGAGCAGGAGCACCCGCGGGCCGAGGACCTCGAGCGCGCCGGGCGGTTGCAGCAGGAGCTCGAGCGAACCCTCGGGCGGCGTGCGCAGCGCTTCCTGGACGAGGAATGGCTCGCGCTCGCTCCCGTGCGCGCCCCACACGGTCCACGGAAGCGGCCCGAGCCCCTCGAGCGTGAAGCGCCCCTGTGCGTCGCTCTCCGTCGCGGCCACGCTGCGACCGTCGTCGACCCACACGCGCGCGCCGGCGAGCGTCGTCCCGGCGGGTGTCCGCGTCCAGCCCTCGAGCCGCGCCGCGCCGGTCAGCACGACGCGCGCATCGAAGATCACGTAGTCGGGTTGGATCTGGCCGAGCGCGCGCGTGCCGGTGCGATAGCCGTCGAGCCGCGCCTCGAGGACGAGGGTCCCGTCCGGGATGCCCTCGAGCTCGAAGCGCTCACCGACCACGCGCGGGACCGAGCTCCAGACCGACCCGTCCGCACGCGTCGCGTGCACCTGCACGCTCGCCCCGCTCAGCGGACGGCCGCGCACGTCGACCACCGAGCCGAGCACCGCGATCCCGGGTGCCGGCTCCTGCGACCTCGCCGCGCTCGCGCCCGGAAGGAAGGCCGCGAGGCAGAACCCGATCACGGACGTACGCATCGTCGCCCCCATCGCATGGCCAGCGCAGTGTACACGCGCGACGTTCAGAGCATCAGCGGCGCAGCGCGCGCTCGAGCGACCGCGATGGCTCGCCGGCGCTCAGCGCAGGCCACGGGCGGCCTATGGTCGAAGCTCACTTACAATAATGGAGTTCCACTCCATTTCTGTAAGAGCAGCGCCCAGCGCACCGCCCCGCCAGAGCGGGCCGAACGGCCGTGCCGGGCTCAGAACGGTGCAAGCCGTGCGGTGAAGTGGCGCAGGACGGGCGCCTCCTCGAGGAGGCGGTAGCCGCGCAGCGACGCGCGTTCCTTGGCGATCCAGGCCGCGACCTCGATCACGTAGTCGATGTGGGCCTGGGTGTAGACGCGGCGCGGCAGGGCGAGGCGCACGAGCTCGCGCGGGGCGGGGAGGTCGGGGCCGCCGCGCGGGTCCTTGCGGCCGAACATCAGGGTGCCGATCTCGCACGAGCGGATGCCGCCCTCGCGGTAGAGCGCGACGGCGAGAGCCTGGCCGGGGAACTCGTGCGGCGGCACGTGCGGCAGGAAGCGGCGCGCGTCGAGGTACACGGCGTGGCCGCCGAAGGGCTTCAGGACCGGGATCCCGGCCGCCTCGCAGCCCTTGCTCAGGTACTCGACCGTGCGCACGCGGTAGCGCAGGTAATCCTCGTCGGTGACCTCGGTCAGACCGACGGCGAGCGCCTCGAGGTCGCGTCCGGCGAGGCCGCCGTAGGTCGGAAAACCCTCGTGCAGGATCAGCAGGTTGCGCAGCTCGCGCGCGAGGCCGTCGTCGTGCAGCGCGAGCAGTCCGCCGATGTTCACCATCCCGTCCTTCTTGGCGCTGATCCAGCAGCCGTCGGCGAGCGCGAACATCTCGCGCGCGATCGCGCGCACACTCTTCCCGCCCTCGCCCGGCTCGCGCAGCTTCACGAAGTAGGCGTTCTCGGCGAAGCGCGCCGCGTCGAGGAAGAGCGGCACGCCGGCGCGGTTGCACAGGGCGCGCACGGCGCGCAGATTGGCGAGGCTGACCGGCTGGCCGCCGGCCGAGTTGTTCGTGACCGTCACGCACACGAGCGGGATGCGCGCGCGCTCGCGCTCGAGCAGCTCCTCCAGCGCCGCGAGATCCATGTCGCCCTTGAAGGGCGCCTCGACCTGCGTGTCGGCCGAGGCCGGAGAGGCGAGGTCGCGCGCCTCGGCCCCGGAGTGCTCGACGTGCGCGCGCGTCGTGTCGAAGTGGCTGTTGCTCGGCACGAGCTTGCCCGGCCCGCCGAGCACGGCGAAGAGCAGCTTCTCGGCAGCGCGCCCCTGGTGCACGGGCAGGACGTGGCGGAAGCCGGTCAGCTCGCGCACGACCTCCTCGAGGCGGTAGAAGCTCGTCGCGCCCGCGTAGCTCTCGTCGCCGCGGAACATGGCCGACCACTGCGCGGCCGACATCGCCCCCGTGCCCGAGTCGGTCAGGAGGTCGATCGTGACCTGGTCGGCGTGCAGCTGGAACAGGTTGTGGCCGGCCGCCTCGAGCCGCTCCAGGCGCTCGGCGCGCGTCGTGAACGGCAGCGGTTCGACGACCTTCAGACGGAACGGCTCGATGATGGTCTTGAAGCGGACATCGACGGGATTCATGCCCGGCGAGCATGCCCGGGGCAGCACGCGCCGGCTCTGCGCCGGAGTGCGCAGGGTCGTGCGCAGGTCACCCGAGCCCGTCGGCCGCGAGTTCCTCGCGCAGCCAGCCGGAGAAGGCCAGCAGGGCCGGCAGCTCGCGGTTCTTCGAGGGGAAGGCGAGGTAGTAGCCCTTGCGGGTCTTGAATCGGCGCTCGGGGAGGGGCTCGACCAGCTCGCCGCGCTCGAGCTCGGGGCGCACGAGGAAGGTCGGCAGGAGCGCGAAGCCGAGGCCGGCGAGGGCGGCCTGGATGATCATCAGGTGGTGCTCGAAGCGCGCCGCGCCGCGCAGGGCGCGCGGGGCGACGCCGGCGCCCGCGAACCATTCGCTCCAGGCGCCGGGGCGCGAGACGAGCTCGAGCAGGGGCTGCGCGGCGAGCTCGGCCGGACCGGCGAGGGCCGCGGCGCGCGCGAGGGCGGGCGAGGCCACCACGACGACCTCCTCCTCCATCAGCGGCACGAGCTCGGCCCCGGGCCACACCGCGTCGCCGTAGTGGATCGCGGCGTCGAGCAGCTCGACCTCGAAGTCGAAGACCGCGAGGCGCGTCGTGAGCTGCAGGGCGACGTCGGGGTGGCGCTCGCGGAAGCGCGCCAGGCGCGGAATCAACCAGCGCGTGCCGAAGGTCGGCAGGACGGCGAGTTCGAGCACGCCGCCGGTCGCGCTGGCCGAGCGCACCTCGAGCGTCAGGGCCTCGAGCCGGTCGAGCAGGGCGCGCAGGCGCGTGCCGAAGCGCTCGGCTGCGGCGGTCGGCACGATGCGCGGGTGCTCGCGCCGGAAGAGCTCGACCCCGAGTTCCTTCTCGAGCTGCGCCACCTGGCGGCTGATCGCGCCCTGGGTGCGGAAGAGCTCCTCGGCGGCGCGGCTGAAGCTCCGGTGGCGCAGGGTGGCCTCGAAGGCCTGCAGGGCGATCAGGGAGGGCAGCTCGGGGCGCACACCATGAGCATAACGCATAGCTCCATGCACCGAAATCGTATTCCAGCGCCTTCAGGGCCGGGTATCACTTTGCCGTCAATTCTCCCGAGGCATACATGCAGCTCATCTCGCTCCCCCCCCTCCCCGCCCTGCTCCGCAACGTCGTCGGCACCACCCGGGCCGAGCGCCTGCTCGCCACCGTCGAGTTGCCGCGCCTGCCCAAGGCCCCCGCGGGCCGCGTGCACCGCAGCGAGCTCGCCGTGGCCCTGGCCGTGCTGCTGCTCGAGGACGTGACCCTGCGCGTGCCGATGGCGAAGGCCTACGTGACCGACCTCGCGCGCGCCGGGAAGCGCCTGCTGTTCGACCACGGCGCGCTGCGCACCGTCGCCGCGCCCTGCGGCGACCTGCCGGCCGGCCGCGAGGCCTTCGCGCGCTTCCTCGAGCCGCTCGGCTACCGCCTCAACGGCGTGTACCCGCTCGACAAGATCGGCATGACGGGCTTCGTGTTCACGCACGAGGACCTGAGCGAGGAGATCCCGCAGTACTTCGTGAGCGAGCTGCATCCCGAGCGCTTCTCGCCGGCCTTCCAGGCCGCGGTCGCGCGCGTGGTCGGCGCGAGCCGCGACCCGCTGCCGGCCTTCGCGCAGGGGCTCCTGCTCGAGCTCGCCATGGAGAACTCGCTGGCCCAGGCCGACGCCGAGCGCCTGCTGCCCGAGCTCGTGGCCTGCTTCGCGCGCCAGCACGCCGAGCCGGCGCTCGCCGACTACGAGGCGCTCGCCCTCGAGAGCGACGAGATGGCCTGGATCGCGACCGAGGGCCAGGCCTTCAACCACGCCACCGACCGCGTCGACGACGTGGCCGCCGTGGCCGAGGAGCAGCGCCGCCTGGGCCGCCCGATCAAGCCCGCGCTCGAGACCTCGCGCTCGGGGCGCGTGATCCAGACCGCCTTCCGCGCGGCCGAGGTCGAGCGCCTGTTCGTGACCGAAGACGGGACGCTCGTCGCGCGCCGCGTGCCGGGCTCGTTCCACGAGTTCATCACGCGCAAGCGCCTCGAGAACGGCGCCCTCGACCTCTCCTTCGACGCCGGCAACGCGCAGGGCATCTTCGCCATGACGACGCGCGCCGGAGCGCGGTCGTGAGCGTGCCCGAGCTCCTGACCGAGCTCGCGCCCGAGCTCGGCGAGGGCGGCGTGCTCGTCGAGCCGAGCGACCTCGCGCCCTACGAGACGGGCTGGCGCTACGGGAAGGGCCGCGCCGCGGCGGTCGTGCGCCCGCGCACGTCGGCCGAGGTCGCGCGCGTGCTCGCCGCCGCCCACGCGCGCGGCGTGCGCGTGCACGCGATCGGCGCGAACACGGGCCTCGTCGGCGCCTCGAACCCCGACGCGAGCGGCCAGCAGCTCGTGCTCTCGCTCGAGCGCCTGAACCGCGTGCTCGAGATCGATCCGATCGACCGCACGGCGCGCGTGGACGCCGGGGTCACGCTCTCGGCCCTGAACGCCGCGGCCGAGCGCCACGGGCTCTTCTTCCCGATCGACCTCGGCGCCGATCCGCAGCTCGGTGGGATGGTGGTGACGAACACCGGCGGAGCGCGCCTGCTGAAGTACGGCGACGTGCGCGCCAACCTGCTCGGGCTCGAGGTCGTGCTGGCCGACGGCACGAAGGTCGAGCGCCTCACGCGCCTACGCAAGGACAACACCGGCCTCGACTGGAAGCAGCTCTTCGTCGGCACCTCGGGGCGCTTCGGGATCGTGACGCAGGTCGTCGTGAAGCTCGCGCCGCGCCCGCGCCAGCGCGCGGCGGCGCTGGTGGCCGCGACGAACGGCGAGGCGCTGCTCGCCTGCCTCGCGCACCTCGAGCAGCACGGCGGCGACACGCTGACGGCCTTCGAGGTCGTCTCGCAGGAGGCCCTGACGGCGACCCTGAAGCACGCCGCGAACGTGCGCGCGCCCTTCGGCGGCGTCGCGCCGACCTACACGGCGCTGATCGAGCTCTCCAGCACGCTGGCGAAGGAACGCCTCGACCTCGAGACGCTGCTGGGCGAGCTGCTGGTCGAGTTCGCGGAGGCCGCCGAGGGCATCGAGGACGTGCTGGTCGGGCCCCCGGAGGACTTCTGGGCCATCCGCCACCAGGTCTCCGAGAGCCTCGCGAAGGAAGGCCTCGTGCTCGCGCTCGATCTCTCGGTCCCGCGCGCGCGCATGGCCGAGTACGCGCGCGTCGCGCGTGCGCTGCTCGCACGCGACTACCCGTTCGTGCGCGTGTGCGACTTCGGGCACTGGGGCGACGGCGGCACGCACTTCAACCTCGTCTGGGCGAAGGAGCGCGGCCCGGCCGACGTCGCCGCCTTCAAGGTCGAGCTGCAGACGCTCCTCTACGATCTCGCCGTGCGCGACTTCGGCGGCAGCCACTCGGCCGAGCACGGCCTCGGCCCGCACAACGCACGCTTCACCGCGCGCTACGCCGCGCCCGCGATGGAGCACCTGGTCTCGGCGCTGGGCCGGCACTTCGATCCGGACGGACGCTTCCGCCGCAGCGAATGACGCGCTCCGCTCTCGTTCAGCGCTTCTTCCAGGCGAGCCAGATCGAGACGTCCTCGACGTAGATGCGGTAGTCCGCGGCGGACAGCGCCCAGCGCGCCAGCGCCTCGAGCTCGGCCCGCTCGTAGAAGTGGTGCCAGTGCACGAGCTTGCCCTCGATCTGGTTCTTGATCTCCTGGGCGAAGTAGGCCGCGTCGCGCGCGAGGATGTCCCAGGTCAGGAGCTGCACGACCGCCGTGCCGCCCGGCACGAGGCAGCGGTTCATCTCGAGCAGCACGTTGTAGGCGAAGGGCTTCGGGATGTGCTGGATCGCCGCCACCGAATAGAACAGGTCGACCTCGCCGTCCTTCCACGGGAAGTGCACGCCGTCGTAGGTCTGGAAGCGGAAGCACTCGGGCGAGAGGCCGTCGCGCAGGATGCGCGCGCGGGCCTGCTCGTTCATGGCCGGAGCCACGTCGAGCCCGGTGATGCGCTCGAGCCCGGTCTGGTTGACCATGGCCTGCATGATGTAGCCGACCCCGGGACCGACCTCGACCACGGTCTTCTTCGGATCGAGCGTGAGCCAGCCGGGGACACGCCGCACGCGCTCGGCCATGCCGGCGGCGCGGTCATGCAGGCGCTCGGCCGGCACCCCGTCGTGGATGCGGGCCTCGACCGACTCGAGCGACTCTCCGCGGATGTCCCAGACCTTGAAGGCGTCGTGCATGGAAGAAATGGCCCGCGGAAGGCGGACGCTTTCCCCAGCCTACCCGCCCACGGAGCGCGCTGCCTCCCCCTGGCGCGGCGGGGCGAGCAGGCCACGCGCGCGCCGATCCGCCGGGCAGCCCCTTGAGCCGCGGCGCGCGGACGGTATCTCGTTCTGCTCCATGCCCGCGCCTCCGCGCCGTCCGCCGCCCTCCGCGCTCGTCCGTGGAATTGCCCCCGAACCGCTCTCGCCCGCCGCCGTGCGGCGCGAGTTCCTGGCGCGCCTCGCCGCGGACGCGACGCTGGTCGTGCCGCCCGAGGGCGCGGCCCGCCGGCGCCGCGTGCTGCTCGCGAAGCACCTCCCACGCCACGTCGTGCGCCTGTTCGGCACGAGCTACTACCTCGGTGAAGCGCTGTTCGACGACCACATCGGCTTCCTGATCGGCTACGTCGCCCCGGCCGCCGCGCCGCGCCGGCTGTTCGCGCGTGCCTTCTACAAGGACAGCTCGCTCCTGTGGCGCGTGGCGAGCCACGTCGAGCGTCACGACGGGTCGCTGTGGATCGGCAAGGGCGACACGCGCGTCGAGGAACGTGACGGCTGGGAGTACCACGTGACGGCCGAGGAGACCGCCAACCTGCCGCTCGAGCTGCAGGCCGCCTTCGACGAGGTCAGCCGCCGCCGGAAGCGCCGCCGCGACGACCACGCGATCGAGCTCGTCGCGCGCCGCGCGCCGACCGGTCGCCTGCGGCCCTACGCCGACTTCAGCGGCCCGCTGCGGCGCGCCGCGCGCCTCTGGCGCGCGAATCGCGGACGGCCCGTGGCGCGCTTCACGCGCCCGCTCGACCCGCGCTCGCTCGTCTTCGCGCCGGGCTGCGAGCCCGACCTCGCGCGCGGCGTGCTCGAGCGCAGCGCGACCCACAGCGCGTACTTCGGCGGGCGGATCGAGAAGACGCGCGTGCTCTCGCGCGACCGGCGCCTGCAGTACCTCTTCCTCGCCTCGCCGACGCACGTCTGGCTGGCCCCGCCGCAGCCGCTGACGAGCGAGCTCTCGAGCTTCGGCGTGCGCGTGCACGGCGTCGAGGCGCCCGAGGAGCTCTCCGTGCCCGGCTACGAGTACCACTCCGAGGAGGAGAGCCAGATCCCGCGCGGCTTCGCCGGCCCGGCACACCCGGACGATCCCGACCGCGCCGACGCGCGTCCGTGGCTCGACGCGCTGCCGATCGTGCGCGCCTACCGCCGGCGCTTCAGCGGCGCGCGAGCGTGAGCCACGGCCCGAAGGGGCGCTCGCAGGGCGGGCCGTCGGCGTAGCGCAGCGCCACCGCGCGCGCGTCGACGCGCACCTGGCTCGCGCTGACGGTCGCGGCCTCGGCGCGGTGCATGCAGGGCGACCAGGGACCGCGCTCGGGCTCGTGGCTGGTCTGGAAGCGCTCGAGGAGCGCGGACGAGGGCTCGCCCGCGCCGCCGGCGAGGCGCGCGAAGAGCGCGCGCCGCTCGCCGCGCGCGCGACCGCCATCGAGCGAGGAGCTCGCCAGCGGGCGCTCGGGCGGAGGCTCGCTCAGCGCGCGCCCGTCCCATTGGCGCACGCTCGCCGCGCCGCCGGGCGCGAGGAAGAGCAGCGTGAAGCCGCGGTAGCGCGCCAGGTCCTCGCGCGCCAGGCGAGCGAGCGCCTCGGCCGCGTCGCCCGCGGCGAGCAGGTCGCGCACGAGCAAGCCGCGACTGCGCGGCTCGCGCGGATCGACGCGCAGGTCCCAGGCGTTGAGCAGCGCCACGGCGAGCCCGCACTCGTTCACGCCGAGCCACGTCCCGCCCGCATCCGCGTCGGTCGGCGCCAGCACGCGCCGGCCCTCGAGCTCGAAGAGCTCCGGCGGACGCGCGCGTCCGCGCCGGCGCGACTCGTCGCGGTTGAAGTGCAGCTCGAAACCGTCCGGCTCGAAGCGCCAGCTCGCGGTGCACACGGGCTCAGCCTCCAACGCGAATGCGCACGGGCCCGCTCACGCTCACGCAGGGCGGCCAGGAAGAATGGGATCCGAGGCTCATCCGTCCCGAGGGTACACTGAGCTCGTGCTGCGCTGCTCGTCCCTCCTGGCGCTCCTGCTCGGCGCCTGCGCGACCTCGGCCTCCGCGCCCGAGTTCGACCCGCGCACCCTGGCCGTGTGGGAGTTCCTGCGCGCGAAGTACGACCGCGACGGTGACGGGCGCGTGGAGCGCGGCGAGTACGGACGCGACGAGCAGGCCTTCTTCCACCTCGATGCCGACCGCGACGGCGTGGTGACGCGCCTCGATTTCGCGCTGCAGTGGGACGGCGTGCCGCGCACAGCGGACGGCTCCTTCGTCTACGGCGAGGGCGGTCCCGAGGTCGGCGACGCGGCGCCTTCTTTCGCGCTGCCCGACCTCGAGGGCCGCGTGCGCACGCTGTCCGAGCTGTGCGCCGAGCGCCCGGTGGTGCTCGTTTTCGGCAGCTACACATGAGGGCCCTTCTGCGCCGCGGCCGGTCGGCTGCGGGAACTCCACGCGCGCTTCGGTGAGGTCGTGGAGTTCGTGACCGTCTACATCCAGGAGGCGCACCCGATCGACGGCTTCGTGCCCGAGCGCCACACCGAGACGTGGCTGATGGGCTCGCCCGAGCGCCAGCTCCTGATCGAGGATCCGCGCACGGACGGGGAGCGCCTCGCGCTCGCGCGCCGCACGCAGGAGGAGCTCGCCCTCGCCTGGCCGATGCTCGTCGACCGCCTCGACGAGGCCGTCAACCGCGCCTACGCGGCCTGGCCCGAGCGGCTCTACCTCGTCGACGTCGGCGGCACGGTCGTCTACCGCGGCGGCAAGGGCCCGAGGGATTTCGAGCCCGAAGAGCTCGCCGCCGTGCTCGAGGAACTCGCCGCCTTCTACGGCACGCCCGTCAGCCGCTAGGACCTTCTCCAAGGAGGGCTGCCAGGCCGCCGAGCGGCGCTTGCGGCCGCGCTTTTCCCCGCTTCGCACTGGACAGGATGCGCACGGACCGTATTTTACCCTTCGGTTAACCAATGGTCTCTGCCGACGCCCTCAGCGCGACCTTCTCGGCCCTCTCCGATCCCACACGGCGCGCGCTCCTGGCCCGCCTCGCGCGCGGCAACGCGACCGTGAAGGAGCTGGCCGCGCCCTTCGAGCTCAGCCTGCCGGCGATCTCGAAGCACCTGAAGGTGCTCGAGCGCGCTGGGCTGGTCACGCGTGGCAAGGAGGCGCAGTGGCGCCCCGTGCAGCTCTCCGCGCGGCCACTGCGCGAGGCGGCGGGCTGGCTCGCGACCTACCGGGAACTGTGGGAACAGCGCTTCGACCGCATGGCCGAGTACCTGGAAGAGCTCCAGCAACGCAAGAGAGAAGACGACCGATGACTCCGTCCCGCACCGAGCCCCCTTCCGAGCGCGAGATCGTGCTCACGCGCGAGGTCGATGCGCCGCGCGCGCTCGTCTGGAGCCTGTGGACCGAGCTCGAGCACCTCTCGCACTGGTGGGGTCCGACCGGCTTCACCACCACCACGCACGAGTACGACGTGCGCCCGGGCGGACGCTGGCGCTTCACCTTCCACGGCCCCGACGGCCGCGCCTACGAGAACCTCGTCACCTACACCGCGGTCGAGGCGCCCGCACGCCTCGCCTACCGCCACGGCGGCGAGGTGGAGCTCGAGCCGGTCGACTTCGAGTCGATCGTGACCTTCGAGGAGCTCGGTCCGCGCCGCACGCGCGTGACGCTGCGCTCGATCTTCCCCTCGGCCGAGGCGCGCGAGCGCGTCGTGCGCGAGTACGGGGCCATCGAGGGCGGGAAGCAGACGCTGGGACGCCTGGCCGAGCGAGCCGCCGCGCTCGCCGGAGGCGCGCCGGACTCGCGCGCCTTCACGCTGCACCGCGTGCTCGCCGCGCCGCGCGCGCTCGTGTACGAGGTCTGGACCGAGGTCGAGCACCTCGCGCGCTGGTTCGGACCCCAGGGCTGCACGCTCGGGGATTGCACGCTCGATCTGCGCCCGGGTGGGCACTTCCACTACCGCATGGACTTCCCCGACGGAACCTGCATGCGGGCGCGCTGGCTGTTCCACGAGCTCGTGCCGGGCGAGCGACTGGCCTTCGAGCTCTGCTTCACCGACGAGCGTGGCGAGCCGGTCCGGCCTCCCTTCGAGGAGCGCTGGCCGCTGCGCATGCGCGTCGTCGTGACCTTCGCGGACCACGCCGGGATCGGCCGCGGCACGGTGCTCACGCTGCACCACTGCGCGCTCGACGCCGCGCCCGAGGAGCAGCGCACCTTCGACGCGAACCACGACTCGATGCGCCAGGGCTGGAGCGGGACCTTCGAGCGCCTGGCGGAGTTCCTGGCCGCGCGCTGAACCGCGCGCACGCTCCGCCGGCCCTACTGCACGGTCACGCGCAGGGCGCGGCTCGTGGCGAGGCGCTGGGCGCACGCGCCGGGCGCGAAGAAGCTCGCCACCTGGAACACGTAGGTTCGGCCGACCAGGCCCGGATCCACGGGGACCGGCAGCGCCAGCGTGAGCGAGCCCGTCGCGTCGGGCGCGGGCAGCGCGAAGGAGCCGACGACCCCGAGCGCGGGCGGTGCGGGCGTCGGATCGAGGTGGAACAGGGCCCCGAAGCGCAGCGTGCCGGCCGTGTCCTCGCTGTCGCCGATCAGCAGGAAGCCGCTCGGACCCGCGTGCGAGGCGTGCACCTCGAAGGCCGCGTTGCCGAGGGTCGGAACACCCGTTGCGCCGAGGTCGAGCGCTCCGTCACAGCCCGCCGTGCCGGTGCCGAAGACCTCGATGCCCTGCGGCACGAACGAGACCAGCTTGGCCTTGGCCGCGCCGATCGAGCTCGCGAGCACGTCCTGCACGCCGTCTCCGTCGACATCGCGCCCGCCGCCGAGCGACGAACCGATGCGGTCGTTCGCGAGGTCGCCCGGAACCGTCGCGATCACCAGGCCCGTGCGCCCGCTGAAGGCGCGGATCGCGCCGGTGTTGAGCCCCGCCGGCCCGTCGAAGCCCGGCATCCCGGCCGCCCAGTCGCCGTACCCGTCACCGTCGAGGTCGCCGCAGCCGACCACGCCCGCGCCGAGCTGGTCGCCGGCCACGTCGCCGAAGACCGTCCACAGCACGGTGTTGTCCGCGCCCGAGACGACCTGCACGCGCCCGGTGTTCGAATTGGCGCTGCCCGAGCCGACCAGCACGTCGTCGAAGCCGTCGGCGTTCGCATCGAGTCCGCCCGAGACGATCAGCGCGTTGCCGCTGGCCGTGCGCCGCAGGAGCTCGCTGCCGTCCGCGCCCGAGAAGACGCGCACGCTGTTGCCCTGCACGCCCGCGAAGTCGGCGCGCCCGTCGCCGTTCACGTCGCCGACGCGCCCGACGTTCGAGCCGAGCTGGCCCGCCACCGCGTCGCCGAACACGCGCCACAGGATCGTCCCGTCCGCGCCCGAGAAGACCGTCAGCGAGCCGGCGTTGCTGGGCGAGCTCACGTCCTCGGCGTTCAGCGCCCCGACCAGCACGTCGTCGCGCCCGTCGCCGTTCACGTCGCCCACCGCCGCCGTCGACCAGCCGAAGAGGTCGCTCGAGGAGACGCCCGTGAAGGTGAAGAGCACGCTGCCATCGAAGCCGGACACGATCGTCGCGCTGCCCGCGTTCGCGCCGATGCCGGCGACGTTGTCCTCGTCCGCCGCCGCGCACACGTCGAGGTACCCGTCACCGTTCACATCGCCGGCCGCGCTCGAGCCGAAGCCCATGTGGTCGTCGGCGCCCGTGCCCTGGATCGTCCGGAGCAGCGTCCCGTCCGCGCCCGAGTACACGAACACGCTACCCGCATCGGTCAGCGTCCCGTTGTCGTCGCGCCACGCCCCCACCAGGAACTCACCCTTCCCGTCGCCGTTCATGTCCCCGACGAGGTCGCAGCATTGTCCGTAGGAGTCACCCACGGCGCCCGAGACGTCGAACAGCGTCGACTGGGCGGCCAGCGGGACGGAAGTCAGAAGCAACGCGAGCAGACGTGCGGGATGCATGGAGAGCCTCGGGGGGGGAAGGGCTCCATTGAAACCGACGCGACGGGATTCGTCTGCACCCGGAAGCCGGTTCACGCTCTGCGGTGCCCGGTCGGGACGGGGCGGCGTACGCCGCGCGTCTTCGGCCGACCGGATCAGAACCGGCGCGGAGCGTGGGGCGGCTTCAGGAAGGCCTGGAAGAGCTCGGAGGCCGAGTGGCTTTCCTGGTTCGCGAGATAGAAGACGCGACTCGAATCGGCGCTGATCTGGAAGCGGGAGACCTGCTGGCCGGGTCGCAGGGGTTCGTTCTTGCGCGCGGCCCGGCGACTGCCGTCGATGGGCACGGCGAAGAGCTCGTCGACCCCGTCGAGCTCGGCATCGGAGAGGTAGACGACGGTCGTGCCGTCGGCGGAGACCTGGAAGGACTGCACGCCCGCGCCTCTTTGCATGGCCCAGTCGAGGCGCATGCCCGGCCCGCCGTCGAGGGGCAAGGCGAGGAGAGCCGAACCTCCGTCACCCGCCAGGTCTACCTGGCACAGGACGCGCCCCGCGGCGACCGCGATCGGGCTGGAGAATGCGCTGCTGCCCGCGGGTAGCGCGAGCCGGACCGTGCCGCGACCGGGGAAGACCGGGCTGGCGAAGAGCTCGAGGACTCCCGCGCCTTCCACGTCGGCCAGCACGAGCACGGTCGTGCCATCGGGCGCAAGCTGGAAGCGGATCACGTCGCCCGCAGGCGCGAGCTCGGGACCGACCCGCGCGGGTGCCGCGCTGCCGTCGATGGGCACGCTGAACAGCTCGAAACGCTCGTCGACGCGCGCGTCGGCGCGATACAGGACGCGGCGCGCATCCGGGGTGAGCTCGAAGACGGCCTGCACGTCGCCCCCGGCGACGAGCTCGGCGCTGAGCCGGCGCGGGGCCGCCGAGCCGTCGACCGGCGCGACGAAGAGCTCGACACGCTCGTCGCTGCGCGCGTCCGCGGTGTAGACCACGTGGCGCCCGTCGGCGGAGACGCGCGGCCCGACGTTGGCGTACACCGAGCGGACGTCCCCGCCGGAAACCAGGTTGCCGCTCAGCTTGACCGGTGCCGAGTGGCCATCGATCGGCGCGCGATACAGCTCGACGACTCCCACCGTCTCGGCCTCGGCCAGGTAGACGGCGGAGGCGCCATCCGGTGTGGTCGAGAAGGAGCCATCGACGACCCGGCCACCCGGGACGAGCGTCCCGCTGAGCTTGTGCGGTGCAGCGGAGCCGTCGACCGGCACGCAATAGAGCTCCCCGAGCGGACTGCGGGCCTCGCCCGCCGCGAACAGGAGGTCGCGGCCGCCGTTCGCGAGCTCCACTAGGCTGTACAGGAAGGGCTCCACGAGCGATGCGGTCAGCTCGATGGGCTCGAAGCTGCGGTCGATGGGCACGCTGAAGAAGCCGTTCCGGCTCGCGCTCACGAGCTCGAAGACGACTCGATCGGCTGCGTTCGCACGGAAGGCCAGCGAGTAGGGGCCGACCACCGGATCGGTCAGACGGATGTGCTCAGGAGCCCCATCGACCCGGAGAGAAACGAGACGCGGCTGGCCGAGAGAGTCCTGGTCGGCGTCGTAGGCGAGCCGGCCACCGGTCGAAAGCTCGGCGAACGAGCGCACGTGGCCGCGCGTCCCTCCGCCCAGCGGACCGACGAGCGGCGCCGCGGCTCCGGGCCCGAGCGTCGGCACGCGCAGGAGCTCGGTGGTCGCCCCATCCCGCGAGCCGACGAAGTATGCGTGGCCCCCATCACCCGCGAGGGCGAACGCGATCCCCTGGTCCGGGCGCAGGCTCGTCAGGCTGAGCTTCTTCGGCTCTCCGCCGGACACGGGCACGGACCACAGCTCGAGAGCCTGGTCGGTGAGTCGATCGGCCCAGAAGACGACCGTGCGGCCATCGGCACTGACCACGAAATCGCCGCGCACGTTCCCACCCGTGACCAGGGAGCCGCTGAGGAGCGTGCGGGGGGCCGAGCCGTCGAGCGGCGCGCTGAAGAGCTCGTCGACACCACCCTGGACGAGGTCACCGAGGTACACGACGCGCTCTCCTGTGACCTGGATCCGCGGCTTCCGGACGTCCCACGCGGCGCTGACGTCCCCTCCGGCGGGGGTCGGTCCGCTGATCCGGACCGGCGGCGCCGAGCCGTCGGCCGGCACGCTGAAGAGCTCGAAGACGTCGCGCGCGCGGGCATCCGCACGGAAGACGACTCGGTTCGAGTCCGGCGTGAAGCGCGCGCCGGGTTCGACCTCCTGGGGGCTCTGCAGGCTGGCGTTGAGCTTCACGGGTGCGGCCGAGCCGTCGATCGGCACGGAGTAGAGTTCGGTGATCCGCGCCGAGTCCTGGGTCGCGAGGTAGGCCACGCGACGCGCATCGGGACTGAGGTCGAAGGCTCCCACCGAGCCGCCCGCGACGAGTGCGGCGTTCAGAAGCACAGGCGCCGCACGACCATCGACCGGCACGCTGAAGAGCTCGAACGTGTCGTTCGTGCGCTGGTCGGCACGGTACACCGCGCGCGCTCCATCCGCGCTGAGCTCGAACTGCTGCACGTCGCCGCCGGTCACGAGCGGCGCGTTGAGGCGCACGCGCTCGGTGCCTGTGAGCGTCAGGCTGATGAGTTCCTCGACCCCCGCACGCGCCTCGAGGAAGAGCACGCGCCCACCGGACGTCGCGCGCGGCTCCCGGAGGTCGCCCTGTAACTCGACCAGCAGGATCGGATCGCGATGGCCATCCGTGGGCAGGCTCCACAGGGCCGCCCGCCCGTCTTCGTGGTCGAGCGTGCGGTAGAGGATCCACTGCCCATCCGGCGAGAAGCGGACCTCACCGGGTGAACCGTCGAACTCGCCCAGCCGCTTCGCGCGCGGCGAACCGTCGACCCCGACCACGTAGAGACGCGTACGCGAGCCGGTCGTGTCGGGGTCCAGGGCCAGCGGGGCTCCGGTCGCGAAGACGACCCGTGCGCCATCGGGCGACAGGAAGAACTCGCGCTCGAGCGTCTCCTCGGGCGGAATCCCGGAGCTGAGGAGTTCCGCGGCGCCGCTCCCGTCCGCCGCGATGCTGCGCAGCTCCTGGCGGCTGTCGCCCGGCTGCTCGGCCACGTAGAGCACGCGCCGCGAGTCCGGCGTCACGTCGAAGGCCGCCGCGACCCCGCTCGCAGGCCGCTCCGGCAGCGGCAGGTTCAGCTTGCGGCTCTGGGCCGCAGGCGGGAGGACGCACAGGACGAGAGCGAAGGGCACATACCGAAAGCGCATCGGAAAGCCTCCATGTGGGGCGGAGCGTGAACTCCGCCGACGTCGAAGGCCAGTACGGTAGCGCGCGCGGCGCTGGCGCCAGAATGGCGCACGGCGCGCGCCCGCGACCGGAGGGCCTGGACACGTCCAGGCTGCGCCGAGCCAGGGCCCCTGCGGTGACTGAATCCAGGAGCGCGCAATCGCGCGCGGGACGCTACGACAAGACCTTGCGCGCGATCACGATGCGCTGGATGTCGGTCGCGCCCTCGTAGATCTCGGTGATGCGGGCGTCGCGGAAGAGGCGCTCGATCGGGAAGTGGTCGGTGTAGCCGGCGCCGCCGTGGATCTGCAGGGCCTCGTCGGCGCAGAAGTTGGCGGTCTTCGAGGCCATCAGCTTGGCCTGGGCCGCCTGCTGGCCGCAGGGCTCGCCCTTGTCGCGCAGCCAGGCCGCGCGCAGCGTCAGGAGGCGCGAGGCCTCGAGCTGGGTCGACATGTCGGCGAGCTTCCACTGCACGGCCTGAAAGTTCGCGATCGGCTGGCCGAACTGCTGGCGCTCCTTGGCGTACTTCGTGGCCTCGGCCAGGCACGCCTCGCCGATGCCGACGGCCTGCGCGGCAATGCCGATGCGCCCGCCGTCGAGCGTGTCCATCGCGACCTGGAAGCCGCGGTTCTTCTCGCCGAGCATGTTCGTGGCCGGCACGCGCGCGCCCTCGAGGATCACCTCGGTCGCGGTCGAGCCGCGGATGCCCGACTTCTTCTCCTTCTTGCCGATGCGCAGGCCCTTCGTGTCCTTCGGCACCAGGAAGGCCGAGATGCCGCTGGCGCGCGGCGCCTTGGCGTCGGTGCGCGCGTAGACGATGAAGAGCCCGGCCTCCATGCCGTTCGTGACCCAGATCTTCGTGCCGTCGAGCACGTAGTCCGCGCCCTCCTGGCGCGCCGTCGTGGCCAGCGAGGCCGCGTCCGAACCGGCGTTCGGCTCGGTCAGACAGTAGGCCCCGATGATCTCGCCGCTCGCCAGGCGCGGGAACCACGTGCGCTGCTGCTCGGGCGTACCGAAGCGCTTCAGCGGCGCGCCGACCAGGCTGTTGTGGACCGAGACCGTGACGCCCGTCGAGGCGCAGGCACGATTGAGCTCGATCAGCACCGTGGCCAGCGCCAGGTTGCCGAGGCCCGAGCCGCCGAACTCCTCGGGGATCGTCAGACCGAAGAGGCCGAGTTCGCCGAGCTTGGTGAAGACCTCGGGATCGAGGTGCTCCTGGCGGTCGTGCTTGCTGGCGCGCGGCAGGAGCTCGTTCTGCGCGAAGTCGCGGGCCATGTCGCGGACGAGCGTCAGTTCCTGGTCGAGTTCGAAGTCCATCGGTGTCGGGCGGGCAGGGGTGTGGTGGGGATCAGGCGTAGTCGTAGAAGCCCTTGCCGGACTTCTTGCCGAGGCGACCGGCCGCGACCATGCGCCGCAGCAGCGGGCAGGCGCGGTACTTGTCGTCGCCGAGGCCGGTGTGGAGCACGTTCAGGATGTCGAGGCACACGTCGAGGCCGATCAGGTCGGCCAGCGCGAGCGGCCCCATCGGATGGTTCATGCCGAGCTTCATGACCGTGTCGATCGCCTCCTTCGTGGCGACGCCCTCCATGAGGCAGAACACGGCCTCGTTGATCATCGGCATCAAGACGCGGTTCGACACGAAGCCCGGATAGTCATTGGCCTCGACCGGCGTCTTGCCGAGCGCCCGCGAGGCCTCGACCACGCGCGCGGTCGTGGCGTCGCTCGTCTCCTGGCCGCGGGTGACCTCGACCAGCGCCATCAGCGGCACCGGGTTCATGAAGTGCATGCCGATCACCTTGTCGGCGCGCTTCGTCGCGGCGCCGATCTCGGTGATCGAGATCGAGCTCGTGTTGGTGGCCAGGATCGTCGTGGCCGCGCACAGCGCATCGAGCTCGCCGAAGACCTTCTTCTTCACGTCGGCGCGCTCGACCACGGCCTCGACCACGAGCTCGGCCTGCTTCGCCTCGGACAGCGCCCCGGCCGGCTTCACG
>Ga0172376_10003579_pt1 | contig 18288 bp, 7 predicted proteins | sample Lak35m_FD_121114 | JGI IMG/M metagenome (GOLD analysis project Ga0172376, IMG submission 121114) | Freshwater microbial communities from Kabuno Bay, South-Kivu, Congo - kab_092012_35m | ecosystem: Environmental > Aquatic > Freshwater > Lake | place: Democratic Republic of the Congo: South-Kivu... | reverse complement strand
TGCCGAAGATCTCCATGAGTGTCGTACCCGCGAGCACCGACGTGCCGCCGTCGTAGGTGAACAGTCCCGGGCTGTTGCCCGGCGAGAACGTGCCGAGCACGTTGAGCGTGCCGCTCGACGCCAACTGCACGGTGCCACCACCGCCGAGGAGCTGGCCTGCGCCGATCGAGAAGCCACCGGTCTTCGCCGTCAGATCGAGCACCGCCCCCGACGAGCCGGCGCTGCCCACGATGATCGCCGACGAGTTGGCAAACGATCCCGCGGCACCGAGCGCGAGCGTGCCGCCCGAGATCGTCGTGCTGCCGGTGTAGGAGTTGCTTCCGGAGAGCGTGAGCCTGCCGGCGCCCTGCTTGACGAGCGCCACCTGATCCAGGATCACGCCCGCATACTCGCTGGTCGCCGCCTGATTGACGGTGAGCGTGGACAGCGTGCCGCCGGTGTTTCGGATCCGTGATGTGGTGGTGCCAGAGAACGACGTGCTCTGGAGCCGGCCGATCGTCTGGCTGAAGCCGGCCAGGTCAAAAGTCGCATCGATTCCCGCGGCGCCATTGCGGTTGACGTCGAGGATCGTCGCCGTCGGCAGGGCATCGGTGGCCCCGAGACGGAGAATGCCGCGTTGGACGACGGTCTGCCCGCTGTAGATGTTCGACGTGCCGCTGATCCGAACGACGCCTGTCGCCTGGGCCAGGATGGCAAGGTGCGATGGGGAGCCGTCGACGTCATCCACGATCTGCCCGCTCACCGTGAGCGTGCCATTGCCGAGGTGCCCGAACCGGCCCAGCCGGCTGCTCTCGATCGTCTCGCCGCCGTTTCCGAGACGCACCTGCCCGCCCCATTCAGCATTGGCATCGGCCAGCCCCTCCACGATCACAACGCCGAGGGTTGTGCCTCCTGAAATCCCGCGCCGCATCGTGAGCGTCTCGGAAACGGTCACGCCATTGGCGAGCTGAAGCCGCGCATCGGTGCTTGCCGAGCTTTGCACCAGTGTGCCGCCCGCCGCACTGCCGAGAGCCGCGTTCGCACCCACGACCAGATTGCCGACGTTGAGGGTTGTGCTGCCCGAATATGAGCTGCTTCCGGAAAGCGTGAGTGTGCCGGTGCCGCTCTTCACGATGGCCACCTGATCGAGGATGCTCCCGGGAAACGTGCTGGTTGCCGCCTGGTTGACCGTGAGCGTAGAGAGCGTGCCCCCGGTGTTTCGGATCAACGCGGCCGAGGTGCCGGTCGAAGCCGTGCTCTGAAGCCCGCCGATCGTCTGGCTGAAGCCGGCCAGGTCAAAAGTCGCATCGATACCCAGGCTGTTGTTTCGCCAGACATCGAGGATCGTCGCCGTCGGCAGGGCATTGCCAGCGCCGAGGCGAAGAATGCCGCGTTGGAGACTCGTGCCGCCCGTGTAGGCGTTGTTCGTGCCGCTGATCCGCACCACGCCGGTGGCTTGTGCGTTGATCGAGAGGTTCGACGCCGACCCGTTGACGTTGTCCACGATCTGCCCGCTCACCGTGAGCACGCCATTGCCCAGGTGTCCGAAGCGTGCCGTAAGGGACGACGCCAACGATTCACCACCGTTGCCGAGACGCACCTGCCCGGCCCACTCGGCATTGGCATCGGCCAGCCCCTCGAGAAATACGTTGCCGAGGGGTGTCGCGCTGGAGGTGCCGCCCCGAATGATGGTGAGTGTCTCCGAAACGGTCACGCCGTTGGCGAGTTGAAGGAAAGCAGCGTTGCTCCCGGTGCTCTGCAGCAAGGTTCCCGCGGCCGTGCTGCCGAGGGCAGCGTTGGAATTAGCGACCAAGGCGCCGACGTTGATGGTGGTGCTGCCAGAGTATGAACTGTTTCCGGAGAGCGTGAGCGTGCCGGTGCCGGTCTTGACGAGGCCGCCGGCACCGCTGATGACACCCGACAGCGTCGCGGTCGCAGCGGCTGTGTCGAGCGATGCGGTCCGTCCGGCATCGATGGCGATGGCATTGGCCAGAGTGCCGACCGTGCCCGAGCGGAGCGTTGCATCCGCAACGAAGGTCAGCGTGCCGGTGCCAAGGGCAGACACGTTGCCGTACGCGAGCACGCCTTCGTTGAGGTTCGTGCCGCCCGCGTAGGAGTTGCTCCCAGACAGCGTGAGCGTGCCGGAGCCGAACTTTGTAAGGCCGCCCCCGGTGCTTGCCCCGTCCTCAATCAATCGTTGGGCGATCGTGACCGCGAAGCCCTGCGTGTCGATCAAGGCCCCGCCGGCTCCCACGAGGGCCTGATCGACGGCAATGAAATTACTTTGGTTCGTCCCGGACCGGAGCGTGCCGCCATTGAGGCTGAGCGTCGACGACGTGGCATTGACCTCCAGGATTTGGTTCACCGTGGTCGTGCCGCCAGTCAGGTAGGTGACGCCCGCCCCGCCGGTTCCCGACGACCCATACACGAGTCGTCCGGCCGTGAAACTGCCGCTCTGCACATTCAGTGTGCCAGTGCCAATCCCGGTCCACTTGACGGCGAAATCGCTGTTCGAGCCCGTTTTCGTGTAGGCACCGCCGGCGATCGTGAGCGTGCCATCGCCTTGGCTCGACAAGCCGTCGGCCCGCTCAGTGTTGCTCGTGAACGAACCGCCGGTGATCCGCATCGACGCGGAAAGCCCGGACACCGCGCCGGAAAAGCTGCCGACGAACAGGCCGCTCTGGTTGAAGGTTCCCGTGTTGTTATAGGTCGTCGTGCCCTGGGCGGCCGAATAGACCAGTTCGTTGAGCGGCGCCGTGGATCCTGAGCCCACGGTGATCCGACTGTTATTGAACGATGCACCCGACGGGGCGACGGACCCGCTGGTCCAGTTGGTCGTGGTGCCGAAATCAGTGCTCGTGCTTCCCGTCCAGATGTAGTTTGTCAGCGTCTGCCCCCGGGCCATCCCCGGGGCGAAGGCAGCCACGCAGCAGGCAACCGCGGCAGCACGGCCGAGCGTGCACACGATTGTGTTTTTCGAGTGTTGACCTTCAGCATGGTCCTCACCTGCATGTGTGATACGAATCCCAATCCAGAACCGTTCACCCGTTGTGCAACTTGGTGTGCAACATGTGGCCCAGCAGTGAAATGGAGAAAACGAACCTCCCCTCAACTGATCTTTCAGACATCCTAGTGGGCCGTAGCAGAGCTGTCAAGCAACTTTTTCCCCCCATTTTTTCCCTTCGATTTTTTGATGCGGCCGGCAGGCCGGTTTTCGCGGTTTTTCGGGTTGTCCGCGGGCGGCTGTGGGGCTAATCAGTCCGCAGGGCCGGCGAGTATCTGGTCGTTGTCGCTGTCGGCGATCACCAGCCGGCCGTCGGGCGCGATCGCGCAGCCGTGCGGCCGGGCCAGCCGCGTGGATCGCAGGTCGGCCCCGATCGTCGCCCCCGCCTGCGTGGGCATGCCAGCCACGGTGGTGATCGTGTCGCTCGTCGGATCGTAGCGGCGGATGCAGTGATTTTCCGTGTCGGCGATGAGCACGCGGCCTGCGCGGTCGAGCGACACATACTTGGGCCCGGCGAGGAGCGCCTCGCGGGCCGGGCCGCCGTCGCCGCCGTAGCCCGACTTGCCGGAGGCGTTGGCGACGATGCGGACCGTGCCCCGCTTCACCGCGACGAGCGTATTGCCTTCGCGGAGCGCGAGATAGATCGTGCCGTCGGCCGTCATGCAGGCGGCCCGCGGGCCGGCCAGCGGCGTGGCGAGCGGGGCGGCGGCATCCACGGGCCGGCCTGCTGTGCCATTGCCCACGACCGTCGCGACCGTGCCTTCGCGAAGCTCCACCCGTCTCAGCCGGTGATTGCCAATATCGGCCACGAGCAGCGCCTCGCCGCCCGGCACGAGCGCGCTACAGTAGGCTTGTTGGAACATAGCCGAAGCGGCGGGACCGCCGTCTCCCGAAAAGCCGGCCTGCCCCGTGCCGGCGACGACGGTGACGTCGCGGGAGACAGGATCAAAGCCGCAGATGCGATGATTGAATGTGTCGGCCACGAAGGCGCGTCCGTCGCGGCCGATCGCCACGTCGTGCAGCCCATGAAATCGCACGTCGGCTGTAGCGGCCACCGCCTCCGGCGGAAATGCATCCTTTGGGCTCGAGACGTGAAACCTGCCGGCCACAAACTCCACGGTTCCGTCGGCTGCCAGGCGAAAGAGCCGATTGCCCCGCGTGTATTCCACGCCATAGAGCCGCCCCTCGGCATCGTAGGCCACGGCGAACGGCTCGTTCACGCGGGTGGGATCGGGCGCCTTTGCCACTCGTCCCGCAGGATCTCCGACGAGCACCGCCACCTCGGCCACGCAAGGGGCCGCCAGAGCGACCAAAACGACGCAGGCAAGGACGAACGGCATGGCATCTCTTCCGGTACGCGTGTAAAATATCAGGGCATGCCGGAAGCCGCAATTGTTCGGGCTGCGGATGACGGCCATGATCGACCGATGAACAGCAGCATGAGCCAGCGAACGATCCGTGGCGAGGTCTGTTTTCGGGCGACCCTCCTGTCGGCCGCCGGGATCGCGGTCTTGCTGCAGGTATCGCTGGCCGCGTCGGCCTGGGGCGACGATGCCGCCTTCTTCGAAGAGAAGGTGCGGCCGGTGCTCGCCGCCCGCTGCCTCTCCTGCCACAGCGACACAAAGCAAAAAGCGGGGCTGCGGCTCGACAGCCTCGTGGGCATGCTGCGCGGCGGCGAGTCGGGGGCGGCGATCGTTCCCGGCGAGCCCGATGAGAGCAACCTGGTGATGGCGGTCCGGCACGATGGCTGGGAGATGCCTCCCGACGGCAAGCTTGCCGACGCCGAGATCGAGGCGATCGCCGAATGGGTGCGGCGCGGGGCGGCGTGGCCCGGCTCCAAGCCCGCGGCCGAGTTGCTCGCCGAAGGGCTCCCCGACGTCGACACGGAGGCCGAGCCGATCTTCGGCCCGCCGCAGCGGAAGCAAAAAAGCGTCATCAGTGATGCCGACCGGTCGTATTGGGCCTACCAGCCGGTGCGCCGGCCCGACGTGCCATCGCGACCCGAGGGTGAGGGCCTCCGCGACGGGCTCCTCCGCGCCGAGATCAAATCGCCCGTCGATGCCTTCGTGGTCGCGAAGCTTGCCACGCAGGGGATCGAGCCCGTGCCCGAGGCCGACCGCGAGACGCTCGTGCGGCGGCTGTTTTTCGATCTGCTCGGCGTGCCGCCGGAGCCGGCCGACGTGGCCTCGTTCGTGGCCGATCCTGGCGGCGACGCCTACGAGCGGCTCGTGGACCGGCTGCTCGCCGACCCCCGGTATGGCGAGCGGCAGGCCCGCCACTGGCTCGACCTCGCCCGGTATGCCGAGAGCGACGGCTTCCGGCAGGACGCCTTCCGCCCCACCGCCTGGCGCTACCGCGATTGGTGTATCGAGGCCTTCAATGCCGACATGCCGTTTGACCGCTTCGTGCAGGCGCAGCTCGCGGCCGACGAGATGTTTCCGGCAGACCCGGCCATGGCCGCGGCCACCGGTTTCCTGCGGCAGACGCCCTATGAATACAACCAGGTCGACGTCGAGACCCAAAGGCACGAGATCCTCAACGAGGTCACCGACGTCACGGCCGACGTCTTTCTCGCGATGGGAATGGGCTGCGCCCGCTGCCACGACCATAAATACGACCCCATCCTGCAGCGCGACTACTTCGCCCTGCAGGCGTTCTTCGCGCCGCTGGTCTGGCAGGACGATCGAGCGGTGGCAGCGCCCGCTGCGCCGTCGGCTGGTGTGCCCTCCACGACCGCCGACCGCGCCGCCGCGCTCCGGCGGGAACTGGCCGCGATCCGCGAAGGCTGCCGCGACCCCGAGGCCTGGGGCGGGTTCAAGCGGTTTCCGCCGACCATTCAGGAGCTGATCTTCAAACCTCGTGCCGAACGCACGCCGCACGAGGAGCAGATCGTGCAGCTCGCGAGCCGCCAGCTCGTGTTCGACGCCAAGAAGCTGCCGGAGACAGAGCGGCTGCGATACGAGGCGATCGAGGCGGACCTTGCCGCGCTCAAGACCGCCGGCTCGCTGCCACCGCCGCCACCGACGACGCTCGCGGTCGCCGACGTCGGGCCGACGCCGCCCCCCACCACGATCCCCGGCAAGCCTGCCGCAGGCGAGATCGAGCCGCGGACGCCCACGGTGCTCGGCGGCCAGTCTCTCGCGCCCGCGCCGCTGTGCGATGAAGATGGCACGCCGCGGTCCACCGGCCGGCGCGCTGCCCTGGCAGCGTGGCTCACCGCGGCCGACAACCCGCTCACCGCGCGGGTGTTTGTCAATCGCCTCTGGCAGTGGCACTTCGGCCGGGGGTTCGTGGGCACGGCGAGTGATTTCGGCGCGCTCGGCGAGCAGCCGACCCATCCGGAGCTGCTCGACTGGCTGGCGGCCGAGTTCGTGGCCAGCGGCTGGAGCGTGAAGCATGTCCATCGGCTCGTCGTCACGAGCGCCGCCTACCGGAGGAGTTCGCGGGCCGCGGCGGCGGGCGACTCCGCCGGGCCGTCGGTCGATCCGCAAAACAAGCTCCTCTGGCGGCAGAATCCCCGGCGGCTCGATGCCGAGCAGGTGCGGGATGCGGCGCTCGCGATCGCGGGCGACCTCGATCCGCGGCCGGCTGGCCCGAGCACGCCCCCCTCGAAGCCTAGGCGGGCGATCTACACGACCGTGATCCGCAACACCCGCGACGACCTCTGCGATGTTTTCGACGGCGCCGACGCCTATGCCAGCTGCGCGCGGCGGAATGCCACGACCACGGCGATCCAGGCGCTTTATCTCGTCAACGGCGAGTGGATGCTCGCGCGGGCGCGGTCGCTGGCGCTGGCGATCGAGCGCGGCCTCGAGGGCCGGGCCGGCGGTCCCGCCGACGACCGCGCTGCCGCAGCCGAGGCCGTGCGCCGCGTGACGGGCCGCGAGCCCGCGGCCGACCAGCTGGCCGCAGCCGCGGAGTTTCTGGCGGGCCAGCGCGACCGGCTCGGCGCTGCGGCATCGACTCAATCGATCGCCGTCGTGCAACGGATGCCGCAGCGGGCCGGCCTGGCGGCCGTGATCGATCCGTCCGATCCCGCAGCCGTGCTCCGGGCGGAGGGGGCAGGCTGGCCCGAGGGCGACTTCACGATCGAGGCCCACGTGATCCTGCAGTCGCTTTTTGCCGACGCAAGCGTCCGCACGATCGCCTCGCAGTGCTCGACCGCTCCCGCCGGCCCGGGCTGGGCGATTGGCGTCACGAGCGAGAAGTCGAAGTTTCGTCCGCGCAACCTGATCCTGCAGCTGACCGGCGACGTCGCGAAGGCGGGCAGCCCCGCGATCGTGATCCCGTCCGACATCCATCTCCAGCTCCAGCGGCCCTACTACGTGGCCGCGAGCGTGCGGACGAGCGGCGGCGAGCAGGACCGCAGCGTGACGTTTTTCGTCAAGGATCTCTCCGACAACGACGCCCCGCTGGTCGTGAAGACCGTGCCGCATGGCTTCGCCGGCAGCCATGCCTCGTCGCGGGCCTTCGCGATCGGCGGCCGCGACGCCGGCCAGGCAAAGTCCGGGCAGCCGGGCGGCCCGGCCTCGCACGTCTGGGACGGCCTGATCGATGACGTGCGGCTCTCGAACCGGCCGCTCGTGCAGAGCGAACTCCTCTGGGAAGACGGCGACCCTGGCGACGCCGTCGTCGGCCACTGGACGTTCGAAGAGACGCCCGGCTTCGCCGCCGACTTGTCGGGCCGGGGCCGCGCGCTCGTCCGCGGCGTTCCGAAGCCCGACGTGAAGGATCTCCGCCGCTACGAAGCACTCGTCGACCTCTGCCATGTGCTCTTCAACACGAGCGAGTTTTTGTATGTCGAATGAACGCCCCGCCCATGATGCCGCCGCGGTCGCCTCCCGGCGGGAGTGGCTCCTGCGATCGGGTTCGGGCTTCGGCGCCATCGCGCTCTCGGGGCTCTTGCAGGGGCTGCGGCCCGCCCAGGCGGCCGGGCTTCCGCCCCACCACGCCCCGAAGGCGAAGAGCGTGATCTTCCTCTTCATGGAAGGCGGCCCGAGCCACATCGATCTCTTCGATCCAAAGCCCGCGCTGCATGCCCTCGCCGGCAAGCCGTTGCCCGAAAGCTTCGGCACGGTGATCACGGCGATGGGCGAGGCGCGGTCGCCGGTACTCGCCGACAAGCGTCAGTGGAAGCAGCATGGCCAGAGCGGCATCTGGGTGAGCGACTGGCTCCCGCACACGGCCACGATGGTGGACGAACTCGCCGTGATCCGCTCCTGCGTCTCCGACGGCATCAATCATTCGGGCGGCATCTGCCAGATGAACACGGGCAGCCTGCTCGGCGGCCGGCCCAGCCTCGGCGCCTGGGCCACCTACGGCCTCGGCAGCGAGGCCGACGACCTGCCCGCGTTTGTCGTCATGCAAGACAGCGACGCGCAGGTGGTCAACGGCCCGCGGAACTGGGGGGCTGGCTTCATGCCGGCGGTCTATCAGGGCACGAAACTCTCGGGCGGCGAGCCGCCGATCGCCAATCTGCGCACGCCCCAGGGCATCACGGCCGCTCGCCAGCAGGCGAAGCTCGACCTGCTCGCCCGGTTCAACCACGACTACGCCAGGGCACTGCCGGAGCAGACCGACCTCGACGCCCGAATCCGCAACTACGAGCTCGCCTTCCGCATGCAGGCCACGGCCCCCGCGGCGGTCGATCTCGCCGAGGAGACGGAGGAGACGAAGGCCCTCTACGGGCTCGACGAAAAGCCGACGGCCGCCTTCGGCCGCACCTGCCTCCTCGCCCGACGGCTCGTGGAGCGGGGCGTGCGGTTCGTGCAGATCTACCATGGCGCCGGCAACAAGTGGGACGCGCACTCCGGCATCGAGAAGAATCATTCCGAGCTCTGCCGGCAGATCGACAAGCCGGTGGCGGCGCTCCTGGCCGATCTCCGCCGCCGCGGTCTGCTCGACAGCACGCTCGTGGTCTGGGGAGGCGAGTTCGGCCGCACGCCGATGAGCGAGCAGGGCAACGGCCGCGACCACAACCCCACGGGCTTCACGATGTGGATGGCCGGCGGCGGCGTGCCCGGCGGCACGGTGATCGGCGCCACCGACGAGGCGGGCCTGCGGGCCGTGGAAGACAAGATGCACATTCACGACCTCCACGCCACGATCCTGAAGATCATGGGGCTCGACCACATGCGGCTGGTCTACACCCACAACGGCCGCCCGGAACGCCCCACGCTGAACGAGGGCGCGCCCCACCCCACGCTCGCAGGCTGACGCCGCGCACGGGGACGCGGCATTCGGGGACGCGGCTCTTTTCAGCCGTCCGGTGTATTATCGTCGGGATGAGCAAGGAATCATTGATCATCGCAAGAAGGTCTTCATCCAAACGGCTGGCCTTGGCGTGCGCAAGCGCGGCCCTGGCCATGGGCGGCTGGCTGCACGCGGCTGCACCGGCCCCCGCGGCGGCTGACCCGCAGATTCCGAGCCTCGCGTGGCAGCAGCGATCCGACTGGAGGAACGTCAGGGATCAGGGCGCTCGAGGAGATGGCGAGGCCGACGACACGGCCGCCATCCAGCAGGCGCTCGATGCCATCGTCGACGGGAGCACCGTGTATCTGCCCCCGGGCACCTACCGCATCACTCGCACCTTGTCGATCCAGGGCCCGAAGGTGGGCGTGCTGATCGTCGGCCACGGCCGCGACACGGTTTTGGCCTGGGATGGGGAGGCCGGAGGAACGCTCCTGCAGGTCGACGGCATCGCCTACAGCCGGTATGTCGGCCTGTCGTTTGAATCGGGCGGCAAGGCCGCGGTCGGCCTGCTGCACCGCAACGACAGCCGGTTCGTCACGCAACTGGATCACGAGCACTTGGCATTTCGCCACTTCACCGATGCGGCCATCCTGCACGAGCCGGCGAGCAAGCAGGCGCTCGCCGAAACGACCTTCGAGAACTGCCTCTTCGAGGATTGCCGCCGCGGCGTTGCGTTTCTCGCCTTCAACGACTACGACTTCACGTTCGACGGCTGCGAGTTTCGCCGACAGGAAATCGCCATCGAATGCCGCCGCGGCAACTATTACGCCCGCAACTGCAGGTTCGAGGCGAGTCGCGTGGCCGACATCGTTTCCAGCCCCGAGCATGGCAGTTCGGTCCGGCGGTGCGTGTCGGTCGGGTCGCATGCGTTTGTTCGGCATGAGAGTGGGGTCTCGCCGCTGACTGTGCAGGATTGCCACGTGTCGGGCTGGACGAGCAAGGCCGGCGCGATCCAGATCACCGGCGCCCCCGTGACGATGTTCGACTGCAGCTTCGCCGACGGCCCGGCCGGCACCGCACCCGTCCGGCCCGGCACCGCAGCCCAGCGCTTGATCGTGTCTCGCAATCGGTCAGACGCCGTGCCGCTGGTGGCCGCCTCTCCCGCGGGTGAGCCGTGCGCGACAATCGAAGTGCCCGCCACCGACGCCGCGGAGTCGGTCCTCTCGCCCGGTCGACGATTTCTGAAATCCCATGCCACCGTGCCGACCACGATCTTCGATGCCAAGGTCGATTTCGGTGCCAAGGGCGACGGTGTGACGGATGATTCGGCGGCGTTGCAGCGGGCGATCGATGCCGGCCGCAGCCACGGCCGGGGGGCGCTCGTGTATCTGCCGACGGGCAGATACGTGGTGACGCGGTCGTTGGTCGTGAGCGGAGCCGATTACACCGTCGGAGGCAGCGGCTTTCGCACCGGCCTCGTCTGGAGGGGGCCCGCGGGAGGCACGGCTGTGGACGTGCGGGAACCGCAAGGGCTCGCGCTCGAACACCTCGCGGTCGGCACCCACGATCTCGGGCCGATGAACCATGCGTGCGACATTCGGCAGTCGGGCTCGCCGCAGCCGTCGCGGATGACCTACGACGGCGTCTTCGTGTATGGCACGTATCAAAAGCAGCCGTTTCGCCAGGGGCTGCAATTCGTCGACCTCGGGCCCGATGACGTCGTGGTCATGCCCAACGTGACGGGGAACCTGCGACTGACGAATTGTGGCCGGGCGACCGTGCTGGCGAATGTCAGCTACGAGGGATCGGTCGTGATCGAGGGAACGGAGCCGGTTCGCGACGGGCTACTCGGCTTTCAGACCCGCCTGGCCACCATCGTCACCCACGGCCTGGATCTCCGCGACAATCAAAACGTCGTGATGAGCGACTTCTACATCGAACAGGCCGACAACGGGCTCGTCTGTGCGGGAAAGCCCGGCCTGCCGGCGGGACGGGCGACCATTCAAGGTGGCAAGCTCCACTTCCACGAAGTCGCCGGCCGTGGCACGGCCCTCACGATCGACAATTACTGTGGCCAGATCTGCCTGGGCCACCAGCAGTACTACTTGGAGCCGGCGGCGGTGAGGATCCGTCAGCGGGGAGACTGCCCGGTGGCACTGCTGCTCATGGGATCTTGTTTCTACGGGATCGGACTCGACATTCAGCAAGAGGCAGGGCTTGATCTCACACTGGCCGGCAACATCACCGCTGGAAAAATGCCCGCTGCGGCCGGTGTGGCGGATCGGCTGCCAGCGGACGCCATCTCCCGCATCGCGGCGGCCTTCGATGATCTGCGGCGACTGGGAGCCGCGGACGAGCGGCTCAACCATACGGGGGCTCCCGCTGACATGTCGGCGCCATCCGCCAACGCCCAACCCGCGGCCGCAACCCTTCAGCGCGTGCTGCTGCAAAAGCCGGCGATCGCCCATCCCCACAAGCCGTTCGTGCATGTCTTCTTCGAAGGCGGCGACGATGGTCACTATGGCTTCGCCATCGATGGGAAGATGACCGAGCGCGACTGGGCGGCCGTGCTCGAGCATGTCGGCTTTCTGTGTCCCTACAGCGACTTCAAGCCCGGCGCGGCCGCGGGATGGGCCAGTCATCGGCGTGACGTGGCGGTGCGGGGCGGGCAACTCACCGGACGTCCCACCGGGGGATCGATCATGGGGCTGGGCGATGTTCGGGCTCACTATGCGGAACCCCTGGCCCTGAAGATGACCCATTTCTTCCATGATGAGGAAGGCGACATGGGCACGCCCGGCGGCCAAGGCGACTGGCGGTTGAGAGCCGTCCATTCCAAGCCGGCCACCTTGGTGAGCGCGCCTTCGCCCACCTTCGACGCCAGGCCCGGCCGCCCCATGGACACGTTCACGTTGGAATTCGGACTCTTTCTGCAGCACGCCATCTTCGGCGGCAGTGCCCGATTGATGGACTGCTGCGACGAGGACGGCAAGGCCTCCGACGGCTGGGCCGTGGGCGTGGTCAACAAGGGCGGCCACGGGGGAACGACCCACGTTTACTTTGAAAGCCAGGGCAAGCGGCTGGAATCCGCCCCCATGGTGAGTGCGCAGGGCTGCAACTGGCAGCAGGTTGCGATCGAGGTCAAGCGTGGCGCCGCGGACGGCCAGATTGAGGCGACCATTTCGATTCCGGGCGTGGGCACGACCAAAGACTGCTTGCCCGCGCCGGCGCTGACCCAAGGCGTGCTGCGGCTGATCGCCGGCAGTCCCGCGCCTGCGAATGACCGGCTGACCGATCTGGACGACATCAAGCTCTCCGCTGGGAAGCGCGTGCTGGCGCACTACACGTTTGAGCCGGCGCCCGACACGGCCCGTGCCTGGGGCGATCGGGCCGATCAGATCGCCGATGTTTCCGGCAACGGCCTGCACCTGCGCGGCTCCGCGGCGTCCGCGTCGTTTCAGTTCGTGCAGACCCACGGCGTCACCCCTGACATGCTCGGGAAGATGCGTCGCTACCTGGTGGATGACCTTCTCGACGTTCGCCGACAGCACGGTGCGCCGGCTCCGGAAGTGATCAGCAACTGGGAACTGAGCAACGTGCCGGGGCGATTCGCCTTCTGGAAGCAGGTCGGCTTTACGGCGGGCATGACCGACTATTACCTCTACGGCAACATCAAGCCGGGGTTCGGGAATCTCCACCGGGTGCTGCACTCACGTCGGACGCGCTGGGCTGACGCGGACGGGTCGCGCTGGAGTGCCGTGTGGCTGGGGCATATCAATAGCCATGAAACCATGACGATCGAACAATGGCAGTCACTGGCGACGCTGGCGATCCTGGACGGCAACCGCTGGCTGGTGCTCTTTCCCGCCATGTCCAATGGGCATTTCGCGCCGGCTGACACCAACGACCGCACCGCGATGGCCACGAAAAACGCCGAAGTGCTCTACGGTCTGGCCCAGGTCGCCAGCTGGTTCCAGCCCACCTCGCACAGCTTCGAGCAGAGCGAGTTTGTCGCCACCGAATACGCCCTGGACGACCCGCGCTTGGCACTCCGCCTCCGGGTCAACAAGACGACGGGCGAAGCTTGGTTTGCGGCGATGCGCGTCGGTGTCGGCGCTGAACCGGCTGCCGTGACCGTGCCGTTGCCACGCCACGAGGGAGAGGTCACTCACCTGGTCACAGGCGAGACCGTCCGAATCACGAACGGCACCATGGTGCTGCCCCTGACGGCCACGGCCACGCCGCTGTTTTTCCGGCCCTTGCCGGCGGCTCGAGGTGCGGCGGGCCCCAGGTGAGCGGTCTTTGGCTGTATGCCGCCGTGCGGTGGTGAGCACCGTGATGACTGGTTTGCGTCCAGATTCCGCTTCAATACGCGAGCCCGCGAAAATCCCGCACTCGGTGGAAGGTGATCAGATTGCCATCGTGGGGGCTCTTCGCCCGGTCGTCGCCACTGCGGGAGAGGATCACGAGGTCGTCACCGTCGACGGCCATGCTGGCGTAGTGCCGGGAGGCCTGCTCCACCGGCCCGGCCGCCACGAGACCGGCGAAGCACCAGTCGACCATGTTTTTCGAGAAGTGCAGTTGGAGACGCCGGCGCTCGTTGTTGGGCAGGTTGTAGCGGCCGGCCGGCAGCCGGTCGGGGCGGGTCATGCTGTCGGTGGCCTGGGTGGAGAGCAGCCAGTAAAGCCGCGTGGGCTCGTCGTAGAGCACGTGAAACTTCATCTGCCCGCCCGGGCAGGGAACGAACAGCATCGTCTTGCCCGAGGGCACCTTTTCGAGCACGGTCGTCATCTCACCGCTGCCCGGCTGCTCCCCCTGCTCGACCACCTTGGCGATTGCCGCGTAGCCGGTGCCGCCGGTATTGGCCCGCAACCAGAGGTGGAAGGTCTTGCCTGTCGGATCGTGCCAGAGATGATCGGGATCGGTGAACTGCACGACGTTGGCCTCCAGCCAGCCGATCGGGGCCGCGTTGCGGCCGGTCGCGGGGTTGCTGCCGCCTGGATAGGGGGCGGCGAAAAAGGGCACGCCGAAGAAGTCGATCGCGGGGTCGGCCTCCACGCCGGGCAGCACGTCGCGAAAGCTCAGCTCCGAGGCGAAGGTCCAGGCGTCGCGGCGGGTAAGGTCGGCGTCGAGCCGGCCCCGCATCAAGACGGGTGCCAGCTCGGCCACCGGCCAGGTCTTGATGCCGAAGGCCGTGCGACGTTCCATCACCAGGTAGACGCAGCCGTTGGCGTGGTGCACGTTGCAAGGGGCCTGGTGCCAGTGCTGGCCAGTGGATAGTTGGCTCGGAGCCGACCACGAGTCGCCGCCGTCGGTCGAATTGATGATCATGAGATCGCCGGCATGGCCGAGCACGTAGAGGCGATCGCCGGCGGCGAAGGGGCGGGCGTGCATGAAGGGAAACGACGCCCGGTGTTGCCATGTGGCCCCGCCGTCGTCGCTTGTGAACACGCGGCCCTGCCAGGCCTGGCCGTTCTGGGCACGACGCCAGACCGGCTCGGGCAGCGAGGCGGCGGCCGGCCCGCCAAGGTCGAGCGTGGCGACGAGCCGGCCGGAAGGGAGCCGGAGGATGCCGGGGCTGTAGCAGAACAGTTGCTTCGGGTCGGGCGACTCGAATACCGACACGCTCTCCGCTGCCAACGGGCGAATGCCCTGGGGCGGCTCGGCGACAGGAGCGGCTGCCGGCTCGGCAAAGCTCCGGGGAAGAATCGTGCCCGCGATCGTCGCCACGAGCCCGACCGCGAACAGCCAGCGGCCGGAGCCCGGGCTGTGCGGGAGGTTCATGGGTTTGGCTCCAGGAGCGTGGGCTCGATCTGGGCGTAGATTTCCGGCGGCAAGGACGCCCAGAGCCCCGATTGCCCCCGGTCGGAAGCCGCAGGCTGGTCGTCAAACTGATAGGCCGACAGGGCCGCAGCTTTTCCGCGGCGGATATGCGCCCACATCGCCTCCCGGGCGGCGGCCGGATCGTGGCGGCGGATGCCCCGCAGGAGCCGCCGGTGGCAGCCGTAGGAGATGGCGACGACGCGGATCGTGGGGCTCCGCTTGGGGTGGGCGAAGAGCCGCATCAAAATCTGGAAGTCGGACGCAATCCTGGCGATTCGCTTGTTGGTGACGGCCCGAAGGATCATCAAATGAAACGCAAGGTCGACGGCGTAAAATTCCATGGCCAGTGCGGACGGTAACGGCGTGTCGCCACCTCGGCCGGCGGCCCGGCCGATCTCGGGCATCCGGCGAACGATTCCTTCCAGCACGCCGATCTCGTGGCCCCCCATGCGCTCGGCGGCAGCGGCGGCGGCGTGGCCCTCGACGAGTTCGCGAAGCTCGTATAGCTCGGCCACCTCATCGCGGTCGAGCGGCTTGACGAGCGTGCCCTTCTTGGGGGTTTGTTGCAGGAAGCCCTCGAACACGAGCCGGCGGATCGCCTCGCGGACGGGCGTGCGGCTCATGCCGAGCGAACGGGCGAGACCGGGCTCGGAGAGCGTGGCACCGGGGGGCAGGTCGCCGCGAGCCAGTTGGTCGCGGATCTGTTGATAGGCCGATTCAGCGAGGGAGGGGGCGATCATGGCGGGGGACTTCCAAGGAAACGAGCTGTACCAGCCATCTAGTATACAAGCTATCTTTTTTGCGGCAAACCCCTATTGCTCAAAAATTCCGTTGACACTGTATGCTAGAGCGATTACTATTTTTCAAGGTGCTGGGTCAGCGGAGTAATTTTGTGTACAAGCGGGAGGGAGAGCCGTGTTAAAACTAAAAAGGTGCTTTTGCTCCGTGATGTTTGGCGGCGCGGCCTGGTTCGCCACGGCTACGGCCTTTGCCGACACGACCGTCCTCGTCGGCACGTTGGGCACCGCCGGCTCGACGCTCACCAGCGGCATCAAGTCGTTCGCCGTCACCAACAGCGGCAGCACATGGACGCAGTCGAACTTCAACAGTGACAGTTGGTCGCAGACCATTACTGCAGGCGTGAGCGGCCTCGCCCAAGACATCTACGGCAACGTCTACACGGGCGTGAATACGGGCACGAATTCAACCCGCGGCATCCGCATCTACCGCCAGACCGGCGGCGCGAGTGTTGGCTATCTCAACAGCACATGGGGCACCGGCAATCTCACCGGCAATAGCCCCGACGGTCTCGCGATCGGTGCTGACGGCCGCCTCTATGCCACCATTGCGTTCGGCACCGGCAACAACAAGCTTCTCTCGTTCAACACCACGACGCTGTCCAGCGGGCAGATCGAGACCGGCCAAAGCGGCACCGACACCGGCCTCACCGGCCTCAGCACGCCCCGCGGGATCACCGTCGCCTCCGACGGCAACTTCTACCTTGCCAACCGCGGCACCCGGCAGATTCTCCGCTGGACCGGCTCCGGCACCGCGACGGTGCTGGCCACGAACACTACGGCGCTCGCGAACTACCAGGGCGTCAGTTGGGATGCCGGCGGCAATCGGCTCCTGACGCGGTCCTCTACGGGCGAGGTCGGGGCTCTGACTTTGAGCGGCGCTGGTTCCGACAATTCGATCCGTGTCGCCGCTGACAACGCAGGCGGTACTGGCGTGGTGGCCGTCGAAGGCCTCGTGGCCTTCACGAATTTCGGATCGCCGGGAAACAACCCACCGATCAACGGCGCAGTCGCCACGGCTGTCACGGGCAACACGGGCACGCAGACCAACCAGGCAACCCCCCTTGGCCCGCTCTACATGCTCGTCCTCCGCGACACGCGGCTTTGGGAAGGGGCCGCAGGCTCATGGACCACGGCGGGCAACTGGCGGCAAGGCATCGGCGGCGCGACGGGCGCGGCAACGTTTACGAGCGGCAGCGGGGCCACGTCGCTCCCCTCGGTGTTGACATTCACCGGCACGGCCGGCGGCACGGCAACGAACGACGTTGCGGGCACGGTCTACGTCGGCGGACTGAACTTCGCACCGGGCGCGGGAGCATACACGCTCGCCGGCAGCAGCTTCACGCTCGCCCCCAATGCCAACATCCGCAACCTGTCCACGAACCAGCAGACGATCTCGGCAGACATCGTGCTCGGGAGCAGCCAATGGATCCAGGGGGACGCCGGGTCGATGCTCACGATCTCGGGCAACATCTCCGGCTCGGGCTTCGGCCTCACGAAGACCGGGTTGGGAACGCTGCTGCTGACCGGCTCGAACAGCTACTCGGGGGCGACAGTCGTGGGGGCGGGCGGCCTGCTCGTGAATGGCCAGCTCGGCAACACGAACATCACCGTGAACTCCGGCGGCCTGCTTGGCGGCTCAGGAGCGATCGCCGGGGGAGTGACGGTGGCGGCGGGCGGCACGTTCTCGCCCGGCAACAGCCCGGGGCTCATCTCCGTCGGCACGCTCGGCCTCGCGGGCACCACCCTCATGGAGATTGACGGCCTGGCTCCTCGCGGCGGCATCGGCGGCTACGACGCCACCGACGTCACCGGCCAACTCACCTACGGCGGCTCGCTGCTGATCGACTTCGGGGCCGGCATCACGTCGGCGTTCGCCGACAATACGGTGTTCGACCTCTTCAATTTCGGCTCATACACCGGCAGTTTCACGAGCATCACGACGGCCGATGACGGCTCGTTCTACGGGGGACTGACGTTTGCAAGCACCGGAGCCGGCGACAAGTGGACCGCCACGAAAAACTCGCAGACGCTGGAATTCACCCATTCCACGGGCAATCTCGTGATCGTGCCCGAGCCGGGGGCGATCGCCTTGGCCGGCGTCGGCATCGCGGTCGCCGGGTGGGGCCTCCGCCGCCGCGCAAAAGCGGACGCAGCCGTTTTCACCGCCCGATGAATGCCGCCTGCTTGCACCGCCGCCGCGGCCTCACGCTCGTCGAGCTGTTGGTCGTGATCGCGGTCGTGGCGCTGCTCGTGGCCCTGCTGCTCCCGGCGGTGCAGGGCGCACGCGAGGCGGCCCGTCGGACCCAGTGCGGCAACAACCTCAGGCAGTTGGGCCTGGCCCTGCTCGCCCACGAGTCGAGTTTCGGAGCACTCCCCTGCGGCGGAGCGAAGGCCGGCCATCAACTCTCCTGGCATGCCGTGATCCTGCCCCGGATCGAGCAGCGGCCGCTCTTCGATCGGATCGACTGGCAGACGACGGGGGGCTATCCC
>Ga0172376_10003577_pt1 | contig 18303 bp, 12 predicted proteins | sample Lak35m_FD_121114 | JGI IMG/M metagenome (GOLD analysis project Ga0172376, IMG submission 121114) | Freshwater microbial communities from Kabuno Bay, South-Kivu, Congo - kab_092012_35m | ecosystem: Environmental > Aquatic > Freshwater > Lake | place: Democratic Republic of the Congo: South-Kivu... | reverse complement strand
GCGCCAGCGGCAGCGTCAGCACCTCAGCCAGCGCCTGCGCCGCCCGCCGTCTCGCTGGACGCACCGGACGGGAGCTACGGCCTGTTCGCCGGCGCGCCCGGCGCGCCGCAAGCCACGCCGCAAGCCACGCCGCACGGGCCGGAGGCGGTGACGACGGCGGTCGCACCACACTCCTCCCCCGGCGCCGAAGCCGGCGCGGCAGTGCCCGCACGTACAGCAGCACCGGCGCGCGCCGACCGCGCCCCCGCGACGCCTGGCAGCGACGCGACGACGCTGCGCGTGTCGGTGGACAAGGTGGATCAGTTGATCAACCTGGTGGGCGAACTCGTCATCACGCAGGCGATGCTGGCGCAGACGGGCAAGGCGCTGGACCTCGCGCAGCATCCCCAACTGGCCTCCGGGCTGGCGGACCTGGAACGCAACACCCGCGACCTGCAGGAAGCGGTGATGTCCATCCGCATGATCCCGATGTCGGTGGTCTTCAACCGCTTCCCCCGCATGCTGCGCGACCTGGCCACGCGACTGGGCAAGAAGGTCGAGCTCGTGCAGGTGGGCGAGGCCACCGAACTGGACAAGGGCCTGGTCGAGAAGATCACCGACCCGCTGACCCACCTGGTGCGTAACGCCTGTGACCACGGCATCGAGCCGCCCGACGAGCGCCAGGCGCGCGGCAAGCCCGAGCACGGCACGCTCACCCTGGTGGCGAGCCACCAGGGCGGCAGCATCATCATCGAGGTGCGCGACGACGGCCGCGGCCTGAACCGCGGCAAGCTGCTGTCCAAGGCGCGAGAACGCGGCCTGTCGGCGCCGGACTCGCTGTCGGACAGCGAAGTCTGGGGCCTGATCTTCGAGCCGGGCTTCTCCACTGCCGAGGCCGTCACGGACGTGTCGGGCCGCGGCGTGGGCATGGACGTGGTCAAGCGCAACATCACCGCGCTGGGCGGCACGGTGGAGATCGAATCGCTGCAGGGCCACGGGATGACGGTCCGGGTGCGCCTGCCCCTGACGCTGGCCATCATGGACGGCATGAGCGTGGGGGTCGGCGCCGAGTGCTACATCATGCCGCTGGCCTCGGTGGTCGAATCGTCACAGGTGCGCCCGCAGATGATCCGCACCATCGGCGGCGCGAGCCGGCTCGTCGAGGTCCGCGGGGAGTACATGCCCGTGATCGAACTCGAAGAGGTGTTCGATGTGCCACGTGGCGACCGGGAGCGCGGCACGCCGATCATGGTCGTCGTCGAAGCCGAAGGTCTGCGCGCAGCGCTGCTCGTCGACGAGGTGCTGGGACAGCAGCAGGTGGTGGTGAAGAACCTCGAGTCCAACTACCGCAAGGTCCCGGACGTGTCGGGCGCCACGATCATGGGCGACGGCCGCGTCGCCCTGATCCTCGACGTGGTGTCGCTGGTGCGACGCTCCAGGCACTGAAGCGGCGGCATCCCCACTCCGATCGACCGCCACGCAGCCCGTCCCCTACACCCAGGTCCACGATGAACGAGATGATCGCGCTGATGCGCAGCTTCACCATCCGCACCCGCATGCGCGGGGCGATCGCGGCGGTCCTGCTGATGTTCGCGCTGGTCAGCCTGACAGGCGGGCTGTCCGGGCTCCGGTGGGTGCATCTGAACGACGAGTTCATCCACCACACCGTCGAGGAGATCCGCAACGCCGCAGCGGTCAGGCTGTCGAGCAGCGAGGTCACGCGACATGAGCTGGCGATGATCGTCGATGCCGGCGATGCGGCGACGGTCGGCCGGCACCGCGCGGCCTGGCGCGAAGCGATCGAGCGCACCCGCGCGGCCCTGCAGGGGATGCTCGAGGGTGAAGAGGACGAGGACAACGAGTTCGCGCGCGCCGCGCTGCGCCGCCTGGACGCCTACCGCGACGCGGCCACGCCCGTGCTCGACACGCTCGGCAGCGCGTCGGCCGACGTCGCACGGCAGGCACACGAAAAACTTCTGCCCGCCAAGCGCGAGCTCACCGCGGTGGTCGACGCGGTCACGCGCATCGTCGAGATCGTCGACGAGGAAGGCGCCGCGACCCAGGCAGAGATCGATGCGACGACGTGGCGCGCGCTGGTGCTGTCAGGCGCGGTGCTGATCGGTGTCGTCCTGGTCGTGGTGCCTCTGACGCTGCTGAACTCTCACTCGATCACCCAGCCGATCGCCTACGCGCGGCGGGTCGCCCAGGGCATTGCGGGCGGGGATCTCACGCACGACATCCGCATCGATGGGCGGGACGAATCGGCCGATCTGCTGCGCGCGCTGGACGGCATGCAGGATGCGCTGCGCACGCTCGTGGGCGATCTGCGCGATTCGGCGCAGTCGATCCACACCGCCTCGTCGGAGATCGCCGCGGGCAGCGGTGACCTGTCCAACCGCACCGAACAAACCGCGGGCAACCTGCAGGAGACGGCGAGTTCGATGGAGGAACTCACCGGGGCGGTGGCGCAGTCGGCCGACGCCGCACGGCAGGCCGACCAACTCGCCCGCTCGGCGGCCGAGGTGGCGCGCCGGGGGGGCGCGGTCGTGGGACAGGTCGTGTCGACCATGGAGGACATCCACGCCAGTTCGCGCAAGATCGCCGACATCATCGGCGTGATCGACGGCATCGCCTTCCAGACCAACATCCTGGCGCTGAATGCCGCGGTGGAGGCGGCACGCGCCGGTGAGCAGGGGCGGGGATTCGCGGTGGTGGCCGGCGAGGTACGCTCGCTCGCCCAACGGTCGGCCGAGGCCGCGCGCGAGATCAAGGATCTGATCGGCAACAGCGTGGCCAAGGTCGGCGCCGGCACGCAACTGGTGCAGGATGCCGGCACGACGATGCAGGAGATCGTGGCGTCGGTGCAGCGGGTGTCGGACATCATCGGCGACATCACCGCGGCCGCGAACGAACAGACCGGCGGCATCACGCAGGTGAACGCCGCGATCACGCAACTCGACCAGATGACGCAGCAGAACGCGGCCCTGGTGGAGCAGTCCGCCGCCGCCGGGGAGAGCCTGCGCGAACAGGCCGGACGCCTGACGCAGGCCGTGGGCGCCTTCCGTCTCAGGGGCTGACAAGCCCTGCACACGCCGATACTCCCGAGTCCCCCCGGTACACCCCCCGACATACCCGCCGGAGCCCCGACGATGTCCGCACAGTCCGCACAGTCCGCACCGCCTGCACCGCCTGCAGGCGCACTGCATCCACGGTCTGCGTCCACCCCCGCCGCCCCCCAGGCATCCGCTGCGGGGGCGATCCCGGGCGAGTACCTGACCTTCCGGCTCGGCACAGAGGAGTACGGCATCGACATCCTGCGCGTGCAGGAGATCCGCACCTACGAGGCGCCGACGCGCATCGCCAACGCCCCAGCCTTCATCAAGGGGGTGATCAACCTTCGGGGTGTGGTCGTGCCCATCGTGGACCTGCGCGTCAAGCTCGGCTGCGAGCGCACGGACATCGACCCCTTCACCGTGGTCATCGTGCTCAACGTGCGCGGCCGGGTGATCGGCGTGGTGGTCGACTCGGTGTCCGATGTGATCCGCCTGCGCGCGCAGGACATCCAGCCTGCACCCGAGCTCACGTCCGCCGCCGTGGACACGAACTTCATCACCGGCATCAGTGCCGTGGGCGATGGAAGCTCCGAAAGGATGCTGATCCTCGTCGACATCGCCGGCATGCTGTCGAGCGCCGAGATGGGCCTGATCGATCGGGCCCGCTGAGGCGGGCGAGGACCCGCCCGCGTCCGACCACGGTCTTCAACCGCGCATCGGGTTCACTCGGCCGCCGCCTGTCGCAGCGTCTGCATCACCGGACGCCTGAGGACGCCGCGCAGGCCCCACCAGCCAGCGGCCAGCGCCAGCAACGCGCCGGCAGCCGTGCCGGCCAGCGGCACCCACGGGGCGGGGTTCCAGGCGAACTCGAAGGCATAGCGCGCCAGCGCCCAGCCCACCGCCACGGCCGCCAGCGTGGCCAGCAACCCGGCCAATGCGCCCACGCCCAGCAGTTCGGCGCGCTGCACGCGCGCGAGCAACTGCGCCCCGGCCCCCATCGCACGCATCAGCGCGTATTCCCTGGCGCGCGCCTCGCGCGTGGCCGTGACGGCTGCGAACAGCACCACCAGCCCGGTGGCGAGCGTGAAGCCGAACAGGAACTCCACCGCCCGGATCACCTGGTCGAGCACGCGCTGCACCTGCGCGATCGACGCCGAGACGTCCACATTGGTCACGTTCGGGAAGGCACGGCCCAACTGGTTGTCGAAGCCGGCCACGGCTGGCGCACGGAAGGCACTGATCCAGGTCACCGGCAGGTCGTCCATGCGCGACAGTGGGAACAGCACGAAGAAGTTGACCCGCATCGAGCCCCAGTCCACCTTGCGCAGGCTGGTGATGCGAGCCTCGCGCACCTGCCCGGCGATGTCGAAGGCCAGGCGGTCGCCGAGCTTGAGCCCCAGCGTCTGTGCCAGGCCCTCCTCGACGCTCAGGCCCTGCGCTTCCTCGGGGGTCCAGCGGCCGGCCACCACAGGGTTTCCCGGTGGCAGTTGCGCCGCATGGCTGAGGTTGAACTCGCGCTCGACCATGCGCTGCGCGCGCTCGCCCTCGAAGCGCGCGCCCGTCACGGCCTCGCCGTTGATCGCCACGAGCCGGCCCCGGATCATCGCGTACCAGTCGTAGCGCGTCACGCCGGCCCGTGCCAGCGCCGCCTGGAAGGCTTCCGACTGGTCGGGCTGGATGTTGATCACGAAGCGGTCGGGGGCGTCGGGTGGCGTGGCGCGCTGCCAACTGCTGATCAGATCCGTGCGCAGCAACACCAGCAACACCAAGGCCAGCAGGCCCACCGCCAGCGCCGAGACCTGCAGCACGGCATAGGCGGGCCGCGCGGTGACCTGGCGCGTGGCGAGCAGCAGCCAGCGCGGCGCGCCGACCTCGGGGACGAGGCGGCGCAGCGCCTGCACGCCCAGCCACGCGAGCCCGGCGAACAGCGCCACCGCGAGCATGAAGCCACCGATGGCGATGACGCCGAGCTTCAGGTCGGACGACACAGCCAGCAGCAGTGCCGTGAAGCCACCGATGCCCGCCGCCAGCACCCCCAGCGAGGCGGCGCGCGGCGTGCCGACATCACGCCGGATGACGCGCAACGGCGGCACGCGGGACAGTTGCAGCACCGGCGGCAGGCCGAAGGCCAGCAGCAGCGCCAGCCCGACCCCCAGGCCGAACAGCGCCGGCCACAGGCTGGGGGGAGGCAGTTGCGCACTCACCAGCCCGGCCAGCAGCCAGACGAAGCCGTGATGCACTGCCCAGCCCAGGGCCACGCCGGCGGCGCTGCCCAGCAACCCGACGGCGACGAACTCCAGCGCGTAGGCCGCGGCAATGCGGCGCTGGGCCAGGCCCAGCACCCGCAGCATCGCGCAGTCGTCGAGGTGGCGCTGCGCGAAGTCGCGTGCCCCGATGCCCACCGCCACCGCCGCCAGCAAGGCCGCCAGCAGGGCCACCAGGTTGAGGAACATCTTCGCCCGGTCCAGCGTCTGCTGCATCTCCGGGCGGCCGGATTCCAGCGACTCGACCCTCACGCCACGCAGCGGCGCGGACTCGATGCGCTGGTCGGCTTCACGCACATAACGTCGCACCGCTGCGTCGTCGCCGGCCACGGCCAGACGCCAGGTGATGCGGCTGGCCGGCTGCACCAGACCGGTGGCGTCCAGATCGTCGCGGTGCAGCATCACCCGCGGCGCGAAGCTCATGAAGCCGGCACCGCGGTCGGGCTCGACGACGATGAGGCGGGCGATCTTCAACGTGGCGTCACCCAGCAGCAGGTCGTCGCCGACAGCCAGGCCCAGCGAGTCGAGCACCGCCGCGTCGACCCAGACCGTCGAGCGCGCAGGCCCGCCCTCGACCGGCGTGACCGGCAGGTCGGGGCCGTCGCGCACCTGCAGGCGACCGCGCAGCGGATAACCATCGGTCACCGCCTTGACCGCCACCAGCCGTGTGCCGCCGCCGCGCTCGTCCGGCGCGCGCGCCATGCTGGGAAAACTCGCCGTCGACGCGGTGCGCAGCCCGAGCGCCTGCGCAGCCTCGACCAGCGCCGCCGGCGTGGGCTGATCGCTTGCCACCACCGCATCACCGCCGAGCAGCTGCCGCGCGTCGCGCGCGATGCCACCCTGGATGCGGTCGGCGAAGAAGGACACCGCCGTCAGCGCCGCCACCGCCAGCATCACCGCCAGCGCGAGCAGCCGCAGCTCACCGGCGCGCAGGTCGCGCAGGGTCTGGCGCCAGGCCAGGCGCCACACGGGGGGGTGGGTCGGCTGCGTAACTGAGGACATCGGGTTTTCCTGGACAGGGGGCCCGAAGGTACACGACCTTCGACGCGCCAGGGGGCGCAGGGTCATGGGGTGGATCGAAAGGCGCGGACACGGGCAGAAGCCCGTGGCTCAGCAGACCCCGAACCCGATGCCACACGCCTTGAGGTATCGACGGTAGGCGGCGCTCAGCCGGTCGGCCGCGCCCATCGCCTCCCCGCCCGACAGCGGCAGGCGCTTGGGCCGCTGCGATTCCAGCACCGGCTGGTCTTGCGAGAAGATCGTGACCTGGAAATCGTGCAGGACCTGACCGGGGGTGTCCGTGTCGCTCGTGTACTGCGCAAACCACAGCCGACAGGTCTCGGGCGTCGTCGGACAGGCCCAGATCGTGTAGCTGTCCTGCGGGCCACCGGCGCGCCCGCGCTTGGTCAGCAGCGCCGCATACGGGCTCAGGACCTCGTAGCGGTACTCAACCCAGTCGCCACCCTCCGCCGTGGCAGAAGCGCGCGGCTGCCAGGCGAGGTAGCGCTCGATCACCGGACGGCCGTCTGGGGTGTGGGTCACCTCGTGTGCCGGCACTTCAGGGTGGGTCTGGTCACCCAGCCAGCCCTCGTGCACGAAGGCGAAGTGCGATGTATCGAGGAAGTTCTCCACCGCGCGTGGCGCGCTGGTGGCCACATCGAAGGGACCGTAGATCAGGCGACGCGGCGCCAGCCCGTCCAGCGCAGGCGGCGCGTGAACGGCCCCTCCCAGATCGGCCCAGAGCAAACCGTGTGCTTCACGCACGGCGATCCGACGAACGCTGCTCGACGCCGGCGGCACGAAGGCGGGCTGCGCAGGGACGGCCACGCAGCGACCGGACGGATCAAAACGCCAGCCGTGGTAGGGGCACTGCAGCGTGCCCTCCCGCAGCCGACCCATCGACAGCCGCGCCCCGCGGTGCGGGCAGCGGTCGAGCAACAGCGCAGGCTGGCCCTGCGCATCGCGCCAGAGCACCAGCGGCATCTCCAGCGGGCTCAAACCCACCGGTCCATCACGAGCCTCGTCAGCCAGGGCCACCGGCCACCACCATGCATGTTCCGCCAAGGAAAACCCCCGCTGAATCCTCTGTCCGTAAGCGCAGTCGGCGCGCAAACCCTCAGGGTCGCCGGGGCCCCACGGCGCCGCAAACCCACTTGGCGCCGGATTGTCTGCGCGATGCCGGCGCACAAGCTTGACCCAAGCGAAACGCCGCCCGGCCTGGAAGGCGCGGACGGCGTTTTCTGTCGGTGATGAAGACGGCGCAGTGCCGCCTCACCGTCAGGACATCACTTGCCGGTAGGCACCTTGCCCTCGACACCCTTGACGTAGAAGTCGACCTTGTCCCTCCACTCCTGGTCGCCCTTCTGGTCCTTGGGCAGGCGGACCTTGCCGGTGTTGTCGGTGACCGGGCCGGTGAAGACCTCGAAACTGCCATCCTTCAGGCCGGCCTTGATCTCCTCGACGCGCTTCTTCGCGTCCTCGGGCACCACATCGTTGATCTTGACCAGATCGTTCAGGCCTTCCTTGACACCCCAGACCGTGCGCTCGGTCTTCCAGGTGCCGGCCTTGATCTCTTCGATGGTCTTGATGTAGTACGGAGCCCAGTTGGCGATGGCCGAGGCCAGGTGCGCCTTCGGGCCGAAGGCGCTCATGTCGCTGTCCCAGCCGAAGGCGTACTTGCCGTTCTTCTCGGCCGTCTGCAGGACGGCGGTGGAGTCGGTGTTCTGCAGCAGCACGTCAGCCCGGGCGTTGATCAGGCTCTGCGCAGCCTCGCTCTCCTTGGGCGGGTCGAACCAGGTGTTGACCCACACCACCTTGGTACGGATCTTCGGATTGACGCTCTGCGCGCCCAGGGTGAAGGCGTTGATGTTGCGCAGCACCTCGGGAATGGGGAAGGACCCGACGAAGCCCAGGACGTTGGTCTTGGTCATCTTGCCGGCGATGACGCCAGCCATGTAGGTGTCCTGGTAGAAACTGGCGTCGTAGATGCGCAGGTTGGGCCCGGTCTTGTAACCGGTGGCATGCTCGAACTTGATGTCGGGGAACTCGGCGGCCACCTTCTCCATCGCATCCATGTAGCCGAAGGACGTCGCGAAGATGACCTTGTTGCCTTGCGTGGCCAGATCGCGGATGACGCGCTCGGCGTCGGCCCCTTCGGGCACCTTCTCGACGAAGGTGGTCTTGACTGCTTCGCCGAACTTCTCCTCGACGGCCTTGCGACCGAGATCGTGCGCGAAGGACCAACCGGCATCGCCCACCGGCCCGACGTAGATCCAGGCGGCCTTGAACGGCTCGGGCTTGGGTGCAGGTGCCGCAGCGGGTGCCGGAGGCGGCGGCGGCTCTTCCTTCTTGCCACAGCCCACGAGGAAGGTGGTGGCGGCCAGCGCAGACACGCCCGCCATCTTGACGAGGCGGCGCTTGGAAAGATCAGTCATGGACAACGCTCCGGGGATATGTCGATGGAAGGAAAAGGCCGGCACAAGGACCGGACACTCAGGAAGCAACCAACCGTAAATTATCTACAGGAATCAGGCCCGTACCGTCGTGAGCAAGCAACATCGCGAGCCACTGCCCCGCCTTGCCGAGTGCTGGCCGAGACGCTCTGCGGCTGCGCGGCCGCCGATCCCGGAACCACGCTCGGCGCTCATGCACCCGGATGGAAGGGACGCCCCAGCGACGCCGGCATGTTGATGCGAATCCACAAGGGGTTGCGGCTGATCAGCGCCAGCACGACGATGGTCGCCACGTAGGGCAGCATCGCCAGCAACTGGCTGGCGATCTGCACACCCATGCCCTGCAGCGTGAACTGCAGCATCGTCACCCCACCGAAGAGGTAGGCACCCAGCAGCACACGGCCTGGACGCCAGGTGGCGAACGTCGTCAAAGCCAATGCGATCCAACCCCGGCCGGCCACCAAGCCCTCGACCCACATCGGCGCATAGACCACCGACAGGAAGGCCCCCGCCACACCGCACAGCGCGCCGCCGGCCACCACCGCGGCCAGACGGATCCAACGCACCGGGTAGCCCAGCGCGTGCGCCGACTCCGGCGACTCGCCCACCGAGCGCAGCACCAGGCCGGCGCGCGTGCGGTACAGGAACCAGGCGCACAGCACCACCATCGCCACGGTCACATAGGCCATCGGATGCTGCTTGAAGAAGGCATCGCCGACGAAGGGCAGGTCCGACAGGATGGGCACTTCGTGGATCACCTGGTCCTGCAGCTTCTTGCCGGTGTAGGCCTGCCCGATGAAGGCGGACAGGCCCGCGCCGAACAGTGACAGCGCCAGACCGGTGGCGTACTGGTTGGTGTTCAGCCAGATCACCAGGACACCGAAGACGGCAGCCGCCAGACCGCCCACGAGCGCGCCGGCGCCGAAGGCCATCAGATCGCTGCCGGTGGCCAGCGCGGCCGCGAAACCCGCCACGGCCGCCAGCAGCATCATGCCCTCGGCACCGAGGTTCAACACACCCGCCTTCTCGTTGAGCAACAGGCCCAGACCCGCCAGGGCCACGGTGGTGCCCGATGCGATGGTGGCCGCCAGCAGCAGCGCGAACTCGTTCACTGGACGGTCCTCCCGGACAGCGCGCGCCAGCCTTGCCAGCGCACGCGATGGGCAATCAGCGTGTCGCAGGCCAGCAGCAGGAACAGCAGCAGTCCCTGGAACACGCCGGTCAATGCGTTGGGCAACCCGATGCGCGACTGTGCGAGTTCACCGCCGATCAGCAGCATCGACAGCAGGATGCCCGCCAGCAGGATGCCCAACGGGTGCAGGCGGCCGACGAAGGCCACGATGATCGCGGTGAAGCCATAGCCGGTGGACACGTGCGGCGTGAGCTGGCGCAGCGGCCCGGCCGCTTCCATGGCGCCGGCCAGCCCGGCCATGCCACCGGAGATCAGCAGCGCCGTCCACAAGGCTTGGCGCGAAGAGAAGCCCGCGTAGCGCGCCGCCGCGGGCGCCAGCCCCCCCACCTGCAGCTGGTAGCCGCGCCAGGAGCGGAACAGGAAGATCCAGAACACGACGATGGCCACCAGTGCGACCACCGCGCCCCAGTGCAGACGCATGCCTCGCGCGATCGGCAGCAGCCAGGTGCTCGCGTCGAAGGTGGGCGTCTGCGGGAAGTTGAAACCCCTCGGGTCCTTCCAGGGGCCGAAGACCAGGTAGTTCAGCAACTGCTGCGCCACGTAGACCAGCATCAGGCTGACGAGGATCTCGCTGGCGTTGAAGCGGTCGCGCAGCAGCGCCGTCAACCCTGCCCACAGCATGCCACCCAGCACGCCGGCGGCCAGCACCAGCGGAGCATAGGCGCCACGCGGCCCGATGAAGCCGGACTCGGCCAGCCACAGCGCCATGCCGCCGCCTGCGATCGCGCCCAGCAGCAGTTGTCCCTCGGCACCGATGTTCCAGACGTTGCTGCGGTAGCACACCGCCAGGCCCAGCGCGCACAGCACCAGTGGCGTGGCCTTCAACAGCACCTCGGTCACCGGGCGCAGGCCGTTCAAGGGCTCGAAGAAGAACATCGACAGGCCACGCACCGGGTCCTTGCCGAGGGCGACGAACAACAGGGCGGCGATCACCGCCGTCAGCGCCAAGGCGATCAGCGGCGAGGCCAGTGACATCGCCATCGAGGGCTGGGCACGGGGTTCGAGGCGCAGCATCGGTCGGTCTTCCGGGGTCTACTCTTCAGGGCGCGGCGGCAGCGGTCTCGGTGGCCGCAGGCCCCGCGTCCCACAAGCCGGACATCCACAAGCCGATCTGCTCGACCGTGGCCTGCGCCACCGGCACCGAGGGCGACAACCGCCCGCGCGCGATCACGTGCAGACGGTCGCTGAGCTCGAACAGCTCCTCGAGCTCCTCGCTGACGACGAGCACGGCGCAGCCGGCGTCGCGCAGCGCCAGCAGTTCGGCGCGGATCTGGCTCGCCGCGCCGACGTCCACGCCCCAGGTGGGCTGCGAGACGACGAGAACGCGCGGCCGGGCATCGATCTCGCGCCCCACGATGAACTTCTGCAGGTTGCCGCCCGACAAGGAGCGCGCCGGCGCCTGGGGCCCACCGGCCTTGACCTTGAAGCGCTCGATCAGCGCCGCGGCCTGGGCACGCATGGCGCCGGTGCGCAGCCAGCCGGCGCGGCCCAATGCCTCGCCGCGGGTCAGCAAGGTGTTGTGCGCCAGGCTCATAGTCGGTACGGCGCCGCGACCCAGCCGCTCCTCGGGCACGAAGTGCAGCCCCTGCTCGCGTCGCGCGCGCGGGCCGGCGCGGCCCACGGGCGCGCCGAAAAGGCGCACCGCGTCCGCGTCGGCACGCACATCCTCGCCCGACAGGGCGGCCATCAGCTCCTGCTGGCCGTTGCCCGAGACCCCGGCGATGCCGACGATCTCGCCACGGCGTAGCTGCAGGCTGATGTCGTCGAGCGCGGTGCCGAAGGGCGTGTCGCTGGCCAGCGTGAGCCCGCGCACCTCGAGCGCCACCTCACCCGGGGCCGCGGGGCGGTGCTGCAGCGGGGGCGGCTCGGCACCGATCATCAGGCGCGACAGGCTGGCGTTGGTCTCCTGCGTCGGATCGACCTCACCGGTGACGCGCCCACCGCGCAGCACCGTGCAGTGGTGGCACAGCGCGCGGATCTCGTCGAGCTTGTGGCTGATGTACAGAATGGAGCAGCCGCCCGCGGCGAGTTGGCGCAGCGTGACGAACAGCCTGTCGACGGCCTGCGGCGTCAGCACCGAGGTCGGCTCGTCCAGGATCAGCAGTTGCGGGTTGGTGAGCAGCGCGCGCACGATCTCCACGCGCTGGCGCTCGCCCACCGACAGCGTATGCACCGGGCGCTGCGGGTCGACGTCCAGGCCGTAGACACTGGCGACCTCGCCGATGCGGCGGCTGACCTCGGCCAGCGACTGCGAGCGGTCCAGCCCCAGCCAGACGTTCTCGGCCGCGGTCAGTGTGTCGAACAGGCTGAAGTGCTGGTAGACCATGCTGATGCCCAGCGCACGCGCCGCCGCGGGGCTGGCCGCCTGGAGCGTCTGGGCGTTGAAGCGCGGCGTGACCTCGTCGGGCCGCACTGCACCGTAGATGATCTTCATCAGCGTGCTCTTGCCGGCGCCGTTCTCACCCAGGACAGCGTGGATCTCGCCGGGCTGCACGCGCAGACTCACGCGGTCGTTGGCCTTGACCGCGGGATATTGCTTGCTGATGTTCTCGAGTTCGAGGCGGAGCATGGAGACGTGTGGCGGGATCCGGTGCAGCGGAGATCTGACGTCAGGCCGAAGCGTAACCTGCCGCGTGGACGCGCCGGCCGGCCACCCGGGTTTCCACGAGGTCGCGCTCGTCGCCGGAGGTGATCCACGCGAACAGGCGGTCATGCAAGTCCCGCGCCACCTCCTGGCGGCGCTGCGCCAGTGGCGTGCTGGCCCAGCGCCAGACGCAGATGTCAGCCACGGCGCCCACCTCGAGCGAGCCGATCTCGGCCCCCAGGCCCAGCGCCTGCGCCGCACCACGCGTGGCCGCGTGCAGCAGCGCGTGGGCGGTGACGCGCCGGCCGGCGCAGGCCTGCGCCTTGTAGGCATCGAGCAGGGTGCGCCGCATCGACAGGCTGGTGCCGCCGCCGACATCGCTGGCGACGCTGACCGCCAACCCGGCCGCCTGCGCCGCAGCCCAGTCGAACAGACCGCTGCCCAGGAAGAGGTTGGAACTGGGGCAGAACGCGATCTGCGCACCGCGCTCGGCCAGCAGCGCGCGGTCGGCGGCGTCGAGCCAGATGCCGTGCGCCAGAACGGCGCGCTCGTTCAGCAGGCCGTGGCGCTCATAGACGTCGAGGTAGCTGCGCGCGGCCGGGAAGAGCTCGCGCACCCAGCGCACCTCGTCGGTGTTCTCGGCCACGTGGGTCTGCATGTAGAGCCCCGGGGTCTCGGCCAGCAGCCGGCCGGCCATCGCCAGCTGCGCGTCGGTGGAGGTGGGGGCGAAGCGCGGCGTCACGGCATAGGCGATGCGCCCGCGCCCGTGCCAGCGGGCGATCAACTCGCGGCAATCGCGCTCGGCGCCGTCGACGTCGTCGCACAGCGCCGCCGGGGCGTGCCGGTCCATCAGCACCTTGCCCGCCACCAGCCGCATGCCGCGGGCGTGAGCGGCCTCGAACAGCGACTCGGCCGCCACCGTGTGCACAGTCGGGAAAACGCAGGCCGCTGTCGTGCCGTGGGCCAGCAACGCGTCGCAGAACAGCGCCGAGATGTGCTGCGCGTGCGCGGCGTCGGCCATGCGCTGCTCGGCCGGGAAGGTGTGCGTGGCGAGCCAGTCCAGCAGCTGCGTGCCCCAGGCGCCGATCACGTCGACCTGCGCGCTGTGCACATGGGTGTCGACGAAGCCCGGCAGCACCAGGCAGCCGCGGTGGTCGACCCGCTCCCAGCCGGGGCCGGGGTCGGCCCCCTGGGCACCGACGATGCGGCCGTCCTCGACCAGCAGCCAGTGGTCGGGGCGCCAGCGCACGCCGTCGGCGTCGCGCGCCTCGAGCCCGGGGTCGGCGGTGTGGTCGAGCAGGTCGCCGCGCAGCGCGAGGCGGGACGGCTGGCGCCGCATCGAGGAAGGCGCGTCGAGACCCCCCACGTCGGCAACGCTGGGCAGGGGCGTATCAGGCATCGGGGCCATCATGGAGCGGGCACCATTGCCTGGGCTGCGTCATGCCAGGCCAGGACACGCAGACCCTCGCGGCGGTAGCTGTCGCTGCCACCGTAGACGAGCGTGGCCTCGGGTGCGGCCTCCCGCGCGGCCAGGCGCCACCGCTGCAGGGCCTGCGCCCATTCGCCCACGAAGGTGGCACCCGACTTGAGCTCCACCCCCTGCAGCCGCCCGGCGACCTCGAAGACCAGGTCGACCTCGTGGCCGGCCTGATCACGCCAGAAATGGAGGTCGGGCGCGCGACCCTGGTTCAGCGCGTGCTTGACGCACTCGGCATGCACCAAAGTCTCGAACAGCGCGCCACGCTGCGCGTGCGTCGCCAGTGCAGCCGACTCACGGATCCCGAGCAACCAGGCGGCCAGCCCGCAGTCGAGGAAGTAGAGCTTGGGCGACTTGACCAGTCGCTTGCCGAAATTGCGGTGGAACGGGGGCAGCAGCCGGACGATGTAGCTGGCCTCCAGCACGGTCAACCACTGGCGTGCCGTGACGTGGGAGATGCTGCAGTCGGCGGCAAGCGCGCTGAGGTTGAGCACCTGCCCGGTGCGGGCGGCGCACATCCTGACGAATCGCTGGAAGGCCGTCAGGTCCCTCACCGCCAGCAGTTGCCTCACGTCACGCTCCAGATAGGTCGCCACATAGTTGGCGAACCACGCGTCGGGATCGAGGTCACGGTCGTGCAGCGGCGGGTAGCCGCCGACGAACAGGGCCTGATCCAGCGTCGGCGGTCGCCGACCGGCCTGGGCGAGTTCGGCCAGCGAGAACGGCAGCAACTGCACCAGGCCCACACGGCCGGCGAGCGACTGGGTGACCCCGGTGAGCAGGCCGAACTGCTGCGAGCCGGTGAGCACGAAGTCGCCCATGCGACGGCGTTCGTCGACCACGCCTTGGAGATACGAGAACAGGTCGGGGCAACGCTGGGCCTCGTCGATGACGGCGCCTTCGTCGAAACGCGCCAGGAAGCCGCGCGGATCGCGCTGCGCGAACTCGCGCGCGTCCGGGGCCTCGAGCGAGACGTAGGGCCGGTCGGCGAAGACGGCACGGGCCAGCGTGGTCTTCCCCGACTGGCGCGGGCCGGTCAGCGCGACCACGGGAAAGCCCCGGGCGTATCGGCGGATGGCCGCTTCAGCGGCGCGCGGAATCATGGAGAGATATTACAGATTGAAGTTAAAACTTTCAATCTGTCATGCAATCTGTCCCGCTGCGGTGAACCGGACACCGCCCGCCAGTTCCCTGGCGACGTCGCGCACCTGCTCCCGCACCCAGCGCCAGGCCGGGGCGGCGTGGGTGCGGTCGTGCCAGAGCTGGTAGTAGCTCATCGGTGGGAAGTCCACCGGGCAGTTGACGATGCGCAGGTCGACGAACCCGGCAGGCGAGCGCGCCCGGACCGGCAGGTCGAGGTCGCCGTTGCAGAAGCGCTCGCAGAAGCGCCGCCCGGTCGTCAGCACCAGCCGGGTGCGGGCCACCATGGCCGGGATCAGGCTGAAGTGCGCCGTGCGGACGGCGATGTGGCGGCGCAGGCCGCGCGCCTGCAGATGCTCGTCGATGACACCGGGCGCACCTGCGTGCAGGGCGGTAGGCGCGACGTGCTCGGCCTGGAGGTAGCGATCCAGTGTCCAGTCGCGCGGCTGGCGTGCCGCCGGGTGGTCGGCGGCGACGAGGCACACCACCTCGTCGCTCGTCAGCCGGCCCAGGTGCAGCTCGTCCGGGGGCTGCAGCCAGTTGCCGATGACGAGGTCGACCTCGCCGGCGGCGAGCTTGCGCCGGTAGTCGAACTCGGCCGACAGCGGGTGCAGCTCGACCTCGAGTCCGGGGGCCGCGGCCTTCAGGTGGGCCACGAGGCCGGGGAGGAAGTGCGGGTCGAGGTAGTCGCTGGCGGCGATGCGCACGGCGAGCCGGCTGGCCGCCGGCACGAAGGGCACCCGGCGCTGGGCGGGCGAGAACAGCAGCTCGGCCTTGCGCAGCAGCCGGGCTGCCGGCTCGAGCAGGCCCAGCGCGGCATCGGTCGGTGCCAGCCCGCGCCCCGAGCGCACGAGCAGTGGATCCCCGGTGAGCGCACGCAGGCGCTTCAGCTGCGCGCTGACCACCGGCTGCGAGCTGTTCAGGCGCACCGCCGCGCGCGAGACGCTGCGTTCAGAGACCACCGTGTGCAGGACCTTGACAAGGTGAAGGTCGATGTTCGGTGATGGAGCAGGCGCTGACATAACCGCACAATTATGAATACCTTCCTTCCTGGCAGATGCGATACCCCCAGCGACTGCTCTATCTTCCGACGATGGACACACGCCCGATCCGCTTCGTGCACCGGGGGCAGGTGCGCGAGATCACCGCCGCCGCCCCGACACGCACCGTGCTCGACTGGCTGCGCGAGGACGCCCGCTGCACCGGCACGAAGGAAGGCTGCGGCGAAGGCGACTGCGGCGCCTGCACCGTGATCGTCGCCGAGCTGGCTGAGTCAGACGAGTCGACCGAACGAGCCGATCTGGCCGTCCCGGCCCATCAGGCCCATCAGGCTCATCAGGCTCATCAGGCTCATCAGGCCTATCGGGCCGATCGGGACGACCAGGCCCAAGCGCTAGCGTCGACGCCATCGCACCGCCTGGCCACATTCGGGCAGCAGACCACGTCGGCGCCCTGCCCCGCTGCCGGCGTGCGCGTCGGCGGCCTGAGGCTGCGGCCGGTCAACAGCTGCATCCGCTTCCTGCCCACGCTGGACGGCAAGGCGCTGCTGACGGTGGAGGACCTGGGCGGCCCCGACGCGCCGCACCCGGTGCAGCAGGCCATGATCGACTGCCACGGCTCGCAGTGCGGCTTCTGCACCCCGGGCTTCGTGATGACCCTGGCCGCCACCTACGAGCAGCACCAGCAGACCGGCTCGAGGCCCACGCGCCAGCAACTGGCCGACGACCTGGCGGGCAACCTGTGCCGCTGCACCGGCTACCGCCCCATCCTCGAAGCCGGGCAGCGCATGTTCGAGCTGCCGCCGCGCCGCCTGGACACCGCGCCGATCGAGGCCCGGCTGCGCGCGCTGCAGGCCGACCCGCCGCTGCGCTACGCCGCGCCGAACCCGGCCGCCGGCGGCCGGATCGACCGCTTCGACGCGCCGCGCGACGCCGCGACGCTCGCCGCGCTGCGCGCCGAGCGGCCGCAGGCGCGCCTGCTGGCCGGCTCGACCGACGTCGGGCTGTGGGTGACCAAGCAGTTCCGCGACCTCGGGGACATCCTCTACCTGGGCGAGGTGGCCGAGTTGCGTCGCCTTGCGTGGGAGGACGATGCCGCGCCGCAGACGACCCGCGCGTCTGTCCGTGATGCCGAAGATCGAGCGCCAAGCATGCCCGCTGAGACGCATCAGGCTCCATCAGCCATCCCCGGCCCCAGCCGCAGCCCCGCCGCCTCGTCCCGTTACCTGCACATCGGCGCGGCCGTGCCGCTGGAGGACGCCTGGCGCGCGATCGCCGCGCGCTGGCCGGCGCTGCGCGAGGTCTACCTGCGCTTTGCCGGCCCGCCGGTGCGCCATGCGGGCACGCTGGTCGGCAACCTGGCCAACGGCTCGCCCATCGGCGACAGCGCGCCGGTGCTGATGGCGCTGGACGCCCGGCTGGTGCTGCGGCGCGGGCCGGCGCGGCGCACCGTCGCGCTGAATGAGTTCTACCTGGACTACATGCGCAACCGGCTCGAGCCCGGCGAGTTCGTCGAGGCGGTGGAAGTGCCCGACACCCCGCCCGACACCCCGCCCGGCGCCCCACCTGACGCCGCACGGCCCGCCGGCACGGTGCACCACCTGCGCGCGTTCAAGATCAGCAAGCGCTTCGACTGCGACATCTCGGCCCTGTGCGGCGGCTTCGCGCTGACGCTGGACGGTGAGCGCATCGCCGACGCGCGGCTGGCCTTCGGCGGCATGGCCGCGGTGGTGCGGCGCGCCGCAGGCGCCGAGGCCGCACTGCGCGGCGCGCGCTGGGACGAGGCCACGCTGCAGCGCGCGCAGCAGGCCCTGGACGCCGACTTCACGCCGCTGTCGGACCTGCGCGCGAGCGCCGACTACCGGCGCCAGGCCGCGCGCGGCCTGCTGCGCCGCCTGTGGCTGGAGACCCGCCCCGGCGACGCGCTGCCGCCGGCGGCCACGAGCGTGTGGGCGCGCGGGGCTGCCGACACCACCACGGAGGCCCGGCCATGAACCAGCTCGTCGACGCCCCCCCGCAGGCCCTGGCCGGCGAGCCGGCGACCGCCCCCGCCGAACGCACCCCCTGGGCCGTGGTCGGCCGCGGGCTGGCGCACGAATCGGCCCACCTGCACGTGGCCGGCGCGGCCGCCTACACCGACGACCTGCCCGAGTTGGCCGGCACG
>Ga0172376_10003575_pt1 | contig 18309 bp, 16 predicted proteins | sample Lak35m_FD_121114 | JGI IMG/M metagenome (GOLD analysis project Ga0172376, IMG submission 121114) | Freshwater microbial communities from Kabuno Bay, South-Kivu, Congo - kab_092012_35m | ecosystem: Environmental > Aquatic > Freshwater > Lake | place: Democratic Republic of the Congo: South-Kivu... | reverse complement strand
CCTATTTTCGGGGACCTGCGGTCCCCGAGCCCCAGCAAAGGGGTTTCACCCCTTTAGATCCCCCAGCATGGGGTGGTTTTTTTGATGTGGGGTTTTATTTTATTTTTTTTGGCCCCCACACCCCCCCCCCCCCCCCCCCCGGGGTGTCCGTTTGGTGCCCTGTGGGCCTAAGATACCACCCCCTAGGCCTACACCTAGGCCTAACGCTTTGTCTTTATTCTTTTATTCTTTTTATTCTTTTTATTCTTTAGAGGTCTCATTTTTTATCAAGAAAGGGTGCCCATGCGCTGGTTCTTATCTCTCTTAACCCCATCTCGTCTTGCTATCATAGGGGCCCTAATCCTTTCGTTTTTTTTATCGGTTCATCATCGTGCCACCACGTTGCAAACCGCCATCGGCTCTCGACTCACTCACTTGACCACTCACTTGCAATCCGTAAATGCCATCTACCATCGGTTGGATGCGTCCGTTCCCACCCTGCCACCCCCCCCGGCTAGCGTGACCGATCAATTGGATTGGGTGCGGCAATATCAAACCGTCTGTTACCGCCAGCATCAACAGTTGCGTCCCCGTATGGGTCCCATTGATCAGTACGATGACCAGCAAGCATGGGCCCTTGTTCACGACGAAAGACGGCGTGTCAATGCCACCATCGATGTGTACAACCAATACATTCGGTTTCCTTGGCGTGCCTGGGCCCTGTCTAAAATGGGATGGGTGGCGGTGGCCCAATTCGCGACCCCATGACGCCGTCGGCCATTTATATGTCAGGGGTGTCTTATGAGGTGGGTGGCGTCCGGGTGTTAGATGACCTGTCAATTGATTGGGATGGGCAATCTTGCTTGGTGGTACTGGGTCCCAATGGCGGGGGCAAAACCACCTGGTTGCGGTTGTTGGTGGGCCTGATTGAACCCACCACCGGACAACTTGAGGTGTTGGGCGCTCCCCCCTTGAAAGTGCGACATCGCATTGGGTATTTACCACAGCGACCCACGCATTTGCGCCATTACCCCATCTCAGTGTCAGACTTTATTGCATTGGGTCAATTAAAGCGCCCATGGCTCGGCATGCGGGCCCCTGTGTCAGACGCCATCCAGCAGTGGATGCGCTCGTTACGCATTGATCAGTTGGCCAGTCGCCCACTGTCTGTGTTGTCGGGTGGGGAGTTGCAGCGTGTGTTGTTGGCCCGTTTATTGGCCAATCAGCCAGACATGTTGATTTTAGATGAACCCACCAGTGCCATGGATCCCGGGGGGGAATCCACCCTTTTTTCGATGGTGGCATCGTTGTCTTTAACCATTCCCATTGTGATGGTCACCCATGATTTGACGGCCATTCCTCAGATTGCCACCCACATTGCCTGTTTAAACCAACACTTGGTGTTGCATCATGCCCGTGATATCACCACGGATACCATGCAATCGTTGTATGATTTTCCGATTCACTTAAATACCCATCGTCATGGCCATGATGTTTCTTGATTCTTATTTGGTGGGCTTTTTTTTGGCCTTGGTGTGTGGGGTGGTGTCGCCCTTGGTGGTGATCAAACGATTGTCTGGATTAACCGGTAGCGTGTCGCATACCTCGTTTGCTGGCATTGGGGCCGCCGTGTTGTGGGGATTCAACCCATTGTGGGGGGCCATGCTGTCGGGGGTGATGGCGGCCTTGTTAATCGATACCATTCAACAGAAAACCCGCGATCACCAAGACACCTTATTGGCCTTGGTGTGGGTGGTGGGCATGGCAGTGGGATTGCTACTTTTGCATTTTCGTCAGGGGTATACGGCGGATTTGTTTGGGTATTTATTTGGCAATATTTTATTGGTCAGTCAGCAAGATACCTGGGTGATGATGGGATGGGCCTTTTTTGTGGTGGGCTTGTGCCTGACTTTCTTTCAGCTGATTCAATTGGGTTGTGTGGATGAAGAGTATGCCCTGATTCGCCAGGTGCCCGTGCGATGGGTCAATCGCGTCATGCTGTCGGTGTTGGCGGTGACCACCGTGTTGGCCAGCAAAGGGGTGGGGATTTTATTGGTCATGGCATTGTTAAGTATTCCGGGTGCCATTGCGGGGTTGCTGTGTCGTACCCTGGCGTCGATGATGCTGGTGTCGGTGGGGGTGGCCTTGGGGTGTGTGCTGGGCGGGTTGTGGCTCACCACTTGGTTCAATGTGCCATCCGGACCCACCATGATTCTATTCTTGGCGGGCTTGTATGGGATGGGGTACGTCGCCAAACGGATCACCCGGTGATTGCGTGTCAAACGCTTCAACTGATGATGGTCCCCCTGACCTATCGGGTTCCCTTTGTTACCCGGTCGGTGACCCGCACCGATCGACCCACCCTGTTGCTTCGTTGCACGGGGGTGTCGGGTGCCGTGGTCTGGTCAGAGTGCCCCGCATTTTCGACCCCCGATTATTGGTATGAAACCACTGACACCGCGTGGTGGGCCTTGGATCAACACTTGATTCCCGCCCTCATGGCCCATGCGGGATGGCGGCACCCCACTGATGTGTCACCTTTTTTAAACCAGGTAATGGTGGGGCATCCCATGGCCAAATCCGCCATCGAAATGGCCATGTGGTCCCTCTTTGCTGCGCAATCAGACCAGCCCTTGGCGGCTTGTCTGGGTGCTTATCGCGATCGTATCCCCGTGACGCCCGTGGTGGGATGCGCGGATACCGCGGCTGCCCTTGATTGGTTGCGTGAGGGGTGCCCATTGGTCAAGCTCAAAGCCTCGTCATCTGACATTCCCTCGATTATGTCGGCCTTATCCGCTTATCCGGGAAAGTGGGCCTTGGATGCCAATACGGGCTTTACGTTGCGCGATATGGCCCACCTAAAAGGGTCGGGTGTGGCCTATGTGGAACAACCGTTTCCGATCGGCGATTGGGACGCTTTGTCTCACGTTGAGGGGGTGCCAGTGGCCTTGGATGAATCGTTGCAAACGGTGTGCGATGTGACAACGTGTGCCCGCTTGGGCGGGGCCTCACTTTTAACGATCAAGCCGTCCCGCTTGGGTGGATTAGGACCTTCTTTGGCGGTGTGGCAGCGGGCCCAGTCGCTGGGGTTGTCGTGTTGGGTGGGGGGCATGCATGAATCGGCGATTGGTCGTCATGCGGCGTTGCACCTGGCATCGGTGGTGGCTGATCGATCATCTGACTTAATGCCCTCTCATGGCATTTATGCGTGGGATGTGGCCCCTTCATATGCGGTTAATTCGTTATTTCAGGCTCACCTTCCCCATGATCTACAGGTAAATGAAACCGAGATTGACTTGCGTGTGTGCCTACATAAAACCTATCATCGTCATGAAGACGTGTTACGATCATTCGTAAACCATTAAAAGGAGTTGCCCATGATTACCACCCAATCCCATCATCTTGCCACGGCGCCTCTGGCTTATTTGGTCGCTCAAACCATGGGGATGCCCCCATGGGCCTCGGCGTATCAATCGGCCCTCGACTGGTCTCAGTTTGCGTTCAAACGCGGCGAGATCAAGATGGTTCAAGCGGCACCCCCCATGTGGGTGGTGGGCCTGGGCCATCACATCACCCCATCTACGATTCGATATGCCATGGGTGAATTGGCCCGTGCGGTGACGCATTTGCCCCATATTCAGGTGGTGTTGCCCGAATGCAATCAAGACCTGGTTCAAGCAGCGGTGTTGGGGTGGGTCATGGGTGGGTATCGGGTGCCACACCACAAAACCGATGATGCCCACACCAACAAGGTGCCCGTCTTGCAACTGGTGGCCGACCATCCCGAACTGTCCCATTGGATTGCGGAAGCCCAGGTGATGGCCCAGGCGACGTGCCAGGCCCGTCAATTGGCCCATATGCCGGCCAATACGTGTACCCCTACTTACATCAGTGAGGCTATTGCATCGGTGTGTGGTGGCTTACCCATTGAGTGTGAGGTGATTGATTGGGATCGTGCCATGCAATTAAAAATGGGGGCTTTTTGTGGGGTGGCCCAAGGTTCGGATGAGCCAGCGTGTTTGGTCATCATGCGCTATCGACCCCACTCAGGCACGCCCATTGCATTGGTTGGCAAAGGGGTTACATTTGACTCGGGCGGTATTTCGATCAAACCTGCCAAGGGGATGTCGGACATGAAAGCCGACATGAGTGGGGCCGCAGCGGTGATTGCCACCATGGTGGCAACCGCTACCTTGGGGCTTCCCCATCCCGTTACGGGCATCGTGGCCCTCACCGAAAACATGGTGTCGGGGCGGGCCCAACGCCCGGGGGATGTGGTGACGGCATACAATGGTAAAACCATCGAAATTATCAATACGGATGCCGAAGGTCGTCTGGTGTTGGCCGATGCCTTGGCCTATGTCATTGCCACTGATTCGCCCCGTATGGTGGTGGATATGGCAACGCTAACTGGTGCTTGTTCGGTGGCCTTGGGTGAAATGGCGTGTGGTATTTTGGGCAATGATGCCGCCTTGATTCAATCGTTGATCGCGGCAGGTGATCGGGTGGATGAGCGTGTGTGGCAGTTGCCGTTGTGGGATGAGTATATGGACTACTTAAAATCAGATATTGCGGATATGGCCAATGCCTCAGAATTGGGAAAAGCTGGCACCTGTACGGGGGCTAAGTTTTTGCAACAATTTGTGGGCACCACCCCTTGGGCCCATATTGATATTGCCAGCATGATGAAAACCACCCAATCGGCGGGCCATCGGGTGAAGGGCATGAGCGGGGTAGGGGTGCAATTGTTAATCGAATGGCTACGATCGCAACCATTGCATTAGGGGCCAATTTAGGCGATCGCGAGGCCACGCTGACCCACGCCATTGGGTGCTTGGCAACCCACCCAGGTAACCGGGTGGTGGCGGTGTCACCCTTCATCGAAACCGAACCCGTGGGGATGGGGCCTGGCACGCCCTTGTTTTTAAATGGGGTGCTGCAATTAGACACCGAGATGCCCCCCCGCCTTTTGTTGCAGTGCCTGCAACGCATTGAGCAACAACTCGGGCGCGTGTCGGGCGAATGCATGGCCTCTCGGCCCATTGATTTAGACCTGGTGTTTTATGGGGATCAGGTTATTAGCGAGCCTGACTTAATGGTGCCCCACCCGAGGTATCATGAGCGATCGTTTGTATTAGAACCCTTGTTGCACCTCATGCCCGGTGCCTGTGACCCCCGTACCCATCAGCGGGTGTCGCGATACCCCACGATGTCTTGGTCTATGCTGGCATCGTTGGATGGGTTAGACCAGGTGGCGGCCCATTTGATGGCATTGTTTCCGCTGCCATCGACGGTTGCGGTTTGGGGCGATATGGGCATCGGTAAAACCACTTTAATCGGGGCCATGGCGGCGTGTTGGGGCCTTCAAACCGCCTCCCCTTCGTTTGATATTATCCGTGTGCATCCCCATCGTAATGGGCCGTTTTTACATGCTGATTTGTATCGCATTCCCTCTGCCAATGCCTTTGATCGATTGGATATGTCGGCTGCATTGGCCCCCTCGGCACTGGCCTTTGTCGAATGGCCTGAGCATGCGTTTGGGGGGATTGCCTTTGATTATGACATCCGCCTGTCGTGGCATGACGACACCCACCGATGGATTCGCGTATGCGTTCCCCCCAACGACTTCGTGGTATCGTAACGGGGGTGTCTCCCCTGTATGAAACCGATAAGCGGGTTGAATTGTTCACCCCCACCGAGGGGCGATTAACGGTGCGGGCCAAAGGGGCGTCGCGCAGCCAAAAACGATTTGGTGGCCGATTGGAGCCCACCACGATTTTGGATGTTCAATTGCAGGGTGGGGGCATGCCACTTTTGCTCGACTGTGAGGTGGTGACCTCGTTTGTGACATTACGGTCGAGTTTTAATGCCATCAGCGTGGCCATGTATGGCATTCAAGCGTGTCGACTGGCGACGGTGCCCCAGCAACCCAATCCCGAATTATATGATTTGTTGGTGGCGTTATTGACCACACTCGACACGATGGCCTCGCCCAAGACCGCCTTAACTTGTTTTCAGGATGGGTTTTTACATGCAGAGGGGCTGTCCCCTGACGGGACGTTTACCCATGTTTTTGAGGCATACACAGGCCAATCGTTGCCACCCCCTTTGTTGATTGAATAAAGGCCTGGGTGTATGGTGGTGGCATGGAATATGAGCAATTGGTGTCGTTGTTAAAGCGGTATATCTATGTGATGTATCACGAACGGTATGCTGGCATTTCGTCAGAATATGGCATTGAAAAATGGGGGGGGAAGCACCCCTTACTTAAACCAGAATTGATTGTGGTGAATGACCAACTACAAGGCTTTAAACGACCTCATTCACATTTAAAATCCCTCGAACAATTCCCCGTGTTTATTGAATTTGAATACCGAATCGAGGGGGATACAAAATGGGTCGAAGCCATTGATATCCAATCTGAAATAGAGGAGGTGCCCATTGAACTGATGCCCGATATCAAACGGGTGGCCAAGCTGTATGCCCGAACGGTGACCATTGACCGTGTGAGTAGCCTTACCAATCGACGAAAACCATCGGTTTTGATCGCCAGTCGCCTGAGTGAGGAAATCGAAGAATGGTTGGATACCGATGGGCCCTTAGGGTCTCAGGAAGTGGAAGCCGAAGTGAAACGGTTTTTGCGTCAGTTTGTGGATGTGTTACATACCATTAAATTGATTTTATTTGGCAAAGAAGAGGCCTCGGCTGATGCGTGATCCCCGTTCGATTATGAGCCGTGATGAGGCCAGGGAATGGTGTGAGGGTTGGTTGTTAAACCCGCCACCAGCGGATGAGATGGCGGCATTTTTGACGGGCTTTCGAGACCGGGGTGAAACCCCCGAAGAAGTGGCGGGGGTGGTTGATGCGGTGTGGGCCCACCGGGTGCCAATTGGGTTGCCACCAATGCAACTCGATTGTTGTGGCACGGGAGGCAGTGGGCATCGTCGGTTTAATGTGTCCACTGTGGTGGCCATGGGCTTGGCATCAATGGGCATATCGGTTGCCAAACATGGCAACAAAGGGTCGCGTCAGCCCAACGGTAGCATGGATTTTTTGATGGCGTTGGGGTTGGATTTGATGATGCCTGAGGCGTCATTGGCCCGCATGGCCACTGAGTACCAGGTTGTTTTTTTATATGCCCGTCGGTTTCATCCCCTTTTGGCGAATGTGGCCCCTGCACGGGCCCTGATGACGGGGCGGTCTGTGTTTAATTTGGTGGGGCCTTTGTGTAACCCTGCCATGCCGTCTTGTCAGATGATTGGGTGTCCGTCACGCCCGATGGGTGAGTTGATGGCCCACACGATGGCGATGTTTCCCCATCGCAAAGGGTGGGTGGTGGTGGGGGGGGACGGGTCGGATGATTTTTCGTTGACCCATCCTACCACTGTATGGGAAGTAGCCCACGGGCGCGTGCGCCTTATCGACTCGCCCCCGGTATTGGGGTGTCACCACCCCACCACGGTGGGGGATGCCATCATCAATCGTGACTTGTTTTTACAGTGGCTGCGTTCTCCGGCCTTGGTCCCTGGGGTGTCTGAATCGATCTGCTTGCCCATGGCGGGTGCGTTGGTGATGATGGGGCACTATCCCGGTTGGGCCACTGCCATCGAAGCGGTGCAAACGTGGATTGAATCGGGGCAATTGGCCACTTGGTATCAGGCCTTTCAAACGGATTGGGGGCTTTACGACCAGGGCACCTCGCATTTAGAATGAGGTGATGCGTCTTTCCCAATTCGAATCTTATATTGACCGTATTAATTTGGTCATCTTTTCTGTGTTGGCCATTGGCACCCCCTTGGCTTTTACTTCCATCACCCGTTCGGTATTTGAAGTCAATAAAATGTTGGTAATGCGGTATGCCACCATCGCCTTAATGCTGTGTTGGTTTTTTCGTTTGATTGTGTTGGCGGCCAATCGCATTCAATCCACTCGACCTTCGGTGGGGTGGGGATGGCTTCGGTGGGAAAAAATTGGCTTGGATCTTTTTTTATTGCTTTTCTTCATTTTTAATATTTTATCCACTGTGTTTTCTCAAAATGTAAGGCTGAGTGTGATTGGGTCTTATGATCGCTGGGAAGGCATTATTATGGCCTTAAACTACTTCTTTTTGTTGGTCATGACGGTTAAAACGATGCGATCGCGTTTTCAAGTGAGGTGGTTGGTTTTCTTTTTAATTGTGGCAACGGCCCTATCGGGTGTGTACGGCGTTTTTCAAAGTTTGGGGATTGATTTTTTAACCTGGAGTGCTGATCCCACTTTTCGGGTATTTGCTTGCATCAACAACCCTGTTCATTATTGCGCGTACATGGCCATGAATGTGCCCCTGTGTGTGGCCTTGTTAATGTATGTGTGTCATCGTTTTCCAGGTGCGAATAAGTGGCAGTATAAAGTGGGGATGGTGTTGTTTAATGCCCTGATTTTTTATGCCCAATATTTGTCGTTTTCTCGTGCCACTTGGGTGGGATTTGTGTTGGCCATGCCGTTTTTTTATCTGTTTTTATTCCGATTGATTGGGATTCATCGGCCCCGTTTAATGGTGCTGGATGCCTTGTCGGTGTTGGTGGGCTTGTTTGTGTTTTCACTTTATTATGTGTTTGAATTTCATTTGGTGGCCCCCATGGTGGGGATCTTGTTTTTTGTGCTGTGTTTGATGTGTGTGGGGCTATGGGCCCTTGTTTACCGTCTTTATGAGGGAGAGACCACCCGAATCTCGCTTTCTTGGGTCGGGGCCGTTGGGTTGGTGTTGATGGCCTTGTATGTGGGTGCGGTCTATAAAGGGGAGTTTTCGGGATATAAACAGTTGCTGTGGGTGGCCTTTCAGTGTGGCTGTATTGCCATTCCCTTGTTGCTCACCCGTTATTTTTCGGTGTCGTTTTCTCGGTTTGTGTTGCGTCTGTTTGTGGTGATGTTTTTTTTCAGGCTTCAGTATGTGGTGTTGTCACTTTCAAGTGTGTTGCTTGAGATGTGTTTAATGGGCGGGGTGTTTTATTTGTTGTTTTCTGACCAAAACCAAGATGGTCGAGATGAAAAACGATGGTCATTTGCGGTGATGGTGTCCTTTTTTTTGGTGGTGTTGTTGCCAGCGTTGCCAAACTTGCTTTCGTCCCTTGTGCCCGCCAGCAAAGCGGATAAGCCAACCGAATTGTTGGCGATGGATAACGTGCGGGGCCGTGTGAAGGGATTGAGCGTGGCTGAGACGGGTTCAGCCCGGGTGTCGATGTGGAAATCAGCGGTTCAGTGGTCTTTGGATTATTGGCTTGTTGGCTCAGGTTTGGACACCATTAAGTACATGTATCCGATCTATCGTCGGTCTGACTATGGCATTTTAGAGGGTGGGCATAATTTCACCCCCGATCGCCTTCACAATGAATACCTCAATAATTTAACCACCCGTGGCACCTTGGCCACCCTTGTTTATTATGGGGGCATTATTTTGGGCTGGCTTTTGTTGGTATTGAAGGCGTTGCCTCGGTTGTCGCGGTCGCCCTATCGGTTTTTTTCGTTGGCACTGATGACGGGGGGATTGATTTATTTGGGGCAAGTGATGTTTAACTTTGGTGTGGTGGCAACCCTTGTCTTGTTTTATTTGTGTGTGGGGGCTTCATGGGCCATCTCCATCTATCCCGACTTTGAATCTGACGATTCTGACACGAACGCGCATGTCAAAACGCCGTCCTAAGTCTGTTTTTTCGCGGTCTGTTTCAGCCACCCCATCGTCTGGGGGGCGGCAAGAGGGTTCACCGTCTTTATCGCATGACCCCTCCTTATCATTGGCGGTGATATCGCCCTTACAATGGCTGGTGTTGGCCATGGTGGTGGTGGCGGCGGTGGTTGGTTCGGTCTGGTTTTTTTATCCCTTTCTTTCTGAACGTCACTATCGGGATGGGTTTCAGTACGATGCGATGGGGTTGTATGAACTGGCCATCCGCGAATTGGAGATGGCGGTTCGATACACCCCCTGGGAAACCCAATACATCATGACCTTGGCCAAATCGTATGAGTCGCTGGCGGCCCAAACCAGTTTGAGTGTTCCGGATCGCTTAAACGCCCTCAGCAAGGCCGAGGCGTTGTATCAAGATTGTGTGGACTTGGATTCCCTCAACCCCTGGCAACAAAATCGATTGGCCGCTGTTTGGACGGCCCGTGCGGCATTGTTGCCAACCCCCGATGCCCAGCTTTACCTCGATAAAGCCACCCGGGCCATTCAATTTGCCGCCCGGTTGGATGCCCAAAACCCGTTGTTTCAGTTGAATTATGCCCATCATTTGCACACCAACAATCGATTGGATGAGGCCTTGCCGCTGTATTTGAAGGCGATTGCAATGGACCCCAACATGATGGAAGCCCGTTACAATTTGGCCGATTTGTATCGTCGTCGCAACCGATTGGATTTGACCCTGATTCAATATGAGTACATCTACGAACACAACCCTGAATTTGGCAACATCAATGTCGGGTTGGCGGATACGTACAGTCGACTGAACCGTTTGGATAAGGCCATTGAGGCGATGGAGCGTGAGGTGCAACGTCGCCCGGACTTTGTTGAGGGGATTTCGTTTTTAATCACCTTGCATTCAAAACGTCAGCAATGGGACCGGGTGGCATCCTTGTATTTTCAGTTAATCGCCTTAAATCCAGGTTCCGATACTTATTTTGCGTCGTTTGCAGAAGCGGTGCGGCGATCGGGCAAAGTGGATAAAGCAAAGGCCAATTTACAACAAATGATGGTTCAAAACCCCAATCCCGATTTGCAGAGGTTGCTCCAATTGCTGTAGTCACCCCGTCGATTGGGGCGTTGCCTTCGGCGATCTTGATTGGGATTGAGTCCCCGCATGCCGAGTGGCCCTTGTCTGAGTCGTTGATGGAGTTGCGTGATTTGGCCCGTACCGCTGGGGTCTCGGTGGTGGCCCAGTTGACCCAATCGCGTCAATCCCCCCATCCGGCTTCTTATTTGGGTTCGGGCAAATTAATTGAGCTTCAGACACTGTGTCATGATCGGTGTGCCACCATGGTGATTGCGGATGATGAATTGTCCCCGGCTCAAATGCGACACCTCGAAAAAGCATTGGGTTTAAGGGTGATGGACCGCACCGGGTTAATTTTGGATATTTTTGCATTGCGGGCACGCACCGCTGAGTCTCAATTACAGATTGAATTGGCCCAATTGGATTATTTGTTGCCACGCTTAACCCGGTTATGGACCCATTTGTCTCGGTTGGGGGGTGGGGTGGGCACCCGTGGACCGGGTGAAAAACAGTTGGAGGTTGACAAGCGTCAAATCAGGCGACGCATGGGGGTGATTCGCAATAAAATCGTTACCATTCGCATGCAACGATCGGTGCAACGTGATCGCCGGTTTCAGGTCCCGCTGTTATCGGCTGCGATTATTGGGTATACCAATGCGGGCAAATCAACCCTGTTAAATGCGTTGACCCAATCGGATGTATTGGCTGAGGACCGGTTATTCGCCACGCTTGATCCCACCACCCGACGCTTGCCTTTGCCCTCGTCTGACCAATTGTTACTTACCGATACGGTGGGGTTTATTCAAAAATTGCCCCATCAATTGGTAACCTCGTTTCAGACCACGCTTGAAGAAGTCACCCAGGCTGATTTGTTGATTCATGTGATCGATGCCACCAATCCCCGTTGGCAGGCGATGGTGTCGGTGGTCGATGGGGTGTTGGCCCAATTGGGTGCAGCGGCTACCCCCCAGGTGATGGTATTTAACAAAGTGGATGCCTTACCTGGTCCCGAATGGCCCCAAGGGCCTCCTGGCGTGCCCGTGTGTTATGTGTCGGCTCGAACGGGTCAACGGCTCGAAAGTCTTTTGTCGGCTTTGGATGCCCATTTGGCCTCGTTTCGTCAGGTTATTACCGTGCGGGTTCCCTATCAGCGAATGGATGTGGTGCATCAGTTGCATGAGCATGGTCGGGTGGAATCGATTGAGTATGAGGCGGATATTCGCATGACCGTTGAAATCAATCGTGTGGTGGTCGAGCGCATTTTGTCGTCGTTGCACGACCCGGAGGTGTCACATGACTAGTTCGATTGGGATTGTGGGGGCGGGGTTATCGGGATTGTATTTGGCCCGTCAGCTTCATGATGCAGGGCACCGGGTGACCGTGTTTGAAAAAAGTCGGGGGCCTGGTGGTCGGTTGTGTGGCCGTCGCTTGCCTGAGGGTCAGCATGATATGGGGGCCCCTTATTTGTCTGATCGTCGTGAGGGCCCATGGGGTGATTTGTTGACTGCCTGGGAATCGGCAGGCGTATTGGCCCCTTGGTCGCCCCGTGTGGCCCGTTGGACGGGGAACGAACTCATTCATTTGCCGCCCCAAGCCCCGCGTTGGGTCGGGGTTCCCTATCACAACCGCTTGGCCCATCATGTGGCATTGGGGTTGGATATTGTGCCCTCTTTTCGGGTCACGACACTGACCCCATCCGATCAGGGGTGGCGTGTGGGGTCGGAGGATGGCACCCATGACACCGCCTTTGATTGGGTGGTGGTGGCGGTGCCCCCTGTGCAATCACATGCCATAACGGCTGGGTATTTGCCTGCCCCCACGACCCAAATGGGGCCAACGTTTACGGTGATGTTAGACGCCTGCCCTGAAGCGGGGGTCGACTTGGTGTGGGGTGATGATGAGGTGGGCACAATGGTGGCCACCCATAGCAAGCCGGGGCGTCCGATTGGCCGGGGGCTTTGGTCCTTGCATGCCACAGCGGCATGGTCGTCTCGGCATGTCGACGCCCCCTTGGAATGGGTGGGGACCCAGCTTGCGGATGCGTTTCGGGCGATAACGGGATGGACGGGTGATATCACGGGGGTGCAGGTTCATCGCTGGTTGTATGCCAGTGTGATGACGCCACCCGATTCCCCCTTGTTGGATACCCGATGGCGGTTGGGGCGGGTGGGGGATTGGACGGTGCAGGGTGATACCTGGGGGGCGTTGCAGTCGGCCTTGATGATGATGGAAACCCTAACCGATGCTATCTAATGTGTATGTGTTAGGGGTTCAATTGATTCGGGATCGCTTGGTGGTGACTGCCATTTCTGAAGATAACCAGCGCCTGGGCCTGAATGATCCGGTGGTGTTTCCGTTGGTATTACAACCCACTCATGATGAGATGGCGTTGCCTCCTTCGATGGGGTATGAATCGTATGTGTTAGATGGCCAATCGGTATGGGTATTGTCGTTTGCGTCGGCATTAGAGCGGCAAGTGTGGGCTGCTTATTATCGCCAAGAAGGGGTTTTGGTTAACGCCTCGATTGACCCTGTGATGTGGTGGCGAATGACCCGTATGCCCCACTCATTTAGCCGGTTTAATGCCACATATGGGGGCTTGGATGGCGTGGCATGCCCGGCGTTTCGGTTGGATTTTAGGGTGATGTCGTTGGATGTGGAGGCCAGTGGCTCGGCTGAAGACTTGTATTCGGTTGCCATTCATGGGTATGACGCATGGGGTGAATACCGCCATATTTTGATGATGGGATCGGGCCCCCCATCCCCTGATTTTATTTATTTTCAGACCGAATCGGATTTGCTTAAACAATTGATTCAGTTGGTGAATGCCCGTGATCCGGATGTGTTATTGGGGTGGCACATCCGCGAATTTGACATACGGTATTTGGTCAAAAAGTGTCGGCAACATGGGTTTGAATGTCAGATTGGGCGATTTGGCTGTTCGGATGTGGTATTAGAGACCGATAAGGCGTTGCCCACGATTCCGGGTCGGCTCATTTTGGATGGGGCGGTTTGTTTGAATCGGTTGGGGGTATTATTAGAGGGGCAGTCGTTGGATGTGGTCGCCCATCAGTTGTTGGGTCAAGGTAAAACCTTGACGGGTGGCATGGATAAAATCCGAGAAATTGAACGCATGTTTCGAGAGGATAAAGTGGCGTTGGGTCATTACAACTTATTGGATTCGGAATTGGTGTCTCAGATTTTTGAGTCACAGCGGTTGTTGCCACGCTTGGTCGCGGCGACATCGGTGTGGGGTGGCACCCTGTTGGATGCCATGGGGGATGGGCAATTGATTGCCCCTCATATTGGGGGGGGGCGGGTGGCCCAGGGGGTGCTTCCGTTTGTGTTGGGTGAGTCGCCACCCCGGGTGACGGTGACACCTACTTCGGTGCAGTTGGGTCCGGTCACTCATTTGGTGATGGTGCGGTGGCCCCAAGTGGTGACCCAGTTGATTCGGTCGTTTGATTTGGATCCGTTGCATGATGCCCCCTATCAATTGAGTTGGTTGGCTGATCATACGGTGTTTCGAGACCACCTTCAGCGTGCCTCGATTGAGCCGGCATTGTTAGAATCAGAATTGCGGTTTTTGGTGTATCACCCCAAATCCCCTGTGCGCACCTTGCCATTTTCGTCGCGGGTGACGGCGGCCTGGTTGTCGTGTTGTGAGTGGGTATCATCATGGGTCATGACGCAAGGGGGGCGGATGGTGTGTACAACAGATGATGGCATGGCATTTTGCTTGCCAACGCGCGACGCTTGGTCGCCTGATGCGTTTGATGCCGCTATTCAAGCGTGGGCCCAGGGGTTGCCGGGGCATACCCCTTTTAACCTCTCGATTGAGCCCATTGCCCCTTATGCCACTGTGTGCCGTGATGCAAAGCGTGGCATCTGGGTGGGGGTGGTAGACGGTGACACGGTGTCGTATCGTAGTTTGGGGGACCCGTTGGTGTTTAACTTGCCCATTGTACGGCGGTTTTTGGATACGCTGTTGCGGGCAGGTGCCACTGGCGAGTCGATTGCCGTTGCGGTGGAACGGTTTGTGGCCACGTTGTCCACGGGTTGTTGGGATGATGACCTGGTGTATACCCACCGGGTGAGGGGCCTGAATTATCGCAAAGGGACGGTGCCACCCCATGTGGTGGCGGCCCGAAAAATCCGTCAACATTCGGGCACGATTCAGTATGTGTGGACGATGGAAGGGCCCACCCCTGTGTCGACACGGGTGCCGACACAGGTCTTGGATTATGATTATTATGTCACCACTGAACTTGATCCCATGGTGTTATTATGGCCATCATAGGGGTGGAGTGGGGGTGTGACACGGTGGCAGATCATGTCAAAGCAGACGAGTGTTTGTTGAAACTGGCGGCAGCGGGGCAGTGGCCGTTGGCCTTAAGGTGTTGGGAGGCCCATTCGATGGGGGTGGTGATGGGGTATGGCAATCGCCCTGAGCGGGAGGTGAATCTGGCCCGGTGTGCCCAAGATGGTATTCCGGTGATTCGTCGTTGTTCGGGTGGTGGGGCCGTGGTCGTGGGGCCTGGGTGTGTGTGTTATACCTTGGTGGGGTCGTCGCGTGTGATGCCATCGTGGGGCAGCATTGGGGGTGTTACGGCGTGGGTAATGGGTCAATTGCGTGAGATGTTACACCAACGGTGGGGTCTTTCGGTTTCGATTCAGGGCACCTCAGATTTGGTGTGGCAAGACCGCAAAATATCGGGGAATGCCCAGCGGCGGTTGCGGGATCATGTGTTGTTTCATGGCACCTTGTTGTGTGGGTTTGATGTGTCGATGATTGAGGCCTATTTGTTGCATCCCACCCGGGAGCCGGACTATCGAAACGGTCGGTCTCATGGGTCGTTTGTCGCCAACTTGCCCCTGCCGGTGGCAGCGGTTAAGCAGGCATTGATTGAATGGTTTGATGCCACCTTGCCGTGTCCGGTGCGGTGGCCATTGCCTGTGGGCGATGCAATGGCGTGATGAAGAGCGGCGGGGTGATGAGATGATAAAGGGAGTGATGGCGATGAAGCGTGTGTGGATGGTGGTGTTTCTATTGGGTTGGGTGGGGGGTATTGCGGCCCAAACGGGTGGGGGGCGTCGTGTCACAGGGGCGCCCATTCCCAAATCGACGCGTATGGCGGCAGAGGCCCCTCGGACGGGGTCGTCTTCGTTGGTGATGGGGTCTCAAATGGACCCGTCGGGCTTGGCGATTTCGGATGCAGTGGGGGTGCGGGTATCGGCGGGGGCTTTGGGGCATGTGCGGTATTTTTTAGGTAATCCAGATCAATTGTGGGCCCGTGCCGTGGACACAGAATTTTATGTTAAGGCCACCGCCAATGCGTATATTGGGTCAGAATTGCGGTTTCATGTGATACGGCCTGATACATTGGATATGATCAATCCAACGTCGAATTCAACCTATTTGATTCCCAGGCTATTGCTTCGGGCTCGGTTTGACACGTTTTGGCCCACCATAACGGGTGAGGTGGTGGCGGGGTCTCAACGTCGCCGTGGGTTGGGTCGGTATTTATGGGTCAAAGATGTATTAACCGATGGGGGGGATGTCACGTTTCGGTTGAATGACCAGCGGGTTAGCATGATGTGGTGGGGAAATGTGTGGACCCCTCATGATGTGTTAATGGGGGTGGATTGGTCGGTGGGCACGGCCCCACTGGAGGGGGGGATTTATGTGGTGGGCGGACGCCCGGGGGATGCCAAATGGGCGTTTGATATGGGGGCCGCGGGTTTATATGGCACCGTGGGGTTGCCGTTGGGACTGATGGTATCCACTGAAATCGCAGCGGTGGTGGCGTCTGGCAACGCCGATACGGGGGTGGGGGGATTGGTATCATTGTCACAACGTTGGGAGACCAAGGGCTTGTTTTGTTCGATTGTGGGGTCGGTGACAGCGGCCAATGAGGGGTTTGCAGGGTGGGTGGGGCGTCGCCAAGCCAAGGGGTGGGCCATCATGACACAATACCCCAGTTTGTTAGACGAAGAGTTTGACTATTACAACTATCGCACGATGCTTCTCAAAGCTGGTACCACGCAGTCGGTATTGGGGTGGTCGGTTCGAACCAAATTGGATATGGAATGGTGGTCGGGTACTTGGTTTTATTTGGATGCAGAGTATAATCAGATCATGCGAGCGAATACGATGGTTGAAGATGTTTGGATGGGGTCAACGGGGATTAAGATCGCGGGGTCTTCTTATCATTATGCCTATGTTGGGGTTCAAAATCGGTTTTCGTCTTCGGCGACGGTGGGTGCCCCGTTGTTGAATCAGGTGGCATTGACGAAGGGTGACCCGGTGGTGGTGACGGGGGTTAAATTCAGGTTTTAACATGGCATTGTATCATCGGTATCGAAGTCGACAGTTGGGGGAATTGGCAGGGCAATCGCATATTGTTCAGATATTAAGCAATGCGATGCTGGCCCAGCGGGTGGGTCATGCGTATTTGTTTTCGGGACCCCGTGGCACGGGTAAAACCTCGACGGCCCGTATTTTGGCAACCTCATTAAACTGTGCCCAGGGGATGACGCTGACCCCCTGTGGGCAGTGTCACAATTGTGTGGCGATCACGCAGGGGCATTCATCTGATGTGGTTGAAATGGATGCGGCCTCTCACACGGGGGTGGATAACATTCGATCGATTATCGAGCAAGTGGTGTTTCAACCCATTGAGTGTCGGTATCGCATGTATATTATTGATGAGGTTCATATGTTGAGTGGGGGGGCATTTAATGCCTTGCTCAAAACACTCGAAGAGCCACCGTCTCATGTGATGTTTATATTGGCGACGACCGAGCCGCACAAGGTGCCAGCCACGATTCATAGTCGGTGCCAGCATTTGCAATTTCGGCGGTTAACCCACGACGAGTTAGTGGGTCAATTGTCTCACATTGCCACCCAAGAATCGTTGGGGGTGGGGGAGGGGGTATTGGACGTGGTGGCCCGTCGAGCGGCGGGGTCGATGCGTGATGCGATTTCGATATTGGAACAATTGGTGGCGTACAGTGGGGGGCAGATTGAATTAGACGATGTGCGAGGGGTGTTGGGGGTCAGTGATCCGGCGGTGGTGGCATCGTTGACAACGGCCATTTTATCGGGTGATGTGCGGTCGGTATTGGCCCATTTACGTGAGGCAGAATTATCGGGGATTCATCCGGTTCAATTGGTGGATGACATGATTCAATCGCTTACCGAGACATTGGTGACAGGGTGTGTATCAGCAGACCCGGTGGTGTGGCCGGGGGGTGGCATACAGGCAGTGACCGGGTTGTTGGATGGGTTAACGGTGCTGCTCATGGATTTTAAACACTATCCAGATCCGTTTACGGTATGTCGGATTCGATTGTTGGCTTGGATGGTTACCCATTCGGGTGAGGGGGTAGGGAGGGCGTCGGCGGGGATGCCAGCGTCACCGCCGGCCCCTGTGCCAGTTGATGTTCCGCCTGACACGGTGTCGGTTGTGTCCCCGGTTGCGTTGGGTGGGGGGGATGAGCAGGTGGCGGCGTTGGCGGCCCTCAAAGCCCGTCGCGTGGGGGAGGCGTCGACGGGGATGCCAGCGTCACCGCCGGCCCCTGT
>Ga0172376_10003574_pt1 | contig 18310 bp, 14 predicted proteins | sample Lak35m_FD_121114 | JGI IMG/M metagenome (GOLD analysis project Ga0172376, IMG submission 121114) | Freshwater microbial communities from Kabuno Bay, South-Kivu, Congo - kab_092012_35m | ecosystem: Environmental > Aquatic > Freshwater > Lake | place: Democratic Republic of the Congo: South-Kivu... | reverse complement strand
GCCGCCGCCGCCGCCGCCTCTCGCGAGAGCGTGACCCGCATGCCCGGCGCCGGCGGCCGGCCGGCGGCCCCGGTGGCACGCACGGGCCCGGCACCACTGGAGCTGGTCGGCAAGCCGATCCGTCGCGACTCCAGCGGCGGTGATGGCGGCGGCGGCAGCAGGCCGGCGGCTCCGGGGCGCCCCGGCATGCCCGCCGGCATGCGCAAGCCGATGGCACCCGGCGAGCTGATGCAGCTGCAGAAGCCCACCGGTCGGCCGATGGCGGCGCCACCGCGCCGTCCCTCCGAGGCTCCCACCGAAGCGGGAACCCGCGAGACCGAACCCGTGGTGCGGCCCACCGCCACCGCGCCGCGGCGCCCCGGCGCCCGGCCCCCGCAGCCCGCGAGTGCCGGGCCCAGCCGCGCTCGTCGTCCCGACTGGGATGACAGCGCCAAGCTGGAGGCACTGCGCAGTCGCACGCCCCAGAAGCAGCGGCAGAAGGTGCACATCATCGGCGAGAACGATGATGCGCTCACCACGGAAACCAGCGGCTACGCCGGCGAACAGGAAGCGGTGGTGCTGCAGGCCAGCCTGGCGCGACCGTCGAAGCCGCGCTCCAGCCCGGCCGCTGCCGCCAAGCCCAGCGTGGCGGTGCGCAAGCGCAAGAAGGAGACCACCCGGCAACGGCAACGGCGCCGGGCGATGGAGCTGCGCGCCGCCCGCGAGCTCAAGGCCCAGCGGCCGGAGATGCTGGTGGTGCCGGAGGGCAATCTGACCGTGCAGGAGCTGGCCGATCGGCTCGGAGTCGAAAGCTCCGAGATCATCAAATCGCTGTTCTTCAAGGGCATCATCGCCACGGTCACCCAGACCCTGGATCTGCCCACGATCGAGACCGTCTCCGATGAATTCGGCGTGCCGGTGCTGGAGGACGACGTCCAGTCCGCCGCCGCCAAGACGGTGGAGATGATCGAGGCGAGCGACCTGGCCCACCTGATCCGGCGCCCGCCTGTGGTCACCGTGATGGGCCACGTCGATCACGGCAAGACCAGCCTGCTCGATTCGATCCGCAAGACCCGCGTGGCCGCTGGTGAGGCCGGCGGCATCACCCAGCACATCGGTGCCTACCAGGTGGAGGTGCCCCATGGTGATGGCACCAGCCGCATCACCTTCCTGGACACCCCGGGCCACGAGGCCTTCACCGCCATGCGGGCCCGCGGCACCAAGGTCACCGATGTGGCGGTGCTGGTGGTGGCCGCCGATGATGGCGTACGACCCCAGACCCTGGAGGCGATCAGCCACGCCCGCGCCGCTGAGGTGCCGATCGTGGTGGCGATCAACAAGATCGACAAGGAGGGCGCCCAGCCGGATCGGGTCAAGCAGGAGCTGTCCGGCCTGGATCTGGTGCCGGAGGACTGGGGCGGCAGCACGGTGATGGTGCCGGTCAGCGCCATCAAGTCCGAAAACATCGATCAGCTGCTGGAGATGATCCTGCTGGTCAGCGATGTGGAGGATCTCAAGGCCAATCCGGAGCGGATGGCCAGGGGCACGGTGATCGAGGCGCACCTCGACAAGGCCAAGGGCCCGGTGGCGACGCTGTTGATCCAGAACGGCACGCTGCGCACCGGCGATGTGCTGGCCGCCGGACCGATCCTGGGCAAGGTGCGGGCCATGGTGGACGACACCGGCCGGCGGGTCAAGGAAGCGGGCCCCTCGGCTGCGGTCGAGGCGCTCGGCTTCAGTGAGGTGCCCACCGCCGGCGATGAGTTCGAGGTGTATGCCGACGAGAAGAGCGCCCGGGCGGTGGTGGGCGACCGGGCCAGCGAGGCCCGGGCGACGCGCCTGGCCCAGCAGATGGCCTCCCGCCGCGTCTCCCTGGCGTCGATGTCAGGCCAGGCGAGCGAGGGGGAACTCAAGGAGCTCAACCTGATCCTCAAGGCCGATGTGCAGGGCAGCGTCGAGGCGATCCTCGGCTCGTTGGAACAGCTGCCCCAGGAGGAGGTGCAGGTGCGGGTGCTGCTGTCGGCGCCGGGCGAGATCACCGAAACCGATGTGGATCTGGCCGCCGCCTCCGGAGCCGTGATCATCGGCTTCAACACCTCGATGGCGCCGGGCGCCCGCCGCGCTGCCGATGCCACCGGTGTCGACGTGCGCGACTACGACGTGATCTACAAGCTGCTGGAAGACATCCAGCTGGCCATGGAGGGTCTGTTGGAGCCCGAGCTGGTCGAGGAGCCCCTGGGCGAAGCGGAGGTGCGGGCGGTGTTCACGATCGGGCGCACGGCGGTGGCCGGGTGCTACGTCACCAACGGCAAACTGCAGCGCAATTCCCGCATCCGCGTGCACCGTGGCAGGGAGATGGTCTACGAAGGCGATCTCGACTCGCTGCGGCGCAACAAGGACGACGTGCGCGAAGTGGCCACCGGCTTTGAATGCGGTGTCGGCAGTGATCGCTTCAATCACTGGCAGCAAGGGGATCGCATCGAAGCCTTCAAGCTGGTCACCCAGCGCCGCACCCTCAGCAGCTGAGGACCCCTGCCGTGGCCTCGTTGTCCGAGTCGCCCCCGCCGTTCGCCATGCCCCCTCGCAGCGAGCCTCTGCTATGGATCCAGCTGCTCGGTGTGGGCCTCCTGCCCCTGGAGGCTTTGCTGCTGCTGCTGCTGCTGGCCGGCGCGGATCCAGGCCCGCTGCCCGGCCTGGAACGGCTGTTGTGCTGGGGTCTGGGTGGTCTGGCCACCACCCTGCTGCTCTGGCGCCGCCCGGCTGATGTCTGGTCGCTGCTGCTGATCCAGACCCCGGTGCGGGCGCGGCGACCGCTGCAGCAGCGGCTGAGCCGGTTGCAGGAGCAGCTGCTGCTGCGGATCGGCCTGGCGCTGTTCGCGGCCCTGAGCCTGCCGCTGCTCTGGTGGCTGGATGAGCACGCCGCCGTGGCGGCACCGATCGCGCCGCTGGCGGGGGCGCCCCGTCTGGTGGTACTGATCCTGGCGGCGGTGCTGCTGGCGGTGATGCTCTGGCAAGGGCAGCAGCTGCTGCAGGCGCTGTGGCTGCTCAGCCGCAGCCCGGAACAGATCGCCGCCGCCCGGCCTCTCAGCCAGGCGGAACTGGAAGAGCAGCGGATCTGCCTGGGCCTGCCGTTGCTGCTGCTCGATCCCCTGTCGCTGCGCGCCGTGCCCTCCCGCGCCGCCTCCACAACGCCGGGGCCGTCGCCAGCCAGCCTGGCAGCACCGGCCACAGCGCCAGCACCGGCCGCCGCCAGTCCCGCTGTGGCCGCGTCAGCGCCGGCCAGCGGCCCAGCCTCACCTGCACCAACCACCGGATCGCAGACCACTGGCCCGCAGACCACCGGATCGCAGACCACCGGATCGCAGGGCGGCGCATCGCCTGCGGCGGAGCCATCGCCATGGGATCTGGCGATCGCTGCCGAACCGCACTCAGACCCCGAGCCCACGCCAGCGCCTGATCCCAGCCCGGCGGCCGAGCTGGCTGCCGATGGGCCGCCCGCCGCCCTGGACGAACGCCAAGAGCTGCAGGCCGTCCTGGACGAGCCGGTTGCCGAGCTGGTTGCAGAAGCGATCGACGCGGCGGCCACCGATCCGGGCCCAGGGGCGGATGCCTGAGCCGGGGATCGATCCGGCCGCAGCCGCAGGGCGCAGTGGCGGCCGGCAAACCTCTCCCCCTGGCAGGCCTCGCGGCTCGAATTGCCACTGAATCGACCACGACGGTGGTCCCGCTCAGCAGCTCAGGTCAGCGACGCGGCAGGCGCAGAGGGGGGGGCAGATACTGGGCTGAATTCAAACTCGGTGCGAGGGCTGCGGATGCCGCGGCCGGTGTTCCCTGTCCGGGCTCGAAATCGCCAGCCTGCAGCAGTGGACCTTGATCTACCTCGGGCTCTCCTCGCTGGCCTTTGTGCTGGTCTGGGTGATTGGCTTCCTGCGCCGCTGACCCCCCCGGCAACGGAGCTCGCCCGCGGGCCAGTCCAGCCTGCGGGCCGGGCGCGAACCGGTACTGCGGCCGCCTGCGGCCAGGCTCCCCGCAGCAAGCCCCCCCCGCAGCCAGTGGGCTGTCCCGCATGTTTAGGCCTGATTCAGGACCTGCTGATGGGGCTTGGCTGCCTTGTGCTACTGGATACCCAGGGGCCGGCATGGTCCCTTTGTTCCACTGCGTAGGTGCAGGACGGCACACCAGGTCGCGGCGGCGGCGAACAGGCGGGCGGCGTCAGCGGATGGAGGATGGAGCGGTCAGGCATGAAAAAGCCCCCGGAACCAGCGCTGGGGCGATTCCGGGGCTCGGGATTCAGGGACCGGTGAGGGGGTCAGGCCTCAGGCGCCGCGGCTGGCGGCCAGGCGGGCGCGGGCGCGGGCGAGGGTCTGCTGGGCCTTGAGCTTATCGCTGCTGGCAGGCTGACCTTCCAGGGCGGCGACCGCTTGCTGCGCCGCCTCGAACTCCTTCTCGGCGGCGGTGTCGATGCTGCTGCCGAGTTCGGCGGCATTCACGAGCACGGTGACCTCATTGGAGTCGACCTCGGCGAAACCACCGACCAGGGCGATCGACTGCCAGCTGCTGCCCTGGCGCAGGCGCAGCACACCGCTGTCGAGGGCCGTGAGCAGGGAGACGTGGCCGGTGAGGATTCCCAGTTGGCCTGTGGTGCTGGGCAGGATCACCTCGTCGGCGCTGCCATCAAAGACGCTCTTATCGGGAGCGAGGATGCGAAGGGTGAGTGTCATCGCGATCAACCCTTGGCATCGGAGAGGATCTTGGCGGCCTTGGCCTTCACCTGGTCGATGTTGCCGACCAGATAGAAAGCGGCTTCCGGCAGATCATCGAGTTCACCGGCGAGAATCATGTTGAAGCCTTGGATGGTGTCTTCCAGCTTCACATATTCACCGGGCTGACCGGTGAAGATCTCAGCCACGAAGAAGGGCTGGGAGAGGAACTTCTCGATCTTGCGGGCACGATCCACAGTACGGCGGTCATCTTCCGACAGTTCATCGAGACCCAGAATCGCAATGATGTCCTGAAGTTCCTTATAGCGCTGCAGGGTGGACTGCACAGCGCGAGCGGTGCGGTAGTGCTCATCGCCGACCACGGACGGCTGCAGCATCGTGCTGGTGGAATCAAGCGGATCCACCGCCGGGTAGATGCCCTTGGAGGCCAGACCGCGGCTGAGCACCGTGGTGGCATCGAGGTGGGCGAAGGTGGTGGCGGGAGCCGGATCGGTGAGGTCGTCGGCCGGCACATACACGGCCTGGATCGAGGTGATCGATCCCTCCAGGGTGGAGGTGATGCGCTCCTGCAGTTCGCCCACATCGGTGCCGAGGGTGGGCTGGTAACCCACGGCTGAGGGCATGCGGCCCAGCAGAGCCGACACCTCGGAACCGGCCTGCACGAAGCGGAAGATGTTGTCGATGAACAGCAGCACGTCCTGCTTGTTCACATCACGGAAGTGCTCGGCCATGGTCAGAGCCGACAGACCCACGCGCATGCGCGCACCGGGGGGCTCATTCATCTGGCCGTAGCAGAGGGCCACCTTCGACTTGGAGAGATCCTCGGAGTTGATCACTCCCGATTCCTTGAACTCCTCATAGAGGTCATTGCCTTCACGGGTGCGCTCGCCCACACCACCGAACACGGACACACCGCCGTGCTCCTTGGCGATGTTGTTGATCAGCTCCTGGATCAGCACCGTCTTGCCGACGCCGGCACCGCCGAACAGACCCACCTTGCCGCCCTGGCGGTAGGGGGCGAGCAGGTCGATCACCTTGATGCCGGTCTCGAACACCTTGGGCTTGGTCTCCAGCTCGGTGAGCCTGGGGGCTTCGCGGTGGATCGGGGCGGTGGTGGTGGTGCTCACAGGGCCGCGCTCGTCGACCGGTTCGCCGAGCACGTTGAAGATGCGGCCGAGGGTGGCCTCACCCACGGGCACGGAGATCGGAGCACCGGTGTCCACGGCGACCATGCCGCGCACCAGGCCATCGGTGCTGCTCATCGCCACGGCACGCACGCGGTGGTCGCCGAGCAGCTGCTGCACCTCAGCGGTGAGGGCCACGTCCTGGCCAGCGGGATTCCGGCCCTGGATGCGCAGGGCGTTGTAGATGCGGGGCAGCTTGCCGGCCGGGAACTCCACGTCGAGAACCGGGCCGATGACCTGCTTGACGATTCCTTGCGTGCCGGTCGCGGCGGGAGCAGCAGCTGCCATAGGGAGTGTGGGTGGCGGGGAGAGCCAGCGGGAGACGAATCCCGCCTGAAGCCGGGCAACCTTACCACTGCGCCTACACCCACCGGGTCCTTCCGGCAACCCCTCCGGTCCGGGTTGTTGCGCAGCGGCAGCGATCGCCGCCTCGGTTCGGTCACCCGAACTGCATCCCGACTGGCGAGCGGGCCGCTGCCCCCATAACTTGGCACTCAAGGCGTGCGAGTGCCAGCCCGCATCAGCGGGTCCTGCGGAGCCGATCGCCCCCTCGGCATCTCTCCGTCGGCGCCCGTCTGCAGCTGGCCGCAGCGCAGGGCGATTCGCCCGGGTTCTGCCCACAGGCCGCCTGATTCCGCGTTCCTTTCACGCGCCAATCCCCTTTCCCCCATCCATGGCAGCTGTTTCTCTCAGCGTCTCCACGGTCAAGCCGCTCGGAGATCGCGTCTTTATCAAGGTGTCTGAATCGGAGGAGCGGACCTCCGGCGGCATCCTTCTGCCCGACACCGCCAAGGAAAAGCCCCAGGTCGGTGAGGTCGTCCAGGTCGGCGCCGGCAAGCGCAACGACGACGGCACCCGCCAGGCTCCCGAGGTGAGCGTGGGTGACAAGGTCCTCTACAGCAAGTACGCCGGCACCGACGTCAAGCTCGGTGGCGACGAGTACGTGCTGCTCTCCGAGAAGGACATCCTGGCCATCGTCAACTGAGACGCCGGCCGGTTCGCCTCCGGGCGCCCTCGACCGCCCCGGAGGCCAAGGGGCTCCGTCGCCCCGAGGCCGTTCGATCCGGGCGGGGGCCGCGACCGGCCTCCCCAGCACCAGGCCGCAGCGGCTGCGCGGAGGACCCACCTCCCCTGGCAGCCCCGCCATTGTTTTCTCTTTGTAATCACCTTTCCCTGTCGCCTCCCATGGCAAAGCGCATCATCTACAACGAGCAAGCCCGTCGGGCCCTCGAGCGCGGCATTGACATTCTCGCCGAATCGGTTGCGGTGACCCTTGGCCCCAAGGGGCGCAATGTGGTGCTTGAGAAGAAGTTCGGTGCTCCTCAGATCGTCAATGACGGCGTGACCATCGCCAAGGAGATTGAACTCGAAGATCACATCGAGAACACCGGTGTGGCCCTGATCCGTCAGGCCGCCAGCAAGACCAACGACGCCGCCGGCGACGGCACCACCACCGCCACGGTCCTGGCCCATGCCATGGTCAAGGCCGGCCTGCGCAACGTGGCCGCCGGTGCCAATGCCATCAGCCTCAAGCGCGGCATCGACAAGGCCACCGATTTCCTGGTCGGCAAGATCAAGGAGCACGCCAAGCCGATCAGTGACAGCAAGGCCATCGCCCAGGTCGGTGCCATCTCCGCCGGCAATGACGATGAGGTGGGCCAGATGATCGCCGATGCGATGGACAAGGTCGGCAAGGAGGGCGTCATCTCCCTCGAGGAGGGCAAGTCGATGACCACCGAGCTGGAGGTCACCGAGGGCATGCGCTTCGACAAGGGCTACATCTCCCCCTACTTCGCCACCGATACGGAGCGGATGGAGGCTGTGCTCGATGATCCCTACATCCTGATCACCGATAAGAAAATCGGTCTGGTGCAGGATCTGGTGCCCGTGCTCGAGCAGATCGCCCGCACCGGCAAGCCGCTGCTGATCATCGCCGAGGACATCGAGAAAGAAGCCCTCGCCACCCTGGTGGTCAATCGCCTGCGCGGTGTGCTGAATGTGGCCGCCGTCAAGGCCCCCGGCTTCGGCGATCGCCGCAAGGCCATGCTCGAAGACATCGCCGTGCTCACCAACGGCCAGATGATCACCGAGGATGCCGGCCTCAAGCTGGAGAACACCAAGCTGGAGATGCTGGGCACCGCCCGCCGCATCACGATCAACAAAGACACCACCACGATCGTGGCCGAGGGCAACGAGGCCGCCGTCAAGGCCCGCTGCGAGCAGATCCGCAAGCAGATGGACGAAACCGACTCCTCCTATGACAAGGAGAAGCTGCAGGAGCGCCTGGCCAAGCTCAGCGGCGGCGTCGCCGTGGTGAAGGTGGGTGCTGCCACCGAAACCGAGATGAAGGACAAGAAGCTGCGGCTCGAGGATGCCATCAACGCCACCAAGGCGGCCGTTGAGGAGGGCATCGTTCCCGGCGGCGGCACCACCCTCGCCCACCTGGCCCCCAGCCTTGAGGAGTGGGCCTCCGCCAACCTGGTCGGCGAGGAGCTGATCGGCGCCCAGATCGTCGCCTCCTCGCTCACGGCTCCGCTCAAGCGGATCGCCGAGAATGCCGGCGCCAATGGTGCTGTGATCGCAGAGCACGTGCGCAACAAGCCCTTCAGCGAGGGCTACAACGCCGCCACCGGTGAATACGTCGACATGCTGCTGGCCGGCATCGTCGATCCCGCCAAGGTGACCCGCTCGGGCCTGCAGAACGCCGCCTCGATCGCCGGCATGGTGCTGACCACGGAATGCATCGTGGCCGATCTGCCCGAGAAGAAGGAAGCCGCTCCCGCCGGTGGCGGCGGTGGCATGGGTGGCGATTTCGATTACTGATCGGCATCGCTGCGGTTCAGCTCCTGCTGCGGCGACTGCGGTCGCCGCAGCCCAGCCGATTCCGGCCTGACCGCACTCCTTTCCTGATCATCTGCAAGCGCCCCTCAGCGGGCGCTTTTTTGTTGTCCCCGTCCAGGCGCTGTGGATGGGTGCCGAGATCCCGCCAGGGCGTGTTCCTTAGCCTCGCCCTATCCGGCCCGGGGTTGACGCTGCCGGCCCAGCCACAGGCCCAGGCTGATCCACAGAACCACCAGCGCCAGGCAGAAGATCGTCCAGGCGGGCAGCCCCCAGCCGGTCACCGCCAGCGGGGCCACCACCGTGATCACCCCGCCGGCCAGGAACGGCTGCAGGATCAGCTGCTTGATCGAGAAGGGGGTGAGGGAGCCGTTGCGATCCTCCGGATCGACCATGTTCAGCAGCAGCAAGCCGCTGGCGGCCACCCCGGTGGCCTGGCCGAACTCCACCAGCCCGCGCTCGAACCAGCTGGCCGGCAGCATGCGCGGCGCCAGCAGCAGCACCACCGCCAGGTTCCACACCAGTCCCAGCCCGGCCAGCACGGTCAATGGCAGCCAGTCGCGGGCCAGCAGCGACAGATCGAGGCAGGCCGTGGCGGCGGTGATCAACAGATCGGCGCTGAGGGTGCCGAGGCGCGCCTGCAGCCGCGGCAGCACCAGGTGGCTGCGGCCGCTGCGCTCCAGCACCAGCCGCACCAGCAGGGAGCCGAGCAGGGCCAGGGGAAACACCGGCAGGGCCTCCACCACCAGCGCCAGCAGCCCGCCTCGCCCTGCCGCCAGCAGCCGCAATCCCTCCAGCATGGCCCAGCCCAGCAGCACGGCGCTGCCGGTCAGGGCCAGGTTCACCGCGATGGCAGCGGCGGTGGTGGCAGTGGTGGTGGCAGTGGTGGCCGTAGCCGTGGTGGCGCCAGCGGTGATAGCGGTAGTGGCGGCGGTGGTCGCGGTAGTAGCGGTGGGGGCGGTGGTGGTTGTGGCAGTGGTAGTGGGGGCTGTTGGTGCAGCCGTGGGCGCAGCGGCTGATGCGGCCATGCCGACATCGTTCTGAGCCGTGATCGGCGCAGCGGCGGCTGCCACAGCCTGGGCATCCAGTGGGTCAGCCTTCGAGACGGCAGGCGGCGCAGCCGTGGCTGCAGCGCCTGCCGCCGCTGCCTGCGCCACTGTCTGCGCCACTGTCTGCGCCGCTGTCTGGGCTGTCTGGGCGTCGATTGGGCCAGTGCCTGGTGCGGCCGGGGCGGCACTGGCCGGCTCCGGCCCCGGGCTGCCGGCTGTCGCGGCCGATCCCGCACCCGTGCCACCGGCCCCGGCCAGCAGCACCCAGCCCTGGCGGCGGCCCAGCAGCACCAGCAGCCCCCCCACCACCGTGGAGGCCAGCAGACCCACAGTGGCCAGGGCCAGGCCCAGGGCCTCGCCGCTCTCCAGCCCCAGGCGCGCATAGGTGGGGCCCATCGCCGCGGCCGATCCGTGCCCGCCCTCGTAGGCCACCTCGATCAGACAGGCCATCACCGCGGGAGCCCCCAGCAGTGGCTGCAGCAGCAGCAACACCGCCAGGGAGGCCACCAGGTACTGCCCGAAGGCCAGGGTGAGGGCCAGCAGGATCTGACCGGAGAGGGGGCGCCACAGGCCGCCGATCGCCGGCAGCGGCTTGCCCAGCAGCAGGCTGGCGAACACCAGAGTCAGCAGCGCCAGCGGCAGCTGATCCCAGCACCGGATCACCGCGGCCGGAATCAGGGGCAGGGCGCCCCCGGGGGCCAGCAGCAGGCCCAGGCCGCCCGCCAGCAATGCCTCGGGGATCCCCCACTGATGCACCCCCAGCAGACGACCCAGGGCGGTGCCCGCCACCAGCAGCAGGGCCAGCAGCCCCAGGGCCAGGCCCAGCCCCGGCAGCGCCTGCAGCAGAGAGGTCAGCGACGAGACATCGATCAGCATCGGCAGCATCTCCATCAGCGGCCCGCCTGCGCTGTGGCATCCGGCAGCTGAAGCCAGCGCCGGAAGAAGGCCTCGGTGCGCTCCAGAACCCGCTGCTGCACGACGCCAGCGCGGAAACCATGGCTTTCGCCGGCGAACAGCTCCAGCTCCACAGGCACCCCCCGCAGGCGCAGGCGCTCCACCAGCATCCGGCTCTGCTCCGGCGGCACCACCGCATCGTCGAGACCATGGAAGAACAGCAGCGGCGCCTGGATCCGATCCGCCTGCTGCAGCGGCGAGCGTTGCTCATAGAGCGGGCGGGCCTCGGGCCAGGGCCCCACCAGGGCATCGAAATAGCGGGCCTCGAAGCGATGATCGGCCTCGGCCAGGGCGCACAGATCCGTCACCGGGTAGCGGACGGCGCCGGCGCGGATCGTGCGATCGCGGGCCAGGGCCGCCAGCACCGTGAACCCGGCGGCACTGCCTCCCTCCATGGCGATTCGCTGCGGATCGGCGTGGCCGGCGGCCACCAGCGCCCGGGCGGCCGCCAGGCAGTCGTCGACATCCACCACACCCCACTGGCCCGTCAGGCGCTCGCGGTAGGCGCGGCCGAACCCGGTCGAGCCGCCGTAGTTCACATCCACCACGCCCCAGCCGCGGCTGGTCCAGAACTGGATCGCCAGGCTCAGCCCCGTGCGCGCCATGCCGGTGGGGCCGCTGTGGGCTCGGATCAGCAGCGGCGATCGCGGTCCGGCGCCGCCGCTCGGTGGGTAGAACCAGGCATGGGTCTGGCGGTCACCGTGGCCGGCGAACCAGAGCGGCTCGGGTCGGCTGATCGCCGCCGCCGCCAGCAGCGGCGGCTGGGCCGGGTGATGGCGCCAGCTGCCGGAGGCACAGTCGAGTTCCAGCAGCCCGGCGCCGTGATCGGGACCGCTGGCGATCGCCAGCAGGCGACCGTCCTCGGCGTCGAGGGCCGCCAGATCGTCGAAGGGCAGGGGGATCGGCCGGTAGTGCAGCGGCGCCGGGCCGCCATCGCCGTGATCGGCCGGCAGCAGGGCGGCCAGTTCCCAGCGCCCCTGGCGGCAGAACGCGGCCAGCAGCCGGGAGCCGTCCCAGGCGGTGGTGCGCATCCCGTACACCCACTGGGGCTGGCCGAATTCGGCCGCCATCGGCATCAGCGGTCGCCAGACGGGATCCTCTGCCGGGGCCGGTTCGCCGGCGGCCTCCAGGGCTTCCAGATTCCACCAGCCGCTGCGGTCACAGGCCACCACCAGGGTGGAGCCCACCCAGAGGGGCTGAAAGACGGAGATGGCCGGCCCTGCGCCCGGGCTGCTGCCGGCCACCACGCGAGCGTCCCGCAGGCCGCCGGCGCTGTCGAGGCGGGCCAGCCACAGGCGGCTGCGATCCCAGGGCATGCAGGGCTGGGACCAGCCCACCCAGGCCAGATGCTCGCCATCGGGACTGAGGCTGGCGTAGCCGCAGAAGTCGTCGCTTGCCGCCAGGACGGAGAGTTCCCCCCCGCCCAGGGGCAGGGTCACGAGCCGATCGCGGCCGTCCTGCTCGCAGACGCCGATCCAGCGATGCCGATGCCGATCGATCAGGCCATCGCCGAACAGGGCCGGCCGGGCCGGATCGGGATCGGGGCTGATCCGCCGCGTCGATGCGGGCGGGGAGGCAGCATCGAGATCCAGGGTCCAGAGCGAGCGACCGCCGTCGCTGACGCAGACCAGCTGGGAGCCGGCCAGGCAATAGGCACCACCGCCGTAGCCGTGGATGCGGCTGCGCAGGTCCAGGTCGGGGGTCAGATCGTGAGCCTGCCCGTCGCCGCCGCCCAGGCGCAGGGTGGTGCGACCCGCCTGGGCAGGCAATCGCTCCAGCCACAGCCAGCGACCTCGCCACAGGCGCGGTTCCTGGAAGACCGGCGCAGCCCCCACCACCCGGGCGGCCGGCAGGGGCACGCCGGCGGGCAGCGGCGACGCACCGGCGGGGATCACGGGGGTGGGCATGCGGTACGGCGATCGGCGATCGGCGACCGGGTGGGCCGCCGCTGGGCAAGGGGAGCGACACCTACAATGGAACTTCGTGCAACGTCTGGATTCTTGTCGCGCAGCTTTGCCCAGTTGGCCCGGGCCGCCGAGCAGGGCAGCCGAACGGTTCAGGTCTCCAAGCTGCCTGAGCAGCAGCCGCCCCTGAACATCCACACCCTCGGTGCCCGGGAGCTGCGCCTGCCCGCCCGGCGGATCAGCAAGGTGGATGAGAGCATCCGCGATCTGGCCCGCGACATGCTGCGCAGCATGTACAGCGCCCACGGCATCGGCCTGGCGGCGCCTCAGGTGGGCATCCACAAGCAGTTGCTGGTGATCGATCTCGATATCGAGGAGGCCTCCACCCCGCCGATGGTGTTGGTCAACCCGGAGATCACAGCTTTCGGTTCCTCCCTGAATACCTACGAAGAGGGTTGCCTCAGCATCCCCAAGGTCTATCTGGATGTGGTGCGGCCGTCGACGGTGGAGGTGAGCTATCGCGATGAGCTGGGACGCCCGCGCCGGATCAAGGCCGATGGCCTGCTGGCCCGTTGCATCCAGCATGAGCTCGATCACCTCCATGGTGTGCTGTTCGTCGATCGGGTCACCGATGAGCTCAGCCTCAATGAAGGCCTGCGCCAGCAGGGCTTCCACCGCCGTGATGTTCAGTCCATCCGTTGAGGAAATCCCGATGCCGATGAAACCGCTCGCCGGGCTGTTCCTGGCCCTGGCCTGCCTGTTGGGTATCGCTGCCACCGGTTCTGTGTTCGAACTCGCCTATGGCGATCCCGATCTCGGTGTGACCGCCACCCGCTGGATTCTGGCGGCCAGCCTGCCCGGCACCGTGATCAGCCTGGTGGTGGCGATTCGGATCAACCGACCCGCCTGAACAGCGCTCTCGTTCTCACACCGGAATGGCTGAGCCGCAGGCCGCTGTAGCGAGTCCAGGGCGCCTGTGGCCAGCGCCGGGGGCCGGTCCGCAGGCCGGCCCGCCAGGGCGACAGGCCCCTGGAGAAGCGGCCGCGACCTGCATACGATCCTGTCTGCCCGCTCTGCAGCAGCGTTGTGATTTCCCGCCTGTCTTCCGTCAGGCTGCACCCCCTCTCCGGTGCCTGCCTGACCCTGTTGATGCTGACCTGCGGCCATGGGCTGGCCCCCGGTGCCAGCCGCGCCCAGGGCCTGTTCGCGGCCACCGAGGTCGACCCGAATCGCTTCGTGCTGGTAGCGGCACCGATCGGCAGCAGCAGCAACCGCTTTCAGCTCAATATCTACGAGCAGATCCGTGATCTGCGTCCCTGCTTTGCCGTGACGCAGGGCGTTCCGGCCGCCGTCGATCCGCTGCTCGCCCGCTTCGATTTCAGCGGCACCTGCAACCGCTACATCGATGCCAATGGCTACTCGCTGCGCATCGGCAACACGGATCTGGCCACCAGTTACCGGTTGACCGTGCGTACAGAGCCGACCGGCACCGTGCTTGTGGCATCGCCCACCAGGAATGGGGCGGGGCCGGAGCTGCTGCTGGCCCGCTCGGGAGGGGCGATCCAGGGGTTTCACCGGCTGCAGCCGGAGCCGGGCTGGCGGCTGATGCGCCGTACCTTCGGTGCTCGCAGGCTGGGCCATCTGTATCTCTACAGCGACGCCTGGCCCACGGCCGCCACGGTCCCCGCCCCGACCGGGCAGCCGCCGGCTGCGGCCGCAGCTGCGCCGGCCGCCCCTGCTGCGCCGACCGCCCCGGCGACACCGGCTGCTGCGGTGGCCCCCGTGCCGGCTAAGGTTGTCCCGCCCGCAGCGGCGGTCCCGGCCCCCTCTGGGCAGCGGCCGGGTGCGACCGCACCCGTTGCTGCACCTGTGGCCCCTGCTGCGCCGACCGCCCCGGCGACACCGGCTGCTGCGGTGGCCCCCGTGCCGGCCAAGGTTGTCCCGCCCGCAGCGGCGGTCCCGGCCCCCTCTGGGCAGCGGCCGGGTGCGACCGCACCCGTTGCTGCACCTGTGGCCCCTGCTGCGCCGGCCGCGCCGGCGACACCGGCTGCGGGCATGGCTGTCCCGCCAGCGGCGGCATCGCCGGCCCCCGGAGCGGCGGCACCGCAGCGGGGTGGCGGCGCTCCGGGGGCCGGTTCGCTCAGCCCGATCAGCGGCGGCCAGGCCAGCCCGCCGCCCGCACCCCCGAACCTGTGAGCGGTGCTGGGCGTGCAGCCCTGCAGGCCTCGCCAGCCACCGAGCCCGCCCACGGCAGTTGCCGGCCCGGCTCGCAATGGCCGGGCAGGGCACTGGGCCGGGCCGCGCTGCCACCACTGGCCCCGGCTGGGGCCAGTGGTGGCTGGAGGACAGGAGCGGCCGCGGCCGGGGCGGTTGCTACATTGCATGGCTCTGTGCGCATCCGCTCCACTGCATGACCCAGGTCACCGTCGGCGAAAACGAAGGCATCGAATCAGCGCTGCGTCGCTTCAAGCGCCAGGTGTCGAAGGCCGGCATCTTTGCGGATCTGAAGCGCTTGCGGCACCACGAGACCCCAACCGAGAAATACAAGCGCAAGGCCCAGCAGCGCCGCCGTCGCCGCTGAACGGGCGCTGAAGCGCTCGGCCCGCCCCCGGCCGGTGGCTGCGGCCTAACCGGCAGGCGCCGGGTTGCGGAGCTGGTTCCAGCCCGCGAGCCAACGCCAGCCCGCGAGCCAGCGCCTGCTCCGTCCAGCCGCAGCAGCTGTGCCGATCAGGAACCGTGCGAGAACCCCCCGAAGCTCCGGCCGGGGAGGGAGAGCGACGGGAGCGAGGCGGCTCGATGCCCAGGGCTGATTCAAACTCGGCGTGCCCCCGGCCGGTGGCTGCGGCCGCAGAGGGGGGCAACCCGCTCCTGGCAGCGTCTGGGGCGCTGAAGCCCTCGCATGGTGCCCGTGTCGCGCACGACTGGCGAAACCGGCACGTTGAAGCGGCCCTGGCTCGATGCCGCTGATCAACACTTCGCGAATCCCGCTGATTTTGCAAGATGTAGAGATGCAGCGAGCTTTCAGCTACCGCTTGTACCCGATCCTGGTGCCCGTGTCGCGCACGACTGGCGAAACCGGCACGTTGAAGCGGCCCTGGGCAGATCGCCGAGCGAGGCAAGCCGTCCAGCGTGACGGTTTCGCTATCGCCTGCCGGGCGTTGGCCCGTCTGCCTGCTGGTGGGCGATCCCGGGATCCAGCCGCTGCCGCGCGTTGAAGCGGCCCTGGCTCGATGCCGCTCGATGCCGCTGATCAACACCTTCGCGAATCCCGCCGATTTTGCGCTGATCACCAGTGACGGGGAGGCAATCGCGAACCCGCGTGGCTTCAACTTCAACCAGCACCGCAAGCGCCTGGCGAAGCCCTCCGTGCCGTGGCGGCAGCCAACGCCACCGGCAGGTCGCGCCGCATGGGGGCCCAGCAGGGCTCAGGCGCAGCTCAGCAACCATCCGGATCGGGCGCCTGCAACCCGCCGTCCGCGCTGCGGCGCCGCAGCTGGCCGGGGTAGGGACCGCGGCCATCCAGGCAGGCGCTGCCGCAGTGGCAGCCCAGGCTGATCGCGGCGGCCAGATCCCAGCCCGCCGCCAGGCCAGCGCTGACCCCAGCCGCGAAGCTGTCACCAGCGCCGTAGGTGTCGCGGATCGGCCGTGATCGCCGGGGGGCCGCGAAGCGCCCCAGCGGCCAGACGCTGCCGCCCGCCGCCCCCTCGGTGGCGATCAGCAGCGCCGGAGGGGGCGAGAGATCCGCGGGGGAGCAGCGTTCGGCGGGATCCAGACCACTGCCGATCAGGGCATCGATGCGCACCTCCGCCTGCTGCAGCACCGCCAGGCCCGTGCGCGGCGTGGCGATCAGGTGGCGAGCGCCCCGGGCCCGGCGCACTGCCGCCGCATCGCCGGCGGTCACGAAGACGGCATCGCAGCCTTCCAGCCGCTCCCACGGCAGGGGATCGCTGCCGCGGGCCTGCAGCCGTTCGCCGATCACCGTGATCGTGCGCTCCCCCTCCCCATCCACGAACGTGATCGCCCGTCGCGTGGGGGCCTCCTGCCAGCTCACATGCAGTTCCAGCCCCAGATCCTGCAGCTGGGCGGCGGCACGCTCACCGATGGCATCGCGGCCCAGGGCCGTGAAGAACGGCACCGGCGTCCCCAGCAGCCGCGCCATCTGCACGGCCACCACGGCGCCACCGCCGGCCGGCAGCTCATGGAAATGGCGCGCCCGCAGGATCTCGCCGGCCCTGGGCAGGGCTCCGACCTCCACAAAGCTCACCACCTCCACATGGCCCAGCACCGCCAACCGCAGCGGCGGCAGGGGCGGCAGCTGCTCCAGCGGCAGCGGCACCGGGCTCAGATCCGCCGCAATGGCGGGGATGGCGGCAGACATGTAATGCACCCCGGGAAAGCAGGGCCGGCGATCGGTCGCGATGACCCCAGCCAGCCTGGCAGCTGCAGGGGCGGAAGCTCCAGCCCCGGCGGCGGCGCGACGGGCGGGATAATCGGGCCTGCCAGGCAGAAACACGATGGCCACCAGGCGTGCGACACCTCCGGGGCCCCGGGGCGGCAGGGGCCGGCCGGCCGCCCCTGCCCCTGTTCCCGCACCCGCCCCTCCCGCCGCCGATCGTTCCGACCGGCTGGTGCGGGTGCAGATCTTTGCGGCCTTTGTGGTGCCGCTGCTGTTGCTGGGGGTGTGGCTGAGCTCGAAGGGCTTCTTCCAGGGTCCCTGAACCGCCGCTGCGGCGCCCTGGCACCACCCCGCAGCCGCCTGGAAATCGCTCGCCAGCGGGCTGCTCTGCGCACCACCACCGTGACCAGGGCGGCGGGGTTCAGCTGGGGGGGGTCAGCTGGCCGGCAGCTCCGGCTCCGCATCGCGCAGCAGGCGCTGGAGGCTGACGCCGGCCGCATAGGCCGCCTCGTGCAGCTCGCGGCGCTGGGCGGCGCTGAGGCCATCCCAGAAGGCATGGACCAGATCGAGCGAGGCCTTGCCGATGCCCACCACACCGAGCACCCCCAGGGGCACGGCGATCCAGGGCAGCACCAGCAGCACCAGGCTGAAGGCCAGTCCGATCGCGGCGCCATCCTTCATCGCCTCCCAGACCGTGTCCAGGATCAGCCGCGCCTGCTGACCGCGTTGCAGTTCGCCGCGGCGCACCAGCGCCTCGCTGCGCAGGCCGCTGAGCAGGGCCTGATAGGTGGCGTAGACCACCACCGCTCCCAGGGTGGATTCACTCAGGAACCGCGTCGATCCGGCGGCGCCGGGCAACGGGATCGAGACCAGGGCCGCCAGCGGTGCCGCCTCCCAGCCCACCCGGGGGATGCGGAATGGATCGCGATCGCGTGCCATGGCGAAGGGCAGTGCAGACCACCATCCTGGCGCAGGCCGCAGCCGGCGACCGCCGTGACAACTGCTGCGACAGCCGCCGCGACAGCCACTGCGATGGCCAGTGGGATGGTCGTCATCGCGACAACGGCCGCGACAACGGCCGCGATGACGGCTGCGACAGCCGCCGCGATGGCCACTGCGATGGCCGTCGCGACAACGGCCGCGATGACGACGGTTGTGATGGCTGTTGCGATGGCCCCGTGGCGATGACGGCCGGCCGCTGATCAGCTGCTCAGTCCGTTCTCGCTCCGCACTGCCTGATCCGAGGCGCCCGCGGTGGTACGCGCACCAGGCTGCGACTGGGCTT
>Ga0172376_10003572_pt1 | contig 18322 bp, 16 predicted proteins | sample Lak35m_FD_121114 | JGI IMG/M metagenome (GOLD analysis project Ga0172376, IMG submission 121114) | Freshwater microbial communities from Kabuno Bay, South-Kivu, Congo - kab_092012_35m | ecosystem: Environmental > Aquatic > Freshwater > Lake | place: Democratic Republic of the Congo: South-Kivu... | reverse complement strand
GGCGAAATGTTCACAAGGTATCGGTTCGCAAAGCTGGTAGCAGACCATGAACGTAATGAATGTGCGAAGGTGTGCGATGCGATGTCCATTTGGAATGGCGAAAGATGTGCAATAGCAATTAGAAAGAGAGGTGAGCAATGACTCTTTATGGCGGAAAAAAACTAATTTTGAGTTGGCGATCAGGAGAATTAAAATGGACATTCAAATTGACGAAGTTTTAAGCGGGAATAGCATGACAGCAGCACGCACCACGACTCCCTTACGGAAAAAAGAAAATAAACGGCAGGACAACGAAGACGATACGCAGATTGGCCCACCGCCTCGCCCCTTTGTGAAATGGGTAGGCGGCAAAAGACAATTGCTGGGGATTCTGCATGAGGCGGCACCGGCAGAATTCGGCAGATATTACGAGCCTTTCATTGGGGGGGGCGCTTTCCTTTTTTCGCAACTCCCTCATGCTGCAACTATCTCTGATGCGAATTCGGAACTAATCAACTGTTATCAGGTGATTCACGATGACGTTGAGGGGCTTATCCGAAGCCTGTGGACGCATAAAAACGAAGAGTCGCACTTCTATGCTGTTCGCGCCAAAGACCTGTCCAAAATGACGCCAGTGCAGCGGGCAAGTCGGTTTGTTTTTCTGAACAAGACTTGTTTCAATGGGCTATATCGCGAGAACAAAAGCGGTCAATTCAATTCGCCGTTTGGCAGGTATGAAAATCCGAAAATCGTGGACACTGAAAACCTGCGGGCTATCAGCGAATACTTGAACACATACGATGTGGAAATCAGGCATAGCGGTTATCAGTTCGTCCTGGACAAAGCTCAGGCAGGTGACTATGTGTACTTTGACCCGCCCTATGCCCCGATGACGAAAACAGCCAGCTTTGCCAGCTATGTTAAGGGCGGCTTCGGCTTACAGGATCAGGCGGAACTGGCAAACACGTTTGCCGAGTTATCCAGAAAAGGCGTGCTGGTGATGTTATCCAATTCCAACACTCCAATCATTCACGAACTGTATAAAGGCTTCAACATCGAAATCGTTCACGCGACCCGTGCTATCAACTGCAAGGGCGGCAAGCGGGGCAAGGAAGCCAATGAAGTTTTGGTAACGAATTACTAGGGGTGCGCCATGAATAAAATCGACAATCTACTTACCCTGATCGCCCAACAGCATCTTGGTATTGAAACACTGGAAACCCGCAACAGCGACAGACTAGACTTTCACGATGTTGGCGTAGCCAGCCTTAAAGAAGCCCTCTATGCTGCTTTTGTTATCGGACGTGAGGCAGGCATTAGCAACCGCACGGAAAGCGAATCGGAAATTTTCCGGAATTAAATGGGGTAAGAATAATGGACTTGATTATGTAAAAGTAAATAATTTAATAAACATGACTCGTAGCCCGATACGTAAAGATGGTTCCTTATCTTTGCAATCTACCCGACTTTGCGATGTTCTTGGGAAACTTCCAGAAGACCTTTGGAGCAATGAACAGCTATATCCGCTTGAGCAAAACTTTAGCGATATTGAAATGGATTACTCGCAATAAGAAAATGAGGCTTCCGATTGTTTCCGGCGTTCTTCGGGAATGTATTTAATACGGGACGAGGTAAAAACACCAGCCGGGACCTCAACCTCGGCAGCAATGCTGGTTCTACGCCAAAAACGCCAGCAGAGCATAATTAGTACGGCAGGGGGGCCGTGTGAGGAGCCCCACTAATTCAGAGAGCGAACATGAAACTTATTACATATGACTTTGAGACCTACTGGTCGCAGACGCACTCACTAACAAAAATGTCGCCGATGGCTTACGTAATGCACCCCGATACGGAGATCATTTCTGTGGCGCTCAAGATCAACGATGGGCCAACCAGAGTGGTGTTTGGCGAGGACAAGATCAAGAAGCTATTTGCCATGATCGACTGGTCGGACGCGATTGCGGTAGCGCATAACAACTCCGAGTTCGACGCCATGATCGCCGCTTGGCGGCTAGGGGTTAACCCCAAGATGTGGGCGTGCACAATGGCGATGGCCAGGCCAGTTTACGCTAAGACAATCGGGTGTTCGCTTAAAGCTGTAGGTGCAGAGCTCTGCCCTGAACTGGGAGCCAAGGGTAGCCTGGAATCCACCAACACGAAGGGTAAGCACCTCAAAGACTTCACGCCGGATGAGATCAAGGCGATGGAAGTTTACAACGTCCAAGACACCGAGCTGTGCTACGGCATATTCCGTAAACTGGCGGGCGTAACCACCGCAGCAGAGATGCGCTTAGTCGACATGACGATCCGTATGCTGACCGAGCCGAAGTTTGTGCTGGACAAGCCGCTGTTAGAACAGACGCTAACCGCCGAGCGCGAAGCAAAAGAACTGATGCTGCTCGACGTGGCCACGATGGTTGGGGCGTATCGTTCTGGCATGACCGACAGCGAAGCCGCTACGGCGGCGAGCAAGGTACTGGCGAGCGCACCCAAGTTTGCCGCGCTGCTTAAAGACCTTAACGTCGACTGTCCAATGAAACCCTCCCCTTCCGATCCGGAGAGCGGCAAGATGGTCCCTGCTCTTGCCAAGACCGATGAGGACTTTCTAGCCCTGCGGGAGCACGACAACCCGCTGGTAGCGATGGCCGCCCAAGCTCGACTGGGTGTGAAGTCCACTTTATTGGAGACCCGAATTGAAAAATTCCTTGAGGTCGCCGCGAACTGCGGCGGCAAGCTCCCCGCCCCGCTACGCTATTACGGTGCGGACACCACCGGACGATGGAGCGGCTGGGCGTACAACCCGCAGAACTTGCCACGGGTATCGGGCAAAGCATCTGACGCGTTACGTAAGTCTCTACAGGCGCCGCGAGGATACCGCGTTGTGGTAGCCGATCTGTCAGGTATCGAGCTTCGGGTGAACATGTTTTTGTGGCAGGTGCCGTACGCCATGAAGTTGTTCCAGAGTAGCCCTGACAAAGCGGACCTGTATAAGTACTTTGCAGCGAACGACCTGTACCACATTGAAGAGTCCGTTGTGACCAAGTCGCAGCGCCAGATCGGCAAGATTTCGCACTTAGGCTTAGGGTTCGGTGCAGGTGCGCTTACGTTCCAGAAAGTCGCCAAGATTATGGGTGGCGTTGTTATGGACGGGAACGAATCCACTAAGACCGTCAACGCCTACCGAGCCGCGCACCCAGAGATCGTCCAAGGATGGCGCACCAGTCATGAAGCGTTGAGCCACATCAACATAGACGAGTTCGCCATAGACCCGTGGCGAATGTGTTACACAGCAGCGGATGGAATTAAGACACCGTGCGGCATGATTCGCTACCCACACCTTCGTGTAGAGAAGAATGACAAAGGCAAAGACGAATGGGTGTACGGCGAAGGACGCCACAAGGCGCGCATATATGCCGGGAAGGTTGTGGAGAATATCGTGCAGCATTTAGCCCGCGGCGTAATCGCGGCGAACGCCCTGTCTGTAAAGCAAGAGGGGGGTTATTCCCCCAGCTTAATGGTCCACGATGAGCTGGTGTATGTGGTGCATAAAGACGAAGCCGACGACGTACTGGCTTTGGTGCAGAAGCACATGCGCACGCCCCCAACGTGGTGGCCGGAGCTGGTTACCTGGTCTGAGGGGGACGTTGGGCAAACTTACGGGGATGCAAAGTAACAGGCTTACAAGGTCGCGGTGGACTGTTTGACACTTTCGATATGTTAGCGTATAAACTAGCTAACCCGCTTTGAATTATAGAGGCTCCCACGCGGAAGCGCAGAAATTACACTAGCGTGTGCGCATAAAAAGCCTAAGCATTTCGGCGTAATATGCATAAAAGCCTATGCATTTCGACACATTTACAGCGGGTAAATGGGGGAGTAAAGTTGTGATAACTATTGGAGGTAACATTGAACACGGATGATATTAAAGAAGCTGTAGTTCTTCTAGTGCAGGCGGAGAATTACGCCGCGCTTAAGAAGGCGCTACAGGACATTATATCAACGCGGGAGACCTTGCCCCGCCGTTTTTCTGGCGCGCTGTCGCCGCTTAATGAGTTGATCGTACTAGAGAAAAAATCTGAAGCTGCCTACGCAAACGTGATCGAGCTGGTCGAAAGCAAGCGCCGGGCGTCGCCCGCTGTAGGCAAGGTTGATTACCAGCGGGACTACATGCGCCAGCGCCGGGCAAGGCTTGCAACCGCACTTAAGATTGAGGAATTGGAACGCGGGATTAGGCTGTCCCCCACCGCACGGGAAAACTTCACTAAAGCGCAGATGGACAAATGGATGAAAGCCCGAGACGCGTTTATTTCCGCCAAGGGCGACTTAGGATGGAAAGAGCGTAACGATGCCGCTGCCGAGTTCTGGTCCCAGATAGATCAGCAGCTGGAGCGCCGCCTTGCCGACGCCCAGGTTGCTAGGCGTAAATAGGAGATCATATATGTCAGCCGCACCAGCGTGGTCGTACTCGTCGCTTACAGCGTACGAAACCTGCCCTAAGCGCTACTACTTAACCAGAGTTAGCAAAGAAGCCACTGAACCCCAGACCGAGGCGACGATCTGGGGGAACGCGGTGCATAAGGCGCTGGAGCTGCGCATTAAGGATAAGGCACCTTTGCCAAAAGGCATGGAAGGGTACGAGCCTTTTTGCGCTAGGATAGAAAAAAGCAAAGGGCAGGTCTTTACCGAGACGCGGTTTGCGCTAACGCGCAACCTAACGCCGACAGGCTGGATGGCTAAAGATTGTTGGGTCCGTGGCATTGTGGATGTCGGTATAGACGCCGGTGCAAAGGCCGCAGCACTGGACTGGAAAACCGGCAAACCGAAGGAAGACTCTGCGCAGCTGATGCTGTTTGCGGCTTTCTTGATGCACTCACGCCCTTATATTGAGAGCGTTAGCACCGGGTTTATTTGGTTAAAAGAAGGCAAGCTAACCAAAAACGTTTACACCCGCGAACAGCTTCCGGAGATATGGCAAGAGTTTATGCCGCGAGTGCAAAGGCTGGAATACGCGTACGAACGAAGTAAATGGGAGGCCAAGCCTTCCGGGCTGTGCAAGAGCTGGTGCCCAGTGGGGAAAACACTGTGCGATTTTTGTGGGAAGTAGATCGGTGTAGTTAATTTGTTTAGGAGTGATATATATATGACGGCGGTAACTCAGTATTCGTGGATGACCGAAGAAGAATTGATTTCGCTCGTTCACTGTAATGACAAGGCGACTGAAATGGAACACGAGCTCTGCGATAGGCTGGAGCACGCCATTGACTATGTGCAGGAGATAGATCGCCGCCAAGCAATGGAGCATCAAGCCATTGAGCTGGCGCTATCCCCAGTCAGGGGTCGCGCATAACATAGAGGCGGTAATATGGCCACGCCTGAAGGTAAGGTAAAGGCCTTGGTAAAAAAAGTTTTGTCGAAGTACGGTGCCTATTGGCACTGCCCCGTGCAGAATGGGATGGGCTCCCCCTCGCTGGATTTTATATGCTGCTATGAGGGCAGGTACTTTGCGGTTGAAACCAAGGCCCCCGGCAAGAAGCCTACCGAACGCCAGTTAGTCACCATGAAGTCTATTACAGACTCAGGGGGCACGTGTTTTGTCGTCGACGGAAATGAGTCGTTAGCCGTTATGGAAGAGTGGTTAGATACTGTGTAAAGGAGTCAAGCATGAAAACTAGCAAGAAGAAATTGGAGTACATGGCGGAGTATCAAAAGTCGCCCGAGGAAATCAAAAAACGCGAAGCTCGCAACCGCGCGCGATACCAGGCTGAAAAAGCTGGCAAGGTGCATAAGGGCGACGGCAAGGAAGTGGACCACATCAAACGCCTGGCTAAAGGCGGCAGCGAGGACGCGAGCAACACCCGCGTGGTCTCCGCAGCTAAGAACCGTGGGTGGCGGAAAGGTAAAAGTGGATACTAACTCAGTACTGGGCACGGCCCATAAAATTATCTATGGGGATCGTGAAGCGGTATACGGGGACCCCGGGAAAAATCTGCGAGCGATTGCGGATCTGTGGGAAATATACCTTCACCACAAATATCATGTCGACTGTCCAGTTGACACCAACGATGTATGTGCGATGATGCGACTCGTCAAAGAAGCGCGTTTGATGAACTCGCCATACCACCGTGACTCGTGGGTGGACATTTGCGGTTACACCGCGCTACAAGAGAGAGTACACGATGCTAATAAAAAAGGAGTTCAAGAAGATAGTCTTGAATCTGAGCGACCCTAACCGGGTGCTCACCGTTATACCGACGGCCAAAACGCTGGAGTACAAGGGCAGCACGCTCGTAGTTGTTCCTCATCGAGACGAAGAAACTCGAATCCTAAACAACATTGGCATTAGCGCACCGATGCCGATTGAGTACTACTACGATTGGCCCGGGTTCACGCCCTTCGACCACCAGAAAGTAACCTCGGCGTTTTTAACCAAGCACAAACGCGCATTTTGTTTGAACGACATGGGCACGGGCAAAACGATGTCCGTGCTGTGGGCCTACGATCATCTACGTCGCAACGGCCAAGCCAAAAAGATGCTGATCGCGTCCCCACTGTCCACGCTCGAAGAAACCTGGGGCAATACGATCTTCCGTAACTTCCCGCACCTCACCTTTGCCGTGCTGCATGGCTCCCGCCAGAAGCGCGAGAAGCTGCTAGAGGAGGACGTAGACGCGTACATCATCAACCACGACGGTGTGAAAATCCTCGGAGACCTGCTGGCCAACCGGGACGACATTGACGTAGTGGTAATCGACGAGATCGCGCAGGTCGGGCGTAACAAAGGAACGGATCGGTGGAAGGCCCTACGAAAGATTGTGCCTCACCCTAACCGATGGTGCTGGGGGTTAACCGGCACACCCACACCAAATGCACCGACCGATGTGTGGGCCCAGTGTCGTTTAGTGTTGCCAGATAACGTACCCACATACTTCGGCGCGTTTCAGGACCAGACGATGCGAAAGCTAGGGCCATACAAGTGGGTAGCGCGGCCTAACGCCACGGAGATAGTGGCAAGGGCTATGTCGCCCAGCATCCGGTTTGAGCGCGACGAGTGCATCGACCTGCCGCCTGTGACGTACGAAACCCGGACGGTAGAGCTAACAAAGCAGCAAAAAGATGCTTACAAACACATGCTGACAAAACTGCACGCCGAGGTGGGCGGCACCGAGATCACGGCGGTTAACGAAGCGGTCAAGGTAATGAAGCTGGTGCAGATCGCGTGCGGCGCGGCTTACGACAATACTGGGGACACCGTGTTCATCCCCGCCAGCGAGCGTCTCAGGGTTACGGAGGAAATCATTGAGGAAGCAGGCAGCAAGGTTATCGTGTTTGTACCATTTACCGGCGCGTTGGAGGCCGTCGCCGATCACTTAAGCAAGAACCACACCGTTGAGAAGATTCAAGGGTCTACGCCCAAATCGGAGCGAGACCGGATATTCCGGGAGTTCCAGCACACCGAGAACCCACGGGTACTTGTTGCTCAGGCCTCGGCGATGTCCCACGGGCTTACGCTGACCGCAGCATCGGTCATTATCTGGTTCGCACCCGTGAACTCATTGGAGACCTACGAACAGGCCTGCGCCCGTATCACCCGCCCAGGTCAGAAGTTAAAGCAACTTATCGTCAACATTGAAGCCTCGCCCGTGGAGAAGGCGATCTACGAACGCTTGCAATCGAAAGGTCGGATGCAAGGATTGTTACTAAACGTCATTAAGGAGGGCTTGTAAGCGACTTGATACTTTGTGTTAGTAAGTGTATAGTTTTATTCTGTCTTAGGGGGAATTACCATGAAAGAAGGTCAACTCATTGATTTGTATATCAAGCTGCGGGATCGCCGTGCGCAGCGCAAGAAAGCCTACGAGGCTGATGACGAAGGCGATAAGCGGTACCAAGACAAAATCGAGCAAATTTTCCTAGCCAAGTTCAACGCCGAAGGCACCGATACCTTGACCGTGCGCGATGTAGGTACGGCGTACAAGGTAACTAAGACCTCCGCGTCTGTGGCTGACTGGGACGCCCTACTCGGGTTTGTTCGCCAGTATGATTTATGGCACCTGCTTACCCGGGGTGTCAGCAAAAGCGCCGTTGACGAGTACGTCAAGGCAAACGAAGAACTGCCACCCGGGGTCAACATGAGCCGGATGAACACAGTAAACGTCCGTCGTTCTTAACATAAGGAGAGTAACAACCATGAGCAATATGATTCCATTTGAGTCGTCCAAGCTGCCCGCGTACCTTGCACGTAGCGCGGTTTCCAACAGCGATTTGATGTCCCATTCCAGCGGCGGCTTCCCGGTTCTGTCGATTAAGGGCAAGGTCTTTACCCTGGTCAAGAGTCAGGAGCGCACCGTGATTACTCGACCGGATGACCCGGAAGAGGCCGCCACCGCTCTGGAAGTTGTGATCCTTCGGGCCAATCCGAATCTGTCCAAGGTGTTTTACACCAAGGGGTATGAAGAAGGCGCCAGCGGCAAACCAGACTGCTACTCCAACGACGGCATTAAACCCGCCGCAGACTCTACCGCCCCACAGTGTAAAACCTGTGCCGCCTGTGCCAAGAATGTTTGGGGTACCGGACTTAATGGCAAAGGTTTTGCCTGCCAGAGCTCACGCCGTATCGCTATCGCTTCTCCGTCGCAGTTGAACGAGCCGATGCTGCTGCGTATACCACCTGCAACGCTGTCACCGCTGACTGACTACGCCAAGATGCTGGAGAACCGTGGCGTGGGCTACTCGGCAGTTATCACCAAGCTGCGTTTTGACCGTGACGAAGCAACGCCTAAGTTGACCTTCACACCTGTGGGATTTCTATCCGAGGACCAGTTCGAGGAAGCGCAACGTGTCGCCAAGACGGAGCAGGTGGAAAACATCATCGGTCTGGGTGCCGGAGCCCCCGTAGAGCCGTCCGCAGCACCTAAGGTGGTATCTACCCCTGCCCCAGTAGACGACGACGAGCTGGCAGCCGCTGTAGCCCCGGCCAAGAAGCCTACCGAGGAAGATGACGCCCCCGCACCGAAGAAAGCTAAAGCACCTCTGGCAGCGGCGGACGACGAAGACGAGCGCCCTGCCCGTCCGGCACCCACCAAAGTTAAAGCCGCTAAAGTTGAACTCGCTGACGACCTCGACGCACTGTTGAGCAGTTTCGACGACTAACTAACGACGAGGGGCTTCGGCCCCTCACAACTGATGGGTGGTGCTACATGATAAAAATTATAGTGAAATACGGCATTGCGCCGCGCCACGTTATCCGGTTTATACCTGTGACGCGAGCAACGGCGTCCAGCTGGCTTAATGGCAAGTCCAAACCCGCGGACGATAAGACGCCGCTACTACAGCGGTTTATCAACGCAATCCGCACCGCGGAGAAATACGGCGAGCTGCCCGTACCTGCAATTTACAAAGGCCGAGCGCGGGACACCTACATCGTAGATCTGCTGGGGAAGTATCTAGTAGGCCCGGGGAGAGCTTTGGCACGCCAGCTGTAAATTGTCGTTAGCTTTTCTTTTTTATCCGTTAGCTATATGAGGGAGCTGCGATGGACACAGCAGAGTTTCTACGGCACGTCCTGCCGTCAAAGGGGTACTACTTTCTAGCAATACCAAATCCGACCCGCGGGTATAAGCACACCGCGTTCGAGACACCAGAGGCGCTGGCCGAAGCTGCATTGGCCGCATCCGCTGAAGGACATAACGCTTTCTTTTCCGTAGCTGGGTACGAGGAACCCGAGTACGTAGATGACAAGGGAACCAAACACTGGCGCACCGGCGAAAACGCACTGGGGGCGCGCTGCTTTTGGATGGACATCGACTGCGACGTGCAGTACGGCGGTAGCCAAAAGGCGGGCATCGTTGACATGCAGCGCTTCTGCAAGGAGACCGATCTACCCGTACCAAACTTCATCGTCAACTCTGGGAATGGCGTCCATATCTACTGGCTGATGGATGCGGACATCCCCGCTGACCAGTGGCGAAAAGTAGCAGCAGTCATTAAAGGCCTCGCCAAGCAGGTGGACTTTGCGCAGGACGATACAACTCGCACAGCCGACATTGCCAGCGTACTGCGCCCAATCGGCTGCAACAACGACAAGTCGCACAAAAACAAGGGCGTTAAAGAAGTAAAGCTACTGCGGGCAGACACCAATCCTGTCAGTTTCCCCGCGTTTGTCCGCGCCGTGGAAGACGCAAAAGTTAAGTTCGGGGTAACCACTCGGCAAAGCCTGGGAAAATCTAACGGCCTTAATAGCGATTTAATGGTGCAGTACCCACCGACCTCTGCGGAGATCATCGCTACCCACTGCAACCAACTGGCATTTTTTCGGGACTACCGCGGCAAAGAGCAGTCTGAGCCGCAGTGGCGTTCATGCCTGAGTATCGTGCGTAACTGCGTCGAGGGCGATGCGCTCGCGCACACATGGAGTAGCGGGCACCTGGACTATGACTTCGACGACACCCAGACCAAGCTGGACAACATCACAGGACCGCACTACTGCGATACGTTCCGCGGCATCGCCCCTGAGTTGTGCAGGGGTTGCAAGCACCAATGCAAAACGCCAATGCAGTTGGGGCAGGTTCCACCAGAGTCTGTGGGTGAAGTTTTTCATGCGGCGCCCGACGCATCGGAGGGTGTGGAAGTCGAGTTCCTTCCAGAGCTACCTGCTGAGCTGCGCGCGGATTTCAGACTAGATCCGAAACAAGGCGTTCTCGCTCGGTCACGGGACGAGGAAGGCGTGGATACATGGCAGGTTATCTGCACCATGATTTTCATGCCGAACCTGGAAGCGATGTTTTACAAGGATGAGGAGAAAGACAGCCAGTTCAAGATACGCATGGTGGTGAGGGTTCGCCCGTTTGTATGGCGAGAGACAGATTTGGACTCCCGGGTTATCGGCGTAGGCGGCGCGACGCTGATGGGGGATTTAAGCGGGCGCGCGCTAATTGCTTCTAGGAACGACAAACTCATGACGAAATATCTAAGAACTTGGATTGAAGTGGCCAACGCAAGACATGACGAGGTAACTATGCACAACCATTTAGGGTGGCAGGAAGATAATTCATTTGTTTTGGGGAACGTGCGGTACTACCCAGACGGCACGGAGCGCGAGGTCGTGCTAACCCAGTCGCTGCGGGCCGAAGTAAACAGGCTCGAATACAAGCCGGTCGGTGACTTTGGCCGATACGTGGAGCTGATCGACCAGTTGTATAACCGCCCTGGCCACGAGGCATACCAGTTCACTTACTTGGCGGGGTTTGCGTCGACCCTCTTGCACATGCTGGATCCTAATCCGCGCGGCGTGTTGTTCTCGGCGTGGTCGGGTGAAACCGGACTGGGTAAATCGACGGTAGCGCGGCTTGCTGCGGGCATCTGGTACAACCCTGCGCGGGTGGTAGACGCTTCCGGTACGACGCCGTTTGCGCTGTTCGCCAACGCGGGACTACGCCGCAACCTCCCCTACGTGCTAGACGAAGTAACCCAATGGCCGCGAGAAGATGTTGGAAACTTTGCATACCGCTACTCAAGCGGTAAGGGCAAGGAAGGCGGCAAAACCGATGGGACAGTACGAAACGTCGCGCACATGAACTGGTGCAACATTGCGATATGCACGGGCAACTCCAGTATGCACGAAAGCATGAGGCTGTACATCCAGGACTGCGGCGCCCAACTTGCGCGGGTGTTTGAGTACAAGTTTGATAAGGAAACTCAAACCGCTTCCGCAGAGGAAGGTCGCAAGATATTTCAAGAGCTATCGCTGATGCACGGCGTGCCCTCGGTCCCCTATGTGCGATACGTGGTACAGAACTACGACGAGGTAAAGACCCTACTCGAACAGACTGTCCTGAAGTTTATGCAGGTGTGCAATCTGGAGAAACAGTCGCGCTACTGGCTGGAAGGTGTAGCCGCGGTGTACGTGGTGTACCAGGTGACCAAGGCGTTGGGTATCCAGAATTTCGACGGCGCGCCACTGTTCAAATGGATGCGGGATCACCTAGTCGAGCACGACGTCGCGCTAAAAGGTTCGGGCGTGGACTACCTCTCGGCTTTTGGTGATGCGCTACGTGATTTGTACAGCGGGTTTATCGCCACGTACAACCGTGGGTCCAAGTCGGAGCCCGCGCGGATTCTGCCGGGGTGGTCCATGCCAAACAAAACAATCACCGGTCGGTCCATTGCCGATGAAGGTGTGGTGTACCTATCCATCGCGGAGTTCAACAGGTGGTGCAAGGACCAAAAGATCGACCGGCAGCAGATGGTGGCGGAGCTGGAGCGCGTGAAGTATATACGTAAAACTGGCAGCGTGCGTCTCGGCGCGTTCACCAACATTCCTTCCGCGGTGGTCCGCGTATTTGAGCTGGACCTTAAGCTGATCGAGGGCAACTTCAGAGTAGTAGGCAAAGGCGACACTCTGCCGTCGCTGCTGGACGCACATGCGCAGGAGGTGCAACATGAGCAAGCCTAACCCGCTGGATTACACTCTATGGGACGCAGACATCATTGCGGAGATGATCGGGCAGAGCCCGAGGTACTTCAAAGAGTACATCGTCCCCGCAGTGGGGTTCCCTCCGGCGATCCGTTTTCCTAACACTAAGGGGGGCCGCACGACCCCGAGGTGGAAGGCGTCTGACGTGGTACAATGGATCAACAAACACCAAGAGCGCCGGGCTGCGTAGGGCACCAAAAAGGGACCTAAAATTTTTCACGGGCACCATTTTTGGCACCATTTACTTGTAAGTAGTTGATTATTAAGGCTGGAAGGAGTCCCTCCCCCGGCACCAGTTGGTAGTACACAAGGGCTTGATTCTTAACGGGATTAAGCCCTTTTTCTTTGTCTTGGTGCCAAATCTTGGTGCCAATAAAACCATATACTTACATATCCCCCCAGACTACAATGGCACCAAATTGGCACCAACGGGCACCAAAGGCGAAAATCCGGGCACCAGCGGGCACCAAGCCGAAAACGTGGCACCACTGGTTTAGGCCATTTGAGCCACTGGTTTAGGCCATTTGAGCCACGGGTTTAGGCCATTTGAGCCACGGGTTTAGGCCAGCATATTTACTGGGGGACATTTTGGGATCAATAACCAAGCGCGGAGATAAGTACCGCGCACAGATTAAAAAGGACGGACGCCGCGAGACGGCGACGTTTACCACTAAGACCGCCGCAGTTGCCTGGTGCCTAGCGCGCGAGACCGTACCCGTCGAGGACTGGGCGGGCAACTCACCCGACAAAACATTCGGCGATGCGTTAGAGCGATACCGCGACGAGGTGGCCATCACTAAAAAAGGCGAGCGCTGGGAAGTAATCCGCATCAACCGCTTGCTGGGCGACCCAATATGCCAAGTCAGGCTGGTGGACCTCAAAGCCCCCCACTTCTCCAAGTGGCGCGACGCCCGGCTGAAACAAGTGTCCCCCGCAACCGTCCGCCGAGAGTGGAACCAGCTATCCAGTATCTGCAACTACGCACGTAAAGAATGGCACTGGATGGATCACAACCCAATGTCCGACTTGAAGCGGCCCCCTGAGCCTGTCGCTCGGGACAGAATAATTACCCAGGATGAAATCGAGCGCCTGTGCGCTGCCCTCGCCTATAACCCAGACTTCAAACCCGTTCTACTACGCGCACGAGTTGGCGCGGCTATGCTGCTCGCGCTAGAGACCGGTATGCGGGCGGGTGAATTGTGCGCGCTCCGCTGGGAAGATGTACGACTGGATGAACGGTGGCTAAAAGTAACGGACGGTAAGACCCGCGCCGCGATGCGCAAAACGCCGCTGACCACTGAAGCCGTGCGGATTCTTACCCAGATGGAACCCGGCGAGGGCTCGGTGTTCGACATGACCCCCAGACAGCTAGACAGCAACTTCCGGCAAGGCAAGACCCGGGCGGGAATCCCGGTCGAGGACAATCTTCATTTCCACGACACCCGCCACAACGCCATCACCCGGCTATCCAAGCACCTGTCCGTGCTGGAGTTGGCGCGCGCCATCGGCCATGCAGACGTTAAGCAGCTAATGACCTACTACAACCCGGACGTCAAAGACCTGGCGGCCGCCCTACCCTAGCGCTCGGAGAAAGCAAACTCCGCTTCACTTGCGAACGGCTTGGTCCTGCGGTCAACCAGGATGCCGCTGTCGCCACGGCTATGCAGGTTTTTCCTACGCTGCTGCAAAGACTTGAGCCGGGTCGAGGCGTCGATCCGCACACCTTTCTCGGGGTGGCGTCCGTTGAAATCCTTGATGTCTTCCATAATATCGGTCGTGTCCTCGTTACCCATTTTGGCTTGGGCGTACTTGTTAAGCAACTTCTCACGCCGATCCATTGCCGCGGCTTTAGCCTTCTGCATTGCCGTGTTGCCTTCGTAGTACAGCGACTCCTTGGTCGAGGCGAACCCCGCACCCTTAAGCCCAATTGCCAACGGGTCGAACGAATCCGCAGGTAGGATGACTTCGCCATTCTGTTTGGTCATGCCGTCCACCGAGTAACGCCCTGCCTTGATGACGTTCTGTGCGAGTTTCAACGGGATAATCTTTTCCGCGCCCTTGGCCCATTCGCCGCCCATAACGAGCCCGAAGCCTTCCGCCATGTCTACCATCGTGCCAACGGGAGCACCGCCCGCAGCAATCATAGCGTTACCCGCGCTCTCACGAACCGTTCTTCCATCGCGCACGTAGGGCAGCGGGCTGGCCAAATCTTGCATCCCGACCCGGCCTGACATATCGACGCCAAACCATGCGGGTAAACCCTTGGCGATGAGCACGGCGTTGTCCTGGCCGAACGTCTCCGCCAACCAGTTCTTAAACTCGGTCTCGGTATCCCACGGGTCATCGTCGTCGCCGAATATCTTAGCCACCATATCTGCAACCCAGGCCAGCGACCCTACCAGCGGCAAGCCTTGCGTACCGGCCATAGTGCCCATAGTGAACCCTAAACCTAACAACTGTTTGCGCGCGACGGCTTTCACTTCGGCGCTCTCACCCTTTACCGAGTCGTAGATACTACTCCCGACCAGATACAACATACCCTGCTGGTACTTGCGGAACTGCATCATCACCTTAGCCAGCGAGGCGCTGCCCATAACCCGTTGCATGTGCCGCGGTGCGTTCAGTGCTGAGTAGTCTAGCTGGGTCTCGGAGATGGCCTTGGCCACGAAGTCGTGCGCGGAGTCACCTTTACCTTTAGTGCCCTCTTGCTTTCCAATTTCAAACGCAGCGAGCGCTGTCACCAAGCGGTTACCCAGTTCCGTTACATGCACCGGCAGGTTAGCCATTTTCAACGCGTCGCCGATCTTGTGGTTACGCATTTCTGCAACCGCGCCCAAGTCATGCTCAATCGTAATATCCAGCAGGTTGCGCTCCAGCATATCGTTGAGCATTGCGGCTTCTTCTTCGGTGACCTTACCCTTCCAATCCAGCTCGAAGCGCCAACCTTGGTCTGACCATGAGGTCTTAATAATGTCTACCGCGCGCCCTGTCGCGTTCGATATAGCCGCTGCCGCAGCGCCAGTGTTGGACCGCGCAGCCAGCCAAGGCAACGTAATCATCGGCACCTGTGTGGCGTTGGTCAGCACGAACGCCGGGTTCATACCGAGGTGTGCCAAGTAACTGGCGGTAACCAGCTTGTCCACGAACGGGTTACGGGTGGAGTCCATCGTCAGCTTGGCGCGTTTGGCGATTTCGTTGTAGACATTTTCTGCCTGCTCACCGTTCTTTTTACCGTACTCCATCATGTCGCGCATCGCGCCTTTGAGCTTGTCGGCGAATTGCAAACGACTAATCCGGTGCGAAGCAGCAGTGGCGGATACAGCAAATACGCGGCGCATATCTGTTTCTTCGCCGTGGACGTTCTCGCTGCGCATCTGACGTTTCAGGTCGTGGTTCTCCGGCAGTGAGTCGAAGTACAGCTCAGCCATCATGTCCCGGATTTTCCCAGCCACTTCATTGCTGAAATTGTTGTGGATGTACTTCTCCACGGACTTCATGCCCGCGACAGATAGGGTGGCGGTTGCGTAGTTCTTTTCAGCCGCGACATGGAAGTTCACTACGTCATAGCGGTTGCGCAGTTCTTTTTCCGCGCGTAGCCCTTGGCTGCGGCGGTCGTACGAGCTCACCGAGTAGTGTTTCTCGTCGGCCTTCATTTCACCGATGCGCTTAATGTCCGCGGGTGATTTATCTTCCTTGTTCATCAGGTCCGCCATCTCCTGCGACATGGCGACGGTGTAGAAGCCGCCCAGACGCATTTGCGGGAAGTACGGGCCTTTGACTTTCTTGTACTCGGATTCAAGATCGCCGCGTTCCTTGCGCAGCTCGGCTTCGATTTTACGCAGGGCTTTGGTATCCCCAGACTTACGTGCAGTCTCCAGACGTTCCTTGTACGAGTCATCCAGCATCTCCAGCACGATGTTCTGGCGCGCAGTGCGCATCTCCGCGTAGTAGTCACGCGCTTGCGTGTAGACCTTCTGGGCGGGCTCAGATAATGCGTTGAACCTGTCGAGCAACTGCGATTCTTCCTCGGTCTTGGGCGCGACATTTTCCGCGGGGTCGAAACCCGCGCGCCGCGCTTCGCGCATGAGGTTGTGGAGCTCCGCTTTGTCAGCTACGTCGGCCCATTGCTGGTCGATCTTGGCGGCTTTCTGCACCCAGTGTTTCTCGGTCGACTGCATGTTTTGAGACACTTTGATGTAGTCGGAAATGAGCGGGTTGTGCTTACGCATCCGTTCACCCAGCTGAGCCAGCGTCAACGCACCGAGGCCAAAGGTTTTAACACTCGCTACAGGGTCACGCCAAAAGGCGTCAATGGCTTTACCGGCGCGTTCCCAGGAACCTGCACCGGGCATATCCTCGGCCACGACACCTGAGTTACGGGAGAAGCGAACATTGTTTTTGTTCGCCCCAACGCGGGTCACTACACGGGCAATGTTCTTGTCGTTGAAGATGACGAGGTTGTGTGTTTGCTTTATCGGCCGGGATAACCAATCTAATAAGCCAGTCAATAGGCGGTCCGTCTCGGGGGACATCTCATACGCGTTTCGCATTGCAGGCATACCATCTTGTACCGCGGCGGAAATAGCGTCGTTCCTATAGTCAAACCCAAGATAATCATCATCATTCAGCGCATCTTTGAGGGCTTCCCATTGCGGGAAGTTTGCCCAGTCTTTTGTTGTGCCTCTGCTCATCGCATCCAAGAACTTGATGCCCTTGATCCCGATGGAGTCGAGGTACTCGCTGGCGGCTCGCTGACCGTCGGCCCATGTGCGTATACGCATCACGTCAGCCAAGTCCTCGTAGACTTTTTCACCTGTCACAGAGGTACCACCAATGCCAGCCTTTTTCAATGCAGCCTTAACCTTCTCGCTCTGCTCGCTTAATGGCTTGTCCCAGTCAAGTAGTTCTTCATCCGTAACCAGCGGACGGACGCGCATGAGGGAGCCTTCTGGACCTTTCGTACCTTTTGCTAGGTCTAGGTCTTTTTTACCGTTAGCGATTTGCTGCTCCAGATGCTTCCTGTAGCTGTCTATCAGATTCGGCTGCTGAAGCTCTTTTTCCCATGCGGATATATCGCGCTTAATCGCGCCGACATTGATATTAAGCCCCCCGCCTTTCCGATTCACATCAGCCTTCATGTATTCTCTGCCAATACCAAACCTCTGAGCTAGATATGTGCCCCAACCATACGCTTGAGCGCCTTCACCGGAACCCATATAGTTATGGTTAAAGTTACGGAACTCAGCGGCTGTACCGTGCCACACACCGGACAATTCCAAGTCGGCCGCGCCGTATGCGAGGTTTACGATGTCTTTGGCGGTGAGCTTGTCCACACGGTTCAGCTTCAATTTGCGCAGGGCTATCTTGAGCGCGGCCATCATCTGACGGAACCATGCGCGCAAACCGGCGGACCGGATAGACTCAACCGCAGTCGGATTAACCCCGGCGTTGACGGCTTCCTCGACGAAGTACGCAGCGGTTTCATGCACCATGTCGGCATCCTCGACGAAGTACGCAGCGGTTTCATGCACCATGTCGGCATCCTCGAACGGACGGCCCTCGTCGATGGCGTTATACTCCGCAGCTTGAACCCGGGCTACCGCGCGCTTGGCGATTTTCGATTCCAGCGACCCATCGTTTTTACCAGCCCACTCAAAAATCTGTTGGATCAGTTTGACAAAGTTCTCGGTACCGAGCAGTTTTTCAAACCCAACGTGCACACCCAGTTCGTGCAGCAACACGCCCAGTTCGGAACCCGGAGCGATATGGTCAGCGATCATCCACACCGTGCCGTCCGGCATAGCGAATCCTTGGGTAGTCGCACCGTTCTCGGATAGCTGCGCCTCATCCCGTACGTTGGCGGGGATCTCG